>BNJV01003114.1_pt1 | contig 68787 bp, 74 predicted proteins | sample 8540591 | NCBI WGS metagenome assembly BNJV01 (sample SAMD00202457, study PRJDB9452) | human saliva metagenome | host: Homo sapiens
TCCCAGCGCGGAAGATCGTCGGTGTACACGCCCGCCTCGCCACGAGCGCGCGGCGATGTGTTGACGCTGGCGCTGGCGCGGAGGGTCACCCCGCCTGGTCGACCCCACTCGCGGGTCAGGCCGTCGTCGAGCCGCGGCAAGTCGGCCTGGGCGGCCCTGGCGCCTCCACAGCTGCGTCGTCGTCGGCGTCGGTGGCCGTGCTGGAAGCGTGGAGCGGATGGTGCCCGGAGAACAGGAAGGCCTTCTGGGGCGGGCCGTTCTGCAACTCGCGGGGGTCGACGTCGCGCACGTACGCCGTCACGCTCACGCCCCCGGTGATGACGTCAAGCAGGCGGAATGAGGTTGACCAGGGTGGTCTTGCCCGAGCCCGTCGGGTAATGAGGCGGTGGTCGGCGGCCAGGCGCAGGATGAGGTCGATGTCCTCCAGCACCGGGGCCTCGGCGGTGTGAAGAAGACGTGCTCAGAAAGCGGATCTCGCGCCGCGCCCTCCCAGCCACCCCGAGGTTTCAGGCAGGCCACGGTCGGCGGGCGCCGTAATGGCGGGGTCCACCGCCACCTGACCTCCTGAAGCAGGCAGCGGCGACCTGGGCGCGCGGCAGGATGGTCACGAGCATGACGGCGATCATGACGGAGAAAGGATGTGCATCATGTATGGTTGAGGCCGTGGTGCCGATAGCCATGTCCCCGGCGTCGATGCGCCGTCCGCCCGGGCTCAGTACACGCCATTTTGGCGAGGTTCGTAAACGGTCACCGAGGGCATGAGCGGGGCGAAGGGCGGCCGGTGGGCAACGACGTGGCCGTCAACTCGTCGTTAGCCGCCCCGAACACGCCCGGCGCTCCTTCTGGCGCACGAAGGCGCGGATGACGCGCACGCCTGGATCTGCTCGCGCGGCCAGGTTGACGCGATCGATCCGCTCACCGCCCCGGCCTGAAGTGGGGCGGGAGTCGGCCAGGGGAGAATGCCGATGACGACGAGCAAGGGCGGAAGATGAGGACCAGGATGAGGCCGGACAGGGGCACGTCCGCGCGCAGCGCCATATGAGGTCCGCCCATAGCGGTATAATGGGTATGACATCATGGCGCGAATATGAAGACGACCATGGATCTGCTGATGTAGTTGGTCGAGCGGGTGACGAGGGAGGGCTGAACCAGGAGACCTCCTCGGGGTTGAAGCGCTGGACGTGGGTGAATGTCCTGCGCATGCGCCGGCCCAGACGCGGCGGCCGGGCGCTCAGGTAGGTCGAGCAGTCGCACGACCGCGCCCGCAGGCGGTAATGGCAGGCATGACCGCCAGGCTCCAGATCCTGGGTGTCGCCGGCGACCGCCGTCGTTAATGATGTCCGCGTTGAGGTGGGCAGCGACAGGACCGCGATGTCTCCACGATCTTGAGCACGAGGACCGCCAACAGCGACCCAGTAGGGCAGGCGTGACGCAGGGTCGTGAACAACAGCAGGAGACTATGACCACGGACGCAGCCTTGTCACGCCACGCCGGCGCGAACTTCGGGACGCGCCTCACTGCCGAGGCGTCCCGGGGCCACTCGCTCAGCCGCGGCGGAAGGGCGGCACCGAGGCAGGATGCCGCCCTCGTCGGACCAATAGCCATGCGGCCGTAGGTGCTCGTGGTGGGCAGCGACGTCGTGTCGGTCGACAGTGTGCTGAGGCGGCCGGGGCGCAGTGGTCCGTGCGGCGCGGGTGATCGCACGGCGGTCGGAGGCGGCCCGGGTGGTCGGAGGAGCCGGTCGTCGGAGGCCTCCTGGGAGAGCGGACTCGACCTCGCCGCGGGCCTGGGCGGCAGCCTCCTCGGGTTCTGGAGGTTGGTGGCCGCCAGGTCGGAGGCGATGTCGAGTCCGGACTTCATGCCCGACAGGTCGACCCGGACGTCCTCGAGCCGGGCCCGGGGCTAGCCGGGCGAGCAGCGCCCAGCGGCGCCGGCGATCCCGTCAGGGCCGCGGTGAACTCGGTGGGCACGATCCGCATCTTCGAGCTGGTCCCGTTGGCGATCTTGGGCAGGGTCTGCAGGTACTGGTAGGCCAGCGGCTTGGGGTCGGCGTTGCCGCGGTGGATGGCGTCGAAGACCTGGAGGATGGCGCGGGACTCGCCCCTGGGCCTTGAGGATGGCGGACTGGGCCCAGCCCTCGGCCCGCAGGATCGCCGACTGCTTGTCGCCCTCGGCGGTGAGGATCTGGGACTGCTTGACGCCCTCGGCGGTGAGGATGGCGGCGCGGCGGTCGCGCTCGGCGCGCATCTGCTGCTCCATGGCGCCCTGGATGGAGGCGGGCGGGTCGATGGACTTCAGCTCGACATTGGCCCGCGGATGCCCCAGCGGCCGGTGGCCTGGTCCAGGACGCCGCGCAGCTGGGCGTTGATCTGGTCGCGGCTGGTCAGGGTCTGCTCCAGCTCCATGGCGCCGATGACGTTGCGCAGCGTGGTGACGGTCAGCTGCTCGATGGCCTGCAGGTAGTTGGAGATCTCGTGGGTCGCCCGCTTGGGGTCGGCGTGACCTGGTAGTAGATGACCGAGTCGATGTTCACCTGGACGTTGTCGGAGGTGATGACGGGCTGCGGGGGAAGGAGACGACCTGCTCGCGCAGGTCGACCGTGGTCGCACGCGGTCGATGAAGGGCATCAGGAAGTGCAGGCCGGCGAAGTACTCGGCCTGGACTTGCCCAGCCGCTCGACGATGATCGCGTGGGACTGCGGCACGATCCGCGCCCGGAGCATCGCCACGACGACGGACAGGACGACGATGAGACCGATGACGACGAGAGACCGTCTCGACGATTCGCATCGGGCTGCCTCGCGAATCTTGAGTGCGCTTGCGGTTCACAGGGGCGACTGACGGCGATGGCGCCGTCGATGGCGGTCACCACGCATCCGCCCCCTGGGCTCGATGCGCGTGGGGCCGGGCAGCGCGGACGCGGCATAGCCCGTGGGCTGAGCGTGGCGGCGGGGCGCGACCCTCGTCGACGAGCCGGGCGCTCCACTCCTCCCGCCCAGGCGCACGCGCCCGCCCCGTGCGTCGACACCGTGAGGGCGGTGGCCTCGCGGCCGATGAGGGCCGAGGCGTTGGCGCATATCGGGCGCGTCGACAGCAGCTGCACTTCGCCCAGGGGCGCACCGCCGCCAGCAGCAGCGCGGACACCCGGCGAAGACGATGGCCTGCGCCAGGAAGGACGCGCCCAGGGCGGCGGCGATCGGCGCCCACGCTCGGCGAGCATGAGGAAGGTCAGAGTCCACGGTGAGGGGTCTCGATCACGCCCAGGACGAGGCCGCCCCGATCCACCACAGCCATGCCATGAGAGCCTCCTTCCGCTCGCGGGCCCGGACGGCGTCCGGACGGGTACGAGCCTACCGCCTGCCGTGTCGCCCCGCTGCGCGCCACGTGGCGCTGAACCGGGCCCCGGCCCCGGGCGGTGTGGCAGCTGTCCGCGCCGACCTCCAGGGGCAGGCCGAAGGTGTCGGACATGACCTCGTCGGTGAGGACCCCGCCCAGGGGACCGGTCCCCATCACTCATCCCTCGCGCAGCGCGGGCGTGGGTGAACCCGACCAGGATCTCCACTCCAGGTGGTGGGTGAGCCAGCAGCATCGAGGGCGCGCCGGGGGCGGCGATGATCTCGCTCAGGGCCGCCAGGGCAGCTCGCGGCCGGCCACGTCAGGCCCGCGGCGGGCTCGTCGAGGACGAGCAGCTCGAGATCGGGCATGAGGGGCGCGGGCGATCTCCAGCGCTTGCGCTCGCCCGGACGACAGCGACCCCCAGCCGCCGGGCCAGGGCGCGGCGCCCAGGGCGCTCCAGCAGGCGCGGGCGCGCTCGACGTCGAGGTCCTCGTACTCCTCGCGCCACACCCCCGACCTTGCCGTAGGGAGGCGGACGGGACCACGGACAGCACGCGCTCTCCCGCCCGTGACGGTTGCGCGCCAGCGCCGAGGAGCACGAGGCCGATGCGAGGGTGCAGCTCGGAGATGTCGACGCGCCCCAGGCGCTCGCCCAGGACTCGACGCTGCCCGCGGAGGGAACAGGCGGGCGGCGGCGATGCGCGCGATGGTGGTCTTACCCGCGCCGTTGGGCCCCAACAGGACCCAGTACTCGCCCTCGTCGACGCTCCAGGTGACGTGGGTCAGGATCCGGGTGGTCCCGCGGTGGAGCGAGACGTCATCGAGGCGGAGCACGCTGGTCGCGGGCTACCATAGCGCGCCGACGTGACGAATCGCACCGCGCGCGGTGGGCGGGGCCCGGCCGAGGTTGGGGTGCGGCGTGGGCTCGCGCCCCGCCGTGAGCATCCTCCTGGCCCTGTGGGCGCCTGCCCTCCTCCTACGGCCTCGGCCGTCGTCCAGGGCCGACGCCGTCCACGAGGTGCTCGACGACGCCCGCGGGCTCTGGGCCAGCCTGGGCCTGGGGGCAGTGGTTGTCCGCAGCGGCCTGGCGGCGCCGCGGTCCTGCCCAGTACCCAGGCTGGCCCTGCCCGCGCGGCCGGGTGCGCGGGCGCGCGCGGGGTCCTCGTCGAGTGCGGCTGGCGTCGAGCCAGTGGCGGGGCGGCGCGTCCTGCTGTCCCAGGCGGCGGGGGCGGGGGTGCTGGCGCGTCGTAGCCGTCGTCGCCCGGCGCCCTTCGACGCCGTCGAGCGCGCCGGGACGTCACGCCGCGACCGAGCGAGCGCCATCGGGGCGCTGACCGGCTGGACCTGGCCCGCAGGCGCCCGAGCTGGCCGAGCCCTCACGGACTGAGTGCGGCGGTGCTCGACCCGCGGCTCGTGCCGCCGTCGCTGCCGCCGCGGCGCTGCTCTGCTGGAGCGCTCGCTGCGGCCTGGGGGCGATCTGCGAGCTGGCGCTGGCCGACGACGGCGCCGCGCGGTCACGGCCAGTCAGGCGACAGCGCCGTGCGGCCTGGAGACTGGCGGGCGCGGCGAGGCGCGGGGTGGTGCGCCGCCACGCAGACCTGGGCCCTGAGGCCGAGGCCCGGTCCCGGCGGCAGTGACCGGGCGCAGGCGGTGCGCGGCGCGACGTGCGCCGCACCCGCTGCCAGGCGAGACGCAGCAGCGCCGCGTCGGACGCAGGCAGCAGAGTCGGCGCGTCGGCGGGCGACGCGTCAGTCCCACCGGGTGCGCCAGCGCCCAGTGCGTGAACCTTCATGGTCCGCTCGGCGATGGCGGTCGGCGAAGTGGTCCTCCACCCGCTTGCGGGCGGCGATGCCCATCTTCCTGGCCGTGTCGGCGTCCGCGGCCAGGCGGGTCGAGGCGCTCCGGCGGGTCGGCGACGAAGCGGTCAGGGGTCGATCGGCGTGCCGGTGCGTCCTGCAGCTGCTCGATGGGCACCAGCAGGCGGTCTCGCCGTCGACGATGACGTCGAGGGATGCCGCCAGTGGCCAGGCCGACCACCGGCAGGCTCATGGCCATAGCCTCAGGTTGACGATGCCCAGGGGCTCGTAGACCAAACGGGCACACGAAGACGTCGGAGGCTCCCAGGACGGCCTGGAGCTCGCGGCGCGGGAGCATCTCCTCGATGAGGATGACGCCCAGTCGCGCTTGGCCTGGAGGCCGGACACGGGCCGTCGACCTCGGCCTTGATCTCGGCGGTCCGGGGGCGCGCCGGCGCACAGGACGACCTGGACCTCAGCGGGCAGGGGCTCGACGGCCGCAGCAGGTGGGGCGGAGGCCCCTTCTGGCGGGTGATGCGCCCGACGAAGACCACCGTGGGCCGGGAGGTGTCGATGCCGTAGCCTTCAGGACCTCCCGGCGCTGTCGGCTCCCAGTCGGCGTCGGTCGGGCCGGGCCCAGGCGTCAGGTCGATGCCGTTGTGGACGACCTTGACCCGTTCGGGGTCGACCTGGTAGGGAGCGCGCAGGATGTCCTTGCGCATGCCGTGGAGACAGCGATGACAGCGGTCGCGCCCTCGTAGAGCCCTGGCACTCGGCCCAGGACGACGGGCGTAGCCTCCGCCGAGCTGCTCGGCCTTCCACGGGCGCATGGGCTCAGGGGTGGGCGGACAGGATGTGGGGATGCCGTAGAGCAGCCCCGGACAGGTGCCCGGCCAGGTTGGCGTACCAGGTGTGGGAGTGGACGATGTCAGCGCCCTCGACGCCGGGGACCATCTCAGGTCCACCCCGAAGGTCTTCAGGGCGGCGTTGGCGCCCTCGGCTCGGCGACCTCGGGTGGCCGGTCACGCCAGGTCGGCGCCCTCGGTGCCGGGTTCGCGCGGTCCGCCGAAGGCGTGCACGCCACGTCGGCCAGCCGGAAGCACGCGTAGCCAGTTCGTTGACGTGGACTCCGGCCCCGCCGTGAGATGAAGGGCGGGTACTCCTTGAGTCAGCAGGTCGACTCTCATGGGTTGCGCTCTCGCTCGCGCCTGCGCGCGTTGAATCTGTTGGTATCAGGGCGAGCTGGTCCGATGGGCGGGCTCGGGGCGTGAGCCGCCACGTCGACGGTATCGGTTTTGCGGCGGCGGCGGGGCGATTTTCGCCCTCCGCTGGCGGATCGGGCGCACGGGCATCGGCCGCTCGCGCGGGCCCCGCAGGGGCACGGCGCCCGCCGGCGCGCCAGGCCAGGTCTGCAACGCCTAGTCGCAGCGGGAGCACGGGCCGGCCGGGCGGGGCCCGGGGCGGACACGCTACGAACACCGCAGAATCGCCCCCGGGTGGCTCCGGGTCACGTAATAGTGGCCCCATAGCTTCTCCCCGTGTTCTCGCAATCATTCTCGCCGGCGGTGAGGGCAAGCGCCTCATGCCTGACCGTCGATCGGGCCCAGCCCGCGGTGCCCTGCGGCGGCATCTACGGCTCATCGACTTCTCGCTGTCAACGCAGTCAACTCGGGCTTCCTCAAAGTGGGTCGTCCTCACCCGAGTACAAGTCCCACTCGCTGGACCGCCACATCTCCAAGACGTGGCGGATGTCGGACTGCTGGGCAACTACATCACCCGTGCCCGCCCAGCTGCGCGTGGGCAAGCACTGGTTCCTGGGAGCGCGGACGCGATCTGCAATCGCTCAACCTGCTCGACGACGAGCGGCCCGACTACGTGGTCATCACCAGGGGCGGACAACATCTACCGCATGGACTTCTCCCAGATGCTCGACACCACATCGCCTCGGGCCTGCCGCTGACCGTGGCCGGCATCCCGCCAGCCACGTCGCTGGCGGACCGGTTCAGCGTCATCGAGACCGACCCCGACGACCGCGGCCCACATCAAGGCCTTCGTCGAAGCCCAGGACACAGGCTGCCCGACTCCGACGAGGTCCTGGCCTCCATGGGCAACTACATCATGAACGCCGACGCCCCTGACCCGAGGCGGTCACCGTCGACGCCGACGACGAGGTCCTCAAGCACGACATGGGCGGCAACATCGTGCCCCTGGTTCGTGGACCAGGGCGCCGCCGGCGTCTACGACTTCAAGGACAACGACGTGCCCGGCGCCACCGAGCGCGACCGCGACTACTGGCGCGACGTCGGCACGGTCGACGCCTACTACGGGCCCACCGGGACCTGATCTCGGTCTCCCCCGGTGTTCAACCTCTACAACGCGCACTGGCCCTGTTCGCCGGCTACATGAACTCCATGCCCCGGCCAAGTTCGTCTACGGGCACCACGAGCGCCTGGGCCCGCGGTCGACTCGATCGTGTCGGCGTCATCGTGTCGGGCGGCGAGTCATCTCGGTGCTCTCCCCCGAGGTGCGGGTCAACTCCTGGTCCTCGGTGCGCGAGTCGGTCCTCATGGACGGGGTGATCGTGGGCCGCAACACCGTGGTCAACCGGGCCATCCTCGACAAGTACGTCGTCGTCGAGGAGGGCGCCACATGGTCGGCATCGACTGCCACGACCGCGAGCGCGCAGCTTCACCGTCACCGAGTCGGGCATCACCGTGGTCGCCAAGGGGCAGAAGGTCGACGCTGACCGGCACCGCTCCCCTCCGCGAGCGCGCGCCCTGGCGCCAGCCGCCCCCGCCGGCGCCGCGCGCAGTCGCGGGCGGCGGCGTGCGGCCCGCTAGCATCGGGTCCATGGCGCAACTGTCAGCCCCGCCGCGCGTGAGCGGGCTCGAGAGCGCCGGGGCCCTGGCTGCGACTGGGCCCCGGGCTGCTGGTCATGGACGCCGACCCACGCTCATCGAGCAGGAGGTCATCCGAGGCTCATCGCCGAGCGCGCCGGCACGCGCGAGCAGGTGGCCGCCGTCACCGCCCGGGCGATGCGCGGCGAGCTCACTCGCCGACTCGCTGCGCGGGCGTGTGCCGCCCTGCGTGCCGGAGTCAGTGTTCTGCTCAGGTGCTGGGACGGTGCGCCCCGACCCCCGGGCGCCGTCGGGAGCTCATCGAGGGCGCTTCACGCCCGCGGCTGCCGCGTGGGTGGTCTCGGGCGGTTTTCGAGGAGGTCGTGGCGCCCCTGGCGCGGCGCCTGGGGATGGATCACGTGGCGGCCAACCGCCTGGAGGTGGGCAGGGTGCTTACCGGCGGGTACGGGGCGGATCGTGGACGGCCAGGAGAAGGTGCGCCGCCTGCGCGCGCGTGGGCGCGAGCGGCGACGAGTGCCGCATGGAGCGACGGTGGCGATTGGCGCGGCGCCAACGACCTGGGATGATCGCCACGAGCGTCTGGGGTGGCCTTCTGCCAAGCCCGCCGTCGTGGCGGCGGCGCCGGACGGCCACGTTCACGTGCGGGACCTGCGGGCCGTGCTCGAGCTGCTCGGGGATGCGCCCGCCGGATCAGTGACTGCGTCCGGCCGCCGTTCGGGCCGGGTGCGCACGACCTGCCTTGACCGTTTCGCCAGCTGACCGCGTCGCGGCCGTCGCAGCGCACCGGCCCGGCGGCCCGGCGCGGCTCAGCGCGGAATGCTGAGCTTGCATGTCGCCCGGGTGCGCCGCGCCGGGTCGCAGCCCGCTCAGGGCCCGGGCACGTCGAGGACGAGGGAGCGTGTCGCCCGTGGGCGCGCCGACGGGACGACCCTGGCTTCAGCGAGGTCGTCGTCGGCGTCGTGCGGGACGTGGGCCCATGATGGAGATGGTGGGCTCGTGCCCGACGAGGACCACCGATGGCGGCGGCCTCAGGCAGCGGTCGGCAGCCGCGGTATCCGCAGGGCGCCGTTGTGGTGAGATCTCCAGGCGCTCGATGCGGACACTCCCCGGGTTCAGGCGCCGCTGCATGGGGTCGGCGGTCTGGCGGGCGCGGGCGGCGGAGCGAGACCAGGGAGCAGGTCGACGGCGTCCGGGCTCCCGCTCAGCCTGCGAGGCAGGGCGTCGGCCATCTCCCGGCCGCTTGTCAGCGGGCGCTCGATGTCCGTGGGGGCGTCGTGGGACGCAACTTGGGTGGCGCACAAGGGACGAGGTCCGTTGGAGGGACGGAGGCGTGGGTCGTCACGCGGCTTCGTCACCGCCACTCGCGCCGCGGGCGGGTGACCGTCAGGCGGGTCCGGCCGAAGGCCCGTCCTCTGCCCGCTGGCCGCGGCGCTCCCGGCCCGGTGCGCGCGGAGGCGCTTCCGGTCCCGCGCAGCGCGCGGCCAGCGGGGCCATGGAGTCGCAGGGCGCGCAGATGCCGGTGAGCAGGTCCTCGCGTGCCATCATGCCGCCCGCGCGCGCGCCCGGCGCAGGCGGGCCCTCCGCTCACCCGCCCGGCGCACCGCGGGCGGGCTCGCGCCAGAAATCGCGCCGCTGCTGCATCGGCCCGTCGAGGTGGGCGCGCCCGTGGAGCTCGCCCCCATGGCCGGGGTCACCAGCGCCTCGTTCCGCCGGCTGTGCCGCCGCTACGCGCGGTCGGCGCTGCCCGGCCGCGCCGGCCGCCGACGGGCCGATCACGACCCGGACGGCGGCGCCTGGCGGCCCGGCAGGCCTGCGCGTGACCGAGATGGTCACGACCCGCGCCCTGGTCGAGGGCAATGCCAGGACCCTGGCCATGGTGCGCCCCGCCGGGCGGCGCTGCCCGCTCCGATCAGCTCTACGGCGTCGACCCCCTCATCGCCGGCAGGGGCGGGTGCGCATTCTGGTCGAGCCAGGACACAATGACGACCATCGACCTCAGCTTCAGCTGCCCGGCGCTCGGGTGACCCGCAGGGGCGGCGGGGCAGCGGCGCTGCCCTGGAAGCGGGACCTGCTGGCGGCGATCCTGCGCGCGAGACGGTGCCTGCGGTCGGCCGAGGGCGGCGCGCGCGCGCCGCCCGCCAGGAGAGCGCCAGGTGCCGGTAGCGCGGTCAAGATGCGCGTGGGCATTGACGACGCCGAGCACGAGACCTACCTGGATGCGGCGCGCGCCGCCGACGCCGGGATCGCCGCCGTCGCCCTGCACGCGCGCACCGCCCGGCAGCACTTCTCGGGGCGGCCCGCTGGGAGCTCTCGCACGCCTCAGGAGGCAGCCGTGCGCATCCCGGTGCTGGGCAGCAGGGACGTCTGGAGCGGCGACGACGCCCTGGAGATGATGCGCTCCACCGGCTGCGACGGCGTCGTCGTCGTGCGCAGCTGCCAAGGCGCCGCGGCTCTTCGCCGACATCATGGCGGCAACGCTGCAACGGCTCGTCGCGCGCACCCGCCTCGATCTGACCGTCATCGCGGTCATCCACGCGAGCACGGGCAACTGCTGGCCGCCGAAGAGATGGGGCGGGCGCGGGGTGCGCGACCTGCAGCAAAACACATGGCAGCTGGTACCTCGAGGGCTACCCGGTGGGCGGGCCGCGCGCGCATCCGCCCTTGGCGCTTGGGTGTCCTGGCACGGGCGAAACGACGCGCCGAGCTGGCCGCCGTGCGCGTCGCTGCGAGTCAGTACTACGGCGGGGCGGTCGAGGCCGCGCGCGCGGGCCGGCGCGGGCGCCCGCACCTGCCCGAGGCTGGCTCGACTCCCCGTACCTGACGGACGGGCAGCGCCGGGCTGCTCAGCCGCCGAGTCCGACGTGCTCGGGGGCTGAGGCCGACGGCGATCCGCCACCGGCATCCGGCCTCCGCCCGATGAGCCAGGGGCGGGTCCTCGAGATCGCTGGGTAACCGCCGAGATCGTCGGGTAACCCGAGCACGTCAGCCTCTGCGCAGCAGACGATCTCGGTCAAGTGACGATCTCATTGAGTCGACTCAGCGATCTCGCGGACCCAACCGGCGTCTCGCTAGCGCCTTTGCTCTACTACGCTCCTTCACCCTCCACTGTACGGAAGAGGGCCAGCGCAGCGAGGCGGAGCGCAGGGAAAAGAGGAGCGTAGTGAGGTGGAGGGACGAGACCGAGCGGGTGAGGTGAGGTCGGGTGGAGGTCCCGGGCGTCTCCTGGCGCGACGCGATTCCCCGCGAACCCTCGCGGGTGTCTCGTTGTTGCACGCGCGCGGCTGCGGGTGGGGCGGGTGAGTCCTGGGACGATCCGGGTCGAGGCCCAACTACAGGGGCGCCCTGGGCCGGGATCGGCCGCGAAAAAGCCCGGAATATCAACGATTCTCGCGCGCCCTGGCCGATCGGGCCCTTTGTGGCGACGGACAACCTGGGCCCTTCCGGGCGCGCTACGACCGGTCTCGCGAGCGACGGGCGTGGTGCGGCACAGCAGGGCCGCGATCGCGGTGGTCGCGGGGGATGGCCAGGACCAGGCCGATGGAGGAGACCAGGGTGCGCACGATCTCTCGGCGATCTCGCCGCTGAGCAGCGTGTCCACCACCGCCCGGTCAGTGAGGCGAGGCCGACAGGATCAGCGGCGGGCCGTGCCCGCGTAGGCGAGCGGTGTAGACGGTCGAGGGCGATGTGGTCGCGCCCGATCCCGCATGCCCCCGGTGAACAGCCCGCGCTGGCGCGGGGTTGGCGGCGTGCAGCTCCACGGCCGAGGCCTGGGTGATGGTGACGTCGTTGAGCACGCCCAGGCCCGCGATGACCATGCCGCAGGTCAGCAGCGCCCCGCAGGCTGCAGGCCCGGCACGAGGGCGGACAGGGCCAGCACGTCGTCGCCCACGGCCCCGGTCAGGTTCGCCGCCCCCACGCCCCACGGGGGCCCGCCACGGTGATGACCCGCGCCGCCACCGTGCCCAGCAGGGCCGTCGTCGTGCGCGCTGACCCCGTGGGCGACGTAGACGGCCAGCAGCATCATCGCCATGGAGCCCACGAGCACCCATCAGGGCGGGGCCAGCTCGAGCGGGGCCGGGATCATGAAAGACACCGGGACGGCGGTGGCCAGGACCAGGGCCGAGACGCTCAGCGCGCTGCCACACGGCCACGACGCAGAGCAGGTAGACGGCGGGGCCCAGGGCCACCGGCGCCGGACGTGTCGACGAACACGTGAGGGGTGCCTCGAGCCAGCGCCTGCGGCGCGTGTACGACGCGCAGCCGGTCGCCGACGTCGGCGGGGACGTGACTCGGCGGCGGATGTGCACAGGCAGGGTCAGGCCCCTGCCCTTGCCGGAGGTGATGCGGGCGCACACGGCGTCGGTCAGGAGCGAGCCGTCGGACACGGGCGCAGGGCTCGCCGCCGCCTGCTTGCAGTCGGCCACGTCGAGGCTGGTGATCTCGGCGGTCAGGCTCGCCCCCTCGGCGGCGAAGGGCCGTCCACGAGCGAGCTCTGCCCGGCCACATGCACCACCAGTCCCGCGAGGCGTGGCGATGATCAGGGGACGACGATGGCGGTCAGGACCAGGCGCGCCCGGCGGGCCTCGGCGGTCGCTCAGCTCCAGCGGGCCGGAGTGGGAATGAGAGTGAGTGTGCCTGCGCGGGCCCGGACGACTGGGCGGGGGATCAGCGCTGGGCCACGGGGCCCATCATGCCGACAGCGCCCCGCCCCGCGCGGGCGGGGCGGGCGGCGCCGACCGATCCGGACACGATCACGACCATCCTCCGCTTCGCAGGACCTCGGCACGGCGCACAGCACCCCCACCAGGTACGGCGCGGTATCCGCCCAGGACGAACGCCACTGCGCGCCTTTCTGCAGCGGCCTGCGCGATGGCCTCCTGACATGAGCACACAGACGTGCCGCCCGCCTCGTCGCACGGTCGCCAGCGGCTCGTGGCGGTCCTCTTCCACACGGGACTCGGCCTGGTCGTCGGCCGGGACACCATCAGGGCCGCCACCGCGAGCCTCGTGGGCACTCTGGGGCCGCGCCGGCGGAGCGCAGAGCCGCCCACTGGTTCCCTGGTCACCGGCGCCTCGCCTGGCGGTGCTCCAGCACCCGCCGTAGCGGAACTGGAGTAGCGCGATCCCGCCTGCCCCGCCGGTGATGAGCCTAGGCGGCCTGGTGCTGACCGCCGCAGGTGTGGCGACCATGCCACGCCTCGCCTGGCTTCTGTGACGCTGACGGCGCGCGCCCGCCATCGCCGCGGGTCCGGACGGCGACGGGCCCGGGCGGACCCGGACAGTCGCAGGGTGACGAGTCCGACGGCGGGCCGCCGACGTACGCCATGGCGCGCGCCGCCGTCGGACCGAGGATCTCGACGGCGACGGGCCGGATGCGAGCCTCAGCAGCCGGGCCAGGGCGCTCGGCGAGTAGGGCTCGACGTCGTCAGTCCGATGCGCTCCTGGGCCGCTGGTGTCGCGCCGCGGACAATGACGCGACCGTCGGAGGGGGAGTCGAAAGTCGTGGGTGATGCACCAGGGGTGCCGACCTCGTCCTGGCGGCGGTAGCGGCCCACCGCGCCGGCGTCGTCGTACTCGACGTTTACCGCGCACCGGCTGACAGCGCCCGGCCAGTCGGCAGCTCCTGCCTCGCGACTCAGCGGCGGGACCGCGGCCTTGATGTGCCGGCGGGCATCGAGGGGCAGCACGATGCGCGTGTCCACCCCGCCTTGGTGTTGGGAGCCTCGTCCTCGGTGTAGGCCTCCGCAGGAAGCCATGAGGGAGCAGGGTCAGCCGGCCGAGGGCTCGATGACGTAGCACCCGCACGCTCGTTCCTGGTCTGGTCGAAGTAGGACGGGTCCTTGCCGGAGTGCTCGGCGTGGGTGGTCAGAGTGGAAGTCGTGCGGTTGGCGATGCCCTCGAGCTCGCCCCACTGCGAGCGGCGGCCGAAGCGGTACTCAGGTCCACGGTGCGCGGGTAGTGGGAAAAGCTTCTCGGCCGGGTGCTCGTACTCGCGCAGGTTGGCCGGGTCAATGCCCAGGTCGTGTACCAGGCCTGCGGTGAGTCGATCCAGAGTGCTGATCGCCACTGTCGCGGTGCCCGGCTCGCAGAAAGAAACCCAGCTCCATCTGCTCGAACTCGCGGGTGCGGAAGATGAGTTGCCCGGCGTGATCTCGTTGCGGAAGGACTGCCGACCTGGCTGATGCCGAAGGGCGGCTTGCGCGCCGCGCTCGCTGGCGGCGAAGTCGGTGATGCTGGGCGGTCTCGAGGGCGCAGGTAGTGCAGGCCCGGCCTCGCGTCGACCGGACCCAGGTAGGTCTTGAGCGGCCGGAGAAGGCGCAGCTTGGCTCGGTGAAGGCGGCCGCGGACGTGCCTGCAGTTGGGGGCACACAGGCCGCCGGGCACACCGAGTCGGGGTCCTCGATGCCGTGCGGCGGCGGGCCTCCTGGGCTCATCCTGGCGCAGGCGCTTGTGGCAGGACTGGCACTCGATGAGCGGGTCGGTGAAGGCGTTCACGTGCCCGGGAGGCGACCCACACGCTCGCGCGGGAGGATAATGGAGGAGTCCAGCGACGACGTCGTCGCGGAGCGGGACCATGTACTGCCACCGCGCGCGATGTTCTCGCGCCAGCGCTCGACGCCCAGCGGCCCGTAGTCCCCAGGCCGAGCGGGTGCCGCCGTAGATCTCCCGCAGTGAGGACGAAACGCGCCGCTTGGCGAGGTGATGACGCGGTCGAGCGTGGAGGGTCTGTGCCACCGGGATTCTCCTGATATCGTCGTTGTCCGCACCTGGTTGGTGGGGAACGAGTGGCGTCGATCCTACGGGCGCGCGGCGGGGCACGCGCGCGCCCGCCGAAGCGTGACGCAGCGCCACCCGATCGACGTGATGCGGGCGCCACCCGGCCGGTTGACGCGACCGGCACCAGCATTGAGAACGATTCCATGAACACACTGGTCGCCCGCGCGCACTCTGCGCCCTGGCCGCCGCCGCGCCCTCGCCCGCGCCCTGCCTGGCCTCTGCGCGCCTGTCCCCGGATCGGGACTCCAGGCGGCCGCGCTCTCCGGGGCGGCCCCGACGGCGGCCCGCCTCCGGCGCCCTGACGGTGTCCACGTCCTTCTACCCCATCCAGTACCTGGCGCAGGCCATCGGCGGCGAGGCACGTCGCGGTCACCAGCGTCACCCCCACCAACGTCGAGGCCCCGACTCGAGGCTGTCTAGGGACGTCACCGCCCTGTCCGCCTCCTCCCTGGTCCTGTACGTCTCCGGCTTCAGCCCTCCCTCGACGACGCCCTCGCCCAGGTCTCCGGCCCCGCGGTGGTCGATCTGGCCGGGAGCGTCGACCTGGTCCACCACGACGGCGTGGAGGAGGAGGCACGAGAGCGCCACGGGGGCCGCCGAAGCACCGGGGCCGCCCACGACCACGAGCGCCGCCGCGGCCTCGACCCGCACTTCTGGCTCGACCCGGTGCGCATGCAGGCGGCCGCCAGGCGGTCGAGGCCGCCCTGGCCCAGGCCGACCCGGCTCACGCCGACGACTACGCCGCCAACCTGAACACCCTCACGCGACCCTCACCGATCTGAACACCGGCTACTCCAGCGGCCTGGGCCCGCGAGCGCACGCCACCTTCGTCACCTCGCACGCCGCCTTCGGCTACCTCGCCGACCGCTACGGCCTGGCCCAGGCCTCGATCTCGGCGTCGACCCCGGAGGTCCGAGGCCGAGGCCAGCCGAACTCGCCGCGGTCAAGAAGGTCGTCCGAGTCCACCGGCACCACCACCATCTTCACCGAGGAGCTCGTCTCCCCCGAGACCGCCCAGGCCGTCGCCGCCGAGACCGGGGCCCAGACCCGCGTGCTCAGTCCCCATCGAGGTCCGCCCCGAGGCGGCGACTGCGCAGGCCATGAGGGCCAACCTCGAAGAGCTCCGCACCGCGCTGAGCTGCCAGTGACCACGCCCGCGAGCGCTCCGACCGGAGCCCCGACCGGGCCCGCCCGCCCGTCGACGGCCCCGGCCCCGGCTCCGCGGCACCCGCCGAGCCCGCGCCCGCCGTCGGGTCGAGGACCTGTCCGTCGTCCTCGGGCTCGAGACCTGATCCTGTCGGGCGTCGACCTGCGCATCGAGCCGGGCGAGGTCGGTCGCCCTCCTGGGCGCCAACAGTTCCGGGCAAGTCCACGCTCGTGCGCGCCGTCCTGGGCCTGCTGCCCATCAGCACGGGGAGCGTGCGGATCTTCGGCCACGACGTCACCCGCCGCTCCGCCGTGCGCCGTGGCGGCGCGTGGGCTCACGTGCTCAGCGCGTGGGGGCGGCGGCGGGCGTGCCGCCACCGCCCTGGAGGTGGTCCGCTCCGGGCTGCTCGACCCCGCCGCCCCCTGGCGGACCGGGGGCGGCGCGCGCGAGCAGGCCCTGGCCGCCCTGGAGGCCGTGGGCCTGGCCGAGCGCGCCGACGACCCGTCCAGGTCTTCTCCGGCGGCCAGTCCCAGCGGGTCCTCATCGCCCGCGCCTGGTGCGCTCCCCGAGCTGCTCATCCTCGACGAGGCCCCTGGCCGTCATCGACCGCGACTCGCGCCGGGCCCTGGCCCGCATTCTGGGGTCGCTGCGCTCGCGGGGATCACGCTGCGGCGATCCTGCACGAGATGGGCGAGCTGGCCGACGTCGTCGAGCGCGCCGTGGTCCTGAGCGAGGGCGCCTGAGCTGGGACGGGCCGGCGGCGGACCTGGCCCCCGCCCGCCACGACCACGCCCCGCTCACGACGAGATCGGCCACGACGCGGCGGGCGACTGCGAGCACTCCCACCCCACGGCGACGGCCCCGCCGTCCACCACGCCCCGCCTGGCCTCCTGCCCGGGCGCCGCTGCCCCGCCGGACGCGCCGTGAGGGGCGCCGTGATCAAGTCCTCGCCGACATCGGCTCGCATGCTCGACAGCCCGCTCGTGCAGCGGGCCGTCATTATCGCCGTCCTGGTGGGCCTGTCGGCCCCGTCATCGGCACCTACCTGGTCCAGCGGGGCCTGGCGCTGCTGGGCGACGGCGTCGGGCACATCGCCTGACGGGGGTGGCCCTGGGCTGGCTGGCCGGGGCCGCCGCGGGCGCCGTCCCCGCCGACGCCTGGGCCGTGCCAGGGCGATCGCCGCCTCGGTGGCGGGCGCCGTCTCATCCGGCGATCCGGGCCCGCGGGCGCACCCGCGCGCGACGTCGCCCTGGCGATCCTCTTCTGACGGCGGCATCGCCGGCGGCGTCATCCTCATCAGAATTCGCCGGCGGCACGGGCGACGAACGACCAGCTACCTGTTCGGGTCCATCGCCACCGTCTCGGTGCGCGACGCCTGGTTCACCATCGTGCTGGCCGCCGTGAGTCCTGCTCATCGGCCTGGGGCTGCGCGGGCGCTGTTCGCCCTGTGCCACGACGAGGGAGTTCGCCCGCTCCGTGGGCCTGCCCACCGGGGCGCTCAGTACGTGCTGGTCGCCGTCGTGGCCGCCCTGACGGTGATCGGTGTCGATGCGCGTGGTGGGGCGCTGCTGGTCTCGCGCCGTCATGATCGTGCCCGGTGGCCGTCGCCCAGCTCGTCTCACTCCTTCGCGCACCATGCGCCTGGCCATGGGCATCGGGGTCGCGGCCTGCGTGAGCGGGCTGACGATCACCTGCTTCGTGGCGGCCTCCCCGGCGCCATGATCGTGGTCCTGCTCGTGGGCCTGCTACGCCTCGTCGCCCTGGTCGGCGGCGCCGTCCGCCTGGCGGGGCAGGGCTGCGCCGCGCGCCCGCCGGTCGCACCGCCGGCAGCCGCGCCAGACAGGCGCCGCCGCCCCGTCCGCCCGCCCTCGTCCGCCCGGGGTCCTGAGCCATGACCTGCCCGCTCACCGCACGGGATCCACCTCGCCGCGCCCGCAGGCGCGGCCCAGCAGAAGGGCCGCCGTCCACGACATCCTGGAGCGCACGGACGCTTCCGCTCCGCCCAGCAGATCCACTCCGCCCTGGAGGCGGAGGCACGCAGGTGGGCCTGGCCACCGTCTACCGCAATCCTGACCGCCATGGCCGGGGCCGGGGAGATCGACCAGGTCCGCAACGCCGAGGGCGGGGCCCTCTACCGCAGCTGCAGGCGGCGAGCACCACCACCACATCGTGTGCCGCCGGTGCGGCTACGCGGTGGAGATCGCCGGCGGCGAGCTGGAGGCCTGGATCGCCGGGGTCTCGGCGGCGCACGGCTCGCGGGGTGGAGCACACCGCCGAGGCTCTTCGGCCTGTGCGCCTCCCTCGCTCGGCCGGCGCCGGGCGGCGCCGCCCGGCTCCTGAGGGCGGCGCACCGCGCGTCGCCGCCGGGCCCCGCGGCAGGTCGCACAAACGCCCGTCGCCGAGCGGGCGCGTCGCGGCGCAACGCGGCGTCAGGTCCGCTGACGCTTCGCGGGCCCGCCGTCCACCGCGTCGACGGCCCCGCCGAAGCGCCGCTCCCGCCCGGCGTGGGCTCGACCGCCCGCCACGAGCTGGACGCGGTCGAACTCCGGCCAGGGCAGGGCGGAGAAGTACAGCTCGGCGTAGGCCGCCTCCCAGATGAGGAAGTTGGAGGTGCGCTGCTCGCCGCCGGTGCGGATGAGCAGGTCGACGTCGCGCATGGCCGGGGAGTACAGGTGGCGCCGGATGGTGGCCTCGGTGATCGCCGAGGCCTTGAGGGCGCCAGCGGCGACCTCCCCCGGCGATGGCGCGGGCGGCGTCGGCGATCTGGCCAGCCCCCGTAGTTGAGGCACATAGTGAGCGCCATGGTCTCGTTGCCGGCGGTGATGCGCTCGGGCAGCGCACCTCCGACAGGACCGACTTCCACAGGCGCGGGGTGCGCCCCACCCAGTGTGCACGCACGCCCCACTCCAGCAGGTCGTCGGTCTGGGCCCGCAGGACGGTGCGGGTGAAGCCCATGAGGAAGCGGACCTCCGCCGGGGAGCGGCGCCAGTTCTCCGTGGAGAAGGCGTAGACGCTCAGCTCGCGCACCCCCAGCTCGACGGCGCCGGCGATGACGTCCATCATGGTCGACTCCCCCACCGGTGGCCCCTCGGTGCGCGGCAGGCCGCGGGCGTTGGCCCAGCGGCCGTTGCCGTCCATGACGCAGGCGACGTGGGCGGGCAGGGCGCGCCCGGGCAGGTCGGGCGGGGTCGAGGCCCTCGCGGTGGAGGGGACCCGCCCGGGGTGCGGCGTCGGTCATATCAGGCCCTTTCGACGGGTGAGGGAGCGCAGGCGGCGCTCCAGGTGCCAGGTCGTGTGGGCGGAGACGGCCCGGGCCCGGGCGCGATCGCGCCGCGGGCGGAGGCGTCGGCCGTGGCCCAGTCGCCCGCTCAGCAGCGCCCCGCAGCGGGCCATGACGGCGGGCTCTGACGTCGACGGCGCCCGGCCGGGCGGCAGGCGGCGCACAGGCCGGCCTGGACGTGGAAGGCGGTGTGGGGCCCGCCCCTCCCGCAGCAGGCGCAGTCGTAGCACGACGGCGCCGCCGGCCAGGGCCAGGGCCCGCAGCAGGTAGGAGTCCAGGACCAGGCCGGGGGCGTGGCGCCGTCGGGCCAGGGCCGCCAGGGCCCCCGTAGGCGGGAGGAACTGCTGGGGCGAGTCGGACGATGCCCAGGTCGGCGCCGTCGCGGGTCAGGCGCTCGGCGGTCTCCACCATGGTGGAGGCGCAGGTGAACACGGAGTAGTCGCGGGCGAGGTCGGCCGAAGGGCTCGATGGTCTCCGCCTGGGCGACGACGTCGAGGCTGCGCCCGGCGCGCAGCTGGACGTCGACGAGGGAGAAGGGCTCAGGCGCGCGCCGAAGCGGGAGGTCGTGCGGCGCACGCCTGGCGACGGCGCGCCTGCCCGTGGGAGCGGGTGAGGACACGATGATCCGGTCCGCCTCGCCGAGCCTGTGGGTGCGCAGGACCACGGCCTCGTCGCGGTAGAAAGCTGTGCGGCCACGCCCGTCGATCCGCTCAGCGCAGGGCCCGGTTGACGGCGGAGATGACGGCCGCAGAAGGGAGGTCGTAATGGAGGGTCGATGCCCACGCCCCACAGGACCTGCCCGGCGATCTCGCACTCGACGTAGGAGGCGGCCAGGGCGTCGCGCCCTGGCTCAGGGGCGTGCTCGGCGTGGTCGGGGATGCGCACCTCCACGCCGGTCTGCTCCAGGGCGGTGACGAAGGCGTCAGGGGCCGTTGCCGGGCGGTCAGCGTCGGCGCCGGCCGCCTCGTCGCGCAGGTGACGGTGAGGGATGGAGTCCTCGTCGCCGGCGGCGGTCAGGGTGGCGCCCGCATGGCATGGCAGGCCCCAGGCAGATAGGGTCGGCCCCGGGGGCGCGCCTTGGCGAGCAGGTACTCGTCGGTGAAGATCGTCCACAGGTCCCCGGCGTCGACCTCCCCGCCGCGGGTGTCGGCGTGGCGCTGGACGATGCGGGAGGACTCGATCTGGAGGCGGCGCAGCAGGTCCAGGTTGTGGGTCGTCTTGAGCAGGTAGGACACCCCGCCCTGCCGGACTGGGGTTGACCCTCACCACGGCCTCGTAGGGCAGCCCCACGTCGTGGGGTCGATGGGCAGGTAGGGCATGGACCAGGGGCACGGCCATCTCGGCGGTCGGCGTCGACCCCTCGGCCCTTGGCCTCCACGGCCCGGGCGCGGTCGGCGAAGCCCTTTCTTGATGGCGTCTGGTGGGAGCCGGAAGGAGGTGTAGACGAGCTCGCGCCGGCGTAGGGGTGCGCGGGGCACCTCCATGTGGTGGAGCGCTCGACGACGCGGCGGATCTCGTCGATGTCGGAGATGTCGAGCATGGGGTCCACGCCCTGGCTGAACAGGTTGAGGCCAGGGTGACCAGGTCGACGTTGCCGGTGCGTCGCCGTGGCCGAACAGGCAGCCCTCGACGCGATCGGCGCGGCGGGCCGAGCTGGCGGCCACGCGAGCCGCGGTCGTTGTGGTTGTGCAGTGACAGGGCACACACGCTCTCGCGGTGGGACGGGTTCCGGCTCATCCACTCGATCTGAGATCGGCGTAGACGTTGGGGGTGGCCGCGCTCGACGGTGGCGGGCAGGTTGAGATGATCTCGCGCTCGCCCTCAGGCTGCCACACGCCCATGACGGCCTCGCAGACCTCCAGGGCGTAATCGCGCTCGGTGTCGACGAAGATCTCGGGGAGTACTCGAAGCCGAGCCGTGTCCTCGTCAGGACCTTCTCGGCGGGCCATGACCGCCCTGGTGCCGTCGACGGCGAGCTCGCGGATGTCGGCGCGGTCGTGCGGAGACGATCCTGCGGAACAGGGGCGACAGGGCGTTGTGGGGTGGACGGTGGCGCGGGGCGGCCCCACGCAGGCGTCAGGGTGCGGTCGATGAGGTCGGTGCGCGACTGGGTGAGCACGGAGATGGTGACGTCGTCGGGACGGCGTCGTCGTCGACTCAGGGACCACGGGGAGTCGTAGTCGGTCTGGGAGCGGCGGGAAGCCGACCTCGATCTCCTTGAAGCCCATCCTCACCAGCAGGTCGAACACGGCGCGCTTGAGCGATGGGCCCATGGGCTCGATGGAGGCTCTGGTTGCCGTCGCGCAGGTCGGTGCTCAGCCAGCGCGGCGGTGATGCCCGGCTGGGCCGAGTGCGGTCGGGCGGGTCGGTGGCGACGGTGTCGAGGAAGGGCGTGTACTTGGTGAAGGGCATGCCGGAGGGCTGCTGGGGGCGGGACGTGCGGTGCGCGGTTCTTCCGTGGGGGTGTGGTCGCTCGGGTCCGACGGCGCATCGCGGGGCGCGGCGCGGTCCCGGTGGTCGGCAGGACGGATCAGCCGCGGTCAGGGGTGCCGGCCGTCAGGCCCGCCGCGGCGACTAAGCAGGAGGCTCGTCCGCACTCGCGCAGTCGCTCGCACGAGGCGAGGTTCCATGGGCGCGCGCGCGCAGGTCCTCCATCCCCCTCTCGCCCGAGACCGGCAGGAAAATCGCGCGGACCGGCGGAAAGTGCACATCCTGCGGATGACTCGGCGCGGTCGGCCGGACGACGGCCCCGTGCGGCTCTTTATGTGCGCGCGGCGGCGCGGCAGCGCGGCCTCGACCGGCCTCATGCCCGTGCCCAGGCGGTCCGACCGTCCGCGGTCGTGCCGACCGCGCCGTCCGCCTGCAAGTCCCCCACCCCGGGAGTCGTTTCGGCCGACAGACTGGGTGCCACTCGCAGAGCCGCGCCCACCTCGGGTGAGCCGACTCCTTCACCAGCCGGTGCCGCCACCCGCAGGGCTCCCCACCCCCGGGGAGTCGCTCAGGTGATGTCACCTGACCGCATTGCGCCAGGTGGGCTCGCAATAATCGAGCGCAGGCGATTCCGTCGCGCGCTGGGCTCGCGGCGCGAGGGCGGGTGGACCGTGTCGCGCTGAGCTCGCACATGCAAGCCGGGCCCGGCTCCGAGCCCCCGCCCGTGAGACCGACGTGAACGGCACCGATGCCGGGGCGAGGACTGCACCGGACGAACCCAAGAAGGTTATTCAGCAGGCATCTGCGTGCATTTCTGGGGATCGATATGGTGACGGCTCTACATGAAGGTTATTCAGCGGGTTCATGGCGGCGTTCTCCTTGGACCACTGCGTGCGGTTGGACCACGGTGGTCCAACCGTCGTTCTGAGGGGGCAGATGCGCGTCTCGGCGTCCGGGGCGCAGTGGCGCCGGGCGCTTTCGCGGTCGCGAGATCGCTCAGGGTAACCCCGAGCACGTCATGCCCGCGAGACGTCTGCTGGTGACTCGCGGGTTATAGTGGCGTAACTCGAAATACGATCTCGCGGGTTAGGTGACGTGCTCCGCGAGTCGGCCGCGTCACGACATGCGAGACGCCGTCCCACCATGCGGGATGCGCCGTCGAGGCGAAGCGGGGAGACGCACTCGGACGCCTTCGCAACAACCCTCCGGACGAGAAGGACCCGCCCGAGCAGACCGCCACCGCAACCTTCACGCCCCACGCCTTCAAAAACCACCCCCGAATAACCTTCTATGAGTCACAATAAGCCTTTCTCACTGGAGATGCTCCGACGGGACCGGCGCCGCGGTCCGCGACGACCGCGGCCCCTTCCTCGTCGAGATGCGCATTTGCCCTCGGACGTGCGTTTTGCCTTCGAGAAACAACGGTTGGAACTGCACTCTCGAGAGTGCAGAAGTGCACGTCTCGGCGCCGGGGCTCCCGCCGTGGTCTCGTCCGACCCGCGGCGCCTCCCGGGATCGCAGCGGCTCCGGTTGTCGAATCTGTTGCAAAGGCCCGGATCGAGCCGAGGCGCACGAAGGGAATAGTTGGTATTCCGCGCTTCTTCTCGCGGCCGATCCGGCCCGGAGCGCCTTTGCGACAGATTCCGGACGCGCGCGCGGACCGCAGAGCCCGCAGCGCCACCGCGCAAAGCTCGCGAGATTCACCGGAGACTCGCCCGGGAACGCTCGACCCTCCGTCTTCCAAGCGAGAAAGGCTCGTTGCGCAGGCTGCGATCGGAGAACTCCTGCATGTGCTGGCCCAGGTTTTAGTGATGTCTCATGACTTCTGGCACTGCAGTCATGAGAGATCCTACTCCGCCGAGTCTCGGCGAGGAGGTCCTACCGCCTTCACGACGTCGTCTATCGTCATGGATGAATCAGAGTTAAACAGCCTGGACGGGCCGGAGGATGAGCGACGGCCTTTTCGCCGGACGCGCGGGCGTTGAATCGGACCGCTCCGAACCGGGAGGGCCCGCGGCGGGCCTCTCGACTCCCGACTCCCCGACGCCGCGACCCGGGCCCGGACCCGGGCTCGCAGCAGAACCGCGGGGCGCGCGGCGCGGCCGGCCGCGCGGCCGAGACCAGCGGACATTGACGAACTACTACGATCCTGTAGTAGTACCTGCTACATACGATCGTGCGTCTACGAGGAGGTTCATATGCGTCATCACCGTCGAGAACCTCGGTTCTCCTGGGAGGCCGCCCCAGTCCTGCGCGGCCTCGACCTGTCGGTCGAGGCGGGCGAGATCGATCTGCCTGCTCCGGGCCCAACGGCGTGGGCAAGACGACCCCTGGTGGAAGAAATCTGCTGGGCTCTGACCCCGACCAGCGGCACCGTGCGCGTGCTCGGCACCGACCCGCGCCGCGCCGGCGCTGACTGGGCGCGCATCGGGCTGGTGCAGCAGAACTGGACCAACCACCCCAAGTGGCGGGTGAAGGACCAGCTGGAGTGGATCCGCTCGGTCACTGACGGCGGCGAGCGGGTGATCAGCGTTGACGAGTGCTCGACGCCGGCTCAGCCGACAAGGCCGACTCGCCTGTCGCGCCTGTCGGGCGAGCAGCGGCGCACCGTCGACTTCGCGTCGCCCTCGCCGCGCGCCAGGCTCCTCGTCCTGGACGAGCCGACCACCGGCCTGGACCCGGTCTCCAAAGGCGCGCCTGCACGATCTCATCCTGGCCCGGGTCGACGACGACGCCACCATCGTCGCGACCACCCACGACCCTGGCGAGGCCGAGCGCCTGGCCTCGCGCGTGCCTCATCATGAACGAGGGGCGCATCATCGCCGACGGCACGGTCACCGCGCTGCGCGAGCGCCTCGACCGCAGCGCCGAGATCACCTGGATCGAGGCGGCGCCCACCACGTCCACACCACCCGCTCGAGCGCTTCGTCGAGGGCTCGACCTCGACGCCGTCACGGGCTGACCATCACCCGTCCCACCCTGAGAGAGACCTACCTTTCCCTCGTCAGCAAGGGCCCCGTTCATGAGCACTCCCTTCGTCGCACCGCCCCCGCCGTCCTGCGGGCCGCCCGGCCGCGAGGCGGTCACGGATCTGCGAGCGGGCCTCGCCGGAAAAGTGCGCCTCGCTGCTGATCACCACCGCCGGCTTCGTCCTGGTCGGCCGGGCCGCAGGCATCCGCCGGGGCCCATGCGGCCTTCGGCCCCGATGTTCCTCGCCAGCAGCATCGGCGTGATCAGCTGCTTCATCACCCTGCAGATCGCCGGCGAGGCCTACACCGACCGCATCGGCGGAGCCCTCCTGCGGGTGCGCATCCTGCCCCACGGGCTGACGTGGACGATCGGCAAGACGATGTCCGCGATCACGCAGACCATCGCCTACCAGGCCGCCATCCTGCTCGGCGGGCGCTCTTCGTCGAGGCCCCTGCCCTGAGCGCCTCCAGGTGCTGGCCTGCCCTCGCCCTCATCGTGATGTCCGCCGTCGCCACGGCCCCGCTGAGTTCCTCGCCGGGGCCTCGCCCGGGCGTCTACAGCTTCAACGTCCCTACCTGCCCGTCTTCGCCCTCATCGGCACGAGCGGCTTCTTCATGCCCATGGACCGGCTCCCTCCTGGGTCCAGGCGGTTCACCCGCTGGCGCTGCCACGTACTGGTCGGGGCACCTGACCCGGTGGGCGCTGGTGGGCGACCCCTCGTGGGAGGTGGGCGGGCCTTCTCCCCGGCGCTCGCTCTGCGATCCTGGCGGCCTGGACCGTCCTCGGCTTCGAGGCCTCGTTCGTCGTGCGGCGCAGCTCCGCAAGGAGATGATCGGCAGCCTGACGCGCGTGCAGTCCACCATCCGCTCCCGGAGACGGGCCTGTGATGTCCGACGACGTCGCACAACCGGATCGCGGTGCTGCGCGCCGACCGGCGGGTGAGCACCGCGAGCTCGCCGAGGCGCTGGGCGTCCACTACCAGACGGTGAGCTATCCGAGCGCGGCAGTACGCGCCCTCCCTCACCTGGCCCTGCGCATCGCCCCGCTACTGACGTGCCCGTGGAGTCGGTCTTCTCCCTAGGAGGTTCCCCGCCTGGACGTGAGCCGGCGACCCACTCTCGCGCCCGTGGATCGGCCGCTACCCGCCGCCGGGCTCGCGCCGGAGGCGAGGCTGCTGCGCATCCGGAGGCATTTTTCGGGCGCACTTCCGCGCATTCAGAATCGTTCCCTCCGACTCGGCCGTAACCCTTCCTCCTACGTTAGGTTTCAATATGAACGACTTGCTCGTCGCCCAGCAGGCCAGGCCGTTCCGCCTGGTGCTCATTCGCCCTGACCGTCATGGCCATACCGGCGGCCGCGACATGCCTCACGCTCCAGGCTGACCGGTGCCGGCAACGACTTTCCCGCCACTGGATGCGCTCTATTTCCCGTTTGTCAACATCGTCTGCGGCGTCGTCATCTGGCGCACTTTTTCAGCGGTATCGCGTCTCGGTCGGGACTACTCTCGGTATTGAGGGGCGCCGCCTCGGCGAGCATACCGCCTGGGGATTCTGTGGGTGGTCGTCGCCTACATCCCGATGATGATCGTCATCATGATATCGATGTACTCCTGTTCGGCGCCGACATGTCTCCAGCACTTCGAGCAGGGTCTTCGCAAAAGTCAAACGTCACTGCCCGCCGGTCGTATCGGGCGTGAGCTTTCTTCGGCGCAATCGTCTTCCTCATCAACGCGCCGATCAGGGAGATCATGTACGCGGCTGGCTGCGGAGCGGTCTGACCGGGCGCGGCGGCCGTCATCGCCACCCTGGTCACGAAACTATATTGTTCGGCCCTGCTGGCATGATGTTCGCCGGGAATGTTCGCGGCATGATCATCTACTTCTTCATGTTCCTGGCGTGGGGCGCCACCGCCAGCATCATCGTCCATCGGCGGCAACGACTGGCGCAGATCACCATCGCCCACTGGATCGTCAACATCTTCAGTGGCGTCGCGCCGATGATGGCGCCCGGCTTCATGGGGAATATGAGCTGGCCGACGGCGCCGACGCCGTCCCGCGCCCCGCCCACCGTCCGAGCCGCCGCGCCGGGTTCAGCGCCGGAGGCGCTGAGTCCTTCCCGCCTCGTGGTGGGACACGAAGAGTGTGAAGAGGTAGCATTCGGGTATGAAAGTAAGCGTGTGAGCCTGGATCCGGGCAGATCTGGAGATCCTCGACCGGTACGTCGAGCGCGAGGGGCTCGCGTCGAGATCGGCCGGGTCCGGACCGCGATCCGCCGTCTTCACCGGAAGGATCTGCGGGAGGCGTACGCGCTGGCGTGGCGAGAATGGGACGATTCCCGGCGCGCGTCGGACTGGGAGAGCACCGTCGCCGACGGCCTGGACGGGGATGACGGGGACAACCATGCTGCGCGGTGAGATCCGCGTGGTGAACCTCGAGCCCGTCGTCGGCGGTGAGGCGGACAAGCGTCGACCGGCCGTGATCGTGCAACGACGACGCCAACGGCGCCGCGGGCAATGCTGCTGGGGCGGGGCGTCGTCACGCGTCGTGCCGATCACGAGCGCTCGACGGGCGCGTCGCCCGCACTTCAGGTTCTTCTCCCGGCGGAGATGACCGGCTTGTCATGCAGGACTCCAGAGGCCCAGGCCGAACAAGGGTGCGCTCCGTCGCGCGTCAGAGACTCGGCAGATCATCGGACGGCTGCCCACCGAGTTCATGGCGCTCATGACGCCGCGCTCAGGGCTCCACCTCGCGCTGTGCAACGCGAAATGAACGCGCGCGGCGGCGCCGCCCGGCTCACAGCAGCCCGGCCGCCAGGTCAGCGGGGTGCCGAAGCGGTGGGCGGTGACCGTCACGGACTGCTCGCGCACGAAGGGCAGGAGCTCGCAGTCGGGTTGCCGGTCACCGCCCCGGTGTACAGGGCCACGTCGGGACTGCCGGAGGTGGCCCAGCTCGCCTCGCCAGCGCTCTGCGCCGCTCTGGCGGCGCGGGCGATGATGCGCACCCAGCCCCAGCTCGCCCGAGGCGCCCAGGTCCGCCAGACGGGCCTCCCCACACGGCCGGGGCCTCGATGTCAGGTCACCCGGCGTCCAGCAGGGCGCCTCGCAGCCAGCCGGGGCTGCTCCCGCCAGCGACAGGCCGATCGTCCCGCCGGCGAGCACGCGCGCAGCCAGGACTGCACCCAGGTCCGCCGGGCTCGTGCCCGGCTCGGCCCCACCACCGCCGTCGCGGGCCGGTAGCGCAGCTGTGCGCTCGCAGGCCAGGCCGGTCACGTCAGCCTCGCCCGTAGGTGCTCTCCCAAGGCCCGGGCGTCGGCCAGCGCCTCGTGGAGGAAGGCGGCGTCGTCGTGGCCCCAGGCCGGAGCGCACGGCGTCGGCTACAGGGCGCCGACCCCGCTGCTCAGGCGCACGCGCAGGTCGAGCCGACCGGCGGGCGGCCCCGCGCCCCGCCCGGCGGGCACGACCTCAGGCCCAGCAGGTAGGAGGGGCCGCCGGCCTTCGTCGTCGAGCCGATCGCCGAGCGCTTCCAGCCGCCGAGGGCTGGCGGCGCACAGATAGCGCCGGTGATGGAGCGGTTGACGTAGAGGTTGCCCGGCCTCCACGCCCTCCAGCCACACGGCCAGCTCGTCGCGTCAAGGGTCTGCGAGGCCCGAGGTCAGCCGTAGTCGGTGGCGTTGACGGCGTCGATGGCCCTCCTGGAGTGTCCACCCGCATGACGCCCAGCACCGGCGCGAAGTACTCGGTGAGGTGGAACTCGCTGCCGGGCGTCACTACGCGGATGCCCGGGCGCCACAGGCCGCCGCCCAGGTGCTCGGGGGGTCAGCACCCAGTGCTCGCCCGCTCCCCAGGCGCGTCAGGCCCCGCAAACGTTCTCGTCGTCGGGCACGACGAGGGCCGACCTGGGGAGTCAGATGGGAGGGCGCCTTGACCCGCAGCGAGCTCGCGGCGTCCACCGCTGGCGGGGATGCGCGGCGAGGCGGGCCCGCAGCCCCAGGGATGAGCAGCGAGGCCGCCGAGGCACTTCTGGCGGCGTGGGTGAAGGCCGGAGACGCACGTCGCGCACCGCGCAGGTCCGGGTCGGCCGAGGGGTGACGATCATGTTCTTGCCGCTGGTCTCCCCAGCAGTGCACATGTCCGGCCTCCAGGAGCGGGAACAGGCGGGCCGTGTCGTAGGAGCCGGTGAGGATGACCCGCCCCACCCGTCGTGGACGACCGGGTGGCGGAGACCTCCCGTCCTCGACGGCCGCCAGGGCCAGGACATCCTCGGGCACGCCCGCGTCGTGGAAGGCGCGCACCAGCTCGGCCGCGCAGCTGCGCGGCCGGCAGGGCGGGCTTGAGGAGACCGCCGTCGAACGGAGGCCAGGGTGCGCGGCGACTCGCCGGCGGGAATGGCCAGCAGGAAGTTCCACGGAGGCCACCACCGTGACCTCCACGGGCTCGAAGCGAGCGACGAGCCATGAGGTCGGGTCCCTCCGTGCAGGACGGCTCGGGCGCAGTGGCGGCGAAGTCGATGGCCTCGCTGACTCCGGGTCAGCCTGGTCGATCGTCTTGCCGGTCTCGGCGGCCGCCACCTCGATGAGCTCGCCGCGCCGGGCGGCCAGCACGTCGCCGACCCGCTGGAGGACGGCGGCGCGCTCGACGGCGCCCCGCCGTAGGCGGCGCTCGCCCCCGCCAGGGACGCGACGAGGGCGTCGACGTCGTCGGGCGGCCAGGGGACTCGCGGATGCGCGCACCGCCTCGGCCCCGCGCGGTCAGAGCCGGGCACGGAGGCGGCGATGTCGCGCGCCCACCGGCGGTTGGCGGCCAGCGCCGGGTCGGGTCGGGGGTCGACGCGAAGGGGGCGGCGGGCCCGCTCGGAGAGCGGTGCGCGATCGCCCGGGCCCGGCGCGCCCTCGGCCAGGCCGGTCCTGGGCGCGTCTGGAGCCCGGGCAGGGGGCGTCGGGGTCGACGTCGGCCAGGAGGCCAGGAAGCGGTCGCGCTCGCGGTCGAAGACGGTCAGGTCAGGCGATGTCAGAGACCCGGACATGAAGTTCTCCGGCGCGCGTTCTCCTCCGGGCGGCGCACCAGGTAGGAGATGGCGACGTCGAACTCGCCCGGGTCCACCACCGGCACGTAGAGCAGCAGGTGGCCGACCTCGCGGCGCACGACCGCCTAGCAGGTCGGTGCCATGCCCTGAGCATCTCGAACTCCACGGCGCCCTCCTCCAGGCCGCGGGCCGCGCGCAGCTCGACGGCGAAGGCGATGTCGAACAGGTTCTGGCCCCGGCCACCCAGTCGGACGGCGCGGGTGCGCTCGGGTCACGGCCCGCTCCAGCATCCGCTTGTAGTTGGTGTCCGTGGCCCGCTTTCGGTGGGCCAGGTGGGTGGGCTCCCAGCCGTGGATCTCGGCGTCGACCTCTCCATGGACAGGTTCGCGCCCTGACGAGCGCGCACCTTGATGGGCGTCGCCGTCGGCCACGCGCCGGGCCGCGCCCAGGCCTGAAGCCGCTCCATGGCGGCCGGGGAGTCGGGCAGGTAGGCTGCAGGACGATGCCGGCCCCGTAGTCGGCCAGGTCGGGCTGGGAGAGGACGGCGGTGAAGACCTCGATGGTCAGGTCCAGGTCCTGTAGTCCTCCATGTCGAGGTTGGAGGAAGGTGCCGTGGTCGCGGGCCAGGCGGTACAGGGGCTGAGGGCCTCCACGCCGTGGGCGACGACCTCGTCGAAGCCCCAGGGGCTGTGGGGCGGTGACGGCCGAGACCTGACGGACACGTAGTCGACGTCCTCGCGGGCCACCAGGCGGGAGACATCCTCCAGGCGGCGGGCGGCCTCCGCCTCCCCAGGACCGCCTCCCCAGGAGGTTGACGTTGAGGCGGTTGCCGTCGGCGCGCAGGCGGGCCAGGGCCGGGCCGAGCCCCCTGTGCCGGTGGCGTCGACGACGAGGGTCGCCCGACGATGCCGCGGAAGACCCGGCGGGCCGCGGAGGCGACGGCCGCGCGGGGCCAGGCGCGAGGCCGCCCTGCCCAGGCCCAGGGCGGCGGCCAGGGGCCCGGGCAGGAAGGCGCGGCGCCCGCCGCCATGCGGGCCAGGCACCCCGGCGACGTCGAGGTCCGCGGGCGCACGAGCGTCGTCGACGAAGCGGGTGGTGAACTCCAGCCCGTCCGGGTCGGCCAGGATGCGCGAGCAGCCTCGGCGCTGCGCGAAGTGGGGCTCGTCGGCGGACTCCTCCACCCACCGGCGGGCGCGCTCGACGGCGCGGGCGCCGAGCTCCCACAGCTCGTCGGGGCACGCGCGCTGGGCGTCGCGCCGGGGGACGTGGCGGGGGCTGCGGAAGCGGTGTCGGCATGCTCGGCTTCTCCCGTCGGGCGCATGAGTGGGATCCGGCTCATTGTGCCCCCAGGCGCGGCGGGCCGCAGGCGTACGCGTCGCGCGCGGATCCGTGAGCGCCCGACCCGCGCCCGGCGCTCACAGCAGCATGGGGAACAGCCCCAGTACGCCAGGTCCACCAGCAGCACGACCGGCCCCCGCCAGGACGCACAGGAGCACCGCGCGCTGGGCGCGGTCAGCCAGCGCCTGCCTGCGTGCCGCCCGCGGCGGTGGTGGCCCCGCACGAGCCAGATCCGCCCGACGAGGCTTGACCAGGATGACGACGGCGACCAGCGCCATGAGCTGGGCGGCGAGCCACCCGCCGTAGGAGATCAGCCAGTTGGAGGAGTAGGACGTGGCCAGTCGGGCCACCAGCAGGATGTGGGGCGGGTACAGCGCAGGAGGCGATGACGCCCAGGCCCAGGGCGGCCGACCAGCGGCCGACGGGGTCGGGCAGGTGCAGCCCCGGCGCCCCCGCAGGCGCGGCAGCCTGGCCGACCGCCCACCCGCAGCCCGGCGGCCGCCAGCAGGCCGCCCGGCCCACCACGCCGGCGAGGCATGAGATCGCCCGAGGCGTACCAGCGGGCCCGCCCGGCGACGCGCCCAGAAGTCCTGGACGGGCGCGGCCCCGGCCACGTGCGGGGCGGCGTCGGCCGTCTGCGGCAGGCCCAGCACCCAGCGGGGCGGGTCCCGCGCCACGCCGGGGGCCAGCGGCCCGTCGGTGGACCGGCCGAGCTTGAGCCCGTGATTGGCCCCCGGTAGTAGCGCACCGTCAGCCGGTCGTTGCCGCCCGCGCCCAGGGGACGCCCGGATCCTGGCGGGCCCCTGGATCAGGGGCATGGAGGAGTCCCCGGTGCCGCAGATCATGAGCACGGGGGCCGCGATGCACGCTCCTCGTAGGGGCGGGCGTCGAAGTCGGCGTGTCAGAAGGAGTCGCCCGCGCCTCGCGCGCCCCAGCACCCGGGCCACGAGGGTCAGCAGCGCGTCGGGCACTCCACGCGCCGCAGGTGGACCCGGCGGCGAAGGTCGCCCTGCTCGCGCAGGGCGACCACAGGGGCGCTGGCCAGCACCAGGAAGGCGATGTCCGGGTCGGTGCCCGCCAGGACCACCCCCGGGTAGCCGCCCTCCGACTCGGCGCTAGGGCCCACGCGCGCCGGGTCCACCCCGTCCAGGGCGCGAGGTAGGCCACCGACCGGGCGTAGTCGGCGGCCGCTGGCGGTGTAGTCGCGCTCGGTGAGGCTGTGATCCTCCATCGGCTTGGAGGGCACCAGGGTCGTCGCGCCTGCGCTGGCTGGGGCGTCGGCCTGCTCGGCGAAGCCCTCGATGGTGTGGGTGCCCGCCCCGTGGAGAAGACGACCCTGGGTGTCAGCCCCTGCGCCCGCGCCCACGGCGCGGGAGGCGGGGACGCTCGCCGTCGGCCTGGGTCACCCGGACCCGCTCTGACGGCGACCCGCAGTGCCCACGGCGGCGGAGTGGTCACGGCCCCGCCTATGGCGGTGTCCGAGGTCTCGGGGACCAGGGCCTCGGTGGCGGGGGCGGGCGACCAGCGCGCGGGCCGGCGAGCGTGCCACCAGGACAGCGTCAGGACCGCGACGACCACGGCGCCGACGGTGCGGTGGTCGGAGGAGACGGCGAGCACGAGCGCGCCCAGGGCCAGGGTGGACAGGATCTGGCGGATCTCGGCGGTGCCCGTCCCCATCAGGGAGCCAGGACCAGGGCGACGGCGATCCGCCCAGGACCATGACGCCCAGCCGCATGGGCTCCTGGCGCCACAGACGGGCGAGCAGCCTCCAGGCGCGCGCCCGGGAAGGCCTCAGCCAGCGCCAGGCGGAGCGGATCTCGGCCCGCTCGGGTGGGCGGGGTCCGCGCGCGCCGCCGGCAGCGCTCGCGCCGGGCCCGCAGGCGCTCGCTCAGCCGGGCGCCCTTCTCCGGGCGCGGCGGGCGGTCCCCGCCGGTGCGCGGCATCGGGCGCGGTCCTCGTCAGAACCCGAGGCCGGGCCGGGGCCTGGGGTCGGACTGCCAGTCCTTGGCCGTGCGCACGTGCGGGTCGAGGTAGACCGGCCTGCCCACCAGCTCCTCAATGCCCCCTGCGCGCCGCGGTGCCGATCCGCTTCAGGCGCGACCCGCGCCGCCCGATCGCGATGGCCTTCTGGGAGTCGCGCTCGACGACGAGGCTCACCCGCACCTGAGGCGGGCCGCCCTCGCCCTTGATCGCGCGAGACCGGTGGTGTCCGTGTCGGGGTCGAGGATCCTCGTCGACGACGACGGCCAGCGAGTGGGGCAGCTCCTGGCGCACTCCTCCAGGGCGGCCTCGCGGACGAGCTCGCCGATCATGACGGCCCGGGGCTCGTCGGTGATCTCGTCGGCGGGGTACAGCGGCGGGGAGGGCGGCAGGTGGGAGACGAGGACGTCGGTGAGACGTCGATCTGCTCGCCGCGCAGCGCGGAGACGGGCACGATGTCCGCCCAGTCGCCCGAGGCGGTCCACCGCCAGCAGCTGGGCGGCCAGGTCCTCGCGGGTCACGGCGTCCGCCTTGGTGACCACGGCGACGACGGGCGGGCGGGCCTGGGCCGGGTCGCGGGCGATGAAGCGGTCGCCGGGCCCGACCCTTCTCGTCGGCGGGGATGCACAGGGCGATGACGTCGACGTCGGAGAGGGTCTCGCGCACCAGGTCGTTGAGGCGCTTGCCGAGCAGGGTCCTGGGGCGGTGGAGGCCGGGCGTGTCGACCAGGACAGGCTGGGCGTCGTCGCGGTGGACGACGCCGCGCACGTTGTGGCGGGTGGTCTGGGGGCGCCCGGAGGTGATGAGCGACCTCGCGCCGACCAGGGCGTTGGTCAGCGTGGACTTGCCGGCGTTGGGGCGCCGACGAAGCAGGCGAGCGGCGGGAAGCCCTCGGGGCGCGTGCGGCGGGCGCGCTGTTTCGGCGGGCTCTGCGGGGCGCAGCGGGCGGCGGCAGGCTCGGCGTCGCCGGACGGGCAGGTGGGTGCGTCGTCGGTCGCGGCCGTCCTCCGAAGCGGTGTCGTAGTGGCGGTGCGGCGGTATGGCCGCGGTGGTGTCGTGGCGGTGGCGGTGGCGCGTGCGGCTCGGCCGAGCGGCGCGGCCCGGGCTCGGCGGGGCGCGGGGCGTCAGCCGGTCCCCCTCGGCGGGGCTCGGCTCACCAGCAGGCTCGTGACCCGGCGGCGCCTGCCCGTGGCCTCGTCGGCGACGATGCGCAGGGTCCTGCACGTCGCCCGCTCGCCCCGGGCAGCGGGACCCGGCCGATGGCCTTGGCGAGCAGGCCGCCGGCGGTGTCGACGTCGTCGTCGTCGATCTCCAGGCCGAACAACTCGCCGAGGCTCGTCGAGCCCCAGGCGCGGGCACCCGGAGCACCCCCGCCCCAGGTCCTCGACCTCGGGCTCGGCGGGGTCGTGCTCGTCGGTCAGCTCGCCGACGACCTCCTCCAGCAGGTCCTCCATGGTGACCAGGCCGGCCGATGCCGCCGTATCTCGTCGACGGCCAGCGCCATGTGGACGTGGTCGGTCTGCATCTCGCGCAGCAGGTCGTCGGCGGCCGGTCTCGGGGACGTAGACGGCCTCGCGGGTGAAGGAGTCCACCGGCCGGTCGCGCGTGCTCGGGGTGGGCGTCCAGGCGCCGCAGCAGGTCCCCTGAGGTAGACGATGCCGCGCACGTCGTCGGCGTCCTCCCCACCACGGGCACGCGCGAGTAGCCGGAGAGGATGAACAGCCTCATGGCGGCCGAGGCGGGCTTGTCGGGCGTCGATGGTCACCATGTCGGTGCGCGGGACCATGACCTCGCGCACGAGGTCTGGCCCAGCTCGACGACGCTGCGCAGCATCTCGCGGTCCTCGTCCTCGATGGTCTCGGCCTCGCCGATCTCGTCGATCATCTCGCGCAGGTCCTCGGTGACCTCGGCGCGCCTCGGCGTCGGTCAGGGGCGGACGCGCGCCCGTAGCGGGACTCGATCCAGCGCCACGGGCGCCCCAGCGGGCTGTCGACCGCCGCCACCGCCCCGGACAGGGGCCAGCAGGACGCCGTCGGGTTGCGCGCCACCGAGCGCGCGCGAGATGCCCGACGACCAGGCCCAGCAGGACGGCGTTGAGGGCGACGGAGATGAGCCCAGCCGCCCACCAGCGGTCGACGAGCCCGGCCACGGCCAGCGTGAGCAGCACGGCGGCGAGCATGTCCACGGCCACGCGCGACGGCGGCGACGGACCCCAGGACCCGGGTGCGGCGCTCGGCCGAGGTCCAGGACGCGCCGGGCCCGCGGCGCCCGTCCTCGACCAGGTCCTCGGCGGCGGCCCGGGTCATGCGCGTCAGGGCGGCCTCGCAGGCGGACAGGAGCGCGCTGAAGACCAGGACGAGGACGGCAGCGACGATCGAGGGCGAGGGACCGGTGCGCCGTTCATGCGCCCCTCTCGGGCCAGGAAGGTGAGCAGGAGGTGCGCTGGAGGGCGAACATCTCCTCCTTCTCCTGCGGCTCGGCGTGGTCGTAGCCCAGGAGGTGGAGGATGCCGTGGGCGGTCAGCAGGAGCATCTCCTCGACGGCGCTGTGACCGGCCTGGAGGGCCTGCTGGCGGCGACCTGCGGGCAGACCACGATGTCGCCCAGGGTCCCGGCTGGGGTCTCGTGGTCGGGGTGCCCGGGCGCAGCTCGTCCATGGGAAAGCTCATGACGTCGGTGGGGCCGGGCAGGTCGAGCCAGCGCTCGTGGAGCTCGGCCATGGGCTCGGGGTCGATGAAGAGGATGGACAGCTCGGCGCGCGGGTTGACGTGCAGACGCGCAGGACGTGGTCGGCCAGGGCGGCGAACTCGGCGGCGTCGATGACGCGGTCTCGTTGGTGACCTCGGTGCTCATGCGCGGCTCCTGCCCGTCGGGGCGATGGCTGCGGCGGCCGACGGCGCGCCGGCGCGGGGCCTCGAGCGCCGGGCGCCGTCCGCCCGGTGCTCGGCGCGCGCGGCCGCCTGCGTCGGCGTCGTAGCGGGCGTAGGCGTCGATGATGCGCCCCACGAGGCGGTGGCGCACGACGTCGTCGGACCCGAGCTCGCAGAAGCTGATGCCGTCCACGCCGTCCAGGATGCGGCGCGCGACGACCAGGCCGCAGGGGCGCACGCCGGGCAGGTCCACCTGGGAGACGTCGCCGGTGACGACCATCTTGGGAGCCGGCGCCGAGGCGGGTGAGGAACATCTTCATCTGCTCGGGGCGACGTGTTCTGCGCCTCGTCGAGGATGACGAAGGCGTCTGTTCGAGGGTGCGCGCGCATATAGGCCAGGGCGCGACCTCGATGGTGCCGGGCCGCCAGGGAGCCGGGGCAGGGCGTCGGGGGCGAGCATGTCGCGCAGGGCGTCGTAGAGGGGCGCAGGTGAGGGTCGATCTTGTCGGTCAGGCTCCCGGGCAGGAAGCCGAGGCTCTCGCCGGCCTCGACGGCGGGGCGGAGTGAGATGATGCGCGAGACCCGCCGCGGACCAGGGCGTCGACGGCCTTGGCCATGGCCAGGTAGGGTCTTGCCGGTGCCCGGCCGGGGCCCGATGCCGAAGGTGATGGCGGAGGCCTCGATGGCGTCGGTGTAGGCCTTCTGGCCCAGCGACTTGGGGCGGATGGAGGTGCCGCGCACGGTCAGGACGTCGTCGGCCGGGACCTCGGCGGGCCGGGCGGAGGCGGCGAGCAGGCCGATGGCGCGCTCGACGGCGTCGGGCGTCGAGGGGCGTGCCCGCGCGGGCGACGTCGATGAGCTCGGAGATGAGGAGGATGACGACGTCGACGCGGGACTGCGCGCGCGGCGACGGTCAGGACGGTGCTGCCGCAGGTGGATGCGCACCTCGGGGAAGCCCCTCTCGACGGCGCGCGCAGGACCTCGTCGTGGGCGCCCTAGGGAGGGCCACGGGGGCGAGGTCGGCGGGCAGGACGAGGCTGCGGGTGGCGTCGGCGGGGGCAGGGCCGCGGGCGGCCGGCGGCGGGCTCGCCGACACCGTGCGAGGCGGGGACCGCCGACGCATCCCCGATCGGCATGCCGTGTCCCCACGCGCCGTCTCCCCCGTCCGCGCGGTGCGGGCGGGGTCGGCGCCGAGCGGCGGCGCGGGCCGGGCGGCGGGGCGATCGCCGCGGGGCGGCTCACTGGTGCGATGGGCGTATTGGGCATCGCCCCGATCCGCAGCTCGCCGCCGTCCATCATCCGAGCGTGTCGCTCGGGCGCGCGCGGCCCAGCGGGCGCCTCTGGGACGGCTCGGCGGGAGAGAGCCGGGGCCGTGTGAGGAGCCGCACCGGATCGTCTGCTACGCCCTTTTCCGCTGCTGCGCGCCTTCACCCTTCGCTACGCTCGTTTTTCTCTGCACAGCAGAGGTGAAGGAGCGTAACGAACCTGTCACGCAGGGCCCAGTGGCACTCTGCTGGGGACGACCCCCGGGGATCGTTTTGGTGATGTCATCTGGGCTCGCATCAGTGCAGATGGGCTGGCGCGGATCTGGCGCGGGTGAGATTCAGTCGCTGAGCTCGCACCGTCGCGCGAGCCGGGTGGATTCCGTCGCACTGAACTCGCATTACGTAAGTCGGAGGGCTATTCGAGGGCGTCTGGACGCATTCCCGGGGAGCGGTATAACGAGTCCGCTCCGTGAGAGAAAATAAAGCCCGCCTCATCAGGAGCCGCAGCCCGACGGCCCGGATCGACGCGGTGACGGGGACGGCGGATGCGGCGAGAGTGAGCGCGCGCGGGACCTCGCCGCTTCCTGCCCGCCATCACCACCTGACCGAAAGAACACCACGCGAGGCTTGCCGCGATCAGCCGGCGGGATCCTTCCGGTGAAGGGTTCGTCATCCGAGAAAAGGCGTCTTCTGCCCCGCCGGGCGTCATGAGGTCGAGTCTCGCCCGGGCGGCGCGTCTCCGCTGGTCGCTTCCAGCCACCGGTGGCGTCTGGGCATCGGTCCACGAAACTGCGCTGCCGCGACAGTCGCAGGCCGCCGTCAGACCAGAGGCGCGAACGGACGTTCGATCCCGCAGCGCTCCTCGAGCGGGATCGGGCCCGCTCTGCGCAAAGCCGGGCCCGCAATTGCCCGACCCGCCCGGGTCGGGCGCACCTCCGCCCCAGTCGCGGCGGGCGACGACCGATCCCCTCCTGGGCGGCGAACCTCCGGGCGGGTGCTGCATGACAGGTCCGTCCGTTCACGCCCTCATGGCGCTCTCTGCAGCTGGGTCGGCGCACCTCGTCATTGGGGACCTGTAAGGTACGTGCGCACGCGCGGATGCGCTCGCCGATTTCGGGCGAGTGCTCCCCGTTGCAGCGCTGGAAGTCGATCGTGAATGGGCTGGTCGTTGGCTGATCGCTTGGACTCCGCCAGTCGCGTGCATTGGGGTTATAGGCCGTCGACGGCCCCACGTCGATGGACCCAGCCGTATCTCTCCTCCATGCCGATCCTCCTCCGCCGATCGACTTCAGTCGGAAGTCTTCCCACCGGTGAGAAGGCTCATTTACGTGATGCCGACTTCTTGTCGGCCTCGTCCGCTTGAGTCCGCGGGCGAGGGCGCGGATGCTACGCAGCAGGCCATCCGCCTCAGCTGGGAGCCGGTGCAGGATTCCTCGCGCTCGGCTCAGAGCCTCTCAACTTGATCAGCGCTCCTCGCTGAACCCGCCGCTCAAACTGATTCCTCAGTCCTTCTCATTCCTCGACAGCGTCCCTCGAGATCGCCGGCAGTAAGTCTCCGCAGACGCGATCGCGCCTCCTTCGCAGCTGCGCTCCTCCTCCACGCTGCGGATGCGTTCCGGCGTCAGGGTTCATCGGCCGCGCCGCAGTCGGATCTCTCGCCGCAGGGCGAGGAGCGCAAGGCTGCACCCTCGACATCGTCGGCCTGGAAAGCGCCGCCGCTCTCCTCAGGTTCCGGCGATCTTACCGCCTCGGATCCAGCCGGGAATCTGCGCATCCTCCGAGTAGGGTCCGGTCGCCAAGCTTCGCTACCTGCAGTCTCCCGGAGCCGCTGGGCGCGCCTGCGCTCGGCGCGCGTCGGCGTCGTCAAAAGGTTCTTGGGCCGGCTCGTAGGCGGGCAGCGACTCGGGGCACGCGGCGAGAATCGAGTGCAGGGCATCGGTGCAAACGCTGTGGCGTTTTCGCGAAGACGCCGGATGACACAGCGATTGCGCGGCGATCTCGAGGCCCACGTCCCGAGGCGCGCTCCTCGATCGAGATCCTTCCCGCGGCGACGAGCGCGACCCATAACGACCGCGGTCGAGGCTTCCGGAGCCGTTGAAGCGGAGCCGGTCGAGGACATGAGCGGATCTCAGTGGCCTCAGTCGACGGCGAGTTCGCGGATCGCCCGTTCGAGTCACCTGGCTCCGCAGCCCGCGGTCACGGCTCCCGCCCGTCATGAGGCGCATGAGGCGATCGTTCCGCCGCCGCGGGACTGAGGAGCGGGTGAGGGCCCCTCGTGCTCTCGAAGAAGGGCTCCAGAGGCGTGAGGATGCTCGGGCACGACGCGCAAGTGACGAGCCCGGATCGCCGTCCACCGTTTGAACTCATGCGGTGAAAGCGCCTTCCACCTGCCGGTGATCTTCTCGGTGAGAATCACTCCAATCCCTCAAGCATCTGGGGTCTCGTGGGACGGCCTGTGAGAGGCTCGGTCTCCGCCTCGGCGAGCCTCGCCAGGAGCCATCCCTTCTCCGCGCCCTCGGTTCAGCGAGCACGGCCTCGGGCGTGAGACGTCGATGTCAGATCCGAGACCGATGCTCTCCGGGTGCTTGCGCGGCGGGAGGCGCGTGGCGTAGTCCCCGCCGACGCATTGTTGTTCGGCGGCGTCGATGACGGTGAGCGGCTCGCCGGGTGCTCCCACCCGCACGAGCTCAGATCGGTAACCTTCCTCGATATCGACGATGAGCATATTCTTGTCGGCGAAGGCGGCGACGGCTCGCCGGATGCGTGCAGCGTAATGGCTTTGGCCGCGGCGACCAGCTCGTCGAGCTGTTCTGACTGATCGCTGCTTCTTTCCAAAGCTGGGATGGTAGTCCCCTCTTCTTTCGCGCGGCCTTCCGTGCCTGCGCCGCGCGCACTGACAGCCTGCGGTGTAGCCAGGCGCTTCTCGGCGATGCTCCTGCGCCGGTCGTGCGGCACGGTGACGGTGACTGAAGCATCCGCAATCTCGCCGCCCAGGTCCTGAGTGATGCCTATTCGCGATGTACTCCACGAGCCCGGGTCGTCCAGCTGCTCCGGGAGTGAGCCTCCTCGGCCCGTCGAGTCACTGGAGTGGCGAGGCACCGCGCTCGCGTGGACGCTTCTTCCATCTGCTGAAGGTCTGTCGACGTCCGGGTCCGATCACAGGGTCCGGGCCCTCCTCCGATGCGATATCCGTGCGCTGCACTTGCCCGAATGATGGAGGGCGGCAGAGTCGCTGCCACCTCGAACTGGTGGATTGACACTTCTGCCTCATGCATTGACCCTTAGCGCGACTCGTGTTCGACATGCTGATCGATTCAGTTCGGTATCATCCTGGGGTTACTGCCCTCCTCGCTCCGGAATCCACTCCTGCTCCTCCATGCTTCATGCCGCCCGCTTCCGTGGCATTCCTGGAAGGTTAACTCCCTTGGAGCGTCGGATATTTTGCGAGTTCGAGTACGATGGCCCGCCCTCGCGGGACGCCAGTGGCGGATCTGGTGAACTTGTAACTATCACGAGTCCCAGAGCCATCCGCCGTGAAGTCTACGCGCCGCTGGTGATGGGTTCTCCGAATCCGCTCATCACGTCTGCGCGAGGAGGGCGCCAGCGTCGAGCTGCCCTGCCCGCCATGTCACCACCCTGACCGAAAGAACACCGCATCAAGAAACTTGACCCTGAACCCGAAGAAATCTGAGCAGACGGCGCTTATCCACATGCGTCATAATTCGGCTCAGGCAGCGGTGATCGGAGAGCAGATGAGCGCGCGCAGGCCCGCTTTCTCCGCAGGTCATCGGAACCCTGATGGGAGACGCTCGCCCGGACCCCAGGCCCTGCTCACGGCGAAGGGCGAACAGAATCATCAGCCGGATCCGCTCGACCCGAAGACGTTGATCATCGCCCGCATCAAAGGCCCGGAGAACCAACCCCGCACAGACTGCCGCCGCTCCCGGGCGCATTCGAGTGGACGGTACGACGAGGCCTTTCTCACACCGGAATCGGTGGCTCAGTGAGACGTTACGGCGGGGCGGCCTCCTGCGGGAGCTCGGGCGGGGCCGGGTTCCAGCAGGCCCCCTGGCCGCGGCCTTGACGCGGCCGGGCGCGCAGTACAGGTTCAGTGCCTGGCCGGGGGTCGGCAAAGTCGCGGCCGGTGGTCTGATGTCCGGGGTTGTCGGCGTGTTGGTGCGGGTGCGGCGCGGCCCCGCCGGAACGATGGGCAGTGCTTAATCAACCTCGCCGCCGGGGGTCGCGCCGCCATGCCATCATCCACCACGACCGCCCTGTCGCGCGGCCCCTGAAGAAGGTCCTGGAGGGCGTGACAGACCCCGGGACCGGCGCGGGGTGCGCCACTGCCTGACCGCGGTCCTGGCACTGGCCGCTGCGGGGATACTGGCGGGATGCCGGAGCCTGACGGCGATCTGGGAGCACGCCGCCGACCTGGGAACCGGCCGACCTGGGGGCCCTGGGCCTGGAGGCGGGGCGGGCCCCTGCCGTCGAGTCCACGATCCGCAGGGTCCTGAAGGACCTGGACCCCGCGGGCCTCGACGCCCGCCTGACATCGTGGTTCTGCACCCGCACCGGCGCCATCGCCCGGCCGCAGGAGTGATCGCCGTGGAGGATGAGACCATGCGCGGGGCCCACCGGTGACAGCCCGGCCCCCACCTCCTGGCGGCCCCGGGCCGGGCGAGCGGAGTGGTCGTGGGGCAGCGCAGAGTGTCGGACAAGTCCAACGAGATCCCCGCGCTGAGGGACCTGCTCGCCCCCATGGACCCGGGGCGGGGGCCCTGATCACCGCCGACGCCATGCGCACCCGGAGGGGCACGGCCGAGTGGATCACCCAGCCGCGCCCACTACCTCCTGACGGTCAAGGACATGCCGGCCGGGCCTGAAACGGGAGCTGGGGGCCCTGCCCTGGAAGGACGTGCCCTCCATCTCCGTCCCCGACGGCTCCCACAGGGCGCAGGGTGCGGCGCACCGTCCAGGCCGTCGAGGCCCCAGGTGGATCGACTTCCCCGGCGCCGCCCAGTGGTGCGGATCCGCGCACCACAACCACCACCAAGCGCAGGAGCACAGGGCGGGAACAGCAGGGGCCAGAAGAAGACCACCGAGGGTGGTCCACCCGGTTCTGCTCCCTTCCCATGGACCAGGCCCGGCCCGGGCCGTCGCCTCCTGGGCCCAGGGCCACATGGGCCATCGAGGTGCGCCATGAGGGCGCTGCGTTTCGGACAGGGGGTGAGAGGACCCCGGGGCTCCGGTTGTCGCAGCAGCCGGGCGAAGCTGAGGGCAACCATCGCGTCGTGGGAAGCGTTGACGCGGTGGTGGCAAGCAGCCCCTGACAACGTCGGGACGTGCGGGTACTGCCAGACCGTGCGGGCCCGACCAGCGACTCACGAAGGGATACATGAGGAACCGGTGTCCGACGCCTCGTTAGCCAGAACCGTCTCGAACCTGGTGGATGGGGACGGGGAATGCGGTGCGGGCCGGGCTGTCTCGATAAGCAGGCCCCCCGCCCGGGCGGCATCCAGTCGCTGGGGAGCAGACCAGCGGCGCATGTCTGCGGGCGCCGTGGTGACCACTCGGGGATAGCCGGGTCCCTCCCGTGAGGACCGGAACGAAGTGAACATGGGAACCACTCGGGTCCCGCCCTCTGCGGGCGGTCGACGAACCAGCCGTAATGGGCAGGCGCGCTGTCTCGCCCAGGGGCGGGTGGGACGAGCGATCGTAGTACTCCGAGGGCGGTAACGCCGCCCACATGGGGAAGGACCGCAGTGAGCCGATGAACAGGAGAAAGTGGCGGGGAGACACGCCGGGGAATCGCGGCGTCCGCAGCGCCGCCGATGCTGCGGGTCGGGTCGAGTGGCCCGACCTGCAGGAGGCGGAGGCGGGTACTGCGTATTCAGTCCAAGTTTCACGACTGGGCCGCGGCTGATGCGGGCCGCGTGTTCGATGACCTGTGCAACCTCGTTGGCGGATCCGGCGTTCCTCGCGGTGGCGTGGCGCCGGGTCCGATCGAACAAAGGGCGAGAACAGCCGGGATCGACGCTGGACCGCCCCGGGGATCGAGGCGTCCGCAGGCGGCGTGATCGGGTTCTTGTCCCGAATACGCACCGACCTGAAGAGACCGGACCTTCATCCCGCTGCCCGTAGGCGAGCGCATGATCCCCAAGACCAATGGGAGCTGCGTCGTCTGGGCATCCCGACGGCCAGGGACCGGGTGGTCCAGGCCGCGCACTGAAAGCTGGTGCTCAGGGCCGATCTTCGAACCCGGCTCAGCTCCCTCGTCGTGCAGGTTCCGTCCCGGTCGGCGGAGCTCAGGACGCCATCGAGGGACATCGTCCACCACGCCCGGACGGGCTACGAGTGGGTCTTCGAGACCGATATCTGCAGCGTGCTTCGACGAGATCGACCACACGGCCCTGATGAGCCGGGTGCGCCGACGCATCAGCGATAAACGGGTTCTTCGCCTGATCAAGGCCTTCCTGCACGGAGTCCTCACGGGGAAGGGGTTCTGAGGATACCAGATCAGGAGCACCGCAAGGAGGGATCTTGTCCCCCCTGCTGGCCAATATCGCCCTGAGCGCGATCGATGAGCACTTCGACCGGGAGTGGAGCAGGCACGCGGACGCGTACCGCGAGCACCGTCACCCGGAAGAACGGGCGCGACGTACCGGCTGATCCGCTACGCCGACGACCTCGCGGTGATGGTGTTCGGCACCCGCGCGAGGCCCAGGCCCTCCAGGCCGAGGTCGCGGGTCGCAGCTCACCGTGGGACTGCGACTGGCACAGGACAAGACCCGCACCGTCCATCGACGACGGATTCGACTTCCTGGGATGGCATCCAACGCCATACCCAACGAGGTTCCAACCGGCGTCGCGTCTACACCTACCCGAGCACCAGGGCCGTCAAAGCGGTCCGGTCCCGGATCAAGGCGCTGACTGGACGACGGACCATCACACACCGCCCCCGACGAGATCTTCACCCAGCTGGGGATGACCTTGCGAGGATGGACCACCTACTTCCGACACTGAGCCTCAAGGCGGCCTTCTCCGAACTGGAGCACTACCTGTGGCACCGGGTATGGAAGTGGCTCCGCCGACGCCACCGACGCCGGCACTGGAGATGGATCGTGCGCACCGCCGCCCCCACACACCGGTGAGTTCACGGCCGACGGCGTCGAGTTGTTCAACCCGCCGCCGTACGCATCCAGCGCTACCGCTACCGGGGCAACGCCATCCCACCCCGTGGACCAGCGCACCCGCGCCACCACAGGCCTGAGGCGGGCTCACGCAGAGCCCGGTGCCGGGAAACCGGCACGCCGGGTTCGGACGAGCGGCCGGGGAGACGACCCTCGAAACGACGGCACCGCGCCCCGGCCGACTCGTACAACCGCCTCCACTGGATCCGAGACGTGGTCTTCGACGAGGACCGCCACCAACTGCGCACCCGGCAACGGACCACAGATCATGGCCGCCCTGAAACCTCGCCATCAGCCTCATCCGCCTCTTCCACGGACCCCACACACCCATCGCCGCCACCACCAGGAGCCATGGCCCCACGCCCCGACGAGCCATCGACCTGATCACCCGACCAATCACCTAAACCGACTGCCGACCCCTGGAGCATCTCCAGCGAAAGGCTCACTGGGCCCTTCTCACCAGGGAGGATCCGGACATGGCCAGGATCTGCATGATGGCACGGAAGAAGTCCGGGGCAACGCATGAAGTGTGCGGCTCCTGTGCGCCGGCCCGCTCACGCCCATTCCCAGCACCACGCGGCCACGCCCTGAACTGCCAGTTCACGGTGGGAAAACTCGATCACGCCGCTTCTACGTGACAGGAGGGCGGAGCCAGGGGTGAAAGGTACTGCGCGACCACCTTTTCCCGCCGCCGATAGGGCCAGAGTCCGGGTGAGATCGGGCGCGGCGTCGGTTCCCGCACCGGTGATGGCGCCGCCAGCCCGCGGCAGAGTCCCCGGGCGCGGCGGCGTCGGCAGGGCGCGGCCGCCTGGCGTGCCCGCAGGCGAGTCCCCGGGCGCGGCGGCGTCTCCGCACCGCTCGGCGGCCAGGGGCGCAGTCCCCGCCACGAGGACGGCCAGGCCGACGCGCAGGCGCCCACGCGCTTCGCGCGGGACGAGACCGAGAAGGCGACGGAGACCAGGATGCTGAGGAAGCTTTGTCGACGGGCACGGCGGCGCTGGCGGGCCCGTTCTGGAGGCGGAAAGTAGCCCGCGCCAGGAGGCTGCCGGTGGCGACGCCGGGCGGGATCGAGGCCACCTCTCGCCGCGCAGCGGCACGCCGGCAGCGCCCGGCGCCCGGTCACGCGGCCATGACCCGAGGCCGCGGCCAGGTCGCTCCGGTGCGGATGGCGGTGCGCGGGTCGGAGGGCACCGCGGTGACTATCTCGCACGCAGGGATCGCGGTGAGGGCGGCGAACACGGCGGAGCCGATCGCGTGAACCAGCCAGCCGCCGCCCCCGGCCGGTGAGGCGGCCAGGGCGCGCGCGGGTCCTCACCGCGCAGCATGAGGGCGTGCGGCGGTGATCAGGACCAGTCGAGGGGCGCCCAGGGGCGCCGAGGTCTCTCCAGGAGCGCCACCGCCATAATGACGGTCGGGACCGTGCTCATCTCTGTCGACGGGGTGACCCGGCTGACGTCCCGAGCGCTGAAGCGCCTTTGAAGTAGCACAGCCAGGAGGCGCCGGTGGCCAGACCCGAGGCGATGGGACGGCGAGGCTGCGGGCGTCGACAGCGCCGAGCCGCCGATCGAGCCGCTGAGCACGGTCGTGGCCCACGCCCCGACGAGGAACGACCGTGCGCAGGGCTGTGGCGAGGGTGGAGTCGGTGGTGCGCACGCCCTGCTTGGCCAGGATGGCGGTCAGTCCCGCGAACAGGGCGGAGCCGCAGGCGACAGGAGCCACGACAGGGTCACAGTGGTCGGCCAGCGACGCGCGCCAGGGGCGTCTGCCCGACGCCTCATCAGCCGGGGCGCCGCTCCGACCCGCCGGGGTCAACAGGTCCGGCGCGGCGGCACGGTGAGGGCAGCCACAGTGAGGACGACAGGGTCCGCGGCCGCCAGGAGGAGACATGTCGAGCGCGAAGTCGGCGGTGGGGATCGCGTTCTGCGGTGAGCCTCGCCGACGGCGTCGACGGCCATTATGGGCGGGACGTTGCTGCACGGCTCCAGGGCGCGGGGCATCTGGTCGCGGGCGACGAGCAGGCCGCACAGGAAGATCTGCGGGCCGACGACCACTGGCACGAACTGGACGGCCTGGAACTCGGTACGGGCGAAGGCCGAGACGAACAGCCCAGGGCCACGCCCAGGAACGCATCGATGAGGGCGGTCAGGACCACCCCAGACCCAGGGAGGCGGCATCTCCACGTCGAGGAACCGCGCGGCCACGACGCACAGGATGAGCGACTGGCCCACGGCGACGACAGTGAAGGCCGTGGCGCAGCCGAGCGGGAGGTCGGCGCGGTGCAGGGCGTGGTCCACAGGCGCTCCAGGTGCCCGAGCCGCGTTCGCGCAGCATGGGTCACGCTCGTGACGAGGAACATGACGATCATCGGCGGGATCGCCATCATGGACACTGGCGATGCGGTTGAACAGGACCGTCGCGCCGGGGAGGTAGTCGCGAGTGAACGAAGTACAGCAGGGTGAGCAGGGCCGCGGGAACGGCCAGGATGAGGCCGAGGGTGCGCCGGTCGGCGACGAGCTGGGCCAGCACGCGCGGACGGTGGCGGCGTAGGTGCGGACGTTCATCGGGCGGCCTCCGCGTCCTGGAGGGCCCCATCCCGGCCCGGCGGTGCCGCGGGCCCCGCCCGCCGCGCAGCGCCGCGAGCGTCTCTGGCCGTCCTCGCCGCGAGCGCCGTCGTCGTCCCTCCCGGCCGGCCCCGCCCGGCCGTCGCCGCCGCGGCGGATGACGGCGAGGAAGGCCTCGTCGAGGTGGCGGCCCCGGTGCGCCTCGAGCAGCTCGGGAGGCGGTGGGTGGCGGCCAGCAGGCGCCCGTCGCGCATGAGCAGGACCGAGCCGCAGCGGAAGGCCTCGTCCATCACGTGGCTGGAGACCAGGGCGTGGCGCCCTGCGCGGCCAGGTCCTGAAGGCGTCCCACAGGTCCTCGCGGGTGAGGGGTCCAGCCCGACGGTGGGCTCGTCGAGGACGAGGAGCTCGGGGCCGGCGACCAGGGCGCAGGCCAGCGACGCCCGGTTGGCCTCGCCGCCGGGTAGGTGCTCACGCGCCGGTCGGCCCGGATCGGTCAGGCCGACGACGGCCGGGACCCTCGTCGACGTCGCGGGCGCGGGGGCCGGCCAGCGAGGCAGTAGCGCACCCAGGTTCTGTCGGGCGGTGAGGTCCTTGTAGACGGCGGTCCCTGGGTGGCGTAGCCGACCCGGCCGCGGATGGCGGGGCTGCGGGCTCGTGGCTCAGGACGCAGGCCTCGCCGTCGTAGCGCTGGACGCCGACGAGGGTGCGCATGAGGGTGGTCTTGCCGCAGCCGGAGGGGCCGAGCAGGCCGGTGACGGAGCCCGCAGGGAGGGTGAAGGACAGGCCGTGGAGGATCTCGCGCCCGCCGCGCGCCGCCCGCAGGTCGCGGACGGCGACCGCGGGGGCGAGCGGGCGCGCACCCGTTTTCATCATGATGACATCTACGTCCGCAGCGCCCCTCCGGCAAGGGCCCGTCGTCGGACCCGATCCCAGGTCGCCGGTGAGGTGGCGCTGGATGGTGGGGCCGACGGCGGCCGTCAGCACCCGCGCGTCGGCGCGCACGGCCCCAGACGCGCCACCCACCGCGCCATCCCCAGGCCGATCAGCTGACTGGCGACCAGCTGGGAGCGCAGCTCCACCCGGTCGGGCGCCACGCGCTTCACCATGGGGGTCACCACGCCACCCACGATCATGCTGCGGATGCGCGCCACCACCGTCTGGTTGCCGAGCGCGGCGCGCATCACCGCGGTGAAGCGCTCCTCCCCATGCGGTCCCACTGGGTGACGAAGGTCCGGACGATGGCCTCGCCCTGCTCGGAGGCGGGCAGCCGCTGGACCTCCTCGAACTGGGCGGGATCCATCGGGGGCCCGTCCGGGGCGCCCAGGACGGACTCGACGAAGAGCCCGGAGCGCTCGGGGAAGTAATGGTGGACCAGGGCCGGGTCGACGCGCGCGCCTGGCGGGCCACGCCCCGCAGGACGTGCTGCTAGCCGTCGCGGGCGAAGGCCGCGCGGGCGGCGGCGAGGATCGCCCTCGCGCGTCCGGGCTGCCCGGCCGGACGGCGGCCGCGCGCGGTTCATGCGCCGCCGCCTGCGGCAGGGCGCGGGCGGCGCCGCGAGGACGTCCGACGAGCAGCCGGTGGGCGACGAGCAGGGCCGCCCCCTCTGGAGACAGCGAACTGGGAGACGGCGGCCTGGCTGACGCCCCCGGCGCGGCGATGCGCGCCTGCGTGCGCCCCCGGTGAGGCCCGCGAGCACGCGGCGCTGCCTGGGACCCAATCCGGCCAGGGCGTGGTCGCGCAGGAGCAGGAAGGCGTTGACGAGGGCCTCGTCGCCGTCGTCGACCCGGTACCGGGTGCGCACATACGCGCCGCTGCCGTCCTGGAGGGCGCGGGCGCGGTCGATCGCCTCGCGGGCGAGCCGCCAGGCGCTGCCGTCCTGGAGGGCGCGGGGTCGGAGCCGCCTGCGAGGTCGGTCCTGCCGCGCGACGCCGAAGCGCGGTCGGGTCCTCAGGCGGGAGAGCCGTATGCGCAGGATGAGGCGAGGGCCTCCGGGAGGCAGGGGCGAGGGCCTGGAACTCGTCGCCGACTGCGGCGCAGGGGCCGTGATCAGCCCAGGCCCTCAGCCGCCTCAGCCAGGACGGTCTCGAAGCGCGCGCTGGGCGTCGGCGCGGTCGGCCAGGTCGCGGAGCGGACGATGTCCATGAGGATCGCGCGCATCAGCCGCACTTAAGTCTATAACTTATATCGTGGCGAGTACAAGCGGGGTCATCGATCCTTGCGCCCGCGGGGGCTGGTGCGGGGGCCGGGTCGGGCTACTCTGACATCAATCGACCCCCGACCGGCCTCCGCTCCTGTTCCGAGCGCGCTCAGATGGTCGGGACGCTTTCCGTTCCGGGGAGACTCCATGGGCAAGCGGTGGTGCAGCTTCGACGAGCAGGTGGCGCTCCTCGCGGGCCTGGCCTGCGCATCCGGGACAGGCGGCCAAGCGCCTGCTCAAACGTGGTCGGCTACTACCGCGTCCGAGTACCTCCACACTACTGGCAGCGGGATCCGGGCGCGAGGACAAGACCTTCGTCGACGGGGCGTCCTTCGAGATCGTCCGCGAGGGTGTACGCAGGTGAGACGATGCTCGCAGACGTCGCGATCGCCGCGCTGCGCCGCCTGAGCTGGTTCTCCGCACCCAGTTCGCGCGCCTTCGGGCAGATCGTCGGCCCCTGCCGCCTTCTACGGCCGACGACGCCTTCACCCGCCCCGCCGTCGGCGACCAGGTCCGGCGCGCGGGAGGCCCCTGCTCCGGGACCTGAACCGGAGCAGGGAGCCCTTCGTCGACCGCTATCGCGACAGCAGCAGGAGCGACAGGCGCGGCGGATTCCCTTCCGACGCCTATGAGGCGGATGCGGCCTGGGTCGCGGTGCAGGCCTGCTCATTCGGCACGCTGTCCCGGTGCCTGAGGCGTCCGGGCGCACCGCAGTCCGCGATACGGTGGCGGCAGGATCGGGACGGGACGCGCGCAGATCGCCTCGCAGACGAGGGCCCTGGTCTACCTGCGCAACCGGTGCGCCCATGCGGCGAGATCTGGAACCACTCCGTCCTCGCGGCCCCGTCCCTCACCAGACGGCGAGCAGGATCAAGCGCCAGTACCGGACCTCGAGAACCGGTCAGTCTGCAGACTCTCGTCCTCATCCACATCCTGCTCGCGGGCGGCAGCCGGGAGAAGGACTGGCTCGGCGCCCGCGTCGAACGATTCTGAGGGACAACGAGATACTGGCGCGCGGAATCACGCGCCCCCGGAAGTTCAGGACTTCACGCCCTGACCCGGCGGCCCCTGACCCGGGCCCGCGGGACGACCGCCGCCCGACGGCGGGGACCGCGGACATGACGCAGCCCACGGTACCGGGTTGTCTCCCGGCCCGCGGGCCCTTGTCGTCGAGGGGCTCGCTCCCCAGGTCCCAACTGGGGAGTCTCCCTCCTTCGCCGGAGCGATCGGCCCGAGGCTCCCTGGACCCTGGGTCATCTCGGACGAGGGCGGTCATCGGGTTCCCCAACCCTCGCGACCCCCCGTCCGTCCGGCGGTGATTCATATATAACCCGACGGACGCACAGGGGACCGCCACATTCGACCTGTGAAGAGCTTTGGGAATGCGGTGACCGGCGATCCGGACCGGTACGAGCCGGCGGGTCCGGCCGGTCCGGGACCACCGGGGCGCGAAGGAGTCGGACGACGGCGCTAACGTAGGCGCACCGGCATCCACCCGGCCCTGAGACCCCTCCAGGAGAGGGCCCCGCATCCGATCACCGACCGGAAGGCCGCCATGACCACTCGACGACCCCCGACTTCATCCGCCTGCTCGGCCTCCGAGGACACGGGCTCCACCTCCTGCTTCGACGCCGCCGCCCCCGCCACGGCCGACGTCGTCGCGTCCCTCGGCCACGAGCCCAGCGGGTACTTCTGGGAGGGCGTCGTGCGCAGGCTCGTCGAGAAGGGCGAGCTCGACGAGCCGGACACCGACCCCGAGGGCGGCATGTTCTGCGCCTACGGGCCGCGCCCTCATGGAGCGCCTCGCCCCGCCCTGACCCCCCTACCTCACCGACCCGCGAGCCATCACCGCCCTGGTCGTCGAGGCTGACGCCGAGGACTTCGACTTCGACGACTGAAGACCGGCGGACCTCACTCGTCCTCGTCGTCCTCCTCGTCCTCGCTGGCGAACTCGCCCACCACCCCAGGTCGATGTGCAGGCCCAGCGGGGCGCCGTCGGCGTCGCGGGTGAGCATGACCGGGTAGACGCCGTCGCCCCAGCCGGAGATACGACAGGACGACGTTCTCCCCCGCCCCGCCCGCGGCATGACGGTATTAGCCGCCTCCGGTAGTGATCGGGCGAGTCCAGGGGCCGCACCAGAGCTCGGGCTCGGACCGTCGTAGAGGTTGGCGCCGTCGGCCAGGGCCGACATGGCGACGGCGGCCACGCGATCGACGAGGCGACCGTGCCCGCGTCCGCACACGGCCCCCTCCCGGCCGCATGGCCCGCCGCGCCAGTTCGACGGCGGCCGGCTCGCCGTCGGCCAGCACGAGGGACAGGTACGCATTGCGCTCATGGGAGCCGTCGTGCTCCTTGGAGATGTCGGCGACGGTGGCCTCGACCGGGTAGTCGCCCGGCTCGACGGCGAAGACGATGTCGCGGGCCGAGGGTGACGAAGGGGTCGCGAGCCTCGGGCGCCCCGAGGGCACGCGCAGCACCCCGAGGTCGACGACGCTCAGGGGCACCATGTCCGGGGAGGCCGCTGTCGCGCCGCCGCCGAAGAGCACGTCAGGAGGGGCGCCTGCCGCGCCGGTTCCGGAAGGGGCTGGGGACCGGCCCGGACGCAGGGCGTAGAAGTTCAGGGTCGTTGCTCAGCAGGATCGGTGTTCACGAGCGCCATGCTGGCAGTCTCCTCGGGCCGAGCCGTCGCCCTCAGCCCCACAGCCCCGCCCGCTCGGCGAGGGAGGGCCAGCGCGACCGGTCCGGCGCTGGCCGTGCGCATGACGTGCGGCCCCAGCCGCACCGCCCTCGCCCCGGCCCCTCCAGGGCCGCCACCTCCTCCTCGCCGATGCCGCCCTCGGGGCCGACGACGACGGCGAGGACCGGCGCCGCCCGTCGCCGGGCTCCGGCAGGGCCGCCGCGCCAATGGGGTCCCCGCCTCGTGGAGGACGAGCACCGCCCCCGGCGCCCGTCACCCGCGCACCCAGGCGGCGAGCTCGCGCGTGGAGCGGTCCGACTCGACCTGCGGCACCCGGGCGCGCTGGGCCTGCTTTGGCGGCCTCGCGGGCGGTCGCCTCCCAGCGGGCGCGGGCCCCTGGCCGCCGGGGCCCGTCCACACGGACACGCACCGGCGGCCCGCCACGGCACGACGAGTGTCGACGCCGACCTCCGTGGCGGTCTCCACCGCCTGCTCGTCGCGACCGCCCTTGGCCGGCGCCTGGACGAGGGCCAGTCGCACGGGCGGCTCGGGCTCCTCCACCCGCTCCAGGACCCGCACGGTCAGGGCGGTCCGAACCGCCCGATCGCCTGGGGCGGTCCGGGCGGTCGGGCCGACCTCGGCGATCAGGGGCCGCCCGGGCGGCCAGGACCCGAGTGGTCCGAACGGTCGGGCCAGCCGGGCCCTCCCTGACGGCGGGCGCGCCGGGGACGCATCGCCTCGCACACCAGCCGCAGCCCGGCGCCGTCGACCAGGTCCACCCGCTCGCCGGTCCGCAGCCGGCGCACGCTCACCGCGTGGCGCGCCTCAGGGGCCCGTCAGGGTCAGGACGTCGCCGGCGTCGGCGCGCGCAGGCCGCGCCCGGCGGGCTCGAGGGTGTCGCTGGTGAGGATGAAGACGGGGCGGTCACGGCCCCAGCCTACGATCGAGCCGGGTCGGGCCGGGCCGCGAGTCTGGCCGGGTCGAGCCGGGCCGCGATCTGGCCGGGTCGAGCCGGGCCGCGATCTGGCCGGGTCGAGCCGGGCCGCGATCTGGCCGGGTCGAGCCGGGTCGCGACCAAGTCGCGCGTCACCTGCGAACGCGCCCGACCGCGCGGGCGCGCCGGTGCTAGCGTCCAGTGTCGCGACGATTCCGAGCCCGTCCCGCAACCAGCCCCTGCAGTCCTCCCCGCTCCCACCGCTCCCGGCTCCGCGCGCCGTCGGGCTGCCTCGGCCCACGCCGAGACGGCCGAGCAGATCGCCGCGAACCTGGCGGCCGTGCGCGCCCGCATCGACGCCGCCGCCGCGCGCGCCGGACGGGACGCCTCGCAGATCCGGCTGCTGCCCGTGACCAAGACGGTGTCCGAGGAGCGGCTGCGCGCCGCCCACGCCGCCGGCATCACGCAGATGGGCGAGAACAAGGTCCAGGAGGCCGCCCGCAAGGCGCAGAACCTGGCCGACCTCGGCATCCACTGGGCCATGATCGGGCACCTGCAGACCAACAAGGCCAAGGACGGCCGCCTTCGCCCCACGAGTTCCAGGCCCTGGACTCCCTGCGCGTGGCCGAGGCCCTCGACCGCCGGCTGCAGGCCGCCGGGCGCGAGCCTGGACGTATGCGTGCAGGTCAACTCCTCGGGCGAGGCCTCCAAGTTCGGCTCGCCCCTCGACGATGTGGCCGGCTTCCTCGCCGACCTGGGCGCCTGCTCCTCCCTGCGGGTGCGCGGGCTCATGACCCTGGCCGCGCACACCGACGACCAGCGACCGCATCCGCGAGTGCTTCCGCCTCATGCGCTCCCTGCGCGACGCCGGTCTGGAGGCGGGCACGGTCGGCGACGGCGGGCTGTCCATGGGCATGAGCGGCGACTTCGAGCCTGGCCATCGAGGGCGGGTCGACCTGCGTGCGCGTGGGCCAGGCCATCTTCGGCGCCCGCCCCACCCCCGGACTCCCACTACTGGCCGGGGCGCTGAGGCCCAGCGGCGGGCCGGGGCTCCAGGGGCGCAGGCGCAGCCTGACCCGCCGCCGGACGCTGCCGGGCCGCGCGTCCCGAGCGCCCCGCAGCGCCCGGTCAGCGGCGCTTCTTGTGCTTGCCGGTGATGCGGTCGAAGAGGCTATCGGCCTCGGCCGGGCGCGTGGTCGTCCTCGCCGCGCAGCACCGCCAGTTCGGTCAGCAGCTCCTCTCGCGCTCGGTGAGCCGCGTCGGCGTCTCCACCACGATCGACACGTGCAGGTCGCCGCGCCCGCGGCCGGCGCAGGCGCCCCACGCCCAGGCCGCCCAGGCGGATGCTGTCGCCGGACTGGGTTCCGGCGCGCACCGAGACGGTCCGCTCGCCGATCGAGGGTCTCGACCTCGAAGGAGGCGCCCAGCGCCGCGGCGGTCATGGGCACGCGCAGCTCGGTGAACAGGTCGTCGCCGTCGCGCTGCAAGGTGGGGTGCTCGACCTCCTGGACCACCACGTACAGGTCGCCGTTGGCCCGCCCGCGACCCCGGCCTCGCCGCGGCCGGACAGGCGGATGCGTGTGCCCTCGGCCACGCCCGCAGGGCACCTCCACCTCGATGTCCCTGCGCACGTGCTCGCGGCCCTCGCCGTCGCAGTCCCTTGCAGGGGGTGACGATCACGGTGCCGAATCCGCGGCAGGCCGGGCACGGCGCGCTGGTCATGACATTGCCGAGGAAGGAGCGCTGGACCCGCTGGATGGAGCCCTGGCCGTTGCACTGGGAGCAGGTGACCGGCTCGGTGCCGGGCGCGCAGCAGGAGCCCTCGCAGGTCGCGAACGTGACGTAGGTGTCCACGGTGACGGTCTTGCGGGCGCCGAAGGCGACGTCGGCCAGGGTCACGTCGACCGCGGTCATGGCGTCCTGGCTGCGCCGGGCGCGCGAGACCGGCCCGAGCGCGCGGCGGCGCCGCCGAAGAACGTCTGGAAGATGCCACCCAGGTCGGCGAAGTCCCCGCTGAATCCGCCGAAGCCCCCGGCGCCGCCGGAGACGGCCTCGGGGCCGCCCAGGTCGTACATCTGGCGCTTCTCGGAGTCGGACAGGACCTCGTAGGCGGTCGCGACCTCCTTGAACTCCTCCTCGTGGCCGGGGCCGGCGATGTCGGGGTGCAGCGGCGCGCCTTCCTGCGGTAGGCCTTCTTGATCTCCCTCGGCGCTGGCCTGGCGGCTGACGCCGAGCACCTCGTAGTAGTCGCTCACTGGTGGGGCTCGTCCTTACGTAACTGGCTGGGATGTGATGGGGCGGTGCGGCTGCGGGCGCCGGTCAGGCGGGGGCCTCCCCGGGCCGGCGAGGAACCGCGAGAGATAGCGGGCGACGGCGCGCACCACCGCCATGGTCGCGGGTAGTCCATGCGGGTGGGGCCGATGACCCCCAGGTGGGCGATGGCGTCGCCCCGCCCGGCCCGTAGGCGGCGGTCACGACGCTCGCCTCCGCCAGGGCGTCGTCGCGGTTCTCGCTGCCGATGGACACGCGCATGCCGTCGGGCGCGCCCGGGGGCCTGGCGCCCCTCCGCGGCGGCGTCGGCGAGCAGGCGCAGCGGGACGACCTGCTCCTCGATGGCGTCCAGGAGCGCGCCCAGGGCGGAGAAGTCGGGTGTGGAGCGGGCCAGGGTTCGCGGTGCCGGCCACGACGAAGCGCTCCTCGGCGTCGGGCCGCAGGGCGTCGAGGAGCACGCTGGTGACGGCCGCCAGGAGGTGCGCTCCTCGACCGGCGCCTGCCGGGACAGGGCCGCCAGGATCGGCACCGCCTCGGCGGCCCGGCGCTCCCACCAGGGCGGAGTTGAGCCGCAGGCGCAGCCGCTCCAGGGCGAGGGGTCGACGACGTCGGCGCCCTCCCCGCTCAGGACGACGGTGCGCTGCTCCACGCGCCCGGTGTCCGTGATGATGACCAGCAGGACGCGCGCTGGGCCCCAGGGCCACGAGCTCGAGGTGGCGCAGCGCCGTCAGGCGCAGGCTGGGGTACCTCGACGACGGCGAGGCTGGCCGGTGAGCCGGGCCAGGACCCGCACGGCGCGCGCCACCACCTGCTCCAGGTCGGCCTCGCCGGTCAGCGCGTGGTGATGGCGGCGCGCTCGGGGCGGACAGCGGCTTGATGCGGGCGATCTGGTCGACGAAGAGCCGGTAGCCCTTCTCGGTGGGCACGCGCCCGGCGCTCGTGTGCGGCTGGTGGATGTAGCCCGTCCTCCAGGACCGCCATGTCGTTGCGGATGGTGGCCGGGGAGACGCCCAGGCGGTAGCGCTCGACCAGGGCGCGCGAGCCCACCGGTTCGCGGGTGCGCACGTAGTCGGTGACGATGGCGGAGGAGGACCTTGAGGCGACGGTCGTCGCCATGGCGGTCGCCTCCCTCTCTCGCGCTGCTGGAAGCCGGGCGCCGTCCCGCCGGCGGTTAGCACTCGCGGGGCGTGAGTGCCATCCCCACGCCGGGCGCGGCGGGTCTGCCGCCACTGCGACGTGACCTTCCCCTACCGTGCCCAGGGTGAACACGCCCCAGACCCGTCGCCGGGTGGTCCCCGGCTCCACCGCCGCGCGCCGCGCCGCCTCTGCGCGCCCGGGCCGAGCGGGAGGGCCCGGGCGGCCGGGCGCGAGGGAGGCCGGCGCGGAAGGGGCGGCGCGGCGCCGTCGGCCCGCCCCGCCGTCGGTCTCCCCCTCGACGGCCTGTCGGCCCGGCGCCGCCCCGTCGGCCCGGCCCTCCGCCGCCGACCGCCACGGCGGCGACGTCCTGGCCGTCGATCCCGCACCGGGTGGCCCCACTGCGATCCGGCCCGAGTCCGTGCACGTGCCCGTCCGCCGGGGCTCGTCGTCGACGACCGCCAGACCGGCTTCGTGGGGCCGTCGTCGCCGCGGAGAAGTCCGGGGCGCCGCATCGTCGTCCTGGAGGACCGTTGCGGCGCGCTGCGGCTTCCGCTGGGGCTGGCGCTGGATCGACGGTGCGGCCCGTGGCCTCGACTGCCGCGGGGCCGCGCCTGGGCGCGCGCCGGACCGGTCGGCCACGGCGGGCGCCGGGTGACGGCGCTCGGGCCCTACGCGGTCGAGGGCGAGGCGGCGAAGGTCGCCCGCGCCTCGCGCATCTGGGTCGAGGGCGGGCACGACGCCGAGCCTGGTGGAGAAGGTCTGGGGCGACGACCTGCGCCACGAGGAGTCGTGGTCCCATGCTCGACGGCGTGGACAACCTCGAGGAGGTCATGGCGCAAAGCTCGGCCCGGCGCCGGAGCGGCGGGCGGGCGTGCTGGTCGACCACCTGGTGGCCGGCTCGAAGGAGTCGCGCATCGCCGAGCGGGTGGCGCGGATGCCCGGCGGCGAGAACGTGTTTGTCCTGGGCCACCCGTACTGGACGTGTGGCAGGCGGTCAAGCCTCGAGCGGGTGGGGCTGCGCTCCTGGCCGGAGGTGCCGCGAGGCACCGACATCGCACACGGCACCTTCAGGCGCTGGGCTGGCCGCACGCCACCTGGGCCGACGTCGCCCGCGGCTGGCGGCGGATCCCGGCGACGGTGCGCAACTACAAGGACCTGAGCCCGCCCCTGCTGGGCCGCATGGAGGAGCTCATCGACTGTCACCGCGCCGGGCGCCCGCTGACCCCCGCCCCTGTCCCGCTCGCCCTCCGCGAGCGCGCAGGTTCCCAGTCGAACGCGCGGGTGGGCACGCGTTGTCTGAGCGTCCGCGCTCACGAAATCGTGCCCCGGCGGGCGCGGCGCCAGGGCGGGTGCGGTGACGAGGCCTCGACGACGGCGCGGCGGACTCGGTGGGCGACTGCGGCTGCGTGCGTCGTCACCGAGCTGCCCCGGCTCCGGGATCGGGTGCGACGCGCCCGGGCTCGACAGGCGCCCCATGCGTCCATCGGGCTCACGCCCAGCCTCGTGGACCCGCCCGGAGCGAGAAATGGCGCCCTGGGAGGATCGTTCCGCCCCGCACCTGATCATACCGCCACCGGAACCGCGGAATCATGCGGAAACCGTCGAGGGCCGCCGGGTGCCGGGCGCGAACGATCCTCCCAGGGCGCCAGAATCTGACCCCGGTGCGGCCCACCGGCTCCCACGGTTCCCGGTGACGGCTTCGGACCGGCCCCGCCCGATCGTCTCCCACCACTCCCGATGAGAGCCCGGGCGGCCGCCGCGCCTCATCAGGCGATCCACGAGGCGCATCGACGGCGCCCACGGCGCCCGCGCAGACCCGACCAGCCGGAAGAGCCCGGACCCGCAGACCAGCCGACCGAAAAGCCCGGACCCGCAGAAAGGACCGCCATGACTGTCTCCCTGACGCCTCGTCCTTCGGACCATCGCCGCGATCCTGGAGCCGTCGCCGCCTGCTCCGGCGGGCACCGGCGGCGCTCTCCTCAACCGCGGGCGCCACCGCGGCCCTGACCCCCACGAACACTCGCTGGTTTCCTGAACACCGCCGCCTGGTCCCATGACGCCGACGCCGACGTCTACTACCAGATCGGCCTCGTCCTCACGCCGCGACCCCGCAGGACGCCGGCTACGAGACCCTGTCCATCTTCGTCCCCGGCGCCTACGTCTCCGCCACGGACAACGGCGACGGCACCTTCACCTCGCGCCTGCCCCGAGCGGTGCCGCGGGCGACCACACGGGCGCCACCGCGCCCTTCGTGCTGCCGGTCAGCACCCCGGCTACTCGGCCCAGAAGCCGCTGACCGAGTACTCCTCCGACACGGTGGCCCCTACATGAAGGCGGGGCTCATCTACGTCCACGCCGGGCTGCGCGGCAAGCGACTCGACCACCGAGTCCGCCGCCGGCAACGCCCGTGGGGCGTGACCGATCCGCGCCGCCGTGCGCTTCCTGCGCCAACGCCGCCTCGCTGCCGGAGACGCCGAGCAGGTGTACGTCTCGGGCACTCCGGCGGCGGCGCCGGGTCCGCTGTCATCGGGCGCCTCGGGCGACCTCCGACCTCTACACGCCCTACCTGACCGCCCGCGCCGCCACTGCGAGTCCCGACGGCGCTGCCCTCGTCCGACGCCGTCGCCGGCGCCATGTGCTGGTGCCCGATCACGAGCCTGAACGAGGCCAACGCCGCCTACGAGTGGAACATGGGCCAGTTCTCTCCACCGGCACGCGCGCCCCGGGCACGTGGACCGGGGCCCACCCAGTGACCCGGCCGCCGCTCTACGCGACCTGGGTCAACGGCGTCGGGCCTCGTCGACGGCGACGGCAGGGCGCTGACCCCTGGAGGAGTCCTCCGACGGCGTACCTGGCGGCAGCTACTACGACCACGTGGTGGGGTGATCGAGCAGTCCCTCAACGACTTCCTGGCCGCCACGACCTTCCCCTGCACGCCGAGCTCGACGCAGATGGCGGCATGGAGCCGGGGCGGCTCCGGCGGCGCCCCTGAACGGCGGGGCACCGTCGGGCGGCGGAGCCCCCGGGCGGACTCCGCCCACGGGGGCGCCCGGCGGCGGGACCGCCCCGTCTGGCGGCGGGCCCTCGGAGGGCGGCACGTCGTCGGGCGGGGCTCCGAGCGGCGGGCTCCTCGGCGGGGCGCCAGCGACTCGACGACCTACGCCACGGTCGAGGACTACATCGCCTCCCTCAACGCGAGTGCCGAGTGGGTCTCCCTACGACGCGACGACGAACAGGGCCGCGATCACCGGCCTGGCCGGTTTCGTCGCCCGCAGAAGTCGGCCCCGAAGGACGTGGGGCGCTCGACGGCGTCGACCGCCAGACGGAGAACACGGTTCTGGGCGCGGGCGGGACGGCGCTGCACTCTCGCAGGTCTCCCTGCGACGCCGTCGCTCGCTGGGGAGTCGGCGTACGCGTCTGAGCGGATGGTCGTCCGACTGCGACTCGGCCGGGTACGACTCGACTTCGCCCAGGCGGACTCGGTGGGCACCGACGTCCTGATCCGGGAGCAGATGTACAACCCCATGACCTACCTGCTGGCCGCCGCCACCGGGCGGGCCTCCTCGACGGTCGCCCCCGCCTCGGCGCATCCGCACCGGCATCCAGCAGGGGACACGGCGAGCACGGTGGAGATCAACCTGCGCTGGCGCTGCGGATGGCCGAAGGACGTGGACTTCGCGACCGTGTGGGGGCAGGGCCACACCATGGCCGAGCTGACCGGCAGCGGCGAGACACCATCTCCTGGGTGAGGACGGCCGCGTCGCAGTAGCGCGGTGGCGACGGGCGGGTCGACCAGGGCGGTGGCCGACGCCGTCGTGCGCCGTGCCGACGCCGGGGCGTCCACCGAGCGTGCCGCCCATCACCGCCGGGGCGCTGTCGTCCGACCCGGCCTCAATCCTGGAGGGCCAGGGCAGCCTCCCGGCGCGGATGAGGCGGGCGTCGTTGGCCGCAGCAGCGCCGCGGCGAGCACCGCCCGGCCGCCCTGGCCCAGACGCCTCGGCGATGAACAGGCAGACCATGGCGGCCAGGACCGGCACCAGGTAGATGAGGGTCTTGGCGACGTAGCCGCCGAAGCTCGGCATGTCCACGCGGGCCTCGGCCACGGACTTGACCATGAAGTTGGGCCCGTTGCCGATGGTGATGGCCCCCGCACAGCACCGCCCCCAGCGACCGACACGAGGTAGATCTCGGGCACGCCCGCCACGTCCGCGCCGCTGGGTGGTGGGGGACCCGCCGGCCATCTCGGAAGAAGGTGACGTAGGTGGGGGCGTTGTCCAGCACCGAGGACAGCCCGCCGGTGACAGAAGAAGGATCTCGTTCAGCGGCGAGGAGGGGCGACCGTCGAGGTAGTGCAGGGCCGGGATCATGGTCAGGAAGATGCCGATGAACAGGTGGCGACCTCGGCGATGGGGCCCCCATTCGAACTGGTTGTCCTCGAAGCGGGCGCGCCGGTCCCCCGAAACCGGTAGGAGCACAGGCGGCGGCGAGCGCGATGATCTCCCGCAGCGGCACCCAGTCCATGGCGGTGGCGCCCGCCCGCCTCGATGGCCTCGGCGTCGACGGAGGGGCGGGCGACGGCGGCGATGATGACGGCGAACCACACGAATTGGCGCGCTGCGCAGGGCCCAGGGGCTCGATCTCGGCGCGGTCCAGGCGGACGGAGGCGGGCGTCCTCGCGCGCAGTAGTAGACGTCCAGGGCGAAGTAGCCGGCCAGCAGCATGGTGTTGACGAACAGCCACTCGGGCAGCAGGGTGGAGGGTCCAGGTGAAGGGCGCCGCGCAGGGAAAGCCGAGGAAGGGCGGGTCGCCCAGGGGCGTGGAGCAGGCCGCCGCAGTTGGCGACGATGAAGATGGCGAACAGCACCGTGGACCCGGTGGCGGCGCTCGGCGTTGCTGTTGAGCAGCGGGCGGATGAGCAGCATGGCGGCGCCGGTGGTGCCCACGAAGCTGGCGAGCACGGCGCCCACGGCCAGGAAGGCGGTGTTGTTGCGCAGGGTGGCCTCGATGTCGCCCTTGAGGAAGATGCCGCCGGAGACGATGAACAGGGCCAGGAGCAGGCGATGGAACTGCCCGTCACCCGACGACGGCGGCGAAGACGGCCTGCCATCCCAGGGCCAGCCATACATCCACACTTTACGCCACCGGGCACGCTCCAGGACCAGGGCGACGGCGAGCTGGCTGGACCGCCTCTCCCACCAGCGGGCGGTGGCGGGCACGAGCGGCAGGACGGCGATGCGGCGAGCATCGCCGCGATGGGCAGAACGGACCACCACCGCAACCGCATCGGTGCTCCTCGAGCCGGTGGAGTCTTGTTTCATGCCACCGGCGCCGTCGCGTCCCGATGTGCCTGAGCGAAGACGCCTGCGGCGCCTGCCCGCGGTTGCGGTGCCGGCGGCGGCGGGCCAACGCGCGCCGGCGCGTCGCTTCCGGCCCTGTCCGCCGGGCAAAGCTACCTTCCGCTGCTGGCACACGCGATCGAGGCAGGAGGGAGCCATGAGCGCACCCGCCTCTGCTCACCGACGAGGACGGGCGTCCTGACGGGCGCCGATCGGTGCCGACGCCGCCCTGGCGGGCATGGGCCCGTCTCGAGCCCCTCCCGACGAGCCTGCGCCTGACGGCATCCGCACGGCCCCGAGCCCCACTCCCTTGAAGCCGCCGACTGGCCTCTCGGCAGCACGCCTCCGTTCGAGATCGTCGGCGGCTGCGCGCGGCCCCTGAGCGCCGAGGGCTGGACGCAGATGGACGTCCTCAACGCGTCGCGGGCGGGTGGAGCCCGGACGGGACGCGGAGCATCGGGGGCCATCGGGGCGACGAGGCGTATCGGCCGCCCCGAGCGCAGGCCGCGCAACGCGGGGTCGCCGGACCTTCATCGAGGAGGTCCCGCCAACGAGACCCTGAGCACGAGCCGCCTGACCGCCCACCAGCTCGTCCTGGACCTGCTCCCCGACCTCTTCTGACCGTCCGAGCGCCGCGCACCTGAAAGCGTGCTGCTCTACCACTGATGCGGCGCGCCCGCGTCCGCCTGGAGCCTGTCCTCGCCGGTGGCTGTCGACGACGGCGTCGTCACCGCCTGCGACCCGATCCTCCTGCCGCCCGTGCGGGCTGACCGCGGAGCCTCTCGGCCTGGAGGAGCTGCTGCCCGACGACGTCGTCGACTCTGTCGTCCGGCGGGTCTGACGACGCTGCGCCCTCGCGTCGCGCCCGCGGCCGCCGCTCACCGACCGCGGGCGGTCTTACGGGCAGCCGACGTGGACCTCGCAGTCGTAGATCCAGTCATCGGCGCAATCCGGCCGTCGGGCACATGTCCTGAGGGTCGTCCGGACCCAGGCGTGGAATCTCCTCCACACCCTCCAGATCTGCCCTTGAGAGCGACGGCCTTCGGTGACGACGAGGCCCATGTAGGGCATGCGACGCTCGAGGAACTCTCGTGCGCGCGGATCTCACGGGGGATCCCTTGTCCCAGGAACACCCGATGAGCCTGGCCGTCTCCGCCTTGGCCCTCTCAGCCACGGAACCCAGGCACTGGCTCACCCTGTGGACTCACAGGACCGCCCACCTGACGTGCACAATCCATGGACATACCCCCATCCATCCCGGGCCCGGCACCCGCAGAGCCCTCCCATCCCGACCATATTTCGTCTCGGGGCGGACCGAGCATTCTACTCTCCGTGCAGGGCGAGCTGTCCAGCGCGCAGGCGACGCACGGGGCGTGACCTGAGGATTTCATCGTCCCGTCCGCAGGCGGTGGAACAGAAGGGCTAGCACCAGAAAGCGGGATCCTCGCTCTTCCACCGCCGAAGCGTCTCGTAGCGCATGATCGAATATGCCGCCCGGAGTCCGGCTTCAGGCGGTCCGGCGCGCCCGTGCGTCGCGGGCAGCTCTCGCGAGAACTTCGAGAACGGCGCTCATTCTCCTCGGCAGATATGGATGCGCGCGCGCGTCGATGTGAGACGCCATCAGCATGCCCACAATGTCGTCGAACGCCCTCACACCCGCCGCAACAATCGAGCGGCATGTCTCACGAGCTGCTTCCGCTGATCTCCTTCTCATGCCGAATCGATCCCTGCGTACGGGAAGTCGGTCGCGTCGTCAAAAACATGAACAGAACATCATCCATGGAAGAAGGTCATTCGACGGGCGCTCGCGCGACATTTCTGGGAATCGACATGACGGCCACCCTCCTGCATGAGGCACAATGAGTGCGCAGACAGTTCCGCGACCCATGAGAAAGGGATCATCGTCATGAAGTATACACCACGAGGCTGCCCGCCGTCGAGTTTCTCCTGACCTGCCCATCTGCTTGCAGCTGAGGAGGGCGTCGAGGGTCATCCGCCGGGTCTGAACTGGATACCCTTCGGAGAAGACTCCCGAGGAGCGCCCTGATACGAGGGACCATCTCACCGCCGGTGATTTTCGCGCCTGCCGCGCGGTGGTCTGGCGGAGGCGTGCCCGGCGCGTCGGGCGAGGTTCGCGCCCATGCCCGCGGCCTTCGCGCGCGCGCAGCGGCCCGCGGGACTACGACGACCTGGCTCAGGGACCTGTGGGCGTGCGCGGCCGGAAGGTGAGTCTGCGGGAGGCCGAGGAGTTCCGATGGCGTCCGGGCGTTCCCGGAGGCCGGACCGCGACGTGACCCTACCTGCTGGACCATCACGCCGCGCGCGTCCTGGAACTTCTTCGAGACCCCGCACGTCCTGGCGCGGCGGGTGAGAAGGGCCCCGGACTCAGCCCAGGGCCGCGCTAGCTCGCGCTGAGCTATCAGTGGAGGCTGATGACGTGAGCGAGCTGTGGGACGCGGAGCGCCAGGAGCAGCTGCGCGCTCACTCGTGGCCTCAGCTGCCCGGTCGGCACCCGACCTTCGACTCCTGCCTGGCGCGCCTCCCGCAGACCTGTCGAGGTCCTGCCCGCACCGCGTCGCGGCCACAGCGCGCAGAGCAGTGACGAATACCCGGCGTCCATCCACCGCTGGAAACAGGCGAGACCGCGCGCACGCAGAAGGAGTACCTGGCGAACATCGGCCACCGTCGACGGGCCCGCGAGTAGGCTCACCTGTGGGATTCCGCCTCCTGGGTCGATCCGACCGGGTCCCGTCTTCATTCGATACCATCCGTCGCATTGAGTTCCGTAACATCGTCGCAGATGAGGAGTGGTCGCATTGTCGGATGAGTCGAAGCGCTAGTCCGGGGGCCGCGGCCCGAGAGCGTCCCGGGGTCTGGCCTCACCTGAATGAACTTGTCGGCCGACGGCGACGCCGCGGCTGCCGTCGATCGCCCGGACGTCACGCGTCTGGCTGGCCGGGTTGCCGGCGTCGGCCTTCAACGACGTCGCCGCCACGGGCGGTCTGCTGCCGAGGTGTGGTTCCTCGCCGCCTTCGCGCGCCAGCGCCGCTGGCGGGCAGTGCCCGCAGGACGGGGATCGGACCTGGAGGGTGGCTGGTACTGGGCGGATCCGGGCGAGCGGCCCTGCGTCGTGGGATGCGCGCCGCCGACGCCGATCACGGAACGATCGGAGATCCAGGTGGCGGACTGGCCGACGCCGGTTGCCGCCCCTGTTCCATGCTGCTGCTTCGCCGCCGGCGCCACCGGTGCGGACTACCGGGAGTCCTGCAGGTGGACGGCGATCAGTGCCGTGCCGGGCCGTTCTCGGAAAGACCGGCGCCGCGCCCGGGCGCCAGTGGGCCTGATGGCCGCGGCCTGCGGGCGTGGTGGGCCGCCTCGCCGTCGGCTCGCGTGCGGGGCCCCGATGGCCGCGGAGCGCGGCGTGGGCAGGTTGGGGTCCGCGAGTGAGCAGTCCGGCAGCTGCGCCCGCGCCCCGTCCGCTGCCGCCAGGTGCGGGCCGTGGATGAGGAGCCCATACCGTCTTACCAGGGCTCACGGTCCGCCATCGCGGGCTGCGGTGGCCGCCGGCGGTTCGTGCCGCCCTTCAGCCGCAAAGCCGGATGACCTGGCCAAGCCGTCCTTCCTGTGGATGATGCACCGCTGCGGTCAGCCGCCGCCAAAACCCGGCCAGGAGCGTGGTCCTGGCGGTGCGGATGAGCCGGTCGGGCTTCGAGGCGGCCCTGAGCCGGTCCTTACCGAGCCGCTTCAACTTCAGCTTCACGCCATCACGGCAGTGGCGGCGCCAAGGCCTCCACGCCCGGTGCGCAATGGGACCTGAGCGGACGCGCCCAGGCCACCGCCCCACCGCTCGCTCCAGGTGGGATCGGCCCCGGTGCCGTGGACGACTACGTGGAGCGTTGTCCTGCCGTTAAACACATCACTGACGAGGTCGTCCGGCTCCGATCGTTGCCGTGGCCCTCGGCGCCGCGGGGATCTGCCCGACGAGCGCCCCTTACCCCGCCCGGCCCCGCCAGACGAATCGGGCTCGCCGTACGGCACGCCGTGTAGCCGGATAAATCATTCCGCCGCACGCCTGCTGGGCCAGCTCGCCGTTCTCGCCGCCGACCGCTCGACGACGTGCGTGGATGCGAACGAACCGCCTGAGAGCCGGAGGCCGGCTCGCGACGGCGTTATCGTCCCAGCGACCTCGAAAATGGACCTCCACTTCGAGGTGGAGGATCGCGCCCTCGGAACGTCCTTCTCGATCGACGACGGCCGCATCGTCCACCTGATAGACCACCGCCCTGAAACCCTTCTCACCGGAAGTGGTGGCACGGGGGGCGTCCCCGTCGAGGCGGGGCTGGTGACGAGATCGCCGGCAACCTGCGAGCATCGTCACCCAATCCCGCGAGATACTGAAACATTTGGACCCGCGAGCACGTACCTGGCAGACGTGCTCGCGGGGTTATGATGCGCTCGCGACCGCGGCGCCTGACCCCGGAATTTCGACGCCGAGATATGCACTTCGCACTGAAAGTGCAGTTCCAACTGTCATTCTCGAGTGAAATGCATCGTCTCGGCGAGGTGAGGGCGAGGAGGTGGCCAGTCTCCACCCCTGACAATCTCCGCGCACGGTTATCCACAGGATGGCGGTTTCCGCCGGTCTCGCGCGTCTTTCCGCCGGTTTTGTGCTGTCTCATGACTTGGGCAGTGGTCGTGAGGCTGGTGTAGGGAATGGGGGCGGGCGCGCGGGCGGCTTTGCTACACGAGCGCCTGGTCACCGCACGGCTGAGGCGGCCGCGCAGGTGAGCACCGCCCGGCCCTCAGGGCGGGTCTGCTGGAGGAGCCCGTCGGCGACGAGTCAACAACACGGGCAACTACGAGCTTTGCCTGGGCGGGACGGCGCTGACGCGGTCGGGCGCGCTGCCGGTCCGGCACCAGCCCGCGGCGCCGCTCAGGCGCGCCGACCCGGTCGACGCGCTCCGTCGACCGCCTGCGGCTTCGGCGAATCGGCGCGCCCCGCGTCACTCGTCGTCGTCGCTCCCCGCGCGCGGGCCCGCCGCTCGAGGCCCTCGCGCACGCGGATGCCGAGCATGACCCGCTCCAGCTCACACGCGCCCGGGCGTCGATCGACCTCGTGCCTGGCCACCGGCGGCAGTCTCCTGGCCGCCAATCCGCCCGGCCCAGCCACCGGGTGCTTGACGTCCCATGACGCACGTCCCCAGGTGGGAGCGTGCGGGCCCGCGTGCACCAGTCCCAGTCGCGCCAGTGACGCCTCGTTGTGGCGGCACTCTGCCCCCGGCCCGGCCCGGTTCGAGATCTCGGCGTACCACCGGTAGCCGAGCGGCCAGGGACGGCGTCGCCCATCTCGTGCGCGGCACTCGTCGTCGCGCGCGGCATGGGCAGGTCGCCGCGGCGCACCCGCCCCCACATCCGGGTGCCCTCCTCGACGACCAGGGCGTAGGCGCTGATGCGTCCGCTCGAGTCCTGATCGCCGCCTCGAGCTGCTGCGCCGCCAGTCGTGCTGGACTCCCCGGCGCGCCGTAGAGATGAGGTCGAGGCTCAGTGCTCAGCCCCGCCCGCCGCGCCCAGTCCACACCACCAGCGGCACCCGCTTGCGAGGGTGTCGGGTGCGAGTCGAGGACAGCCAGCACGCGCACCGCCGACTGCATCCCGACGCTCACCCGCGTGAACCCCGCCCCGCGCCAGAGTGGCCAGGGTAGCGCCTCGTCCACGGTCTCCGCTGGGCCTCCGTCGTCACACCTCGGCGCCGCGAGCCCCGAGGTGCCGCCGCACCAGGTCGAGCATGCGCGCACCAGGTCGGCCAGCGGGCAGCACGGCCGGCGTGCCCTGCCCAGGAACACCGTCCGCGCCTGCCGCCTGCGGCCAGGCCCGCCTCGGGTCCATGCGCATTGCCCGCCCGCCAGGGCCAGCTCGCCGGCCAGGGTGTCCACTGAAATCGCCCGCCGAGGCGCCCGGCCCCATGTCCAGGTTCGTGTAGGTGTTGAGTCATCGCGGTACCCGCAGCGCGCACCCGGCAGTAGGGCACGTGCAGGTACACGCAGAAGGGCGGGCGGAGGACCCGGGTGGGGAACGGATGGGAACCCGGGCGAGGCGACGACGCGCACCGCCCCGGGCAGCTCCCCGCCCCGCAGGGGCCCGCCTCGGGCTGGGCCGGGCTCACGCCCGCGAGCGCAGCGCGCCCGGCGCCGCCCGCCCGGCTCCAGCTGGCGGGCCAGGCTCGGCGCATCCGCTCCCAGCGCTCGTCCGCCTCGGTCTGGAGTGCGCCGGCGCGCTCAGGGCTACCAGCATCGCCTCGCTGCGCGCCGGCGTCCACAGGGTCTCGGTGCGCACCGCCGTCAGGTCGCGGACGGTGCGGCCCGGCCTCGGTCCCTTGACCTCGAAGCGGGTGAGCGCCCGCCCGGCGAAGCGCTCCGACCAGCCGCCCACCATCCCCGACGGCGAGCCTGGTCGAGGGCTGTTGCTGGCGCTGCGCCTCGGCGCCCTCCGCCCCCAGGTCGGGCCGGGCGCCGGCGTCGTCGTAGCGGGAAGTACGGCACGGTCATGTCCGCCTCCAGCCCGATGGGCAGGGCGGAGACGACCTCCAGCACGTCGCGCATCTGCCAGGCGTAGTCCGACCAGTCGCGGCCGGGCGCCACACCCCGCCCGGGCGCAGCACGCGGGCGACGGCGTCGGCGAGCGCGGCGTGACCAGGCGGCGCTTGCGGTGGCGGGCCTTGCGCCACGGGTCGGGAAGAACACCCACACTCGCTGGCGCAGGCCACCGGCAGTGCCGTGGCCAGCAGCTGGGAGGCGTCGGCGGGCTACCATGACATTGTGCAGGCCCTGTTCGGCGATTGAGCGGACCAGGGGCGGCGATCGCCGTGCGCCACCTCCACCGCCAGGGTGGTCCACGCCCGGGTGGTCGGCGGCGTGGGCGAGGACGGCCTCTGACGCCGGCGCCCACCCGACGATCAGGGGCCGCACCTGGCCCACGTGCCGGAAAAGACCCGCTCGGGGTCCAGGCGGGCGCGGGTCGACGGTGCGGATCGCGTCGGCCCGCGGCACTCGACGACGTAGCGGTGCCCGTGGCGGTCCAGGGCGCGCGCCTGCGTCGGTCAGGTCGCGCGGCGCGCGAGGTGGAGCGCACCCGGGAGTGGATGGCGGGACCTGGGGATGGACCTGGGGCATTGTGCGCCCTGCCTTTCTTCGCTCCGGCTCTGCTGTGGCTCTGCGGTCGTTCTGGCTGTCTTCTGCCGCTCTCTCGCTCAGCCGACCGCTCGTGGGCGGCGGCGGACGTAGGCGCGCGTGAACGGGGCGATGACGCACTGTGCGAAGATCCCGGAGTTGAGTATCGCCTGGGCGTCGCGCGGGTCGTGGTGGCGAACCAGCGGGTGCACGTCACCCGGTGCCCCGGCGAGGACACCACCTGCACTCGTC
>BNJV01000913.1_pt1 | contig 68735 bp, 84 predicted proteins | sample 8540591 | NCBI WGS metagenome assembly BNJV01 (sample SAMD00202457, study PRJDB9452) | human saliva metagenome | host: Homo sapiens
GGATCCCCATCTTCCAATTTTTTTGAACCATTTACGTCCTTCTTCATCAAGCTCAGGATCGTTTTTCAATTTCAGCGTTGATTCGAACATAAAGTTTTAGCAATTCATCGATTGGGTTGGCTTCGACAGCTTCCTTGCTACCCCATTTTTTGTAGGCCACCATCAAGAGACCGAACTGTTTACCCCAGTCCCCCAAGTGGTTGATTTTAATCGTGTTGTAGCCCATTTTGCGGAAGATGTTTGAAAGAGCATCCCCGATAACGGTTGAGCGCAAATGACCAACTGAGAATGGTTTTGCGATGTTTGGACTTGAAAGGTCGATGGTGATGTTTTGACCATGTCCTTCGTCTTGTTGACCGTAGTCTGCACCTGCTTCAATGACAGATTTGATTACTTGATCAGAGATCTTAGATTTGTCTAAGAAGAAGTTCACATAAGGTCCAGTTGCAACGACTTTTTCGAAGGCGCTTTGGTCGATCTTTTCAGCAATATCTGCAGCGATTGCTTGAGGAGCCTTGCGTTCCACTTTTGCAAGTGAGAAGGCTGGAAAAGCAATGTCACCAAGATCAGATGATTTTGGTTGTTCAAGCAAGTTTAAAATAGCATCTTGGTCAAGAGAGTCAATCACTTTGGCCAATTCACTAGCAATGAGTTCTTTATTGTTCATATTAGCTCCTTAGTCCTTTTAACTATTATTTTAACACAATTCTGAGCGAATTTTCAATTTTTTTGGTATAATTTAAAGTATATTTATTCAAAAGTGGAGGTCCAATGAAAAAGACAGAACGTCACCTTTTGATTCAACAAATGATTCGAAATGAAAAATTGTCGACTCAAAAAGAGATTCAGGATCGATTAGAAGCAAAAGGAATTGCTGTAACGCAAACAACTCTGTCACGAGATTTGCGCGATCTGGGTCTAGTCAAGGTGAAACGAAAAGACCAGTTGTATTATATTTTGCCCAATGAGCCTGAGGTGGCAGAGATTTATATTATGTTGTCCAGCCATGCCAAGTCGGTCTCACGTGCAGAATTCACCTTGGTCTTGCGGACAGAGCTAGGAGAAGCAGCTCTCTTGGCCAATGGTGTAGATGAAATGGCAGATGAGCGTATTTGGGAACAGTAGCAGGGGCCAATACCCTCTTGATTGTTTGTCGAGACCAAGATGCAGCCATTGAAATTCAAAATGAAATTTTAGGGATGATGCAGTAGTCAAGCCCCGTTGGAGAGAAAGAGAGATGTCAAAAGGAGGAAGATAGTGAGCTATCTACTCCTGTTTTCATCTATGGAGCTTGTGTCAGAAAATGATGCAACAGTAAGGAATAAAGAAGTATGGCAGTAGAGAAAATATCCCCTGGAATGCAGCAGTATCTAGATATCAAAAAAGACTATCCGGACGCCTTTTTGCTGTTTCGAATGGGAGATTTTTACGAATTATTTTATGAAGATGCAGTGAATGCAGCTCAAATTTTAGAGATTTCCTTAACCTCACGGAATAAAAATGCAGAGAATCCGATCCCTATGGCGGGTGTTCCCTACCACTCGGCCCAGCAGTATATTGATGTTCTCATTGAACAGGGGTATAAGGTCGCGATTGCAGAACAAATGGAAGACCCCAAAGAAGCCAAGGGGGTCGTTAAGCGTGAAGTCGTACAGGTGATTACGCCGGGTACAGTGGTGGATTCGACCAAGCCAGATAGTGAGAATAACTTCCTGGTTGCTTTGGATCGGTCAGGAAATGAGTATGGGCTAGCCTATATGGATCTGGTGACAGGGGAGTTTCAGGTGACGACCCTCAATGACTTTAGCATGGTTTGTGGAGAAATCCGCAATTTACGTGCGCGTGAGGTGGTCCTGGGTTATGAGTTGCCAGAACAGGAAGAGCGTGTGTTTGTGAGCCAGATGAATCTCTTGCTGTCACATGTAGAGACGGCGCTCGACGATGTTCAACTCTTAGGGGATCAGTTGAGTGAGCTCGAAAAGAAAACGGCTGGAAAACTTCTCCAGTATGTCTACCAGACACAAATGCGGGAATTGAGCCACCTCAAAAAAGCCCATCATTATGAGATTTGCGATTTCTTGCAGATGGACTTTGCGACCAAGGCTAGTCTTGATTTGACAGAGAATGCGCGGACTGGGAAGAAACATGGTAGCTTGTATTGGTATTTGGATGAAACCAAGACGGCCATGGGAGGTCGTTTGTTGCGGTCCTGGATTCAGAAACCCTTGGTCGATTTGAAACGGATTCGAGAGCGCCAGGACATCATTCAGGTCTTTATGGATCATTTCTTTGAACGGAGCGATTTGACCGACAGCCTCAAAGGGGTCTATGACATTGAACGCTTAGCGAGTCGGGTTTCCTTTGGCAAGATCAACCCTAAGGATCTCTTGCAGCTAGGAGATACTCTGGGTCATGTGCCGACGATCAAGTCGATTCTACTGGGGATTGGTGATCCGGTCTTAGATGTCTTGATTGCACGCTTGGATGAACTTCCCGAGTTGCACCGCTTGATTACCTCAGCTATTGCTCCGGAAGCGTCTGCTGTTATTACAGAGGGAAATATTATCCGAACTGGGTTTGACGACCAATTGGACCAGTACCGTCTTGTTCTCCGGGATGGTACTGGTTGGATTGCTGAGATTGAGGCCAAGGAGCGCGAAGCCAGCGGCATTACAGGTCTAAAGATCGATTACAACAAGAAGGATGGCTACTATTTCCATGTCACCAATTCTCAATTGAGTCACGTTCCTGCTCACTTTTTCCGCAAGGCGACCTTGAAAAATTCAGAACGCTTTGGTACGGAGGAATTGGCACGCATCGAAGGAGATATGCTAGAGGCGCGTGAGAAGTCTGCTAATCTGGAATATACGATTTTTATGCGGATTCGGGAAGAAGTTGGCAAGTATATCCAACGTCTGCAACAGTTAGCTCAGGCGATTGCGACGGTTGATGTTTTACAAAGTCTAGCCAGTGTCGCCGAGTCGCAACAGTTGAATCGTCCTCTCTTTCATGAAGAACGGCGAATCGCGATCGACAAAGGTCGTCATCCGGTTGTTGAGAAAGTGATGGGAGCCCAGTCCTATATTCCTAATAGCATCTTTATGGATGAAGAACGGGATATTCAGCTGATTACGGGGCCAAATATGAGCGGGAAGTCTACCTATATGCGCCAATTGGCGATCATTGTGATTCTTGCCCAAATTGGCTCCTATGTACCAGCGCAAAAGGCCGAGTTGCCAATCTTTGATGCGATTTATACCCGAATCGGAGCTGCTGATGACCTGGTATCGGGTCAGTCTACCTTCATGGTGGAAATGATGGAGGCCAATCACGCCATTCGCAAGGCAACGCCCCAGTCCTTGATTTTATTTGATGAGTTGGGACGGGGAACGGCGACCTATGATGGGATGGCTCTCGCCCAATCCATCATCGAATACATTCACGATCGAACCGGTGCCAAAACCTTGTTTGCGACCCATTACCATGAGTTGACGGCTCTCTCAGAGACTTTGACCCGTTTGGAAAATGTTCATGTTGCGACCTTGGAGCGAGATGGTCAGGTTACCTTCTTGCACAAGATTGAACCCGGCCCAGCAGATAAATCCTATGGGATTCACGTGGCCAAGATCGCTGGTTTGCCAGAAGAGTTGCTAAAGCGGGCGGATGCGATTTTGACCAAGCTCGAAGGACAAGCCCAGCAAGTACCGCTTGTGGATGAAACTCCTAAAAAGGAAGTGTCTTCGCAGGTTGCTGAACAAATGTCCCTCTTTGAGGAGGAGGCAGAAAATACAGTGATTACAGAATTGAAGAATCTGGATCTCTACAATATGACTCCCATGGAAGTCATGATGGCAGTCGCCGAATTGAAAAAGAAATTGTAAAAAAGGGAGTGGGAAAGAACTCTAATTGGATAAAAAGAGTTCGTTTTCCCACCCCCGCATAGCTTCAACAGTCTGGGAGACTGTTGAAGGTTGCAGATAAAGGAAACATTGTTTCCGTCCACATAGGTCATCTTTGGAGCTTAATATCGAACGAAGATACCAATCAACCACTGCGTCATACAGTTATGCCTATTAAACATCGAAGGCTGGACAGTTTTTGCCCAGCCTTTTTTCTCTTAGTGGTTAGCAATGCTTTGATTGATTTCTTGAACTTGTTTTTTATAAAAATGATAAGAGACCAACCAGATGATCACGTAAACGAGGGTGAATTCGACAATGAGTGAGAGGTAAAATCCGAGTCTTGCTGGGAACCAGCCGGCTAACGTAGCTAGGGGAATAAAGCCAAGCAACATGAGCAAGTAGTGGCTCAGAGTAGCCCGTAAGAGGCTCCAGTCTTTTTGAAAGAGAAGACTTCCGAAGCTAAAGAGGACCCCAATTGCACCCCAAACGAGGGCACAATAGAGCATGACCAGTGAGCCGTGAACATGATGCAAGAACATCCAGCGGCCGACTGCAGAGTTGGGGCTTAAGGGAAGGTACAACTCAGGTGAGAAGAGGTAGGAAAAGAAGATGGATAAGATGAGCCCGATGAAAATCCCTTTTAGGGCGTCAGAAAAAGATTGTTTTAGCATGATAATTTCTCCTTAATGGCTTTCAAGTAACGACGGGAGGAGTAGGTCAGACTCCCGTTTTTAAGATGGATTTGCACAGATCCTCCACCGGTAAAGTGCAGGTGATCGATGGATTGGGTGTTGATAATTTCAGATTGGGAAATTTTGAGAAAGAAGGTCGGCAAGTCTTCAGATAGCTGATAGAGTGGTCCAGTCAGAATAAATTGATCTGTCATGGTCTCACCAATTACTTGCCGATTTTCAATGTAAAAACGTTGGAATAGCTGGCTTTCGATCAGGTAAGCTTCCCCATCCTTTTTGGCACGTAAGCGTCCTTTTTGATCCAATTCTTCCACAAAGTCACGGATTTTCTCTACACGCGCAGACAGTGCAGGTGCTGTGATCATCACCGCTTCTTCTTGGAAGTTGGAATCAATGTGTACTTCTACTTTCATAAGATATTTTCTCCCTCCTTTGGGTAAAGTCGGTTGGTCTGCTAGCCCGGCTCCTTCTTTACACTACTATTAAACACTTTTTCCAAAGGGAAGACAAGGAGATTTGTCTATGTGGTCGTTTTCTTTGCCTATGCGGTTTTTAAGGAAGAAGATGGGACTGGCCTCTATTTTTTAAGAAAGGGAGTCTTGTAGATCTGTGGTATAATAGAGCTACATGTATCGGTGAAAAAATAGGTAAAGGAGCAGACATGTCACAGATTATTGAATTGCCAGAAGTCCTCGCCAATCAGATTGCGGCAGGTGAAGTAATTGAACGACCTGCAAGCGTGGTCAAGGAATTGGTTGAAAACTCGATCGATGCTGGAGCTAGCCAGATCGTTGTTGAAATCGAAGAAGCAGGATTGAAGTCGATTCGGATTACAGACAATGGGGAAGGAATTGCGCATGATGAGGTCGCTTTAGCCCTCCGTCGACATGCGACCAGTAAGATCAAAAGTCAAGCGGATCTATTTCGTATTCGAACGCTTGGTTTTCGTGGTGAGGCCATGCCTTCCATTGCTTCTGTCAGTATTCTAACCCTTCTAACGGCGCAAGAAGGAGCTGCCCACGGGACCAAATTGGTCGCAAAGGGTGGCGAAATTGAGGAATTGGAGCCAGCGACAAGCCCTGTCGGGACCAAGATCACAGTGGAAGATCTCTTTTTTAATACCCCTGCTCGTCTCAAGTATTTAAAGAGCCAGCAGGCAGAGCTATCCCATATCGTGGATATTCTCAATCGCTTGAGCTTGGCCCATCCTGAGATTGCCTTTACCTTGATCAATGATGGAAAAGAAATGACCAAAACAGCGGGGACGGGTAATCTCCGGCAGGCGATTGCGGGCGTCTATGGCCTGGCGTCTGCTAAGAAGATGGTGGCCATTGAAAATCGCGACCTAGATTTTGAAGTGACGGGCTTTGTGTCTTTGCCTGAATTGACTCGTGCCAATCGCAATTACATCAGTCTCTTTATCAACGGCCGTTACATCAAGAATTTCTTGCTCAATCGGGCTATTTTAGATGGCTACGGTAGTAAACTCATGGTGGGGCGCTTCCCGCTCGCGATCATTAATATTCAGATCGACCCTTACTTAGCGGATGTCAATGTTCACCCCACTAAGCAAGAGGTTCGTATCTCCAAAGAACGGGAATTAATGGCCTTGATCTCCCAGGCGATTGCGAATGCTTTGAAAGAGCAGGATCTGATTCCGGATGCTCTAGAAAATCTAGCCAAGTCGACCATTCGCCGAACAGAAAAGCCAGTACAGACAACCCTGCCTTTAAAAGAAAACCGTCTCTATTATGATCGAGAAAGCCAAGATTTCAAACTTCGACCAGAAGTGGAAGATCCTCAACTGCCTCTAACAGATGAGGTTGTTACTGAAGCTAGAATCCAAGAAAACCTAGTAGAAAAACCGACAAGCGCGATCAAGTTTGCGGAAAGAAAGACTGTGGTTTATGATGAACTGGATCACCCAGAGTTGGATCTTGCTAGTCTAGACAAGGCCTATGATAAGTTGGATGGGGAAGAACATTCGACCTTCCCAGAGTTGGAATATTTTGGTCAGATGCATGGAACCTATCTCTTTGCCCAAGGAAATGGGGGCCTATATATCATTGACCAGCACGCGGCCCAAGAGCGGGTCAAATACGAAGAATACCGGGAGAGCATCGGGGACGTAGACGGCAGTCAGCAACAACTGCTGGTGCCTTATATCTTTGAGTTTCCTACAGACGATCTGATCCGCCTGCAACAGCGCAAGCACCTCTTAGAAGAAGTGGGCGTCTACTTAGAAGAATACGGAGCTAACCAGTTGATCTTACGGGAGCATCCGATCTGGATGAAGGAAGAAGAGATCGAGTCGGGCATCTATGAAATGTGTGATATGCTCCTTTTGACCAAGGAAGTGTCCATCAAGAAATACCGGGCTGAGTTGGCCATCATGATGTCCTGCAAACGCTCCATCAAGGCCAATCACACACTGGACGATTACTCCGCACGGGATCTCATCTACCAATTGTCCCAATGTGACAACCCTTATAACTGCCCTCACGGTCGTCCGGTCTTGGTCAACTTCACCAAGTCGGATATGGAAAAGATGTTCCGACGCATTCAGGAAAATCACACCAGTCTGCGGGAATTGGGTAAATATTAATCAAACAATAAAGGAATCTTATGTACGAATACATTAAAGGAATCTTAACAAATCACCGCTAAATACATCGTGGTAGAAACAGCTGGAATCGGCTATCTCTTGCATGTGGCCAATCCCTATGCATACTCTGGTAAAATGAACCAAGAGGTGCACGTCTATCTGCACCAAGTGGTTCGGGAAGACGCTCACCTTCTCTATGGCTTTGCGACCGAAGAAGAGAAACAGCTCTTTTTAAACTTGATCTCAGTCTCTGGGATTGGACCTGTCTCAGCTCTGGCCATCATTGCTGCGGATGACAATGCAGGCCTTGTCCAAGCCATCGAAAGCAAGAACATCACCTACTTGACCAAGTTTCCAAAGATCGGCAAGAAAACAGCCCAACAGATGGTGCTGGACTTGGAAGGTAAGATCAATCTTGATCTAGAAGATGCACCGGCTCAGTCCAAAGCCAAAGTTGCAGAAGAAAATCAAGCCCTGGAAGAAGCTATGGAAGCCATGTTGGCTTTGGGCTACAAGGCAACGGAACTCAAGAAAATCAAGAAATTCTTTGAAGGAACTTCTGATACTGCTGAAAACTACATCAAGTCTGCCCTTAAGATGTTGGTGAAATAGGAGAAGAGGATGCCAAAACGTTGTGGATGGGTTAAAATGAACAACCCTCTCTATGTAGCCTACCACGATGAGGAATGGGGACGGCCCCTCCATGATGACCAAGCGCTTTTTGAGTTGCTTTGCATGGAGACCTATCAGGCTGGCCTATCTTGGGAAACGGTGCTCAATAAACGCCAGGCCTTCCGTCAAGTTTTTAATGGTTACCAAATTCAAGCTGTTGCAGACATGACGGATGAAGAGCTGGAAGTTTTGATGAATAATCCAGCAATTATCCGCAATCGAGCGAAGATCTTTGCGACACGTACCAACGCCCAGGCCTTTTTACAAGTCCAGGCAGAATTCGGCTCTTTTGATGCCTATCTGTGGTCTTTTGTTGAGGGGAAAACCATCAACAATGATGTTCCGGATTACCGGCTGGCTCCTGCGAAGACAGCTCTTTCCGAGAAGCTTGCTAAAGATCTCAAAAAGCGTGGTTTTAAGTTCACTGGACCAGTCGCTGTCTTGTCCTATCTGCAGGCTGCAGGGCTAGTTGATGACCATGAGAATGATTGTGAATGGAAAAGTGGAAATAAGTGACGTTAGATGTCTAGAACATCGGAGAATATAGAAAAAGCTGAGAGTTCTATCTCAGCTTTCTTTGTTATAGTCAAAGCGAATGACCTGCTCCGTTGCATCTACATGGGCGTGGACTCCAAAGGGAACAATCGCTCTTGGTGTGGCATGGCCGACGTTTAGATTATAGACAATCGGGATATTGCTATCAATGATCTCCAATAGTGCCTCTTTATAGTCGTCATAGAAAGTTTCATCCATAGGTTTTCCGACCAAGAGCCCACTGATGACCGCGAATATGCCCGTGTCCTTTAAAGTCCGCAACATCTTTTTGAAGTCGTCAGGTTCAGGCTTTTTCTTGGCTGGTTTTCTAGCAAGAGGATTTTTTTCCTTCCCAATCTGACAAGTCAGGGAAAAGTTTGTATTTTTTTGGCAGAGGTCCGTGCTATCTGCGTGTAGAGAGTTGTCAAAAAAATATCATAGAGAGACTCAAGACAACCACCGAGGATTTCTCCCTCAAACTGAGCATTGCCTTGTAACAAGTCAAAACCAGTATTTGCATGGCTGACACGAGGTGTTCCCAAGGCTTTGGGACTAAAATCAGTCCGTTCCTCGTACCAAACGTTACTAGGGCGAATTTCTGAGATTTTTCCAGTCTCAATCAATTCTTTAAAGTAGTGGCAGCTATATGGCAACATTTCTTTGTCTAACTCACAAATGTCTGCTAAGAAGGATTGACCATAAAAAGTCTTGATTCCTAGTTTATGCAACATGAGATGGTTCATGGTCGTATCCGAGAAGCCAAGAAAAATTTTTTGCTTGATAACCTTTTGTAGCTGGTCATTTTCAAAAAGATGGGGCAATAAACGATAGGTATCGTTTCCACCGATGGCGCATAAGATCATGTCGATGCTATCATCAGAAAAGGCCTGAATCAAATCCTCTGCACGAGCTTCAGGATGTTCTTTTATAAAGTCTAAGCCTTTTAGCGAATGAGGTAAAAAGATAGGATTGAGTCCGAGGTCCTTGAGACGTTGAATACCCAAGTCCACTTCGTGCTTGACAAAGTCTTCACCCATAGTCCCACTAGATAAACTTATAATACCAATAGTAGAAGTCATATCTCATCCTCCTAAAAATAAATTGATGCTATTGTATCACAAAAGATGAGGGGAAACAACAAGAATTAGAGTCAGAAGAAGGCTTTTAGATCAAGAAAGTAGTAAAAAGGCAACCGCTCGATATGGTTGCTTCAGAATATAGATAAGCTCTATCAACAATAGAAAATAGCCCTTTAGAAGTTGATTGCCACATAGTTAAAACTCTTAGGGATGCTGATGTAATAGTATTTCTAAGAGTTTTTTACTTTATCTTCAATCTGTTTTTTAAATAATTTAGGAAATTGTGTTAAAATGAAATGAAAATTACGAATAGTATAAGTGGGAGGCACCATGAAGGCGGAAATTATTGCAGTTGGAACAGAAATTCTAACAGGACAAATTGTGAACACCAATGCTCAATTCTTGTCTGAAAAATTGGCTAGTTTAGGGATTGATGTCTATTATCATGTGGCGGTAGGAGACAATGAAGGTCGTCTCTTCTCGACCATTGAGACAGCTTCAAAACGCAGTGATTTGGTGATTTTATGTGGTGGACTTGGGCCAACAGAGGATGATTTGACCAAGCAAACCCTTGCTAAGTTTTTAGGGAAAGAACTGGTTTTTGATACGACAGCGCTTGCCAAACTCGACACCTTCTTTGCCAGTCGCCCTGATTATGTCCGGACGCCCAATAATGAGCGACAAGCACAATTGATTGCCGGTTCAATCCCCCTTCAAAACCGTACAGGTCTCGCGGTTGGAGGTTTGATTGAAGTCAATGGTGTGACCTATGTCGTTCTACCTGGTCCACCAAGTGAGTTAAAACCCATGGTCAATGAACAATTGGTGCCTCATTTGACAACAGGGGAAGAGCTTTTTTCAAGAGTCTTGCGCTTCTTTGGGATTGGGGAAAGCCAGCTAGTTACGATCCTAGCAGATATCATTGAAAAGCAGAGTGATCCGACGGTTGCCCCTTATGCCAAGACGGGAGAAGTAACCTTGCGTCTATCTACAAAGGCGAAGGATCAAGCCTCAGCGGATGCTAAGCTCGATGTCTTAGAAAAGGAAATCTTATCCCGTCATACTCTGGATCATCAACCCTTGCAAGAGTTGTTTACGGTTATGGGGATGACAATTCGATGGCCAAGGTGGCCTTTGATCTTTTGAAACAGGCTGGTAAGACCATTACAGCTGCAGAAAGCCTGACGGCCGGCCTTTTCCAAGCGACTTTGGCAGATTTTTCAGGTGCGTCCAGCATCTTCGCGGGTGGTTTTGTCACCTATAGTTTGGAAGAAAAAAGCAAGATGTTGTCTATTCCAGCTCAAGAGTTAGAGCAACATGGAGTGGTGTCTCATTTTACAGCTCAAGCCATGGCTTCACAGGCCCGTAAGTTAACAGGATCCGATTATGGTGTTAGCCTGACCGGAGTTGCGGGGCCAGATAGTCTAGAAGGGCACCCAGCAGGGACTGTCTTTATCGGACTTGCGACTCCGAATGGAGTGGATAGTGTCCAAGTTAATATCGCTGGACGTAGCCGGGCGGATGTCCGCGAAATTGCAGTCCTTCATGCCTTTAATTTGGTGCGCTTGGCTGTATTAAATGGTGAAAATTTGGTATAATGAAGCTTGTGCCAAATGAAGAATAATTCTAAAAATGGATAGGAAATATGCCTTTCAAATGGCGGAAACCGTTGGTGAGTTGCATGAATTTCCTGTATAGTAAAAACATAGGAGAAAAGAATGGCGAAAAAACAGAAAAAATTAGATGATATCTCTAAAAAATTTGGAGATGAGCGTGAAAAAGCGCTCAATGATGCCCTGAAGTTGATCGAAAAGGATTTTGGTAAGGGATCGATCATGCGTTTGGGCGAACGTGCAGAGCAAAAAGGTACAAGTCATGAGCTCTGGTTCCTTGGCGCTTGATATTGCCTTGGGGTGCTGGTGGTTATCCAAAAGGTCGGATCATCGAAATCTATGGTCCAGAATCATCTGGTAAAACAACCGTTGCCCTCCATGCAGTAGCCCAAGCACAGAAAGAAGGGGGCATTGCTGCCTTTATCGATGCCGAGCATGCCTTGGATCCATCTTATGCAGCAGCTCTTGGGGTCAATATCGACGAACTTCTCTTGTCTCAACCAGACTCAGGGGAACAAGGACTTGAAATTGCTGGTAAATTGATCGACTCTGGTGCGGTTGATTTGGTGGTTGTCGACTCTGTTGCGGCCTTGGTCCCACGTGCGGAAATCGATGGAGATATCGGAGATAGCCACGTTGGTTTGCAAGCGCGGATGATGAGCCAAGCTATGCGTAAACTCGGAGCTTCTATCAATAAGACGAAGACCATTGCCATCTTTATCAACCAATTACGTGAAAGTTGGGGTCATGTTTGGGAACCCTGAAACCACACCTGGTGGTCGTGCCCTTAAATTCTATGCTTCTGTCCGTCTAGATGTTCGTGGAAATACTCAAATCAAGGGGACTGGGGACCAAAAAGATACCAACGTTGGTAAGGAAACTAAGATCAAGGTTGTGAAGAACAAGGTGGCTCCACCGTTCAAAGAAGCTATGGTTGAAATTATGTACGGGGAAGGAATTTCACGTACAGGTGAGTTGGTGAAGATTGCAACAGATTTGGATATCATCCAAAAAGCGGGTGCGTGGTACTCCTATAATGGCGAAAAAATTGGTCAAGGATCTGAAAATGCTAAGAAATTCTTGGCTGACCACCCAGAAATTTTTGACGAAATCGACCACAAGGTTCGGGTTCATTTTGGTTTGATCGAAGAAGACGAAGCAGTGAAAACCCTTGATAAAACTGAAGAAGCAGCTCCTGTCGTAGAAGAAGTAACTCTAGATTTAGATGACGCGATTGAAATTGAAGATTAATTTTTTTCAAAATAGGTCGCTAGACTGATGGTTTTTGTGTTATAATTTAATACGATAGTATTATCGTGTGGCGAAAGGAGTGCATGCATGATTAAAATTTATACAGTGTCAAGTTGTACGAGCTGTAAAAAAGCAAAGACTTGGCTCAACGCTCACCAGCTAACTTATAAAGAACAAAACCTCGGTAAGGAAGGGATCACCAAAGAAGAATTATTGGATATCCTTACAAAGACTGAAAATGGAGTGGCAAGTATTGTCTCTTCAAAAAATCGATACGCTAAAAGTCTAGGAGTGGACATCGAAGACTTGAGTGTCAATGAAGTCATTGACATCATCATGGAAACACCTCGTATTCTTAAAAGTCCGATCTTGGTAGATGACAAACGTCTCCAAGTGGGTTACAAAGAAGATGATATTCGTGCCTTCTTGCCACGATCAGTTCGAAATGTAGAAAATGCAGAAGCGCGGATGCGTGCAGCCCTTTAAAAGCGATTGAAAATCAGAAACAGTTTGTTTCTGATTTTTTTCTTGTTCAAAAATAGAAATGGATAGTAGTTTAACTGCACCGATTTTACGAAATCTATGATACAATATTTTTAGAAAACAATAACTAGTAAGGAATGGAAAATGAAAAAGGGAAAATCTTCTTATTGGGTGCGCTTGTGTTGTGTTTGGCTGGATGCAGTCAAAAAAAAGCAATCGAAAAACTCCTAACCTCAAGTGAGCAAAAAAAGCAATCAAAGCAGAAAGCAGAACAGCTACAAAAGGATAATAAGAGTATCTCTGCAAAAGGCAGAAGAAAATCAAAGTGGTCACAAGAACCTTTGTCTTTCCAAACAGATGATAAGGGGACACAACAGACGCAAATCGTCACCTATGTGGGGAATACCTTTCAAAAAAAGTTGGAGACCATTAATGTAACGGCAACCAATGAAGAATTGAAAAAAAGGGATTCAACAGGTTGGAGTTGAGGAAGCGCAAAAGCAATTGAGAGATTCCTTTAACAAGGATGATGCCTTTAAGGAAGCGTTGACAGTTCCTGGCTTCACAGCTGATTTGACCTTGGAAAATGAGAATGAATACAAGGTAACGATCACCTATAACTTTGAAGCGATGGATGTGAAGAAGGCCGAAGGTATGACTTACTTCAAAAACAATCACTTACCAGAGTTGTTGAAGCTGACACCGAGCCAATTTGCGGATAATCTCATCAATGCAGGAGCAAGTGAGCAAAAATAAAAAAACAGTTTAGATAAAATAGCTCAAAAATGCTTGAAAAAGCTGTAAAATCAAGGGCTTGACCATTGTGGAAAACTCTTGATTATGGTATAATAGTAATATTCTAAGGAAAGAGGGTGTTCTTGTGGGATTTACAGATGAAACAGTACGTTTTAATCTTGATGATTCAAATCGTAAGGAAATTAGCGAGACCTTGAAAGATGTTTACTTGTCACTGGATGAAAAAGGCTACAATCCAATTAATCAAATCGTAGGATACGTACTCAGTGGTGATCCTGCCTATGTACCTCGTTATAATAATGCACGAAACCAAATTCGTAAATATGAACGAGATGAAATCGTTGAAGAATTGGTACGTTATTATTTGAAAGGGCAAGGGATAGACCTCTAATGAGAATTATGGGATTGGATGTTGGCTCAAAGACCGTTGGGGTTGCTGTGAGTGATCCTCTCGGTTTTACAGCTCAGGGTCTTGAAATCATCCAAATCGATGAAGACAAAAAAGAATTCGGTTTGGAGCGCTTAGCCGAATTAGTAGCTCAATACAAGGTGGACGTTTTGTTGTGGGCTTGCCGAAAAACATGAACAACACCAGCGGACCGCGTGTGGAAGCCAGTCAGGCTTATGGCACGATGATTGCTGAAAAGTTTGGCTTGCCAGTCGACTACCAAGACGAACGGTTGACGACAGTTGCTGCAGAGCGGATGTTGATTGAGCAAGCAGATATTAGCCGTAGCAAACGCAAAAAAGTCATTGATAAGTTAGCGGCGCAGCTTATTTTACAAAATTATTTAGATCGCAATTTTTAGAAAGAAAACGAGGAAGAATAGTATGGCACATGATCATAACCACGACCATGAAGAACGTGAATTAATCACATTGGTGGATGAACAAGGAAATGAAACCTTGTTTGAAATTCTTTTGACCATTGATGGCAAAGAAGAATTTGGAAAGAACTATGTCCTTTTGATCCCTGCAAATGCAGAAGAAGATGAAAACGGCGAAGTTGAAATCCAAGCTTATTCATTTACAGAAAACGAAGACGGAACAGAAGGCGACCTTCAACCAATCCCAGAAGACTCAGATGCAGAATGGGATATGATCGAAGAAGTCTTCAACAGCTTTATGGAGGAGTAAAAACGTCCGGGGGACGTTTTTAGCCCAACTCCTAGAAATACGAGAGAGCTGGTAAGTCCAGTGGATGTTTTTACCCCAACTCCTAGAAACTAGAAAGAGTTGGTAAGTCCGATGGACTTGCTGTAAAAATGAGAAAGAAATAACTACAAAAGAAAGGAGCGCAAACGTCAGAAGAGGTTTTGTCGCTTTTTTCTTTTAGGAGGAAGATGTGAATAAGATTGAGCAATGGATGAATAGTCGGATCGGTCTGAATTTTCGATCGGGACTGGATCGTATGGAGCAGGCAGTGAGCCTTTTAGGGAGGCCGGATAAGGCTTATCCGATCCTTCATGTGACAGGAACCAATGGGAAGGGATCCACAATCGCCTTTCTGCGTCAATTATTGATGGCTCACGGAAAGAAAGTTGGGACCTTTACTTCTCCTCATATGATCAGTATCCATGACCGGATTTGTATTGGGGATCGGCCGATTTCAGATGAAGATTTTACTCGGATTGGCCAAGAAGTCCAACAAATGGAGCAGACCTTACTTCAAACCCAAGACCAACTCTCTTATTTTGAGATTATCTGCCTCATGGCCCTCTTGTATTTTAAGGAACAAGCAGTGGACGTGGTCTTATTGGAAGTTGGCATCGGAGGGCTACTAGATACCACCAATGTAGTGACAGGAGAAATCGCAGTGATCACTTCGGTTGGTCTCGATCACCAGGAAACACTGGGAGGGACGATTGCGGAAATCGCCCAGCAAAAGGCAGGGATCTTTAAGAAGGGCAAGAAAGCTGTGGTGGGTCCCTTGTCGGATGATGCCATAGCTGTTTGTCAAGAAAAAGCGAAGCAATTGGCTGTGGATCTCCATGCCTTCCAGAAAGATTTTGGCTTAGAGCAGGACCGTTTTTGGAATGAAAACGTGGATCTTGTCTTGCCGTCTCTGGGCTTGAAGGGTGATTACCAACGGGAAAATGCTGCAGTAGCTCTGGAGGCCTTTATTCTCTATATGGAGGGCCTAGATCAAGAAGTGGATATGGATCAGGTCAAGCTTGCTTTGCAAGAGACGCGGTGGCCGGGCCGTCTAGAGTTGTTTGGCGACCAGGTGTATCTGGATGGCGCCCATAATCCTCATGCTATGTTGCGCTTGATCGAGTTTGCCAATAGCTTAGCAGGAAAGCGCGTGAAGATTTTATTTGGGGCCCTCAAGCGAAAAGATTATAGCGGGATGCTCCAAACGCTTCAAGCGGGATTGCCGGAAGCTGAATTGATTTTGACGACCTTTCATTACGGTGAAGTGGTGGCACAAGGCGACCGACAAGACCTGCCCTATGTAGCGGACTACAAGGCCTATATCAAAGAATTTATGGATCAGAGTCGTCCAGATGAAGTCTTATTTGTCACAGGATCCTTGTATTTTATTGCAGAAGTAAGGGCATTTTTATTAGAGGGGTAAACAATTGACCTAAAGACTTTCTTGGCGTATACTGGTGGTAGATAGTATACGGTTATGGCGAAAGGAGTCGATCTTAATGAAAAAAATCATGTCTATACTGACCTTGGCGGTAGCTCTTTTCCTGACTGCTTGTAGCCAGCAAGAAAAAGCAACACAGACTTCGAGCAAACAGACGTCAACTTCATCACAGACTATGACGTCGGCGAGTGAAGAACAGAAAGAAGGAGTGTCCATAGATGGCAGTTATCGAGGACAGGACGAGGAAAATACGATTCTCTTAGTTGTGACGGGGCGAAAAGGCACGTTTACGGTGCAAGATGCTGATGGAGAAGAAGAGACCAAAGAGGTCAGTATTGATCCGGTCAATCAATCCATGCGTATCGGGGATGAACCCTATCGCTATCGGATCGAAGGAGATCAGTTATCGCTAGAAGACTTGGAGCAGGCAGAGGATGATCAAGGGATTATCGTTTTAACCAAGCAATAAGGGACGAAACAAAAGAGAGGCTGGGACAAAAGTGTACTGACCCCAAAAAGTTAGACAATTAATTTATCGAAGGATTTAGTTCTGTATTTGTACAGGACTAAATCCTTTTAGTTTTACCTTAATGCGTTTGTTGTTGTAGTAATCAATATAGTCTACAATAGCTTGTTCCAATTGCTCAAGTGAGTGAAACGTCTTCTCATAACCATAAAACATCTCAGACTTAAGAATGCCAAAGAAGGACTCCATCATACCATTGTCTGGACTATTTCCCTTACGTGACATGGACGGTTGGATCCCTTTATCCTCTAAAAATTGATGATAATACTGATGTTGGTATTGCCAACCTTGGTCACTATGGAGAATTGTATTTTCGTAATGCTCCTCTGTGAAGGCCTGGTCTAACATAGCTTTCACTTGTTCTAAGTTTGGTGAAGTTGAGAGATTATAGGCGATAATTTCGCTATTAAAGCCATCTAAAACTGGTGATAAGTAGAGCTTTTGACTGCTCGCTGGAATGGCAAACTCTGTCACATCTGTGTAGCACTTTTCCATTGGTTTGGATGCTTCAAACTGGCGTTGAATAAGATTATCTGCTTTCTTGCCAACTTCTCCTTGGTATGAAGAATACTTGCGTTTACGACGAATACGAGCTGTTAAACCAAGAATTTTCATCAGACGTTGCACCCTTTTGTGATTGACCGCACGACTACGATTTCTTAATTCAAGAGTAACTCTACGATAGCCGTAATTTCCCTTATGTTCATCATAAATGGCTTGTATTTCCACTTTGATAGCTTGATCTTTATCTACTTGATTCAATTGCTTTAAGTGGTAATAATAGGTTGAACGAGCAAGTTTGATAATGTTTAGAAGGATATCTAAAGGAAACTCTGTTACCAATCCTTGAACAATTTCTGTTTTTCTTCTTGCTCCTTTTCGTCCCTCAATCGGAGTTCTCTCAACTTTTTTAGAATAGCATTCTCCGCTCTCAGGTACTCATTTTCTGCTTGAAGACGTTCTAACTCTGTCATCTCTTCAGGTTTTTTCTTTGGTTTACGTCCCATTTTAGGCGGTCTCCCTCTTGTTTTCTCAACAATAGTATACCCGTTTTTCTTATATTGTGCTATCCAATTAGGCAACATTCCAACACTTGGAAGAGCATAATCTAGAGACACCCTTATTTGTGAACGACCTTCAATCAGCACTTTATCAATCATTTCTTGTTTTAGTTCTGGAGAATAATAACGATTCTCCCTTTTTAACAAACTCTATACCGTAACGATCAATCAATTTAATCATGTACTGAAGATTAGAATGTTTTATCCCAAATATGATTTGAAAGCTACTTTGAAAGCTTCTCCCTTGTTTTCTAAGTTCATAGACTTTGAACTTTATCTTTATAAGTTAATTTCATAATAAAAACACCCCAAAAGTTAGATTTTTTTCTGTCTAACTTTTGGGGTGCAGTTCAAAGTCCCAGCCTCTCTTTTGTTTTTAGATTGTCGAGCAAGACGCAGTGGTTGAGTGGGCTCTACTACGCTGATTTCATCAGCTTTTACAGCCCTACTCAACTGTCCCACTCTCTTTTTGTTTGTCTAGAAGGGGCTTGGTTGGTCGTTGCAACGGGTAAAAAGAATTGGTATACTAGTAGAAAGAAAAAAAGGAGGATGCTGTGACCTTTCGAAAATTACGTCTATTAATGTCCAAATATGGATTTAGTATTTTGTTTATGGGCTTTGAACTATGGGCATCCTTTGCGGCCTTCTTCTGGCTCAATAGATGGTTCCCTCATTGGCTATCTGTTGCAGTCATTGGGCTCTTATATGTGTCGACAATCTCTAGCTATTGTTAATCGAAATACCCCGCCTGAAAATAAGGTTACCTGGCTCTTGATTGCCGTCATTCCTGTCTTTGGATCACTCTTATACCTCATGTTTGGAGAGCGGCGTTTGTCCAAGAAGGAAATGATCCAGTTGAAAAATATGGAGTCCATGAAGTTTCGAGAGGACAATAGTCATCAGTTGCGTAAGGAGCTCAAGCAAGAAAGCAAGGCGGTTTATGGCTTGGTCAAGTCGATTTTATCTATGGACCACAATGCAGATCTCTACAATGGGACGGCATCGACCTTTTACCCTCTAGGGGAGGACATGTATGCGCAACTACTAGAGGATCTGAGAGCGGCGAAAAAATTTATCTTCATCGAGTTTTACATCATTGATGAGGGCTTGATGTGGAACAGTATCCTAGAGATTTTAGAGCAGAAAGTGAAAAGAGGGGTCGAAGTCAAACTCCTTTATGACGATATCGGCTGTATGGCGACCTTGGCTGGGAACTATACCAAACGATTGCGAAAGATGGGGATTGATGCCCATAAGTTTAACAAGGTGATCCCCCGTCTAACAGTGGCTTATAATAACCGAGACCACCGAAAGATTCTGGTCATTGATGGGCAGATCGGCTATACGGGTGGTGTCAATTTGGCAGACGAGTATATCAACCACATTGAGCGGTTTGGTCACTGGAAGGACAGTGCCATCCGTTTAGATGGACGAGCTGTTAAGGCCTTGACGCGACTCTTCCTCATGAACTGGTACATCAACCGTGGGGAAATCGAGGATTTTGACCGCTACCATATTGAAAATAAGGCAGTTGAAGGCGAAGGGCTCTACATTCCCTATGGGAGTGGGCCAAAGCCAATTTACAAGTCGCAGGTCGGAAAGACGGTTTATCAAAATATGATCAATCAAGCGACGGATTATGTCTACATCACAACTCCTTACTTGATCATTGACTATGATTTGACAGAGGATATCCGCAATGCAGCCCTTCGAGGGGTAGATGTTCGGATCGTGACCCCGCATATTCCAGATAAAAAATTAATCCAAATCGTAACTCGTGGGGCTTACTTGGATCTGATGGATGCAGGTGTGAAAATCTATGAGTACACGCCTGGTTTTGTCCATAGCAAGCAAGTTCTTGCCGATGATGAAATGGCGGTTGTAGGGTCGATTAACTTTGATTACCGCAGCCTGGTCCATCACTATGAAATGCTGTCTGGATGTATCGGACGCCTGCCTTGAAAAAGATTTGGGAGGACTTTGACCATATCTTTGAAGTGTCTCAAGAAATTACAGAGGATACCTTCCGCTTTACATGGCACCAAAGCTTAATCAAGGAAATTATGCAATTGTTCGCACCGATGTTGTAATAGGTGTGGGAATACAGAAGAAAGAGTCAGAAGCTGAGAGATCTGACTCTTTTTCCATAGGACTATGTGGCAAGAGGCTGACATGGTCGGCAGAATTTGGTATACTAGAGAAGATAATGGGCTTTTTTCTAAAAGGAAAGAGCAGAGGAATAGCGAAGAAAAGGAAAAAGAATGAGCGAAAAAGAGCAAGAAATGACTTCGAAAAAGTTAGGGCTTCACGTGGGAGATAGTTTTCAGGATACACGTGAAATTCGCGAAGTGCTAGATAAATCAGTCTTTCGTGAAGAAGAGCCGACTCATAGCCAACAGCCAGAAGTCTTGGAGGAGCCGGTTGCAATGGAGGCATCAGAGGAAATTCGTGATGCCAAGCCAGAAGCAGTAGCAGAACCTACACAAGAATCTGAACAGGAACCAGAGCAACCGCTCAGTCGGATGAGTCGCCGTTCTCGTAAATCGGGAGTTGAAGCGGTGAAAGCTGAGGTGCCTAGCGTAGAAGAGAACATGAAAGAGCTAGAAGCGGATGTGGCGGTTGAGCCGATCCGTCGTCAATCCAAGCGTCCAGTGCCTCTAACGATTCCTTTTGTGTTGAGTCTTTTGATTAGTTTACTGCATGTCGGTGTGCCATTTTTAACCTGTTTTGCAACCGATCAGCAATCTCAAAACTTGTATGCTGGCTGGGCAATGACCAAAGGTCAAGTCCCGTTTGGTGATTTTTACGGAACCAATGGTCTGCTCTATTATGCAATCAACTGGTTGGGAAGTTTAGCTGGTGGACATTGGATCTTGATGATCCTCCAAGCGATTGCCCTCTTCTTTGCGGGTACTTATCTCTATCGTGTTGTGCGCCTGTTGGTGTCTGATAAAGATACAGCCAAGAATGTCCAGTTACTCTTTTTATTTCTTGGTGCTAGGCCTTGGTTTTGGAGGGACTTATGTGACCTTCTTTAGCCTTCCAATCCTATTTGCCAGCATGAATTTTCATTTTGGCTTATCTGATTGGGCATCGTAAGGACGAAGGCTTTATCCTTTACGGTGCGATTGCGGCCGTGGCTTTCTTGATTGATCCGATGACCAGTGCCCTGTTTTATTTATTGGCCTTCCTTGGTTTAACAGCCTTTAATATCAAGCAGAAGAGATGGGCGCGTGGTTTTTATCAACTGTTGGCAGCTCTCCTTGGTTTTTCACTCGTCTTTTATCCAATTGGCTATATCACCGTTTTGAATCAGACTTTTGGTTATGCCATTAACCAAGTGACCTATGTCTTTAATGCCTTGAATTTCACCAATGGACAGACCTTCAGTAACGTCATTTATTACGGACTGTTGGCGCTCGCCTTTGGTCTGGTCTCTGCCTTCTTGATGTCCTTTACGAAGCAAAGTAGCAGTGCTCGCCGAATCTTCCGCTTTATAGGATGGGCAGGTAGCTTGGTAGTCCTTATCGTGTCGATTGGTCTTCCGGAACAAGGGGCTTACCAATTGTTACCGATGTTGCCATTTGTTCTTCCCTTGTTTGCGATCTGGTTCTCACGAGGGGGCGAAGCGAACGATGAGATCGAGCGTCGTGGCCGTAAGAAGAAAAACAAGGAAGTTTGGGCTGCTTACTTTACGAGCCAAGTTTTCTTACCACTAGTAGCCCTTATCTATCTGTTGGCGAATCCAGTGGTTCAAGATCTGGTGCTTCAGTCTGGTCAATCCAGTGAACGGAGCGCTATTGCTAGCTACATTCATAACCATAGCAAGGCCAAAGATACCATTTATGCTTGGGATACGACAGCTATTCTCTATCAAGAAAGCGATCGTTTGGCAGCTTCTGCCTTATTGACCCCGACTTCTTATCTGGGGATTAATGAAACCGGACAAATGTAACCCAACAAATCGATCGGTCTGAACCCAAGTATATTGTGGTCAATAATCAGGTAGAATTGACCTCCAAAATGAAGGACTTGCTCAAAGAAAATTATCGTCTCGTTGAGAAGAAATACCGTCATTTCAAACTCTATCAACGCTCTTAAGAAAATCAATATCTTGTGTTTTAGAAAGTTTTTTAGAATTTTCACCACAAGATATTGATTTTTATTTTTGGAGTGGTATAATACAACTTGTATGTAAATAAATGAAGAGAGGCATGTTTGGTATGATCACCTTGAGAGAAGAAAAACTGAGAATGGCACCGGATATTTTTGTTGAAAAACGAGATGGCCGTCGTGTTCAATTCGATGTTGAAAAAATTTATAAAGCCTTGTTGAAGGCGACAGAAGAAGTGACTTCTCTCACTCCAGTGCTAGAAGCCAAGCTAGAAACCATTGTCGATCGCGTGATTGCAGAGATCTTGGAACGTTTTCCAAATGGTGTGAAGATCTATGAGATCCAAAATGTCGTCGAACATGAATTGCTTCAAGCTAATGAATATGCCATCGCAGAGAGCTATATTACTTATCGGACTCAGCGGGATTTTGAGCGCTCAAAAGCAACGGATATCAACTTTACCATCGGCAAACTTCTCAACAAGGACCAAGCGGTTGTCAATGAAAATGCCAATAAGGACAGCGATGTCTTTAATACGCAACGGGACTTGACGGCGGGGATTGTTGGTAAGTCTATTGGTCTCAAAATGTTGCCTAAACACGTAGCCAATGCTCATCAAAAAGGGGATATCCACTACCATGATTTGGACTATAGTCCTTATACACCGATGACTAACTGCTGTTTGATCGATTTTGAAGGCATGCTCAGAAATGGCTTTAAGATTGGGAATGCAGAAGTAGAAAGTCCTAAATCCATCCAAACTGCGACGGCTCAAATCTCGCAGATTATTGCCAATGTAGCCTCTAGTCAGTACGGGGGCTGTTCAGCTGACCGGATCGATGAGGTCCTGGCCCCTTATGCAGAAAAGAACTACCAAAAACACTTGGCAGATGCCAAAGAGTGGGTGCTTCCTGAAAAGCAAGAGGACTATGCTTGGAGCAAGACTCAAAAAGATATCTATGATGCCATGCAATCGCTGGAATATGAGATCAATACCCTCTTTACATCCAATGGGCAAACTCCCTTTACTTCACTTGGCTTGGTCTTGGAACCAATCGCTTCGAGCGGGAAATCCAAAAAGCGATTTTGGAAATCAGAATCAAGGGACTTGGATCGGAACATCGGACCGCTATCTTTCCAAAACTGATCTTTACCCTCAAGCGGGGGCTCAACCTAGAACCTGGAACGCCTAACTATGATATCAAGCAATTGGCCTTGGAATGTGCGACGAAGCGCATGTATCCAGACGTTTTGTCTTATGACAAGATTGTCGAGTTGACAGGCTCCTTCAAGGTGCCGATGGGATGTCGCTCTTTCCTTCAAGGTTGGAAGGACGAGAATGGTGTGGAAGTTAATTCTGGTCGGATGAACCTAGGGGTTGTGACAGTCAATTTACCTCGGATTGCCTTGGAATCAGGCGGAGACAAGGAGAAGTTCTGGCAAATCTTTAATGAACGGATGAACATCGCTGAAGATGCCTTAGTTTACCGGGTGGAACGCACCAAAGAAGCGACACCAGCTAATGCGCCGATTCTCTACCAATATGGGGCTTTCGGGAAACGCTTGGGCAAGTATGACCAGGTAGATCAGCTCTTCCGTCATCGCAGAGCGACCGTTTCTCTTGGCTATATCGGGCTCTATGAAGTTGCAACCGTCTTTTATGGTCCAAATTGGGAACATAATCCAGAAGCTAAACAATTCACGATCGATATCATCAAGGACATGAAAGCGCGCGTGGAAGAATGGTCTGACCAGTATGATTACCACTTCTCCATCTATTCGACACCATCAGAAAGCTTGACAGACCGCTTCTGTCGCCTAGATACGGAGAAATTTGGTAAGGTTCCGGATATTACAGACAAGGAATACTACACCAATAGTTTCCACTACGATGTTCGTAAGAACCCAACGCCATTTGAAAAGTTGGATTTTGAAAAAGTTTATCCTGAAGCTGGAGCTTCTGGTGGCTTTATCCACTATTGTGAATACCCTGTGCTTCAACAAAATCCAAAAGCCCTTGAAGCAGTTTGGGATTATGCTTATGACCGGGTCGGTTATCTCGGAACCAATACGCCGATTGACCGTTGTTACAAGTGTGATTTTGAAGGAGATTTCACGCCGACTGAGCGCGGATTTGCTTGTCCAAACTGTGGCAATAGCGATCCGAAAACGGTTGATGTGGTCAAACGGACCTGTGGTTATCTCGGAAACCCACAAGCTCGTCCGATGGTCAATGGCCGTCATAAGGAAATCGCTGCACGGGTCAAACACATGAATGGATCCACGATCAAATCAGCTGGACACCAAGTGACAGATTAGAAAAGGATATTATGGGAAAATACCAATTAGATGATAAAGGCAAGGCTCAGGTTCAACGATTCCACGAAAAGCATTCAAAGGGTGGAATCAATAAAAAAAGACCGAGTAGCCAGCTTGAGAGAACAATTTTTAAATAAGAATAAGAAAAAGTGAGAGTTCGCTCTCGCTTTTCTCTTATGAGGAGGTAAAGATGGAATTACGTAGACCAACTCTAGCGGATAAAGAGGCCATTCTAAGCATGATGGCAGAGTTCGAAGAGACCCGATCAGCTCACGACGGTGGCTTTTGGGATGCTGAGAACTTTGATTATGAGGAGTGGCTAGAAACTAACCTTAATAAAGAAATGGGAATAGGATTGCCTGAAATCGCGTTCCATCAATTCAGTTCGTATTGTTTGATGAATCAGGCCATGCTTTAGGTTTTTTAAATTTACGGTTGAGACTAAATGAGGGATTGCTGAATTATGCTGGCCATATTGGCTACTCCATCCGTCCCTCTGAAAGAGGCAAGGGTTATGCCAAGGAAGCTCTCCGTCAAGGTCTGCGAGTTGCTAAGGAAAAGAACATCCATCGTGCTCTGGTGACATGTAGCACGGAAAATCCGGCCAGTCGAGCGGTTATCTTAGCTAATGGCGGTCAATTTGAAGATGTTCGAAATGGAACGGAGCGTTATTGGATAGAAGTGGAGTAGAAGGATGACATGGAATACACCTAAACCAGGCGAATGGAAGAGTGAGGAACTGAGTCAAGGGCGCATCATTGATTACAAGGCTTTTAACTTTGTCGATGGCGAAGGGGTGCGCAATTCGCTTTATGTTTCAGGTTGCATGTTTCACTGTGAGGGCTGTTACAATGTAGCGACCTGGTCTTTCAAGGCGGGTATTCCCTACACCAAAGAGTTGGAAGAACAGATCATGGCTGATCTGGCCCAACCTTATGTCCAGGGCTTGACCCTGCTTGGGGGGGAGCCATTCCTGAATACTGGAATTCTTTTGCCTCTCGTTAAACGCATTCGGAAAGAGTTGCCCGACAAAGACATTTGGTCTTGGACTGGCTACACTTGGGAAGAAATGATGCTAGAGACGCCAGACAAACTAGAGCTTCTCTCGCTGATTGATATTCTGGTTGATGGTCGCTATGATAAGAGCAAACGCAACCTCATGTTGCAGTTCCGAGGGTCTTCTAACCAGCGGATTATTGATGTTCAAAAATCCCTCAAAGAAGGAAAAGTCGTCATCTGGGACAAGCTCAATGATGGCAAGGAAAGTTTTGAGCAGGTCAAACGGGACGATCTTTTGTAGGATCCTCAAAAAAACCGGGTTTTTCACCCGGTTTTTTTGGATTCTCTGCATAAGTATACAAGGGGTTTCACCCGTTTCAGAAAACGCTTACTTTTCAAATGTCCATAATGGACAAAAAAGTGATAATTAATGCATTTTTTGCTAAAAATATGTTACAATAAATATGATTAGGACTAATTGGAGGTATTTATGTCACAAAGGAGACGGAGTCGTCGTTCAGAACATAAGTGGGGGCAATTGCGAATCATTAATTCCGTATTGCTTATTTTTTTGCTTATGACTGCAGGTTGGGCGACCTATACCATGTTGGCCAATAACATCTTGGCTTTTCGCTATGTCAATGTTCTCGTGATTGCACTACTAGCTCTTCTCTTGCTCTTGTCAGCTTGGTTTGTGATCAAAAATCAGGCTAAAAAGACAACTTTGGTCCTGCTTCTTGTCGGCTTATTGGCTAGTTCAGGAGTGTTGTTTGCTAGTCAACAGCTGCTGAATCTGACCAGTAATGTCAATGGCCACTCTAACTATACAGAGTTTGAGATGGCTGTCTATGTCAAGAAAGACAGTGACATCAAAGATATCAAAGAAATCAAGGAAGTGGTGGCTCCAAAGGGCAACAATAACGAAGCCAATCTCACTGCCCTCTTGGACAACATCAAAAAGACCAAGGGTCAGGAAATTTCTGTAGTGGATGCACCGACTTATCTAGATGCCTATAAGAGCCTGCAAGAAGGGAATGCTTCTGCTATGGTCCTCAACAGTACCTTTGAGGATACCATTGCCGCAGAAGATGCGGACTATGCGAAGAAGTTGAAGAAAATCTATTCCTACAAGATCCGAAAAGAAGTGGCAGCGACGAGCAAGGTATCTGCCAATGCGGATGTCTTTAACATCTATGTCAGCGGGATCGATACCTATGGGCCGGTAACCTCGGTTTCTCGTTCAGATGTCAATATCATCATGACGGTTAATCGGAAGACCAAGCAAGTCCTGTTGACAACGACTCCACGGGATGCCTATGTACCGATTGCAGATGGTGGTAACAACCAGAACGATAAGTTGACCCACGCGGGGATCTACGGAGTGGATGCTTCGATCCATACCCTTGAGAATCTCTATGATATCAAGCTCAACTACTACGTTCGTCTCAATTTCACCTCCTTCCTCAAGTTGATTGACCTTCTAGGGGGAATCGATGTGGAAAATGACCAAGAATTCACGAGCCTTCATGGCAAGTTCCATTTCCCAGTTGGAAAGGTTCATTTGAATTCAGAGCAAGCTCTCGGTTTTGTCCGAGAACGCTACTCTCTTCAAGGTGGTGACAATGACCGTGGGAAAAACCAAGAAAAAAAGTCATTGCGGCCATTATCAAAAAGTTGACCTCTACCAAGGTCTTAAGCAACTACAATGAGATTATCGGAAACCTCCAAGATTCTGTCCAAACCAATATGCAGTTGCCGACTATGATGAACTTGATCAATACCCAGTTAGAAACGGGTGGTTCTTATGAGGTGACTTCTCAAGCGATCACCGGTCAAGGACGAAATGACTTGCCGTCTTATGCTATGCCTGGTTACAACCTCTATGTCATGGAGTTGGATCAAGCCAGCTTGACCAAGGCTAAGGAAACCATTCAAAAAGTAATGGAAGGAAAAAGAAAAATGATTGATATCCACTCGCACATCGTCTTTGATGTGGATGATGGACCAAAGACAAGAGAAGATACGCGTGCCTTATTGGAAGAAAGCTATCGCCAAGGGGTGCGGACCATTATCTCCACTTCTCATCGTCGCAAGGGGATGTTTGAAACTCCTGAAGAAAAGATTTCTGAAAATTTTCAAGAAGTGAAAAAAATTGCGGCAGAGGTCGCGCCAGATTTAACGATTCATTACGGGGCAGAGATATACTTTACGAATGATGTCTTGAAAAAACTGGAAGAAAAGATCATTCCACGTTTGGCAGAGACGCGCTTTGCTCTGATTGAATTCAGCATGGGAACACCTTACAAGGAGATTCATACGGCCTTGGACCGTTTGCTCCATCTAGGTGTGACACCAGTGGTGGCCCATATCGAGCGCTACAAGTGCTTGGAGAAAAATGAAGAGCGCGTGCAAGAGATGATTGACATGGGCTGCTACATGCAGATCAATAGTTCCAGTGTTCTCAAGCCTCGCCTCTTTGGGGATGAGCAAAAACAACTCAAAAAACGAGCTCGGTACTTCTTAGAAAAAGACTTGGTGCACTTTGTGGCCAGTGATATGCACAATGTAGATAAACGACCGCCTTATATGGCAGAAGCCTATCGCTTGATCAAGGAAGAATACGGAGAACAACGAGCACAAGCTCTCTTTGTCAGCAATCAAGAACTCTTGTTAGCGGATGAATTAATCTAACCAGGAAACAGGTGGAGAGATCCACATGAAGGAGTAATTAGGAAATGAACAATCAAGAAAATCAAGCAGTGGAAATTGATGTTTTCGCTATGCTGAAGACCCTATGGAAACGCAAGTTTTCGATCGTTTTGGTCGCTCTTGTCTTTGCCATCGCAGCATTTGGCTACAGTGCCTTTTTAGCCAAGAAAGAATACCAAAGTACTAGCCGGATCTACGTGGTCAGTCGTCAAAACCAAGACAACAATGCCTTGACAAACTCTGATTTGCAGGCGGGTTCTTACTTGGTTAAAGACTACCGTGAGATCATTCTTTCTCAAAATGTCTTGAGCCAAGCCATTGAAGAATTGAAACTCGATATGACACCTGGTGAGTTGTCGAAAAAGATCAGTGTATCCGTTCCGACAGATACTCGTATCCTTTCGATCACGGCTAAGGACGGAGATCCAAAAGAAGCAGCTCGTATTGCCAATGGCCTTCGGAATGTAGCAGCTGAAAAGATCATTGCTGTGACCAAGGTGTCAGATGTTACGACCTTGGATGAAGCAGAAGTGCCTCAATCACCTTCTTCACCAAATATCCGACGCAATGTCCTTCTTGGCTTTATTGCTGGAGCAGGCCTCATGGTGGTTCTCATGGTCGTAGTAGAAGTCTTGGATGATCGTGTCAAGAGACCAGAAGATATCGAAGAGCTGATGGGCTTAACCTTGCTTGGTATTGTGCCAGATATTAAGAAACTGTAGACTGGGGATCGCATGAATACGTTAGAAATTTCAAAAAACAAATTACAAGAAATTCGGAAGGCAGAAGAGTACTTCAATGCCCTTGCGACGAATATCCAATTGAGTGGGGTAGACTTAAAAGTCATCGCTATCTCATCTGTTCAAGAAAATGAAGGGAAATCAACCACTTCAACCAACCTGGCCGTTGCCTTTGCGCGTGCGGGTTACAAGACCCTTTTGGTAGACTGTGATATCCGGAACTCTGTCATGACAGGGATTTTCCGTAGCCGTACTAAGATCCAAGGCTTGACCGACTTCTTATCTGGCCGTAGCCAATTGGACCAAATCTTGTATGCGACTGATTTTCCAAACTTGGATATCATCGAGTCTGGGCAGGTCGCGCCAAACCCAACAGGTCTCTTACAAAGCAAGAACTTCACTGTGATGATGGATGCACTTCGTGAGCATTTTGACTATATCATTGTCGATACACCTCCAATCGGGGTTGTGATTGATGCGGCGATTATCGCCCAACGCTGTGATGGAACTGTCTTGATCACAGAATCTGGTGCCAATGGACGTAAGGCTGTCCAAAAAGCCAAGTATCAATTGGAACAAACAGGCACATCTTTCTTAGGAGTAGTGCTCAATAAATTTAACATTAAGCTGCTGAGTATGGTTCATATGGTGGATACGGAACCTACGGAGAGTATGGGAAGAAGTAAAGAATAGGATTGAGGGGAAATGGGAGAAGAAAGAATCGAGCTGGAAAAACTAAATATTGTTCTCTTTCAAAGTTTGGCTGTCCTATTTTCAGCTTACATTGTGAGTCTTTTTAAGGATGCAGAATACACATCGCAGACAATTGCGATTCTCTATCTCTTGCATTTTGTAGCCTTCTACATTAGCAATATTGCCTATCGTTTTTACAGCAGAGGCTATCTAGATGAGCTCTTTCAGGTCTTGAAATACAATGTATTTTTCGCGGTTGGGATCACCTTTACCTCTTTTATGCTCGACGGGGTTTTTTCCATTTCTCGTCGGGGGATGATCTACTTCTTTCTTTTCAATACGTTTTCCGTCTACATCATGGATCTCTTGCTCAAGAGATACCGGAAGTCTGTTTCACCGCGGCGGAAAAGTTCGCGAAAGATTTTCCTGATTACAGCGACCAGTCGGATGGAAAAGGTATTTGATATTCTGCATTCGCCTAGCCTTTATCATGGGGAATTGATCGGTGTCACCGTCATGGATGATACGGATTTTGCTCATTCGGATGTACGGGTGGTGCAGCCGGATCAAATGATGAACTTTGTGACCAAGGAAGTGGTGGATGAAGTGTTTATCAATCTGCCAAGTGAGGACTACAATATTAGTGATTTCGTCTCGGAGTTTGAGAGTATGGGGATTGATGTATCGGTCAATCTCAATGCCTTTAACTTCGCTTCCTTAGGCAATAAACGGGTTCGAGAAGTCGGGGGACTAAATGTCGTCACTTTCTCAACCAATTTCTACAAACCGAGCCACGTCTTTGCTAAACGTCTTTTGGACATTGCGGGAGCCCTCTTTGGTCTCTTGATTTGTGGACTAGTGAGTATCGTTTTGGTCCCTCTAATCCGTAAAGATGGGGGCCCTGCCTTCTTTGTACAGAAGCGGGTCGGAAAGAACGGACGGTATTTTAACTTCTATAAATTCCGCTCTATGCGAGTGGATGCCGAAGAGATTAAAAAAGATCTGATGGCGCAAAACACCATGACAGGTGGGATGTTCAAGATGGAAAATGATCCGCGGGTAACACCAATCGGACGCTTTATTCGTAAGACCAGTCTCGATGAATTGCCACAATTTTACAATGTTCTGATCGGTGATATGAGTCTGGTCGGAACTCGTCCTCCAACGGTAGACGAATATCAAGACTATACGCCAGCCCAAAAACGACGACTCAGTTTCAAGCCCGGCATTACCGGCCTTTGGCAAGTGAGTGGACGCAGTGAGATTACAGACTTTAACGAGGTAGTCAAACTCGACGTTGCGTATATGGATGGTTGGACGATCTGGAGAGATATTCAGATCCTGCTCAAAACCGTGAAGGTTGTACTTAGAAAAGAAGGAGCGAAGTAGGAAACTGCCTACTTCGTCCTTTCCATGTTAGGAGAAAAATGACACAATCAATTTATATCGTTGGTTCCAAAGGTATTCCAGCAAAATATGGTGGTTTTGAGACCTTTGTTGAGAAGTTGACAGAATTCCAACAAGATAAAAATATCCAGTATTATGTAGCTTGTATGCGGGAGAATTCAGCAAAATCAGGAATTACTGCAGATGCTTTCGAACATAATGGCGCGATCTGTTACAACATTGATGTCCCTAATATCGGTCCTGCGCGTGCTATTGCTTATGATATTGCAGCCCTCAACAAGGCCGTTGAAATCGCAAAAGAAAACAAAGACCAGGCTCCGATCTTCTATGTCTTGGCTTGCCGGATTGGTCCTTTTATCTCAAAAATTAAAAAGAAAATCAAGGCTATCGGAGGGACTCTGATGGTCAATCCGGATGGTCATGAGTGGCTTCGCGCGAAGTGGAGTCTTCCAGTCCGCAAATACTGGAAGTTTTCTGAACAACTCATGGTCAAACGCGCCGACCTGTTGATTTGTGATAGCAAGAACATCGAAGCCTATATCCAGAAGGATTATGCCAAGTATCAGCCTCAGACGACCTATATTGCTTATGGAACGGATACAAGTAAATCCATCCTGAGTAAAGAAGACGAGAAAGTACGGACTTGGTTTGCGGATAAGCAAGTATCTGAAGGAAATTACTACCTTGTCGTGGGACGTTTTGTACCGGAGAATAACTATGAGGCCATGATTCGTGGCTTTATGAAGTCAAACTCCCAAAAAGATTTTGTTCTGATTACCAATGTAGAAGAAAACAAGTTCTATGAGCAGTTGCGTAAGGATACAGGATTTGATCAAGATCCTCGAGTGAAGTTTGTGGGGACGGTCTACGATCAAGAATTGCTCAAATACATCCGCGAGAATGCCTTTGCTTACTTCCATGGTCATGAAGTAGGTGGTACCAATCCATCCCTTCTTGAGGCACTAGAGTCTACTAAACTCAACCTCTTGTTGGATGTTGGCTTTAACCGTGAAGTCGGTGAAGATGGAGCACTCTATTGGAAGAAAGACCAATTGGCACATGTCATTGATCAAGCTGAACAATTAGACGCTCAGCTATCGAAGACCTCAATCAAAAATCAAGTCAACGGATTGCAGAAGCCTTTACTTGGGAAAAAATTGTTACTGACTACGAGAAAGTATTTAAAGGATAGAAATGCAGAAAATTTTATATCTTCACGCTGGTGCCGAAATGTATGGTGCTGACAAGGTTTTGTTGGAGCTTATTAAGGGTTTGGATAAAGATGCCTTTGAGGCTCATGTCATCTTACCCAACGACGGTGTATTAGTGAGTGCTTTAGAAGAGGTCGGAGCTAAGGTTAAAGTCATTGACTACCCCATCTTGCGCCGTAAATATTTTAATCCCAAGGGAATTCTTGAGTACTTTGGCTCTTATAACCGTTACTCCAAACAAATTGCGCAGTATGCTAAGGAGAATGGCATTACCCTCATTCACAACAACACCACAGCGGTTCTTGAAGGAATTTACCTCAAACGGAAGTTGAAACTTCCTCTGATTTGGCATGTGCATGAAATCATCGTCAAACCAAAGCCATTTCAGATTTTATCAACTTTTTGATGGGGCGTTATGCGGATACCATTGTGACAGTTTCAAATGCGGTAGCCAATCATGTCAAGCAGTCGCGTTTTGTCAAAGATGACCAGGTTCAAGTCATCTATAATGGTGTTGACAATGCTGTCTATCAGGTGTTGGATGCTAGCGCTGTTCGTGACCAGTTTGGAATTGCGCAGGATGCTTTGGTGATCGGAATGGTTGGTCGAGTGAATGCCTGGAAAGGTCAAGGAGACTTCCTAGAAGCCGTCACCCCAATCTTACAGGCCAATCCAAAAGCAGTAGCCTTTCTAGCAGGGAGTGCTTTTGAAGGTGAAGAGTGGCGCGTGGAGGAGTTGGAAAAGGCCATTGCAGACTCACCAGTAGCTGGACAAATCAAACGTATCGATTATTATAGCAAGACGACAGAGCTCTATAATATGTTTGATATCTTTGTCTTGCCAAGTACCAATCCAGATCCACTACCAACAGTCGTACTAGAAGCCATGGCTTGTGGTAAACCTGTAGTCGGTTACCGTCATGGTGGTGTCTGTGAGATGGTCAAGGAGGGCGAAAATGGCCTTCTTGCCACACCAAATCAGACCGCAGAATTGTCTAAGGCTATCCAAGAATTAGCAGAGAACACTGAGAAAAGAGAACAATTTGGTCAGGCCTCTGTCCAACGCCAAAAAGAACTCTTTTCATTACAAAGTTATATTCGGAATTTTTCGGAGTTGTATAAGAAATACTAAATAATCAAATTCGCTGAAAAAAGGATTATATCCGAGCTGATTTAAAGATTTACCATATATCATTGAATGTTGTAAGTCAGTTAGATCAGATAGGAGAAGAATTAGAGTAGAATAAAAAATTAGGTAAATAATCTATGAAACCACTATTAACTGTCGTCATTCCAGTATATAATGTTGAAAGATATTTAAAACGTTGCATTGAAAGTGTTCTTGCCCAAGAATGGAAGGACTATGAGATTCTACTTGTTGATGACGGGAGTACTGATCATTCTCCTCAAATCTGTGATGACTATGTTAAGGATTATGACTTTATCTCAGTTATTCATAAAGAAAATGGTGGACTTTCTGAAGCACGGAACACAGGTATTTCTCATGCCAAAGGAGAATATGTTTATTTTCCTGATTCAGATGATTGGATTGAACCAGATACCTTTATAGCGTTAGCAGAAGCGCTAGAATCTCTAGAGTTTGATATTATTTCTTTTAATCGTGAGTTTGTGAAGGGTGAAGAAGATGCTATAGTTTCAGAACCAGAAGTGACCCAAGTATTTGAAGGTAAAGATGCTTTTGTGCAAATGCTGAAGCATCGTTATATTACTGGGTTTGCTAATGATAAAATCTATCGAAAATCATTATTCACTGATCATAACATTCAGTTTCCAATTGGGAAATACTATGAGGATCTTGGCACTAATTACAAACTGTTTCTTGTGGCTAAGAAGGTCTATGCAACTAATCAAAAATACTATCACTACTTAATTGACAACCCAGATTCTATTACACAGTCTTGGAATGAAAAAAAGTTTAGAGATATGTTTGGATTTTATAAAGAAATGTTTTATTCAGATTTTGTATGTTCGCAATTAAATCAAGAAGAGTTGCATATCTCACAACTTTATTATGTAAATGGTTTGACGCACATACTAGCCAGTTTATACAAAGCCAAATTGCATAAACATTATAGTGAGATTGCAAGTGAAGTGAAACAGGAATTAGAAAAACATAAAATAACGTGTAGTGAAATGAAATCTATTCCAAATAGAAACAAATATTTGTTGTACCGTTTGCATTTATTGAAGCTGGCTTTTGCTATACAAGGGATGAAGTGAGAGAAATTTAGGGGATTATATTGAAGTATTCAGTCATTGTACCGGTATACAATGTAGAGAGTTATCTCCCTCGTTGTATCGATAGTCTACTTGCTCAAAATTATGTGGATTTGGAGATTTTGTTGATTGATAATGGCTCCAATGATCAGAGTGGTCAAATCTGTGAGAATTATGCAGCTCAGTTTTCAAATATTACAGCCTATCATATTCCAAATAAGGGGGTCGGTTCAGCCCGTAACTTTGGCTTATCCAAAGCAAAAGGCGAGTTTATCTGTTTTGTGGATGCGGATGACTATCTTGTGGGAAATCTATTTTCAGATGTGGAAAGTCAATTAGATTCACAATTAGACTTATTGGTGTTTAGTTACTATAATTCGATTGAAAAGAACTTATCAGAAATAGATCGATCGGCAAAAATACTTCCTACTGAAGGAAAAAAAGATAAGAGTGATTTTATTGCGCTTTTTCAAGAATTATTTCTAACAGATATGATGTATACTGTTTGGAATAAAATTTACCGTAGAGAATTTCTAGAGGAACATCAAATTGTTTTTGAATCCTATGAATTGGGAGAAGATGTTCGTTTCAATTTGAGTGTTTATCAGCATGTCAATACGGTTTTCTTGGTGAAATCTGCTTATTATGTCTATGTTTCAGGAAGAGTAGATTCTGCGATGGGACAGTATAATCCTAATCGGATGAACTATCAATTGGAAGAACTAGGAAAAGTTGATCAGTTGATGATAAGCTGGAATAGCCATGATGATCAATTTATAGATCAAATAAAGGCGCGCATCCTGATGAGTAATATTCAGAACATATCAAAGCAAAAGATGTCTCTTTCTAAAAAACGACACTATGTTGAGGTCTTGTGTAGAAATCAAGAGATGATTGCCTTGTTAAAAAAAGCTACTTCTCCACTCCACCCTCTAGTTAGACGGTTATTATATTTCAGAATGTATCTGACAGTAATTTTTTTAAAAAAACTGCAAACCTTGATAAAATAGGAAAATTCGCTATTTAGTTGTGAAAGGTTTTTTTATAGATACCAGTAATAAGACTATATGATCATGATTGAAAGGTTTGGATGACTGTTGTGATGAACAATCGTTTTATCTCAGAAAAAATTTATTTATTTACCTTGTTTATATGGGTTGTTGTCGCTTCGTTAGTCACAACCACTTATTTTGTTCGATTAGATGGTTTTCTATCGCTTTATCGTTTACTCCTTTACTTTACAATTATTATGCTGTTGATAAAGGAGTTGATGAACTTTCCGAAAACGCTATATTACTTTAGATTTCATTGGCAACAATTATTAATAGTAACAGCATTTTTTATTGCAATGTTTATAGTTGCAAAAAATCGCGATGGATTGCTAGATATAAATGTGTTGCTTCTTGTTTTTTCCGCTAGAGATATTGATTTTAGGAAATTATTAGGAACTTTTTCTGTGGCGACATTCCTGGTGCTTTGTTTGACAATTTATGCCAGTCAGAAAGGGATGATTGCCAATATGTTTATGAATGCAGATGGTGGCTACCGTTTTAGTCTAGGATTTAACTATGTATCATTTGCATCACAGAGACTGTTCTTTGCCTTGTGTACTTATCTAATGTTTCGAGGGAAAAGAATTTCGTACCCTGAATTGTTGGCCTTACTTTTAGCTACGATTTATATGTACCAACAAACTTCGACATCCAGTCCATTTTACTTAAGTATTTTGATACTAACCTATGCCTTGTTGAGTATTAAAAATCTTTAAAAAAAGAGTTTATCATTGGAAATTTCTGGTCAAAGGCACTTGCGCAGTACGGTTTTTATTGTAGCTTTAGCGGTTATCTTGTATTTTTTTGTTTTTTTATTCATCTGGCAATTTATTTCACTTAGTCGATCAATTTACGCATAATCGCTTGCGTCTCAGTGTGGATGGTTTCCGAAATTTTTGGTGTATCTTGGTTAGGGCAACCAATTTCCTTTACAACTCTTGATATGTTTGGAAATTTCACTAGTAATTACAATTATATTGATAGCTCTTTTTGTTCAATTATTGGTTATTGATGGCTTGATTGTCAGTACCTTCATGTTGTTTGCTCTTACTAAAGTTATGAAATATTTCATATCCATTCAAAAAAAGATATCGTACTGGCTTGCCTAGGAATTATGATTATCCATGGAATGTTCGATCCTCAGATGTTGGTTCTTCGCTACTCTCCATTAATTTTTGTTCATCAGTCGATTGTTTATTATGAATCTAGATAATAAAATTGAATAAAAAGAGTTAAGTCCAGTTAAAAAGAAAGATTAAGACGAGTTACATCCTTATGAAAGTTCTTAAAAATTACGCCTATAATCTCTCCTACCAGTTGCTAGTGATTATTCTACCGATTATCACCACACCTTATGTGACACGGGTTTTTTAGTTCAGATGACTTAGGGACTTACGGCTATTTCAACTCCATTGTCACCTACTTTATCCTTTTAGCGACCCTAGGAGTAGCTAATTATGGAACCAAGGAGATCTCAGGACACCGCAAGGACCTCCAAAAGAATTTCTGGGGGATTTATACCCTCCAGTTAGTGGCGACCTTTGTCTCCATCTTACTCTATGTCTTACTTTGCTTGGTGCTTCCTTCTATGCAAAATCCTGTGGCCTATATTTTGGGGCTCAGTTTGGTTTCAAAAGGCCTTGATATATCTTGGCTATTTCAGGGCTTAGAGGACTTCCGCAAGATTACGATTCGGAATATCACGGTCAAACTGGTTGGAGTCATCTCCATCTTCTTGTTTGTTAAGTCTGCTAATGATCTTTATCTCTATGTATTCTTACTAACGATCTTTTGAATTATTAGGTCAGCTCAGTATGTGGTTGCCCGCCCGTGAATTTATTGGGAAAGCCCATTTTGATATGGCTTATGCACGGGTGCATTTAAAACCGGTCATTCTGCTTTTTTTACCGCAGATTGCTATTTCCCTCTATGTCACCCTTGACCGGACCATGCTGGGGGCTCTCGCCTCTACAAAGGATGTGGGGATCTATGATCAGGCCTTGAAATTGGTCAATATTTTTGCTGACCCTAGTGACCTCACTGGGAAGTGTCATGTTGCCTCGGGTATCGAGCCTCTTATCCTCAGGGGACCACAAGGCTGTCAACAAGATGCACCAAATGTCCTTTTTGATTTATAATTTGGTCATTTTCCCGATCATTGCCGGCATGCTGATTGTCAATGATGACTTTGTTCAGTTCTTCCTAGGAAAGGATTTCGAGGATGCGCGTTATGCCATAGCCATCATGATTTTTAGAATGTTCTTTATCGGCTGGACCAATATCATGGGGATTCAAATCCTCATCCCGCATGATAAAAACAAAGAATTTATGATTTCGACCACTGTTCCTGCCATTATCAGTGTCGGGTTGAATTTGCTCTTCTTGCCTCATTTTGGTTTTATCGGTGCAGCCATTGTTTCGGTTTTAACAGAATCCTTGGTCTGGGGAATTCAATTGTACTATACCCGTCATTACCTCAAGGAAGTACCGATTCTTGGGGCTATGGCAAAAATTATTCTCGCTTCTACTATAATGTATGGCTTGTTGCTAAGTGCAAAACCATTCTTGCATTTTTCACCTACTTTAAATGTTCTTGTGTATGCAGTGCTTGGTGGCCTCATTTACCTGCTTGCTATTCTAGTTCTAAAAGTGGTAGATGTGAAAGAGTTAAAACAAATAATAGGAAAACAATCGAAATGAAGAAAATACGGAATACGAACCTAGATTTGCTTAAAATTATGGCTTGTGTAGGAGTTGTTCTACTCCATACCACAATGCCAGGATTTAAAGAAACTGGATCTTGGAATTACTTAACATATTTATATTACTTAGGTACCTATTCAATTCCGCTATTTTTTATGGTAAATGGCTATTTATTATTGGGAAAAAATGAAATAAGCTATTCATACATCCTGCAAAAAATAAAATGGATTCTTGTAACCGTATCGACATGGACTTTAATCATTTGGATTTATAAGAGGGATTTTTCCAGAAAACCCAATAAAAAAAGTTTTGGGTTCTTTGTTACAAAGAGGTTATTTTTTTCCAGTTTTTGGTTTTTTTGGTGCTTTAATCCTTATTTACTTGTGTCTACCAATTTTTGAAAAAAATTTCTAAAATCAAAAAAATCGGTATTTGTTGATTCTTTCTGTACTGGTAATTATCGGTTTGATTTTTTTGAGCTGACAAATTTTTTTACTTCAAATGCCAGTGCAAGTTTATGTTATACAGACATTTCGATTATGGACCTGGTTTTTCTATTATATTTTAGGTGGATTTCTAGCACAATTTAACTTGGATACTCTTAAAAAGTGTTATAGAAGTTGGATGAAAGTAATCACCGTAGTTTTGCTATTTGCTTCACCATTAATTTTATTTATGTTAGCGAAAAATATTCACCATAATTTTTTTGCTGAATATTTTTATGATAGTATTTTTGTGAAAGTTATAAGTTTAGGGACTTTTTTTGACGGTGCTGACGTTTGATTTAAATACAGATAAAAACAGATGGATAATCTATCTTTCTAATCAAACTATGGGTGTTTTCATTATACATACATATGTTATGAAAGTGTGGGAGAAATCAGTTGGATTTAGTTTTGCAGGAGCACATTTGCTTTTTCTCATCTTCACATTGAGTGTAAGTTTTTATTGTGGTTAGAATATTAATGAAAAATCCCTTATTTCAATCGAATAGTTAAATTATAAATTATTAATAGGAGACAACTATGTACGACTATCTGATCGTTGGTGCTGGTTTATCGGGGGCAATTTTTGCTCATGAGGCAACCAAGCGTGGCAAAAAAGTAAAAGTGATTGACAAGCGTAATCACATTGGCGGAAATATCTACTGTGAAGAAGTGGAAGGAATCAATGTTCACAAGTATGGTGCCCACATTTTTCCATACGTCCAACAAAAAAAGTCTGGGACTATGTCAACCAGTTTGCTGAATTTAACAACTATATCAATTCACCGGTAGCTAATTACAAGGGTAGCCTCTACAATCTTCCCTTCAACATGAATACCTTTTATGCCATGTGGGGAACCAAGACTCCTCAAGAAGTCAAGGACAAGATTGCCGAGCAGACAGCTGACATGAAAGATGTTGAGCCGAAAAAAACTTGGAAGAACAAGCGATCAAGTTGATTGGTCCAGATATCTATGAAAAGTTGATCAAGGGCTATACGGAGAAGCAATGGGGACGTTCTGCGACGGACCTTCCTCCTTTCATCATTAAGCGCCTCCCAGTGCGTTTGACCTTTGATAATAACTACTTTAACGACCGTTACCAAAGGGATTCCAATCGGTGGCTACAACGTCATTATTGAAAACATGCTGGGCGATGTAGAAGTAGAACTTGGGGTTGATTTTTTTGCCAATCGTGAAGAACTGGAAAGCTCTGCTGAAAAAAAGTTGTCTTTACAGGGATGATTGACCAGTATTTCAACTACAAACATGGGGAGTTGGAATACCGCAGTCTTCGATTCGAACATGAAGTCTTGGATGAGGAAAACCATCAAGGCAATGCAGTGGTCAACTATACTGAGCGTGAAATTCCATATACTCGGATCATTGAGCACAAGCACTTCGAATATGGTACCCAACCGAAGACGGTGATTACCCGTGAGTACCCAGCTGACTGGAAACGGGGAGATGAACCCTACTACCCAATCAATGATGAAAAGAACAACGCTATGTTTGCCAAGTACCAAGAAGAAGCCTCTAAAAATGACAAGGTCATCTTCTGTGGGCGCCTAGCAGACTATAAATACTACGACATGCATGTGGTTATTGAGCGTGCTTTGGAAGTCGTTGAGAAAGAATTTACTAAATGACACAAGAAAAATTGATATCGTGGTTCTTTGGGTTGATGGTAGTGACCCGGAGTTTATCCGCGAGAAACAAGCCGTGACAGGTCAAATAGCAGAAATAGACCAAGAAATCGATGGTGAGCAACGCTATCGTGATTACGGCATTTTTAATTATTGGTTTCGAATGATTGAAAAACATGCTCCTTGGGTAAATCATATTTATTTAGTCACAAATGGGCAAAAACCTGAATGGTTGAACTTGGAGCATCCAAAACTCAAGTTGGTTACTCATAAGGAATTTATCCCTAAAGAGTATCTACCTACTTATAATTCAGCGGCTATTGAGCTTAACCTCCATCGGATTGAAGGCTTGTCGGAAAACTATCTCTATTTCAATGATGATATGTACTTAATCAGAGATAGTCAACCTTCAGATTTTTATAAGAATGGGCAACCGAAGCTTTTAGCGGTTTATGATGCTTTGGTTCCTTGGTCACCATTTACCAATACTTATCACAATAATGTTGAATTAATTTATCGTCATTTTCCTAATAAAAAAGCCTTAAAATCTTCACCTTGGAAATTCTTTAATTACCGCTATGGTTCCTTGGTTTTGAAAAACTTGTTACTTTTGCCATGGGGACCAACAGGCTATGTGAACCAGCATGTACCTGTTCCAATGAAAAAGAGTACCTTGGCACATTTATGGGAAATTGAGGGTGAAACCTTAGATAAAACGTCACGAAATCAATTGCGAGACTATGGAGTAGATGTTAATCAATACATCTGTCAGCATTGGCAAATTGAAAGTAATCAATTTTATCCTATGCCAAAGAATGTTGGAGAGTCGATAGACCTGAATCAAGTGGATCTATTAGAGAGTATCTTTAAAGATAAACATAAAAAACTTCTTTGTGTGAATGATGATGTTGACTTTAAAGAGGAGAATGTCATTCGTTTTAAGGAAATCTTGAAAGAACGCTATCCTGAAAAATCAGCTTTTGAAAAATGAGAAATAAGAGATGAAATACTATTTAAAAGAAGAGTTTTTACACGATAACAATGTAAAAAATGCCGGTAATAAGGCACGTAATGATATTGAAGAAATTGTAAAGAGAGAGGGCTATCAAGCCTTGGTTCTTTCGGTTGATAATTGGTACGAGATGAGTACCCTTAAAGCACAACTTCATAAATCAAAGGCTTTTGGACAAGCCTTGGATCAACTAAAGCAAGGTGATGAGTTACTGATTCAGTTTCCAATGCTTCATCATAGCTTTTTCATAACGCATCATGTAAGAAAAGCGCAGAAAAAAGGCGTAAAAGTTCATTTTATTATCCACGATTTAGAAGCTCTTCGTTATGTCAATGTTGAGAATTTCCCTTTGAAACATAAGATTCGAGTTCAGGTTCAAGAATCAGGTCTTCTAGGTGCAGCTGATGGGATCATCGCTCACAACCCGGTTATGAAATCTGTCTTGGTGGATAAAGGAATTGCGGAAGATAAGATTGTTAGCCTTGGAATTTTTGACTATTTGATTCCAAATTTCCAAGAGAAGACAGGTCTAACTAAGAATCAGCAAATTATTGTGGCTGGTAATTTGGCACAAGAAAAAGCTGGTTATCTATACTCTCCCTGGGAACCAGCTTATAACCTCTATGGTGTTGGCTTTGATGAGAGTAGAGCGCTTGCAAATGAAATCTACTTTGGTTCTTTTCTACCTGACGAGTTACCAGCAGCACTTGAGGGTGGTTTTGGGCTTGTCTGGGATGGGGATAGTGCTGAGACCTGTAGTGGCGTCTTTGGCGAGTACCTTCGCTATAACAACTCTCACAAGGCGTCACTATACTTGGCCTCAGGCTTCCCGCTTGTGGTTTGGAAACAGTCAGCCTTGTCTCACTTTGTGCTTGAGAAGAGCTGTGGGATTGCAGTAGACTCGCTTCATGACTTGAAGGAGACAATCGACAATCTTTCAGATGCCGATTACCAAGACTTGGTGGACAATGCCAAGCGTGTTGGTCAGGAAATCCGAGAGGGTCACTACCTAAAGACTGCATTAGCAAGTTTAACATAAGATCAGAAGAAGTCGCTCGGACTTCTTTTTTGTGTTTCGAAATAATATCACTAATTTTAAAAATTTGTAGTATAAAGCTTTTCATCGCTAAAACCGTGTGGTAAAATGATTAAAGTATAAAATTTGTATAAAGGGAAGTTTATATGAAAAAGAAAGATCTTATTTTTTATGCGGGAGCAGCGGTCCTGATGGCTGTGTCTGCTCAAGGAGTGAGCGCAGATGAGGTGGCTTCAAAAGAAGCTGCTTCTACTGAAGGCAACCAAGTCCAGGCTGAAAAAGCGCTAGAAGTAACTGTTGTTGACAAGACTATAGCGCCTGTTGCAAGTAACTACGCTGCACCAGCAAATGTGACGGAGCAGTCAACAGAGCCTGTTGTCAGTGAGGCTCCATCAGAAAGTCTGGTATCGACTAAAGAGAAGGATACAGTTGCCACGATTTCCGATAAGACTGAAGGAAAATCTGCTCAGTCAACAGGTACCACTACGTTTTTTAACACAGGTGCGAACGCTCCAGCGGGTCGCTCAACGGATGTGGCGGTTCAGCCAAAATCATTCGTTGATGTGAGTAGCCACAATGGAGAGATTAGTATTGGAGACTACCGCACCTTAGCTAATAAGGGCGTGGGTGGTGTCGTTGTCAAATTAACAGAAGACACCTGGTACAAGAATCCAAATGCGGAAAACCAAATTCGCAACGCGCAAGCAGCTGGTCTGCAAGTATCGACCTACCACTTCTCTCGCTATACTTCTGAAGAAGCAGCGCGTGCAGAAGCACGGTTTTATATTGCAGCGGCGCAACGGTTGAATCTTCCAAAGAACACCCTCATGGTCAATGACTTTGAGGATGCTAAGATGCAGCCGAATATCAACCGCACCACCCAAGCTTGGGTAGATGAAATGCGTAAAAATGGCTACACCAATTTGATGTTCTACACCAGTGCTAGCTGGTTGGATGAAAACAATCTTCGCAAGAAAGGTCCAGTCAACACCGCTCAATTTGGCATTCAAAATTTCTGGGTTGCCCAATACCCTTCTCCAAAACTATCTGTAAATGATGCGAAAAGTTTGCGTTACAATGGAAAAGCGGGAGCATGGCAGTTCACTTCTCAAGCGGAATTGCTTCCAGGCAAACACCTCTTTGACCACAGTGTGGACTATACAGGTCGCTTTACAGCGAACACAAAACCCGCAGCTGACCCGACAGTAGGAAATTTAAGTGGAAAGATCAGCATTTCCAATAACGATACCATGGCCGGTCGCTTTGATGTCGTGATCTCAGATGTCAAAGCACCAAATGGAGTTCGAACAGTTTCTGTACCGATCTGGTCAGAAACAGGTGGCCAAGATGACCTTGTTTGGTATACCGCAAATCGCCAAGCAAATGGGACCTATACCATCAATGTGAAAGCATCGGACCATAAAAATTCAACCGGTCTATACAATGTCCACCTTTACTATGTTCAGAACAATGGGCAATTGACAGGTGTTGGCGGAACAACGACAAATGTTTATGTCGGAAAACAACCAGAAGATTTAAAACCAAGTGGCACGTTGACTATTGAGAATAATAATTCCGAGACAGGTACCTTTGATGCGGTCATTCGTAATGTTGTTGCACCAAATGGACTGAAAGAAGTCTTGATTCCGACCTGGTCAGACAAGAACTGGCAAGATGATCTAGTCTGGCATAAAGCGATTCGTCAAAGTGACGGAAGCTACCGCGCAACGATTAAAGCCTCAGATCATAAAAATGATGATGGCAAATACAATGTCCATGTCTACTACGTGGATCAAACTAATCAACGAAACTATATTACAGAAACTACGACATACATCACAGAGACTACTACAGAAGTGCGTCACGTTAAACCAAGTAGCACGTTGACTATTGAGAACAATAATTCCGAGACAGGTACCTTTGATGCGGTCATTCGTAATGTTGTTGCACCAAATGGACTGAAAGAAGTCTTGATTCCGACCTGGTCAGACAAGAACTGGCAAGATGATCTTGTTTGGCACAAAGCAGTCCTTCAGAGTGACGGAAGCTACCGTGCAACGATTAAAGCCTCAGATCATAAAAATGATGATGGCAAATACAATGTCCATGTTTATTACGTGGATCAAAATAATCAACGGAGCTATATCACAGAAACCACTACAGAAGTGCGTCACGTTAAACCAAGTGGCACGTTGACTATTGAGAACAATAATTCCGAGACAGGTACCTTTGATGCGGTCATTCGTAATGTTGTTGCACCAAATGGACTGAAAGAAGTCTTGATTCCGACCTGGTCAGACAAGAACTGGCAAGATGATCTTGTTTGGCACAAAGCAGTCCTTCAGAGTGACGGAAGCTACCGAGCTACCATCAAAGCCTCAGATCATAAAAATGATGATGGCAAATACAATGTCCATGTTTATTACGTGGATCAAACTAATCAACGAAACTATATTACAGAAACCACTACAGAAGTGCGTCACGTTAAACCAAGTGGCACGTTGAGTATTGAGAACAATAATTCCGAGACAGGTACCTTTGATGCGGTCATTCGTAATGTTGTTGCACCAAATGGACTGAAAGAAGTTTTTGATTCCGACCTGGTCAGACAAGAACTGGCAAGATGATCTTGTTTGGCACAAAGCAGTCCTTCAGAGTGACGGAAGCTACCGTGCAACAATTAAAGCCTCAGATCATAAAAATGAGGACGGCAAATATAATGTCCATGTTTATTACGTGGATCAAACGAACCAACGAAACTATATTACAGAAACTACAGCAGAAGTACGTCAAGCCCGTCGTTCTGGTACGATTGTAATCCAAAACAACAACAAGGATACGGGAACTTTTGACGTCATCATTAAGGATGTCTACAGCCCTAAAGGCGTGCGGGCAGTTCAAGTCCCAACTTGGTCCGATAAGGACGGTCAAGATGATATCCGTTGGTATGAAGCGACTCGTCAAGCGAACGGAGACTATAAGGTTTCTGTCAAGGCTAGCGATCACAAGAACTCTACTGGCAAGTACCATGTTCACCTTTATTACATCCAAAATGATGGTTCTCGTGTAGGTGTTGGTACGGCAACCACAGACGTGGAATTTCGAAATCTAACGACCAAGACTCAAGCATCTATCAAGAATGTCAATGCAACGAACGGGACTTATACAGTAGCTGTAGATCAAGCGCCTCAAGGTCGTCAGATTAAGAATATTCGTGTCATGACTTGGTCTAAAGCTCATCAAGAAAATCTTTACTGGTATTCCGCAACCCCAACAGGTATGCACACAGAGATCACAGTCTCTGCCAATAATCACGGTAATGAAGCAGGCAACTATACGACGCACGTCTATGTGGACTACAAAGATGGAGGAGTTGAAGGTTTTAACCTGGGTCAAACAGCCTTGTCTCCACGGAATCAAAAGGTGAATCCACAAACAACCTATTATTCTCAACGAGACCCTCGTTGGGCTGGGAAATATTATGGTGTCAGTAATGTCGATCAGTCAGGTTGTGTGCCAACTTCTCTTGCCATGACCTTCACAGATATCCTTGGAAGAACGATTCTGCCAACAACAGTGGCTGATTATCTTTACAACAATACTGAATCATTTAACAAAGGTGAAGCAGGAACGGATGCAGATGGTATTGTATCTGCTACTCGTAACTGGGGCTTGAAGAGTCAATTGGTTAACGGAGCTGGAGGTATTGCAGAAGCCCTTATGGCAGGCAAGCATGTACTTGCTGCTGTAGGCAATAGCCAGTTACCAGCGATCCTTATACCCCATGAGTTGGTCTTACATGGCTATGATAATGGAAAGACCTACGTCCGTGATCCATATAATAGCGGTAACAACGGTTGGTATTCGATCAATTATCTTCACTCCATTAAGAGTAAAGACCCGATGGATAACAAGCTCGGAGCACCTTTCTTCTCTATTTTTTTGCATAAGTATATGAGGTGGGACAGAAATCAGTCATTCGTTAGAATTCGATTTCGTCGTCCCACCTCCACACTGAGTTGAGTAGGGGCTGTAAAAGCTGATGAAATCAGTGTAGTAGAGCTCATTCAACCACTGCGTCTTGATCGACAATCAAAAAACAATTGAGAGGCTAGGACTTTTGTCCCAGCCTCTTCTTTTTTTCTTCCGATTAAGTATGAAATCTCAATGAAGTTGTTTCTTGATCTGACGGTTTGTGCTATAATACTACTATGTGAGTAGAATCCGTATAAAAAAATGTAAGGGAAGATAAATGAAAAAGAAAGATCTTATTTTTTATGCCGGGACAGCGGTTTTATTAGCCTTTTCGACACAACAGGTCAAGGCAGATGAGCAAGTCGCATCCGATCAAACCTCAGAAAATACTTCAGCTGTCGTGTTGAAAACACCAACGGTATCAGAAGCTCAGAATATTGCAACCGATGGGGTGAAAACTGATCAAGCAGTTCAGACAGAAAAACCTGTTGTGACTGATGTAGCACCTGTCACACCGACTGTTGGCGATAACCAGTCTTTTGACAAGGATTCTAGCGACAAGGTTGAATCAGAGCATCCGGTACCTACTGTGGTAGCTAGTCGCGCTCCCTACGGCGCACGGGCACGAGTGGTAGAAATAGAAAATAATAGTTTGCCAGTTGAAGAAGTAGAGAAACCAAGTGGCACGTTGACTATTGAGAACAATAATTCCGAGATAGGTACCTTTGATGCGGTCATTCGTAATGTTGTTGCACCAAATGGACTGAAAGAAGTCTTGATTCCGACCTGGTCAGACAAGAACTGGCAAGATGATCTTGTTTGGCACAAAGCGATTCGTCAAAGTGACGGAAGCTACCGAGCTACCATTAAGACTAGCGATCATCAAAATGATGATGGTAAGTACAATGTCCATGTTTATTACGTGGATCAAAATAATCAACGGAGCTATATTACAGAAACCACTACAGAAGTGCGTCACGTTAAACCAAGTGGCACGTTGACTATTGAGAACAATAATTCCGAGACAGGTACCTTTGATGCGGTCATTCGTAATGTTGTTGCACCAAATGGACTGAAAGAAGTTTTGATTCCGACCTGGTCAGACAAGAACTGGCAAGATGATCTTGTTTGGCACAAAGCAGTCCTTCAGAGTGATGGAAGTTACCGAGCTACTATCAAAGCCTCAGATCATAAAAATGAGGACGGCAAATACAATGTCCATGTTTATTACGTGGATCAAAATAATCAACGGAGCTATATTACAGAAACCACTACAGAAGTGCGTCACGTTAAACCAAGTGGCACGTTGACTATTGAGAACAATAATTCCGAGACAGGTACCTTTGATGTAGTCATTCGTAATGTTGTTGCACCGAAAGGTTTGAAAGAAGTTTTGATTCCGACCTGGTCAGACAAGAACTGGCAAGATGATCTTGTTTGGCACAAAGCAGTCCTTCAGAGTGACGGAAGCTACCGTGCAACAATTAAAGCCTCAGATCATAAAAATGATGATGGTAAATACAATGTCCATGTTTATTACGTGGATCAAAATAATCAACGGAGCTATATTACAGAAACCACTACAGAAGTGCGTCACGTTAAACCAAGTGGCACGTTGACTATTGAGAACAATAATTCCGAGACAGGTACCTTTGATGTAGTCATTCGTAATGTTGTTGCACCGAAAGGTTTGAAAGAAGTTTTGATTCCGACCTGGTCAGACAAGAACTGGCAAGATGATCTTGTTTGGCACAAAGCAGTCCTTCAGAGTGATGGAAGTTACCGAGCGACCATCAAAGCCTCAGATCATAAAAATGAGGACGGTAAATACAATGTCCATGTTTATTACGTGGATCAAAATAATCAACGAAACTATATTACAGAAACTACAGCAGAAGTACGTCAAGCTCGTCGTTCTGGTACGATTGTAATCCAAAACAACAACAAGGATACGGGAACCTTTGACATCATCATTAAGGATGTATACAGCCCTAAAGGTGTGCGGACCGTTCAAGTTCCAACTTGGTCTGATAAGGACGGTCAAGATGACATCCGTTGGTACGAAGCGACTCGTCAAGCGAATGGAGACTACAAGGTTTCTGTCAAGGCTAGCGATCACAAGAACTCTACTGGCAAGTACCATGTTCACCTTTACTACATCCAAAATGATGGCTCTCGTGTAGGGGCTGGTACGACAACGACAGAAGTTGAATTTCGAAATATGACGACCAAGACCCAAACAGGGATCAAGAATGTGAATTCTGGTGCGGGAACCTTTACGGTAACGGTGGACCAAGCACCTCAGGGGCGTCGGATCAAGAACATCCGTGTTGCGGCCTGGTCTCAAGCACATCAGGAAAACCTCTTCTGGTATACAACAGCACCTTCTGGTACGCATACAGAGTGCAAGTCTCTCGACGAATCACCAGTACCAGAAAGGAAACTACACCACTCACGTCTATGTGGACTATGTGGATGGTGGCGTTGAAGGCTTTAACCTAGGTCAAACAGCTCTTTCACCTCGTGCGACAGTTGATCAAACGGCTTTCACTCCTCGTGTTACGAATGGACAACGGGACCGTGTCTTACGAGCTGCAGCCAATTTAGTTGGTGTTCGTGGAGGGACCGCAGCTCACGATCAATTGGTCAACGATTACAACAGTGTTAAACCACTTCCGGTTGGTTATACCGTGAAGACGACCGATGATTGGTGTGATATCTTTGTCACAACGGTCTTCCAGCGTGAGGGCTTGAGTGGTTTGATTGGCCGTGAATGTGGAGTCGAACGTCACATTCAGATTTTTCAAACGATTGGGCATTTGGAATGAAGATGGTACCACTACACCAAAAGCAGGGGACATTATCACCTTTAACTGGGATCAAAATAGCCAGCAAAATAATGGCTTTGCGGATCACATCGGAATTGTTGAGAGCGTCTCAAATGGGATTATTCATACCATTGAAGGAAACTCCAACAACCAAGTCCGTCGCAATACGTATCGGATTGGACATGGCAATATCCGTGGCTTTGCAAGTCCTCGCTATCAATAATAAAAAGAAGCCCTGTGGCTTCTTTTTTTTGATTCTTTTTTCAGGCTTTTAACCCCTCTTCGAAACTCTGGGAAGGGGCTTCGACTTGGATGGTTTCCAGCGTCAGTGGATTGGTGAAAGTCAAGCGGTAGGCATGGAGCATGAGTCGCTCTCCACGCGCAGGATTGTGAGAGGATCCCCCGACAATTGGGTGGCCATGATGGGAGAGGTGGACTCGGATCTGATGGGTACGACCAGTCTTGAGTTGGCATTTGACCAGGCTATTTCGCCCGATTTTTTTCAGTTGCGTCACCTGGGTTTCTGCGTACTGCCCCTTGCGTGGATCGACCAGGCGCTTGCGCCGATCGTGGCGATCGCGTCCGATTTTATCCTTGTAGACGATCGTTTTTTGCGTCAAGCTACCTTGAATCAAAGCCCAGTACTCGCGTTGGATTTTTTTATCTTCCAAAATGCGGTTGAGAATGGGGAGGATAAAAGGATTCTTGGCAAATAAAATGGCCCCACTGGTTTCTTTGTCTAGGCGGTGCACGACGTAACAGGTGGCTCCAACATAGCTGGAAACATGGTTGAGAAGAGCGATTTCCGTCGGTTCATTGGCGTGAGTTTTCATGCCTTCGGGCTTATTGACGATGATGACGTGCTCATCCTGATAGAGTTCTTGGACGAGACTGGAGTCACCGGCTGGGAGCTCTTTTTCAGGGTAATCGTCCGCATCAAAGATCAGCTGGATCTGGTCCCCTTTTTGAACAGGACTCTGCCAGTTGATGGTCTCTCCGTTCACCAAGACGTGTTTTTTGATCCGCAAAAAATGCCGGATCTTACGGGGGATGAGGAAGTAGTCCTCAAGCAGCTCTTTCACAGTCATCTGGGGAAAGGCTTCTGGGATGGAAAATTGATAGTTCATGCTCCTATTGTAGCAAAATATAAGCTTAAAGAAAACTAAATGAGAAAGAGCGAGGAGCGTTCTTTTCTTGCTAGGACAAGGATAAGGTGTTACAATAACAGGTATGAATAGAATAAAAGAATTATTTGAAAATGCGATCACTTTTTTTAGAAAGGATCATCCGCCTAAAACGGTGGCAGAAGAAGTGCCAGACACGGAGCTGCCAGAAGAGACAGTAGAGCCGACCTATAGTCGCTCGGGTAAGCACAGAAGCAAGCCTCTCTCTCAGCACCCCTTCCGTCGTTTTTGGCGTCGTTTCCATTTGACCAAGATTCTCTTGATCATTGGGCTAGGCTTTAGCCTCTTGACAGGGGGTTATCTCTTCTACCTTGCTAAGACAACCAATGTCAAGGATCTGCAGAATGCACTCAAGGCAACCACCATTATCTATGATAAGAATGGGGATCAGGCTGGAAGTTTGACCGGGCAAAAAGGAACCTATGTCGAACTCGATGCCATTAGTGAAAATCTGCAAAATGCCGTAGTAGCCACAGAGGACCGGAGTTTTTACAAGAACAGCGGGATCAACTATGGCCGTTTCTTCTAGTAATTTTGACTCTGGGTCGCTCTGGTGGTGGGTCGACCATCACCCAGCAGTTAGCTAAAAATGCTTACCTGTCTCAGGACCAGACGGTGGAACGCAAGGCCAAGGAATTCTTCCTAGCGCTTGAAATCAATAAAAAATACAGTAAAAAAGAGATCCTCACTATGTACCTCAACAATGCCTATTTTGGAAATGGAGTCTGGGGGATTGAGGATGCTTCCAAGAAGTATTTTGGGGTTTCAGCTAGTCAATTAAGCCTAGATCAGTCGGCGGTTCTCGCAGGCATGCTCAAGGGGCCTGAGATCTACAATCCGCTCTATTCGGTAGAAAATGCGACCAACCGCCGAAATACGGTCCTTCAAAATATGGTAGCGGCTGGCTATATTGACCAGGCAACAGCCGATCAATCTGCTGCTGTTGATATCCATGGCCAACTAGTCGATGCCTATGAAGGGAAGTCGGAAGATTACCGCTACCCATCCTATTTTGATGCGGTCATCAATGAAGCGGTCAACAAATACGGTCTCACCGAAGAAGACATTGTCAAAAATGGCTACCGGATCTACACCGAGCTGGATCAGAATTACCAAGCGAGCATGCAGGTGATCTATGACAATACAGCTCTCTTTCCAGTAGCAGAAGATGGCACGCGCGCAGAGTCCGGTAGTGTGGCCCTTGATCCTAAGACTGGTGGGGTTCGGGCTCTCGTAGGTCGTGTCGGTAGCGATGAAAATCCAGGATTCCGTACCTACAACTATGCCACCCAGGCTGCTCGTAGTCCGGGCTCGACCATCAAACCTTTAGTGGTCTATAGCCCAGCTGTTGCAGAAGGTTGGTCGACCAATAAGGAACTGGACAATAGCACCACCCAATACGGAAGCTATGAAGTCAATAACTATGCAGGAATCCAGTCTAGCCCAACGGTACCGATGTACCAGGCCTTGGCGGAATCCCTCAACCTTCCAGCGGTAGCGACCGCTAATGATTTGGGCCTCGATACGGTCTTTGAGTACGGTAAAAAATTTGGTCTCAACATGGACAAGGTGGAAAAATCGCTTGCAGTAGCCTTGGGAGCCGGTGTAACTACCAATCCGATGCAGATGGCACAAGCTTATGGAACCTTTGCCAATGGCGGGGTCATGAATGATGCCCACCTCATTACCAAGATTGAAAATGCAAGTGGTCAGGTGGTCAAGAGCCACAGCCAGAAATCAACACGGGTACTCAGTGGGTCAACAACAGATAAAATGACCAATATGATGCTGGGAACCTTCAGTAATGGTACAGGGGTCAATGCTGCACCTTATGGCTATACCATGGCAGGAAAAACCGGGACGACAGAGACCAGCTTTAATAAGGACCTCTCTGGAGACCAGTGGGTGATCGGTTACACACCAGATGTGGTCATCAGTCAGTGGCTTGGATTCCCAACGACCGATGAAGGTCATTACTTGACCGACAGTAGTGCAGGAACGGCATCGGAGATCTTCCGCAATGTTGCAAATAGTGTTTTGCCTTATACAGACGGTACCCAGTTTGACTCGGTGAAGAACTCTTATGCTGAAAACGGCATTGCTCCAGTCGGAGAAGAAAATACAGAAACAGACACCAAGGAAGACAAAGGTTTCTTTGAGGAAGTCAAAGAGAAGGCATCGAATATGGTCGACGATGCGAAAAAAGCAATCGACGAAGCCGATATCCCAGGAAAAGCGAAAAACGCCTGGGATACCTTCAAGGGTTGGCTTGGTTTCTAATCAAAAAAAATCGATTCAGAGGAATTTCTGAATCGATTTTTTGTTAGAGTTCACTATCTGATAAGCTAAAGGTGTCGCCGTGTTGCAAGTCTCCATATTGGTAGCCTCGTTTGAACCAGCGCATCCGTTGTTCAGAAGTCCCGTGAGTAAAGCTATCTGGTACGGAGTAGCCATAGGCTTGCTCCTGAAGAGTATCGTCTCCGACAGCGTGAGCTGCATTCATGGCTTCTTCAATATCTCCAATATCTAGAAGGTTTCGGTCTTGAATGGAGCGTGCCCAGACACCTGCTAGGTAATCGGCTTGCAACTCGATGCGGACACTGATGGCATTTCGTTCCTTTTCAGAAAGTCCTTGCTGCATACGGTGGTATTTGCCAAGGATTCCCAGCTCATTTTGTACGTGATGGCCGACTTCATGGGCGATAACGTAGGCCATGGCAAAGTCGCCGCTAGCCTTGTATTTGGTGGTCAATTCCTTGTAGAAACTCATATCCAAATAAATTTTCTTATCGGTTGGACAGTAGAAGGGACCAGCCGATGCTTGCCCAACCCCGCAGCCTGTCTTTGTCCGTCCAGTATAGAAGACAAGTTTGGGTTCCTGGTAGGTCCGACCTTCTGCTTGAAAGAGCTTGTGCCAATGATCTTCTGTTGTCCCCAGGACCTTGCTGACGAACTGAGCGTCTGCATCGTCGACATGGGTCTGGTTGGTGCGTGTGACTTGAGTGGACTGGTAAGGCTGGGAGCTTCCATTTCCAAAGAGTCCGCCAAGACTAGCTCCTCCCCCACCCAGAAGGACCATGAGGAGGATAATGACGATCTTGCTCTTGAAGCTTCCAGGAGATAAGAGGATCTGTAAAATGCCCCCGCCAAGGTTGCTATTGCTAGAAGATTGGGAGTAGCTTTGTCCTCGTCGATCTTCGATATTTCTACTTTCTTTTAGGTTATCACTTTTCATATTCGTCTCCTTTTGTATTATTTTACCAAAAATGAAGAGAAAACCAGAGTGATAACGCTTTATATTTGCTTTTTTCTTGGTGGGGAGATTTCTAATCTTGTCAAAACGTAGAAAACTTGCTATAATGGGGTGAACGGAGGCGTTATGGCATTAAAAAAAGCAAGTCTAGCGTGTACGGTTTGTGGGTCACGCAATTACTCCATTAAGTTGAGTGGGACGCCAAAACCAACACGTCTAGAAGTCAATAAATTCTGCAAACATTGCAGCAAGTATACCATCCATAAAGAAACACGATAGGAGAGAGTTGTGAAATTCATTAAAGATATTTTCGTCTTACTAAAAGATACAACTTGGCCAAATCGCAAGGAAAGATGGAAAAATTTTATCTCAGTGATTGAGTACACCGCTTTCTTTGTAGCTTTGATTTATTTGTTTGACAAAGTCATTGCACGTGGCCTATTGCAAATGATCAATTTCTTTTAAGAAAAGAAGCCAGGTGGGACTGAACTGCACCCCAAAAGTTAGACAGAAAAATCTAACTTTTGGGGTGTTTTTATTATGAAATTAACTTATAAAGATAAAGTTCAGATCTATAAACTTAGAAAACAAGGGCGAACCTTCAAAGAGATTTCAAATATATTTGGGATAACAATTCCCAATCTTCAGTACATGATTAAATTGATTGATCGTTATGGAATAGAAATCGTCAAAAAAGGAAAGAATTGTTACTATTCACCTGAACTAAAACAAGAGATCATTGATAAAGTTCTACTTGAAGGTCGTTCTCAAATAAGGGTGTCTCTAGATTATGCTCTTCTAAGTGTTGGAATGTTGCCTAATTGGATAGCACAATATAAGAAAAAAACGGGTATACTATTGTTGAGAAAAACAAGAGGAGAGCACCTAAAATGGGACGTAAACCAAAGAAGAAACCCGAAGAGATGACAGAGTTAGAACGGCTTCAAGCAGAAAATGAGTACCTGAGAGCGGAGAATGCCATTCTAAAAAAGTTGAGAGAACTCCGATTGAGGGACGAGAAAGAGCAAGAAGAAAAAAACGAAAATTGTTCGAGGATTGGTAACAGAGTTTGCTTTAGAGACTCTTCTAAAGATTATTAAGTTAGCTCGTTCAACCTATTATTACCAGCTAAAAGCAGTTAGATAAAAGCGATAAAAAAATCATGATATTAAAGATGAAATTCAAGCTATTTTTTTACTGAGCATAAAGGAAATTATGGTTATCGCCGAATGACTCTAGAATTGAGAAATCGTGGTTATATAGTAAACCATAAGAAAGTCCAACGTTTGATGAGAGTCCTTGGTTTAAGTGCTCGAATTCGTCGTAAACGAAAGTACTCTTCATATCAAGGAGAGATTGGTAAGAAAGCAGATAATCTTATTCAACGCCAGTTTGAAGCATCCAAACCAATGGAAAAAGTGCTACACAGATGTGACAGAATTTGCCATTCCGGCAAGCAGTCAAAAGCTCTATTTATCACCAGTTTTTAGATGGTTTTTAACAGCGAAATCATCGCTTATAATCTCTCAACTTCGCCGAACTTAGAACAAGTGAAAGCTATGTTAGACCAGGCTTTCGGTGAGGAACATTACGAGAATACCATTCTTCATAGTGATCAAGGATGGCAATATCAACACGATTTTTATCATCATTTTTTAGAGGATAAAGGAATCAAGCCATCTATGTCACGTAAGGGTAATAGCCCAGACAATGGCATGATGGAATCCTTCTTTGGCATTCTTAAGTCCGAAATGTTTTTATGGTTACGAGAATACATTTAAGTCACTTAACCAATTGGAACAAGCTATTGTAGACTATATTGACTATTACAACAACAAACGAATTAAGGTAAAACTAAAAGGACTCAGTCCTGTGCAATACAGAACTAAATCCTTTGTGTAAATTAATTGTCTAACTTTTTTTGGGGTCAGTACAGACCCTCAGGGTCCCATTTTTTTATTGTCCTTTCTAAAAAAATAAATCAGCAAACCTCTTTGCATTCCTACAAAATGTGGTATAATGTAGCTAGGAAAACGAAAGCCAAGAGGCTTTTTTTAGTATGTTCACAAAAGCTCGAGCAGGCTAAACAGAAAGAAAGGATGCCCAAATGGACAGTTTTGACAAAGGCTGGTTTGTATTACAAACCTACTCAGGATATGAAAACAAAGTAAAAGAGAATCTTTTGCAACGTGCGCAAACCTACAATATGTTAGAAAATATCTTGCGCGTAGAGATTCCAACTCAGACCGTACAAGTTGAGAAAAACGGTAAATCAAAAGAAATCGAAGAAAACCGCTTCCCAGGTTATGTCTTGGTGGAAATGGTCATGACAGATGAAGCTTGGTTTGTCGTTCGGAATACCCCTAACGTTACTGGTTTCGTTGGATCACACGGGAATCGTTCAAAACCAACCCCATTGTTGGAAGAAGAAATCCGCAGCATCTTGCTCTCTATGGGTCAAACCGTGCAAGAGTTTGATCTGGATGTCAAGGTGGGCGATACGGTTCGCATCATCGATGGTGCCTTCACAGACTACACTGGTAAGATCACTGAAATTGATAACAACAAGGTGAAAATGGTCATTTCTATGTTCGGTAACGATACGGTTGCAGAAGTGAATTTGAACCAAATTGCTGAATTGTAAGAAAGAGAGAGAGTGGGACAGCTTCAACAGTCTGGGAGACTGTTGAAGGTTGCAGATAAAGGAAACATAGTTTCCGTCAATATAGGGCATCTTTGAAGCTTAAAAAGCGAACAAAGACTTAGGATACTTGCTTCGCAAGTTCTATCCGCCACCTCAAAGCAGTGCTTTGAGCACTCAACCACTGCGTCTTGCTCGACAATCCAAAGACAATTAAGAGGCTAGGACTTTTGTCCCAGCCTCTTTGTATGGATCGTTATTGATTTTTATCTAGGCCAGTGATTTTTTTTAACTGCTTGGTTTCTGCAGCAGACGTGACATTGAAGATCTTGTCTCCTTGTGTAGAGAAGCTAGATTCATCCCCATTGCTATCTTTATAGACATAGCTGGTCCCGGATTCAGAACGCATAATGGCATAGGGTTTCCCGAGGCGTTTGAGGGCCGTTTTGGCTGTATCTGATTTGGAAATTCCGCCAGTAGACTGGTGGTTGGTCTCACCCCCCCTCTTAAACGAAAGGTAATGTCTGTTAGGACACCATTGTTGAAGAAAGCCATGATATCGCCATTGTCTGTTACCCAGACATTGACCCCATCGCCGGGATTCGCACTGTCCGTACTACTTACTGGCTGGCCAAAGGCAGCGACCACGTCATCGTAACTGCTTCTTGCTTTTGGTCCTCCGACCTCTTGTCCATCTTGGGTTCTTAGTACAAAACCAGTTGTAGGATGAAGGTTCCTAAGCTTTTCAATTTCAGGAATGGACGCAGCTCCAGGTACATATTGGAGAGAAGCCCCGTCATCCGGATCCATGCTGAAGCGATCTGAAAAATCATCTGAGCTATTACTTTCAGAAGACGTGCTTGTCTCTTTACTCGATGATGTTTTGCTTGAAGATGATTGGACCGACTTTTTGGAACTAGAAGCTGTTTTTGCTGGTTGCGCAGAATTGGCAGGTGAGCAAGCTGCTAGCGTTAAAAGTGAAAGAAGGCCGACTGTATAGAAACGAATGTTTTTCATAAATATCCTTTCAATTGTCATTTGCCTATCAGGCGAGGGTTTTATTATATCAATAATCGATAAATGAGGCAAACGGTAACAAAAAACCCCCTATTGCTAGGGGAATTTTTAAAAGATAAAAGATGATAAAAATTTTATTATCAAGGCGGTAGACGGATTTGAACCGACGATCAAGCTTTTGCAGAGCCGTGCCTTACCACTTGGCTATACCGCCATAACATATAATATTGTAACCTAAAAATCAAGATAGGTCAAGAAAAACTTTTTGTTTCAAATCAATCAAGAAAGAGAGGACAAAAAATCTCTCAAATAGCTTGCGAATTCTAGGGATTTCTGCTATACTTATAGAGTTGTCTAAGACAGCAAATACTCATCTCGGATCCATTGTGGTACCGTTGCCCTTGTGGTCGTGCTGCAAGTTGACGTCTGAGAGAGGAGAAAAAAACAAAAAAGGAGAACTTACTCATGGCAGTAATTTCAATGAAACAACTTCTTGAGGCTGGTGTACACTTTGGTCACCAAACTCGTCGCTGGAACCCTAAGATGGCTAAGTACATCTTCACTGAACGTAACGGAATCCACGTAATCGACTTGCAACAAACTGTAAAATATGCAGACCAAGCATACGACTTCATGCGTGATGCAGCTGCAAACGATGCAGTGATCTTGTTCGTAGGTACTAAGAAACAAGCTGCTGATGCTGTTGCAGAAGAAGCTGTTCGTGCAGGTCAATACTTCATCAACCACCGTTGGTTGGGTGGTACCCTTACTAACTGGGGAACAATCCAAAAACGTATCGCTCGTTTGAAAGAAATCAAACGCATGGAAGAAGATGGAACTTTCGAAGTTCTTCCTAAGAAAGAAGTTGCATTGTTGAACAAACAACGCGCTCGTCTTGAAAAATTCTTGGGCGGTATCGAAGACATGCCTCGTATTCCAGACGTAATGTACGTTGTGGATCCACATAAAGAACAAATCGCTGTTAAAGAAGCGAAGAAATTGGGTATCCCAGTTGTAGCGATGGTCGACACAAACACTGACCCAGATGATATCGATGTTATCATCCCAGCGAACGATGACGCTATCCGCGCTGTTAAATTGATCACTGCGAAAAATGGCTGATGCTGTTATCGAAGGTCGTCAAGGTGAAGACAGTGTTGCGACAGTAGAAGCTGAATTGGCAGCGACTGAAGGTCAAGCTGATTCAATCGAAGAAATCGTTGAAGTTGTAGAAGGCGACAACGCTTAATTCTAGTTTATACGTAACGAACCTAAGAGGGCAGGGCTCAGCCCGACCCTCTTATTTTATTAAAAAAATATAGGAGAACAAAAATGGCAGAAATTACAGCTAAGCTTGTAAAAGAATTGCGTGAAAAATCTGGTGCTGGTGTCATGGACGCTAAAAAAGCATTGGTTGAAGTTGATGGTGATATCGAAAAAGCGATCGAATTGCTTCGCGAAAAAGGTATGGCTAAAGCAGCTAAGAAAGCTGACCGTGTTGCCGCTGAAGGTTTGACTGGTGTTTATGTAGACGGAAACGTTGCAGCAGTAGTTGAAGTAAATGCTGAAACTGACTTCGTTGCGAAAAATGCTCAATTCGTTGAATTAGTAAATGCAACAGCGAAAGTCATCGCTGAAGGAAACCAGCTAGCAACGAAGAAGCTCTTGCTTTGACAATGCCTTCAGGTGAAACTCTTGAGCGACATACGTATCTGCAACTGCTACAATCGGTGAAAAAGATTTCATTCCGTCGTTTTGCTTTGCTTGAAAAAAACAGATGCACAACACTTTCGGTGCTTACCAACACAACGGTGGACGTATCGGTGTTATCTCTGTGATCGAAGGTGGAGACGAAGCACTTGCTAAACAAATCTCAATGCACATCGTCGCAATGAAACCAACTGTTCTTTCATACAAAAGAATTGGATGAACAATTTGTGAAAGATGAATTGGCACAATTGAACCACGTCATCGACCAAGATAACGAAAAGCCGTGCAATGGTTGGTAAACCAGCTCTTCCACACTTGAAATTCGGTTCAAAAGCACAATTGACTGACGAAGTGGTTGCTCAAGCTGAAGAAGATATCAAAGCTGAATTGGCGACTGAAGGTAAACCAGAAAAATCTGGGATAAAAATCATCCCGGGTAAAATGGATCGCTTCATTCTTGGACAACACAAAAGTTGACCAAGCCTACACTCTTCTTGCACAAGTCTACATCATGGATGACAGCAAGACGAGTGGAAGCTTTACCTTGAATCAGTAAATGCTTCAGTTATCGAATTCGTTCGTTTTTGAAGTTGGTGAAGGTATTGAAAAAGCTTCAAATGACTTTGAAGCAGAAGTTGCAGCTACAATGGCGTGACTCTTAACAACTAAGAATATAAGGGTTTCGAAAACCCTTTTTAGATCGAAACGGCATCTTGAATTTGTTGCGTCAGTCGTATGGGGACTGAAGCTGAAACAGTACTCAGACCGTTTGCAAACTCAGTGAGAGGCTATTTGAGTGTAATGTGTGCGAAGGTATCGAGTCCAGAAGCAGGGACAGGGTTCCCCATGATGAGGCCAGCTAGTATCACTCCGAGCATGACTGCGAGGCTACTGCGTTTGAAGTCCCAGTCAAGGATAGAAGCTGCAGGAGCACCGGTCGAGCACCAGTTCCCGGAAGAGGGATTCCTACAAAGAGCAATAAGGCCCAGAAGATTCCCTTGTATCCTCTGCACTTTTTCTAATTTCTGTCCGCCTCTATGGCCCTTATTGAGACACCAGCTAAAAAGCCTCCGATAATTGGTTTTGCCCCAAAGTCAGAATATGGCGGGCGAAAAAAGAAGATCAGAGGGACAGGGAGAAGATTTCCGATCACTCAATGAGGAGCGCTGTCCATAAAGGATGCCATTGCAATGGCAAAGGGATGGCTCCGCGCAATTCAACGAGGGAACCATGGAGATCAGGAAGGTAAAGATATATTTCATTAGTCAAGCCTTTCGATTAGTCTTCTTCATTCTATCGTATCTTTTCTCAATTGACAACTATGATCTTTTTAATCTTTTATCTTGACTTTCTGGTGGAGAGCATATAATAAAGACATAGTTAATTAGAATCATTATAAAAAGGAGAAATGACATGACAACTATGAAACATGAAGCGAGCTACTGATGTAGCAACTTTGCACCTTCAAATAAAGAAACTCTTCCAGAAACAAAAGCTCTCTTGAGACCAAGTCATGTGAGATCTCTACGTGGCTCACTTGCCCTTCACCAAGTACACTGGTATATGCGTGGACGTGGCTTTATGGTTTGGCATCCAAAAATGGACGAATACATGGACAGCTTGGATGCAACCTTGGATGAAGTGAGCGAACGCTTGATCACTCTTGGTGGTGCGCCATATTCTAGCATGACTGAATTTTTGGAACACAGCAATATTGAAGAACGTCAAATGGAACATTTGACAAAAAAATGTAGAAGAAAGCTTGACACGTGTTCTTGAAATCTTCCATTACCTTGATGGCCTTTACCAAAAAGCTTTGGATGTTACCGACGCTGAAGGCGACGATGTAACCAACGATATCTTTGTTGGGGCTAAAGCAGAACTTGAAAAGAACATTTGGATGGTGGCTGCTGAACTTGGTCAAGAACCAGGATTATAAGATCATAAAAAAATAGGAGCCGTGGGCTTCTATTTTTTTTGTAGGAGATTTCCACTAATTAAAGGAATTCTTAATCTAACTATAGTTGGAGCGAAATCGAGGTCTATCGCTCCTCTTTTTGGTATAGTTAATATGTGATTTTCTGTAAGCGCTCGCAGGTAAGAAAGCGCTTACAAATTTAATTGTTAATCCTAAGAGGAGGTTTTTATGGGAAAGTCTTTTTTTGAAAAGCGTCCTGTTTTTAGTATTCGTAAGCTCTCAGTTGGAGCTTGTTCTGTTGTGATTGGGATTTCTGCCTTGGGTCTTTCAAGGGTCCATGCGGAAGAAAAGCCAGCCCTCGAAAGTGAACCGACTTCGATTGAGACACCAAGTGTTGTGACGGAAAATTCAGAAGTGGAAGTTCCTGAAGCTGGTGCAAGGGTTTCAGAAGCTCCAGCTGTCATCACCCCTACCAGAGTTGAGGAAAAGCCAGCGCCTCAAGGCGATGGCCAGCCCGATTCAGCTTCATCTGAGCGTGCTACAGGAACGGAAGAAACAGCTGCTCCAGACCAAAATCGTGTAGCGGAGGATATTGTGCAAGATCGAGAACGTGATTTTAATAAAGATTGGTATTTTAAATTGAATGCGGCTCCTGGTGCAGAAGGGCGTCAAGTGGATGTCAAGGATTGGAAAAAATTAGATCTTCCTCATGACTGGTCTATTTTCTTTGATTTCGATCACAACTCTCCTGCTCAAAATGAAGGTGGGCAATTAAACGGAGGGGATGCTTGGTATCGTAAGACCTTCCGTTTTGGACGACAAAAGATCTAGATAAGAAGGTTCGCTTGGAATTTGGCGGGGTTTATATGGATTCTAAAGTCTATGTAAACGGACAATTCGTTGGTCATTATCCAAATGGCTACAATGCCTTTTCTTATGATATTACTCCTTATTTGAATGCAGATGGAAGCGAGAATACCATCGCCGTTCATGTGGTCAATCAACAACCAAGTAGCCGTTGGTATTCTGGTAGTGGGATTTACCGGGATGTTAAGCTGAGTGTGACGGACAAGGTTCATTTAGCGCAGTATGGGACTACGATTACGACCCCTCAGTTAGAAAAACAGCAAAATGGGGCAGTAGATACAGTGGTGAAGAGCCGCATTGTCAACCAGGATGATCAAGCCCATAGTATTTATGCGGAATATGAAATTGTCGATCAAAATGGCCAAGTGGTGAGCGAAAAAACGCGCAGTGAAGCACAAGCTGTTTTAGCAGGTCAAGAGATCAACCTATCTCAAACCTTGCATGTTGAAAAACCAACCCTCTGGGATGTGAAAACGGATCATCCAGCTCTCTATACCTTGTATACACGTGTCTATCGGGATTCGCAGTTGGTAGATGTGCAAAAGGAACGCTTTGGTTATCGCTATCTCAACTGGACGCCAGAAGGTGGCTTCTTCCTCAATGGGGTGGCGACGAAATTCCACGGGGTATCTCTTCACCATGACCACGGGGCTCTTGGAGCTGAGGAAAATTACAAGGCTGAATACCGTCGTCTCAAACAGATGAAGGACATGGGAGTCAATGCGATCCGGACGACCCACAACCCAGCGAGTGAACAAACCTTAAAAATTGCGGCTGAGTTGGGCTTGATGGTTCAAGAAGAAGCCTTTGATACCTGGTATGGTGGCAAGAAGCAATACGATTACGGTCGTTTCTTTGAAAAGGATGCCACTCACCCAGAAGCTCGGAAAGGGGATACTTGGTCCGATTACGATCTACGGACCATGGTAGAACGGGGCAGAACAATCCAGCCATTGTCATGTGGTCAATCGGTAATGAAGTTGGTGAAGCAGATGGTTCAGACAAATCTGTCGCAACCGTTCGTCGGTTGGTCAAGACCATCAAAGACGTGGATGCAACCCGCTATGTCACCATGGGAGCTGATAAATTCCGCTTTGGCGATGGTTCAGGAGGCCATGAAAAAGTAGCAGCAGAGCTTGATGCGGTTGGTTTCAACTATTCAGAGGCCAACTATGAAAGCTTACGGGCGAAACATCCAAACTGGCTCATTTATGGCTCAGAAACCTCTTCTGCAACGCGGACACGGGGCTCTTACCACCCTGAAAGAGAATGGGTCGGCAGCAACCAAGAAGACCGCCATTATGAACAATCAGACTACGGCAATGACCGGGTTGGTTGGGGTCGGACAGCGACCGCCTCTTGGACCTTTGACCGTGATCATGCCGGCTATAGCAGGGACAATTTATCTGGACCGGTACTGACTATATCGGTGAGCCAACACCATGGCACAACCAAAATGATACACCTGTGAAAAGTTCTTATTTCGGTATTGTCGATACTGCCGGCCTTCCAAAGAATGATTTTTACCTGTACCAAAGTCAATGGGTGTCAGCTGAGAAACATCCAATGGTGCATCTCTTACCACATTGGAACTGGGACAATCCAGAATTAGCCAATCGTGTCATGGATGAAGAAGGACGGATCCCTGTTCGAACCTTCTCCAATGCCCACAGTGTAGAACTGATTGTCAATGAGGGAATCACAAGGAGTGAAGACCTTTACCAAAGAAGACCACAGCTGATGGCCGGACCTACCAGAAGGGGCAAATCGGATGAACTCTATCTAGAGTGGTTGGTCCCTTATGTACCCTGGCAAAGTGGAAGCTATTGCGCGCAACGAAGCAGGAGAAGTGATCGCGAAAGATCAAGTCGAAACAGCCCGTCAAGCCTGCGGGTGTTCGTTTGTTGAAAAAGAAGAACACGCGATTGCGGCGGACGGCAAGGATCTGACCTATATTACCTATGAAATCGTCGATGAAGAAGGTCGTAGTCGATGCCAACTGCCAATAATTTGGTGCATTTCCATTTGCATGGACAAGGCCAAATTGTCGGTGTCGATAATGAGGAACAAAGCCAGCCGTGAACGCTACAAAGCGCAGGAAGATGGCTCATGGCAACGCAAAGCCTTCAATGGCAAGGGTTGTGATTGTCAAAATCAACTGAGCAAGCGAGGTGCCTTTACTCTGTGTGCAGACTCAGACCGCTTGCAATCAGACCAAGTCAGCCTCTTTACAGGTAAGAAGGACCAAGCAGAACGCACTGTATTAGGTGTGGAACCTGTTCGACAAAGTGCTTATCTAGGAGAAAAAACCAACCTGCAAGTAAGGTCAATGTAGTCTATAGTGATGGCAAGGCCCAAGAAGAAGCCGTTGAATGGGATGCGGCAGACTATAGCCGTGCAGGCCAAGTCCGTGTGACAGGACATGTTCAAGGACGCACGGTCGAAGCTCTGGTCGATGTGATCGGCGTGGAACAAGTCCCTTCCAGTCATCAAACAAATCCCACAGGGGAGCAGATCTAGCAACGGTGGATAAGGCTGTGCAATTAGTCTTCACTGATGGCACCACTGCTCACTATGAGGGTCGATCAATGGACCTTGGAAGCTGGTCAAGAAGATCAGTTGTCCACACCAGGAGCACGCTTGAAAGCGACAGGACTCCTAGGCAATGGGGAAACGGTCCAAGCGACACTAGTGGTTGCAGGAGGAGATGTAGCCAAGGCTAAGAAACCAACAGTTCAGCTAGATGGAGTAGCTCTTCCAAAATTTGGTAGTGGCAACCATACTATTTTTCCGTTCCCTCGCTATGGTCAAGAGCCAGGTCAAGTCACAGCAAGTGCAGAAAAATGCCCAAGTGACGGTCCTACAAGCTAACCGTGAAAATGGTTTGAAAGCTCAAATCTTTGTAACTGCTCAGGATACGGGAGCTGTACAGACCTATGTGGTCCAATTCCAAGAAGAAAGTCCACAGATTGAGCGCCTAGAATTGCGTCTGCCAGAAGGACAGGAACTCAAGGAAGACCAAACGGTACCACTTGAAGTCATTGCCCATTACCAAGATGGTAGCCAGGCAAGTCTCAAAGCAGATCAAATCGATGTGAAGACAAGAGCTGGTAGCCAAGGAAAAGCCGTCGCAACCAATAAGGTTTGGAATTGCGGGAAGCAGGATTGGTTCATTTAGAAGCTAACTTCCAAGGACAAACAGGAGAAGTCACCTTTACCATCACTAAATCCAGAAGAAAAACGGTTTGTGAAGGTGCGTCTGTGCGAATCAGCACCGATCGAAATCGTTTTGCCAGCTCTTCCAGAGACCGTCTTGGTCGAGTATGACAAGGGATTCCCTAAAGAAAAACGCGTGACCTGGGATGCTGTAACCGCAGATCAAGTCAAGGATTACCATAGCTTTACAGTCACAGGTCAGTGTAGAGGGTGTGGAAAAAGAAGCCCCAAGCTCAAAGTGACAGTTGAAGGCATTATCGCTGTAGAAGAAGTCAAAGCACTACCACTCCAGTCGGAGAAAAACCAGCTCTTCCAGAAAGCGTGCGGACCTATCACTCAATGGTAAGACCTATATCTGCTAGGTGGCCTGGGATGCGGTCGATCCGCAACTCTTGGCCAAAGAAGGAGAAGTTGTCCTAGCCGGTCGTGTAGAAGGAACGGATCTTCCAACACGTCTTCATATTCGTGTTTCCGCAAACACAGTCAAGAGAGCAAATCGTAGCAGAGCAATGGACGGGATCTGTCTTGCCACTCGCTTTTTGCAAGTGACTCTAACGATGCAGATCCAGTTGCTAAGGTCAATGACAAGGTCATCTCGCTTTACCGATGCTCCAGTCAACCGTTGGACCAACTGGGGTCGTAACAATGCGGAAGATTCTGTCGGTATCTTGTTTGGGGATTCTGGTATCTTGACCAAGCGTGCAGTGGATAACCTCCATGTTGGTTTCCACGAAGACCACGGCGTTGGGAGCTCCAGTGAATATGTGATTGCAGTACTATGCGGGGAACAAATCCCAACAGTTCCAAGCAATCCAAATCGTGTCAAAGACGAAACAGACCATCCATTTAACAATCCAGCTAACTGGAAAGAAGTCAGCAACCTAACCGTTGAAGAACCGGTAGCAGCTGGTAAGATGAATCATTTCAGTTTTGATAAAGTCGACACTATATGCTGTTCGTATCCGTATGAGAGACGCCAGAAGGTAAGCGTGGAAGCTCTATTTCAGAGATTCAGGTCTTTTGCCAATAAGGTTGCGGCAGAAGAAAAGAGCCAGCTGACCATTCGCGTCAATGGCGATGTATATTGCCCGAGGTGTCAGCAAGTGTGACCGATTACTCATCGATGCGCGTGATCGGGCTTATCCACAAGTGGAAGCGACAGCTAGCCATCACGGCCTTGCAACGGTTGTGCCAAGTGTCCATGAAGGTGAGCCAATTCGTGTCATCCACAAAGCGGAAGATGGTACCATCTTACAAGAATACCGCATCACCATGCGTGTCAAACGGTAGAAACAGTCTAAAATAACTTGAAGATAAAGATGAGTGAGGCTAAAGAATAGTGAGATGTGACTGGCGGCGTTCAAAATAGAGATGTGTAAACAGCAAAGAGAGGAGGAGAGCACTGTGGAAAGAGCACCAAGAAGAATCAGAACATTCCTCACCCGTAACGAGTGAGAAGAAAACCGAGCAGTCAGCCAAGGGACTGAAAGCAGCAACCAGTGGCTACTACAGATGAGGAGCCTGAAATTTACCGAATTACGGACCACTTCCAAGTAAGGCTCAGATGCAATATCACCGCGAAGAACTAGCGGCTTTCATCCACTTTGGGATGAATACCTACTACGATCGGGAGTGGGGAGATGGGCAAGAAGACCCTTATGATTTTTATCCAGAGCATCTGGATACCGATCAGTGGATCAAAACCCTGAAAGATGCTGGCTTTAAACGGACCATCATGGTCGTCAAGCACCACGATGGATTCCTCTTGTACCCATCCAAATACACCGACCATACCATTGCCAAAAGCGGTTGGAAGGAAGGAAAAGGCGATGTCCTAGCCGAGGTTTCTGCTTCTGCCAGCAAGTATGACATGGATATGGGGGTCTACCTCTCGCCTTGGGATGCTCACAGCCCGCTCTACCATGTGGATACAGAGGACCAATACAATGAATACTATCTCAACCAGCTCAAAGAAATCCTTGAAGATCCAAAATATGGAAATAAGGGCAAAGTTCGTAGAGGTCTGATGGATGGAGCGCGTGGCGATGGGGCTCAAAAAGGTCACCTATACCTTTGACAAGTGGTTTGATGCCATTCGTAAGGCCCAAGGGGATATTGCTATCTTCTCAGCTGAGCCCGACCAATGTTCGTTGGATTGGAAATGAAAAGGGATTGCTGGAGATCCGGTTTGGCATAAGGTCAATCCGGATAAGATCCGCAACAATCCATCTAATAGCTACCTCAATCACGGGGATCCAGAAGGGAAGCAATACTCAGTGGGGAGAAGCCGATGTCTCTATTCGCTCCGGCTGGTTCTACCATGACAATCAAGAGCCTAAGTCCTTGCGCGAATTGATGGACATTTATTTCAAATCGGTCGGTCGTGGGACCCTACTCTTGCTTAATATTCCACCCAACCAAGATGGGAAATTTGCGGATGCCGATGTAGCCCTGTTTGAAAAGAATTCTGTCAGACCTTGGACCAACTCTACAGTGTGAACTATGCGGAGAGGAGCTTTGGTAGAAGCTGACTCAACACGACGCAATCCGCTCTACAAGGCCAGCCATTTGACAGATGGCGATGAAAAGACCAGTTGGGCTCCGGCTGATGATGCCAAGACCGGATCTTTTGTTCTCGATCTTGGAAAAGAACAGCATTTTGATGTGGTAGAGCTCAAAGAAACCATCGAGAAAGGCCAACGGATTTCTGGCTTTCACCATTGATGTGGCAGTGAATGGCCAATGGGTTCCTTTTGGGAGCTGGGTCAACTGTGGGATACCGCCGTTTGATCAAAGGGCAACCAGTTGATAGTCGCTACCTTCGGGTGTCCATCACCGATGCCCAAGCTACCCAATCTTGAACGGCGTCTCTGCTCATATAAGACGCCAGCCAGCATCGAAGAAACCGATGGCTATCCGCTTGGCTTTGACCTATCATTCCGACCGAACAGCTGAGCGGGCCAATGGCCAGTGGAATGAAGAGGGAGAAGGCGTCCGAGTGCACCTCTATATGGACCAAGGAAAAGGAGCCTGCAGACCTACCAGTCGAAGGCACCAAAGGCCTATGTCGTCGCAACTGTCGACCCCTGGTCAGTGGAAATGGATGTCTGCGTCGATGGCCAAAAGCTAGCGATCGTCAATACTCAAAAGTCCAACGTCGCAAACGCAGCTAAAAGGTTCGCTGAAACACCGGATTCTAAGCAAAGCAGGATCCCACACCTTGGCTTGGTCAATAGCAAGGAGATGCGATCGCAACTTGGAAGGATTTAGCGCTCAACAACCAAGAAAGGGTCTCTTTGAGCTTGCCCAGCCAATCCTAGCCAGTTAAGAAAGGCGACCCAGCGCAAGTCCTCGTCAAGAGAAAAGGTGGCTCCAAAAAGGAAGCGCCAGTCTTAAATTGATCACAGAACCAGAACAGGGTTCATGGCAAGGTCTACAAAGATACCAATGTCACTCCTGGAGTTCGGTGCAGACGGAGACAGAAAAACAGTCCAAGTCCCAACCCTTGATTTTGCAGGCAAAGGCGCCGATGTCTACTGACTTTAAGGTCAAATTGGTACATCCGGATCAAGGAAGCTTAGTCAGCTTTAGTCTGGAGCTGACAGTCAAGTGATGGGAGAAAATTGTTGGACAGCCGGAAGGAAAGAAGCTTAAAGCGATATTCAAAGAAAGATTTTTGTGAAGATGTGGTGAGATTCGTCGTCGCAAAGAGTGGTTAGATTCTTCTCATAAGGAGGCTGGGACAAAGTCCTAGCCTCTCATTGTTTTAGTTGTCAAGCAAGACGCAGTGGTTGAGTGGGCTCTATACGCTGATTTCATCAGCTTTACAGCCCTACTCAACTGTGCGGAATGGGACGGAAATGGTTCTAACGAATTACCGATTTCTGTCCTCTCTTTTTTTTGCCAAGAGATTCCTATTTCCATGGAGTCTTTGCTTTGTTACAACCATAAAAATTGTATAATAGTCAAATATAGGGTCAATGATGAGAAAGAA
>BNJV01000557.1_pt1 | contig 68659 bp, 118 predicted proteins | sample 8540591 | NCBI WGS metagenome assembly BNJV01 (sample SAMD00202457, study PRJDB9452) | human saliva metagenome | host: Homo sapiens
CTTATTTCACAATAAGTCGTCGTTTTCGTCCAGCTGACGGGCGCGGTCTACCTTACCACCGGACCCAGGATCCCTGGGTCGACCGTGCGGATATAACCGACGCTGTCCATGCGACGCGCCCGTTGCCGACGCGGGTGCCGATGTGTCCCTGGCAGATGGATCCGGCGGAGGTGTGCCGGATGGGAGGACGTGGCGGACCTCCATGCCGGCTTTGGTCGGCCGGGTCCTGGAACCGCGTAGAAGTCCCAGTACGTGTTGCATCGCATCGCCGGGATAGACGTACGGCGTCCCTGTCGCGTCGCGATCGCGATCAAGACCCACCTGAACGCAGAGTTTGCCGCCGGGAGGAAGGAACGGTTGCAGCAGGACGCCGCATGTCTCCGCCGCTTGGTGAGCGTGATGCCAGTCCCGCACGCCGCGTCGAGGGCGTGGGCAGCCGTCCGGCACGAGGCAGCACCAGACGCCGCCGGTCTTCACCCATCCCGTGTCCACATGCGGCCCGAATCAGCGCGCGGCGCTCAGGCGCCGCTCTGCTCGTCCAGCCGGTGTCCATTCCTGCCGAGGCGCGCAGGTAGGCTACCAATATCCCCGTCTTCGACCCAGCCCGTCTCCATGGCGCCGCCGGCATCGTCTCGGGCGGAAACCAGGAGCCGTCGTCTTTCTGCCAGCCCTTGAGCATGCGGCCGGATTCGGCGAGCAGGCTGCCATTTTCCGCCATCTTCTGCCAGCCGAGGCGCATGCGGCCCTCATCGTCGAAGAGATGTACCACCGAGACCGTCGCCGCCAGGAGGGGCGCCGCCATCCCGTGCCGCTGCGGCGCCCGTCTTGCTGTCGAACAGGTACCAGACGCTAACTAAATGGTCGATCCACGCGGTCCGGAGGATCGCCGTTTCCGTCGAAGAAGAAGATCGCCGCTCCGACCTTCTGCAACCCGACCGCCTCGAACCGTCGTTGAGGTAATGCGTGTCGGTCGAGCTCAGTCGTAGACGAGCCGCGATGCTGATTACCGCGCATGTCGCGACCGCGCTCGCTTCGTCCGGTTGCGGTGATCGGCGCAGGTGCCGGAACCCGTCGCCGTCACGACGCCTTCGGGCCGGCCACGGTCGCCACGGCATCCGGATGGAAGCTTGTCGGGGTCACTGGAGCCCGATGTGCCGATCGCGGCAAGCCGGTGCGTTTCGCCTGGTGCTCGCGAACAATGCGAGCCTCGCCGCATCGAGCGAGGAAGCCTGCTGCTGCGCCGTCGTCGATTGCCCGCGACCGTCGATCCTTCTTCGCCGCGAACGGACGGCAGGCCGCGGCGGCTTCGTCGAACAGGATCGTCCGATTCTCGATCGGATGGCATCGAGGTTGCCGCTGGCGAAAAGTATCGCCTGATTTCGCGCGTCTGCGAGTCAGGCGGCGTCCGGATCTCGCATCGGCGGCGAAGGCAGGCGCGCAGGGAAGGCAGGGTGCGCGAGCGCGCGCGAAAGACATGGCCAGAAGCGCACAGCGTTGCGGCCGGGGGCGATCATGAGCGCGAGGCCTGTTCGGGTGAATGGCGCGGTCATGGCGGCCTTTCTTGAAGATATTTTTTGACGTGGGACCGAAGGGTCTCAATCTGCCCACGTTGCAACGGTGGTCTCACATTATGCAGCAAACTGAGGACGCAGGTGCGAATCGCGAATGCTGCACGACGCGCAACGCCGACGGCATTTCCTCAGCATCTCCGTAAACGCGGCTACTGCGCGTCGGGAAGTTTGATATGAACGCTTTGGCCAAGGCCTCCTCGCCTGGCGTGCATACTGCACGTCGCGCTGTGCATCGGGGAATGGCGCGAAGCCCGCCTGCGCTCTTGAGCCCATGTCGTTGTCCGACGAGATGAAGTACTTCGCGAAGTACGAAAGCTCCCACAGAATTATGCGCAGACCTTCAGCTCGGGCGACATGCAACGCGATGGGCTACTACCAGTTCGATCGGTGCAGCCTGCGCGATTTCGTACAGACGTGCTACTGACCATCCGCATATCTTCAAAGGCGTTGGGAAGGCGCTTGGGTATTCGAGCAGGGATTTCAAGAACAAAGACGTCGTCCTATACGGATGACCGGCGGCTGCGTGCGTTCATCGTCACGGCGTGACCCTCAACGCGCGGCGTGGAAGGCCGCGTACAAGAGCGATCCGGGCTTTTCGCCGGCTACCAGGACGCTTGGGCATATCAGCGAGTACTACCGGCCCGTGCAGAGGATGTGCAAGTCGCGGTACGGGATCGATCTTTCCGAGCGTTCCGACTGCATCAAAGGCCTCTGCTGGGGCATGTGCAGCCTCTTCAGCCAGACGGGCTGCCTGTATTTCTTCGACAAGGCGGGTCTGAGGCGGCGGCATGTCCGATCGCCAGTTCGCACGCGCGGCCTGCAACGCGGTCGCCGACAATGTGCGGCGCGGTATCGGCGTCTCAACCTCGAGTATCATCCGGGCCTTGGCAGAACCGCGCTACAGAAGGGCTCGCCGGCTGCCTCAGTATCTGGGTCAGTGGATCAAAGAAGCCGGAGGGTGGACGTTCGTGTTGGTGAAAGGCAAGCCGCTCACGAGCGAATGGGGAAGATCGATCGGCTCCTGGTGCTACTTCGATAAGGACGGATACGCCGTCAAAGACACGTGGAAGAAGATCAGCGGCTTTCCTGGTATCTGTTCGACGACAGCGGCTGCCATATGCTCACCGGCTGGCGGAAAGCCGGGCAGGCCTAGTATTACCTCGATTCGTCGGGCGCGGAAGTGGTGCAGGAGCTGGCGGAAGATCCCGCTACGACGGCACGATGAGCTGAAGTTCTGCTTCCGCACCGGCGACTCCGGCGAACCAGATGCTGCACGGTTGGCGGACAGATTCCCTACGACGGATCGGATCGCGACTTCTACTTCACCGACGACGGCGTCATGCTCACCGGCTGGCAGAAGATCGACGGCTCATACTATCTGCTCGAAGGCAGCGGAGCGCGCTCGTGCGCGGCTGGTATTTCGGCGGCGTGAACACCTACTGTCTCGGCGCCGGACGGCGCGATGGCCACCGGCTGGCAGCAGGATCGACGGATCCTGGTGTCTGTTCCGACACGCGATGACGGGCGTCGCCTGACCGGCTGTGGCGAAACCGTACGTGAACTGGTATCGCTTCGACGATGACGGCAAGATGCTCACCGGGTGGCAGAAAATCGAGCACGACGCGGCTCGATGCGCTGGTTCTACTTCATGCCGGGCGACGAGGGGCGGCCACATGCTCACCGGCTGGCAGATCGTCTACGACGACGGCAAGGAGCGCGTTCTACTTCGACAAAAAGCGGTTGCGATGCTCACGGGCACTCAGGTCATCGACGCGTCACCTACACCTTCGCGAGCAGCGGCGTGCTGCAGGGCCCGATTCCACCGCGCGCGCCGCGTCCCTGCGTTGAGGACGGTCTATGCAGGACGATGCCGGTGACGACATCGAGGCGCGCAGGTCCGATGCTGCCGACACGCGACGGAAGGCGGCGAGAGATGGAGGAGATGGGGATGCGACGGGCGACCAGGGCGCTGCCGTCGATTCCGATGTCGAGGCTGCGTCGGTCGGGTTTGCAGAATCGGATGGCAGCGCGGCTGTGCGCGACGAGGCGGCCGCGAGCCTATCGGATGCGCAGCCTGCGGCATAATCCCGGTCTTCGGCCTGGGTGGATGCACGGCGTATAATGTTAAGCACCTACGTTTTTCCCGCCGATACCAGAACGGACGCGCGCATGCTTGGTTCATACGAATTCGAGGCGCTCTACGCCATCTGTGCGAAGGGGCGCGCGCACGCAGCGCGCGGTGGCCGCGGCATCGGGGCTGTCGCTCGGCACGGCGAATGCCACGATCAAGGCGCTCAGAGCATTCGACCTGGTCGATGATTCTCTTGCGCCGACCGATGCAGCTCTTGACGCGCTCGCGCCGTTCAAGGTCGACAACGCCGTCATCATGGCGGCGGGCCTGTCGTCGCGCTTCGCGCCCATCTCCTATGAAAAGCCCAGGGCGTTCTGCGCGTGCGCGGAGGGTGCTGATCGAACGTCGAGATCCGCCAGCTGCGCGAGGCCGGCATCGACGACATCACCGTCGTCGTCGGCTATAGAAAGAGGAGTTCTTCTATCGCGAAGACCTGTTCGGCGTGCGCATCGTCATCAACCACGGGCCACCACGCGCAACAACAACTCGACGATCCGCTGCGTGCGGCACCTGCTCGGCAACACCTACATCTGCTCGTCCGGATGACTATGGCTACCGAAAACCCGCTTCGAACCGTACGTCTTCGCGCCTACTATACGGCGACGTTCGCGAGCAGCCCGACCGAGGTGGTGCCTGGTCACTAAAGGCAAGGCGCTTGATCTCGGGCGTCGAGGTCGGCGGGCGCGATTCTTGGATCGATGCTCGGCCATGTCTACTGGGATCGTGCGTTCTCCCAAGCCTTCGGGCGCATCCTCGATGCCGAGTACGACGATCACGCATGCGCCCGCGCCTCTGGGAAGAGATCTACGCGGCCCATATCGACGAGCTTCCTATGGTCAGTGCATCCCTATGAAGATGGCGTGATCTGGGAATTCGACTCTCTTGCCGACTTGCAGAATTCGACTCGGACTTCGCATAGACAACGTGGATTCGGCCATCGCATGGACCATGTGTGCCGCATGCTCGGCTGCGCACGATCGGACATCCGCGGCATCGTGCCCCTTAAGCAGGGTCTGACGAACCTTTCATTCGCCTTCGAGGTGAAAAGGGCCGGCGTTACGCGTACCGTCATCCCGGCGTCGGGTCGGATGCCTTCATACGCCGCAGCGCCGGGTGGCGGCGGAATCCATCGCGTATGAGCTGAGGCCTCGATCGATCCGTTCATCTTCGAGGACGTGACCGACAGAGTGGAAGCTCTCGCGTTTCATCGCCGCACGCGAGGCCGTTCGACGGAAGAACGTCGCGCACGTGGATGCCGCCATGGCGGCGGCGCGCACGCTGCATGCGTCGGGGGCGGTCGTCGAGACGCTCGGCCGATCCGCTCAGGACGCCGAGGCTATCTCGAAGCCCTGTCCGCCGATCGGCGCATCTCGTTCAGGGATTTCCCCGAGATGCACGAACAGGCCCGCCGCCTCCATGCGTTCGCTTGCGAGGACCGAGACGGCATCGTGCTGTCCACGGCGATTTCTGCGCTGACAACCTGATTCTCGGCAACGAGGACTGTGCGTCATCGATTGGGAGCGCGCCGGCATGACCCTGGCCTGAAGTCGATCCGGCGACATTCGCCTGCTGCTGCGCCGATTATTCCTTCGACGATGCCATCGCCGCGTTCGAATCGTGATGCGGGGCATGCGCCCGAGCCTCTTGCCCTTGCGCGCTACGTCGCCTGCCTGTCGCTCGTGAGCTTCGACCGTTTCGTGCGCGCCGTATATCAGGACATGATGGGCAAGTCGGTCGATGAGCCCCTTGCATTCCTGGTATGAGATTCGCGAAGGCGTACGGACGACGCGCCGAGGAATTCGTCTCCATTCTGGACGAGGCTTGAGACGCTCGCGACCTTCATGGCCGCACCTCATGAGTGGAATGGTATTCTGCGCACAAGGGTGTTTCTTTCTATTTCAGGTGGTTTCATGCAATGATCTTCGGACTCGTCACGTGGCGTTTTCTCGCGTCGGCCGGTTCTGCCTGATGTCCGCCGCGCTTGCCGCAGCGGCTGCAGCTCTTGGTTCGACCGTCTTCGGTTCTCCCGCATACGCCTATGCCGACGATGCGGCCCTTCCGGCCGGCGGCCCCTTCATCTGCCCTGCTGCCTCGCCCGACGGCGATGCGGCGGACGCGGTTTCGACGGCGTTTCGGGCACGACGGACGGCTCGGCAGACGCTGCGGCGCCAGCGTTGCCGGGTAGCTTCTTCGCCGACGGGCGATACCCTGGCGTTGACGCATCTCCTGCGCCTGCGCCTTCCGAAACGCCTGCCGCCGATGCTTCCGCGGCTCCTGCGCCTGGCGAGGGTTCCGGTTTCCGGACGCGGCCCCTGCGGCCCGGAGGGCGATCCGTCTACTCCGGCTGGCATGATGTCGAGGGCGGACGCATCTATGTGATGCCTGACGGCACGAAAGCTTCCGGCAGGCGGAGTCGACGGCGAGATCCATTATTTCGATCCCGAGACGAATCTCGAACAGAAGGGCCTTATCGATATCGGGGATCGATGTACTACTTCGACAACGAGACCGGCATCATGAGGACCGGCTGGGCGAAGCCGAACGACCGTTGGTATTATTTCAACGCCGACGGATCGGCGAAGAGCGGCTGGTTCAAGGACGTCGAGGCTGATGGCGCATGGTACTGCTTTGGAATCGACCGGTCGCAGCCGCACCGGCTGGCTGGAGGACGGCGGCGACTGGTATTACCTGCGTGAATCCGCAGGATGGACACGGAGCTGGTCGCATATCGATGGCGACTGGTACCACCTGCGCGCCTCCGGTGCGGATGGACACGGGCTGGACTGAAGGTGACGGGCGACTGGTACCACCTGCGCGGTTCGGGACGGCATGGACACCGGCTGGACCAAGGACGGCGGCGACTGGTAGGACCTGCGGGGTCCGGTCGTATGGATGCCGGGTGGACGAGGTGCTCGGCGACTGGTACCACCCTGCGCGGTTCGGGACGCATGGACACGGGCTGGTTGGAATACGACGGCGACTGGTATTACCTGTACGGATCGGGTCGCATGGCGACCGACGACACGGTCAGACGGATACTACCTGTGTCGGATCGGGCCGTTGGATCGCGATTCCGACCTCATCTACGCCAATTCGTTCTACAGCGATACAGAACTACCTGATCATCGTCGACACCGATAGCAGTTGGGTGACGATCTACAAAGTGCGAGGGGTTTCCGCTCGGGTTCGCAGCTTCCCTGCTCCTCGGGCGCTATTCGACCCCTACGGTGACGGGACCGCGGGTGGGCGAAGGGCTACGTGTTCGGCCATGCGCATGACCGCTGCTATTACTATACGCAGTTCTACGGCATGACTATCTCTCTTTCCATTCCGTGCTGTATCGTCCGGGCGGCGGCATCCTGGACGGACGTCTGGGCTATCATCCGCACGGATGCGTGCGCCTGGATATCGACGATGCTGAATGGATCTACGACAACGTTCCTTCGGGATCGACGGTGCGCGTGGATTAGGATCGCCGGGTCCTGCCGATAGTGAAGCTTCGAGGGCGTCGTTCGCGTGGCGGATGGCGCCCTCTCGCATCGATCCCCGTCGGTTTCAGCCTGAACCCGTTGCTTTTGCAAAGCGTTCATCGTTACTATATTTGAACACACGTCGCGTGATGCGATACTTACGCACGAACGATTATCGGCACAGATGCCTATGCAGGAGATGCGCGCATGCTTTCGGAAATCGAATTCAGGGTTGTGCGCGCCGCCGCCGTCGATGCGGTTGCGCCTGGGATTGCTCTCGGGCTTTCCGCCGCAGAGCGTCCATGGTCTGGATGGCGGACGTTCGATGCGCTCGTATCGCACGGGCTGATCGATGCGGCGGCCATTGCACGCAGGCCGGCCTCGATGCGCTCGCGCCGTACAAGGTGGACAACGCCGTCATTCTGGCCGCAGGCTCTCACGCGATTCGCGCCCATTTCTACAAGAGCCGAGGGCGTGCTCGAGGTCCATGCGAGGGTCCTGATCGAACGTCAGATCCGCCAGCTGCACGATGCCGGCATCGACGACGTGACCATCGTCGTCGGATACATGAAGGGTATTTCTTCTATCTCGAGGATGAGTACGACGTGCGCATCGTCGTCAATCCTGGATTTCGCCGCCCGCAACAACCATGCGTCGCTCAATGTCGCCCGCGACCTGCTTGCGAACACGTATGTCTGCGTGTCCGACAACTACTTCTCCGAGAATCCTTCCATGCATACGAGCGGCATGCATACTATGCGCCGCCCAGCGCGCGACCGGTGCGACCGAGGAATGGTGCGCCCTCGGTCGACGACGACGGCCGCATCGTGGATGTTGCCGTAGCGCGATGCATGGGTGATGGTCGGCCAGGCGTATTTCGATCGGGCATTCTCGGGCGTTTCGCGCCCCTGATCGAAGGCGACCGCATGTCCCGACGACGCCGATGCGCTCTGGGAAGACCGTTTTCGCCGCCCATCTGGACGAACTCGACATGCGTCTGGGTGCCGTACGCGCGCGGGGACCATCTTCGAATTCGACAGCATCGACGAGCTGCGCGCCTTCGACCCTCAGTTCATCACGAACGTCGATTCCGATGCCCTGTCCATATCACGCATACGCTCGGCTGCGGCATCGAGGACGTATACGACTTCTACCCGTTGAGCGAGGGCTCACCAACCTCTCGTGCCATTTCCGCGTGAAGGACTGCGCCGAAGGAGCCGGGGAATACGTCTACCGCAATCCAGGCGTGGGCACTGAGGATCTGATCGATCGCGCATCCGAGATGGAGGCGCAGATGCTGGCGCGCGATCTGAGGGCCTGACGAGACGTTCGTCTACGAGGACCCGGACGCCGGCTGGAAGATCTCGCGCTTCATTCCGGATTGCCGCCCGCTCAACGCGCCATGATCCCGTCGAGCTTTCGCGCGCGATGGCGTATGCGCGCGATCTGCATGCAGCGGACGGATGTCTGGCCCGCTCGTTCGACTACTACGACGAAGGGTGCCGCTACATAGAGCTCATCCAGGGCGAAAACGTTGCATCGACATCCCTCGGTTCTGGATATAGGGCCGACCGCGCGCAAGGTGCGCGCCGTATGCGCGATGCGGACGGCGGCGAGCCGTGCGTCACACTAACGATTTCTTCGAGCTGAACTTCCTCGTCGGCGCCGACGACGCCCCTGTATCTCATCGACTGGGAATACGCAGGCTGCGGGCGATTATGCGAACGACCTGGGTGCCTTTCACGGTCTGCTCGAAGCTTTCGCACGATGAGTTCGTCGCCGCGCTCGAGGCGTGTTCGGCCATGAGCCCACGCTCGCTGAGAAGCGCCACGTGGCGGCGTTCGTCGGGCCTTGCGGGCTGGTGTTGGTCGGTATGGTCGATCTGCAAGGAATTCGAAGGCGAGAAACGTCGGCGAATGGAGCTACGTACCGGTCGTATGCGAAGGAATATCGGCGCGCGCTGGAATGGTATGAAGGGATGAAGCATGAGATACGGGCTTTTGAGCGGCTGCCTTTGGGGCCTCGATACGGTCATCTTGGGGATAGCCTTGGCGATGGCTCCTTATCTGGGAAGCCCTGAGACCGCGGTGCTCGGTACTCTGGCCGGCGCCTTCCCTGCACGATGCGTTCTGCGCCGTGTGGCTGTTCGTCGTCATGGGCGGCAAGCGTCGCTGAAGGACACGCTCGCCGCGCTGAAGACGAAGCGGCAAGGCAAGTCGCGGCGGCGGCGCTTCTGGGCGGCCCTCTGGGCATGTCGGGATACGTCTTCGCCATCGGCAATATCGGCGCGGGGTACACGGCGATCATCTCGGCGTTCTATCCGGCGTTCGGGTCTCCTATGGCGGTGTCTCCTCAAGGAGAAGATGTCGCTCAGGCAGGTCGGCGCTTCTGGCCGCGCTTGCGGGCGTGCGTGATGGGATACGCCGCAGCCGGGTCCGATGCGATCGGCAATCCGATCATCGGCGTGGCGGGCGCGCTCGTGTGCCTGGTCGGTTGGGGTTCCGAGGCGGTCATCTGCGCCTGGGGCATGCGCGACGACGCGGTGGACAACGAGACCGCCCTTCACATCCGCAGAGACCGCTTCGGCGCTCGCCACGGCCTGGTCGTGATCCCGGCCTTCGGCGCCTGCTTCACGGCGAGCGTCGTGCGCTCGATGGGCACGCTCGTCATCGTGGGCGCCGCGATTGCAGGCACGACATCGTATCTGTGTCTACTACAAGGCCATCTCGACCATCGGGCGGCGCGGCATGGCGGTCAACATCTCGTATTCCGCCTGGGCCGTCGTCTTCGGCGCAGTGATTCTCGACGCGCAGGTCACGCTGACTGCAAGTCGTGTGCTGCGTCGTCATAGTCGTGGGAACGGTCCTTGCGGCGAGCGACTGGAACGAGCTGTTCGGACGTATGAAGAAGGACGCGCGGCTCGCGGAGTAGAGCGGTTGCGGTTGAGATGGTTGCGTGGCCCAGAAGGTTCGGGATCGGACTTGCCCGTCCCATTCGTGACGGTACCGATGACGTGAGATGGTTACGGGCCTAGAAAGGTTCGGGACTGATGATTCGGATTGGATGGTCCTGGCTTAGATGGTTCGACCTGGCGCGCGGTTTTCGTCAAGCGAGACCGCGCGTTTTCTATCGTCGCGCGCCAGCGGCCGTGGATCAACCCGGCCGACGCCAAAGCTCGCGGCATCACCTACGGCGAATGTGCCGGGCGGCATCTCGCACCGTCTCTCACGCCTATGCGGTCCATGGATTGATAGCATTGGCGGTCATGGATTGGAATCAGCTATGGATTGGAAGCATTAGCGATCGTGGATTCGGAAACACTGATGAACGTCCTATGCTGACGGCGGACATCCTTCATATGAGTTCAGCAGGATTTCAATAGGAATCGGCAGGGTCGCCATGGCAGCATGGACGCATGGCCATCATACCTCTCATAGCTCTGCATTGGCGTTTTGGACAAACGTGCGCATCGGGCGCTCTCGTGCATTTTACGAAGGATGCAAGATCGTTCCTGCTTGCAGTTCGCCTCTGCCTTCTGCTCGAGCGACGCAAAGGAACTCGCGCGCCTCGCGATGGTTTTCAAGCCTTCGGCCCTGGATGCGCTTGCGCTGCATGACGACATGCATGTCGCTTGTCAGCAGGGACGACATAACGATAAAGTGCGGGGAATACGCGCGCATTCGACAACGCATGATTTCTCGTCTAGGGTATTTTCCAGATCGCACCCGATGTATTCGCGGTCTCCGGCGCTCTGCTTCTGTCAGATGGGCGAGATGCTCGATCTTGTGGATATGATTCGGCTTGGAGACGAGCTGTGCGGGAAAAATACGCCGTGCTACGGGATGAGATCGCCTTCTCTATCGAACCTTTGGTGAGACGCGCAACGCTCGCGCGTCGACTCCGCGAGCTTTCCTTCTGCATACGGCAGGGCTCGCGCCGTGCAGGCAATGCGCTACGTCGTCGACGATTCGGCATCGCCCCGCGAAACCGTGCTCGAGATCGTGCTTTGCTCTGCCGCGTTGCAAAGGGGAGGATTCGGGTTTCAACACCTGAGATGAACGGCATCATCAAGGTTGGACGGGGGCCATGGATGGCGTTGGAGCTTTTTGGAGACGTGAAAACGGCGTTGCCGAGGTCAATGCAGGGTATGCGCGAGATAGGAGCTCTCTTTCCTGGAGGAGCACATGCGTCGATCCCGGATCGTTTCAAGAGGTCGCGAAAGAAACAGATTCCGGAATACGCAGGGAAGGGCGAAGGGGCTGCGTCAAGAATGCTCGAAGAAGCAGCCAGCCGAGCGGTTCGTTTTTGAAATGCGATTTGCTGTGGCGCGCGGCCGACGTCGCGGTTGAGCACGACAGCGATTCGTTCATGCGAACGCCGGAGGATCGAACGCGATGCGCTGCGCAGGGATTCGCTCGAGCATATGGGCATCCATGTTCTCACGGTTACAAGAAGAAGGTTCGCATCTCTTCCATGATGGAAGAGTTCGCGGACGAGCTGCGTAAAGCGCTGATTGCGCAGACGTCTCCTACGCCGACGCAGGAGCATATTCGCCATACCCTCGCATGCTGCGCTGTTGAAGCCGGGCGGTTGGAACCGAGAACGAGATTGCGGATCGAAAATGATGTTGTCGTCGGATTGCGGATAGGAGAAGACGTTGGCGTCAAGGCCGCAGCAGGAGGGCGATGGGGCGCTCCTCCGACGTCTCGGATCTGGCTTCGTTGGATGAGGCATCTTCGGTTTCGACAACGTCTTCGGTGTGATCGACAGCGGGTCCTCCATCGGATCTTGGCTTCGTTGAATAAGGCATTTTCGGCGGAATCGATGGGAGGGGCGGGGAGCGTGGTGAGGGGATAGGAGATGAGGAGGTGAAATGGGGTGAGAAACGAGGGAGCGAAACAGGGTGAGCGATGGAGCTGCGCAGTCAAGCATTTCATTATGGGAGCGGCAGCGTAAGAAGCGAGGACCGAAATAGGGTACGTGAGATGGAGCAACGGCGTATCCTGCTTTCCTGATACGCGTTGCTCTTCGTTGGAGATAGGGGAGTGCAGTTAGAAAGAGGACGGACCAGGCCATTGGGGTCGGAAAGCTGCGCCGAGCGTCGCCGCACACGAACACGAGCGAATGGATTGCCGAGCAGGCAGGCCCATGTGGACGGATGCATCTGCCGAGTGAGAACGGATACATCCGTTGGGCGGGTGGATTTGCAGGTGTTGGGTGGGCGGATTCGCAAGCGTTGAAGTGAAAATATGTCTCAGTGTCAAAATATGGCTGTAGTGGTTTTGCAAGTCGTTTCGCGAGTCAGCCACGCGTATCGATTCAACTACACTGACGTTGATCTGGTGTTTTGATGCAAGAATGGCGCCCATGGAATTCGACTGCGCCACTCGACCATCCCGGATACACAGCTCAGATTTTTGGCAGTTGAGTGCGAAAAGAGGCGCGGATTTTCGTTAAGCTCTGATTTTTGGCAGGTGGGTTTGCTACACTGCTGCTTCATTTACGGAATGTCAACGTCCGAGGGTGGCTTTGGCTGCTTTCGAGCGATGGCTGACGTGCGCCACTCGATATCGCGATCGGTGCCGGGCAGGATCGATGCTGGGCGGAGCTCTCGCAGCGCTCGTGGCTCGATGCCGATGCATGAGCTACGGTATCTGTCTAAGCTTTGGACGACGTGCATCGGCTTTGGCTTCAGGCCTACGTGGCTCGGGCCGATCTGGCGGGTTTTCAGGTCTGTCAGGTTTCCCGATCTGGCGGGTTTCAGGTCAAACGCGAGATGCTTGAGACAGGTGCTCGCGGTTCGATTCACCTTGCATGTCCGAATTCCGAGATGCGTCTGTGCGACGGATTTCGACGATGGTCTAGGCTGCGATCGGGCTCCAGCGCTTCGACCTGCGATGGCGTCCCGATTGCAAGAATTATGACCGACGGTCGCTCATCGTGCGCGATGACGGACCGGCGAACGATAGAAGGAACGATCGTGGAAGCACGTGAAGTCGGGTCGAGACTCGGTTTTCATCCTCATCAGCGCAGGCTGCGCCATCGGCAGGGAAACGTCTGGCGATTCCCCTCTATCCTCCAGCCAGTACGGCGGCGCAGCGTTCATCATCCTGTATCTGCTGTTCCTGGTGGCGTTCGTCGCTTCCGATCCTCGTCATGGAATTCGCCGTCGGCGCGCGAGCCAGAAAGGGCATCGCACGCAACTTCGACGCCCTCGAGCCGGCGGGAAGTGATGGCACTTCTATAAATGGATCGGTTTCGCGGGCAACTACATCCTGATGATGTTCTCCACGACGGTCGCAGGCTGGATGCTGTCGTACGTCTTCAAGTCGGCGGCGGGGTCGTTCCGCGGCGCCGATGCGGATGCGGTCGGCGGCGTGTTCGCCATATGCTCGCGAATCCGTTCGAGCAGATCTTCTGGATGATCGTCGTGGTTGCTACTCGGTCTACGCCTGCACCTTCGCCGGCTTGCGCAAAGGCGTCGAGCGACGAAGGTGATGATGGGCGCGCTGTTCGTGGTGCTCGTCGCGCTCTGCGTGCGCGCGGTCATGCTCGCCGGGCGCCGAGCGCGGGCCTCGAGTTCTACCTGGCCCGACTTCGGCAAGCTCTTCGCGAGGCGGCGCAGTCGAGGTTCTGCGAGGCTCGTCTACGCGGCGATGGGCCAGGCGTTCTTCACGCTGTCGGTCGGCATCGGCGCGATGTCCATCTTTCGGCAGCTACATCGGCAAGGACACGGCCTGTTCGGGCGAGGCCCTGCGCATCGGCGGTCTGGACACCGCCGGTCGCGCTCATGGCCGGACTCATCATCTTCCCGGCCTGCTTCGCGTTCGGCGTCACGCCCGACAGCGGCCCCGGCCTCGTGTTCGTCACGCTGCCGGGCGTCTTCAACCAGATGTGGGGCGGCCAGCTCTGGGGTGCGCTGTTCTTCGTGTTCATGAGCTTTCGCGGCCCTCTCGACCGTCATCGCCGTGTTCGAGAACATCGATGAGTCTCCCGATAGATCAGTGGGGCATCTCGCCGCCGCGCGTCGTCATCGTCAGCATCGGCGTCTCTGTCGTGCTGTCGGCTGCCGTGCGCCCTCGGCTTCAACGTCTGGTCGGGTCTTCGAGGTTCCCGGCATCGGGAACGTCCAGGCGCTCGAGGACTTCCTGCGTGTCCAACAACATCCTGCTCGCTCGGATCGCTCGTGTTCCTGCTGTTCTGCGTATCGAAGAACGGTTGGGGCTGGGAGAAACTTCCTTGCAGAAGCCGATGCCGGCGATGGGCGCGCTTCCACACTGGACGCGCGCCTACATGCGCGTGGTGCTGCCTGCGCTCATCATCGTCGTACTGATCTGGGATATGTACCCATCGTCGGTTCGTGGCTGGGGCTCGCGTAAGGCGAAAGCGCGATGCGCGCGAAAGTAGCCCAGAGATTCGTCCGGCTACCCGCAGCACCCTTGCGTCCTGTGTCGAATCGGTGACGGAGCGCTTTGGTGCGATAAAGCGTTGGCGCCGATCGTGCACAGTGCCATGGTGCTCTATCGTAATAAAGTATATGCAGGGCATGGGAACTTTGAGAACCGAATCCGAAACCGAAGATCGAAGCGAGGAGTCGATGCTGGAAGTCGATGCTGGGAATTGATGCCGGGAGTCAAGGTTTAAGCTGGTATAGAAGGACGGGACAAGGTGCAAGCCCGAATCCGGCGCAAGATCAGGATCGGGCTTGAGTCGCATCGGCCGGCCTGGAATCAACTGAGGATCGAACTGGAATCGATTCGATAATCCACAGTTCAGGAACAAACCAAGGCCGGAATCGTCTCAGAGTGAGCTTCTAACCAGCCCTCGTCGACCAGCTAGAATCAATCCAGGATCTGACGCGAAGCCGCAGGCTGCTTGTCGACGGTGCGGATTCGGGCATGCCCGAGCCTTTCGGCGCAGGGAAGGAGGTGCGGCGATGGTTTCCTCTGCGAATCAAGCAATGACGTTGTCCGCAGGTCGGGCGATGGTTCCGCCCATGGATCGAGCAACGGTCCCGCCCACGGATCGAGCAACGGTCCCGTCAACGGGTCGCGCAGCGGAGTGCGCCTACGGATCGGACGGCGGATTCACGCGCAGGCCGGGCGACGGCTTCCCGCGCGGGTAAGCCGGGATATCCGTCTTCGGGTCGAACGCAAGGTTGCGCGGGCTGATTCCCGAGACGTTTTCCTCCGATGACCTCGAATGGGACACGCGTGTCACGCTGGCGCTCGATGCTCTGTACCGCATGTCAGGCTACGAACGCTACCGTATGAACAAGTTCGAACCCTACGACCTCACTCTCGAACACAGAGGTTTTCTGCGCGATAATGCCGTGATCAGCTTCACCGACCCGCGCGGCAGGCTCCGCGGCATCAAGCCCGACGTAACGATGAGCATCTGGTGAAGAACGCCTCGGTCGATGCGGCCGTCGAGCGGCTCTTCATATCGAGAACGTTTTCAGGGTTCCTCCTGGCGGCAGCGAGCTCGCCGAGATCGCCCAGATGGGGCTCGAATGCCTGCGGGTGCGATTCCGGTCGCGTTCAATCGGACGTGGACGCTGAGGTCGTGGCGCTCGCCTCGCCGCACGCTCGACATGCGGCGGCCGATCTCGTCTTGCGGTGAGCCATATGGGTTCCTTTCCGCCCTTCTCGATGCCTGCCTGTTGGAAGATGAGCCCGCGAGCAGGCGCGCTTCGATGCATCCGTCTGAAGAACGCGGCGGGCCTTGCGGACGTCCTAGCGAAAGCCGGAGCGCCATCCGAGTCCCAAGATGTCCTCCTCGGCGCGCTTGCCGTGTCGTCGCCTCTTTCGAGCGCCGTCGAATTCCCTGAAGGCCCGTCCTCTCTCGCGTCAGCTCGAAGCCGTCGAGGCGCTAGAGCGCTTGTCAAGCGCCTGGTCGCCTCAGGAAGAACCGTGCGCGATCGAGGCGGACCCGGACGCGACGAAAGCCGGATACGGCGGGGAAAGAACCGTGCGCTATGACGAGCTGACGCCTTTCCTCTGCCGCAGGCGCTGCGGCAGGCGGTCGAGGGGTGTCGGAGGAAAGCCTCCCGCTCGTCTCGAAAACCGATCGGCTCTTCTTCGACCTGTCGCTCGTCGGTGAAGCCGGCTACTACACAGGCCTCGCTTTTTCAAGGCTATATCGAGGGCCTGCCGCGCGCGGTGCTGCCGAGCGCTCGGCGGCGATGGAAAAGGTCGGTCGTTCGCAAGGCGCGGCGGGATTCGCGCTCTATCTGGGAGAAATCGCGCATTCACAGGGGCCGAGCGTGACGAACAGGGCAGACGGCGACCGTCTGCGGCTGAAGCGCGAATACGAACGGCAGACGGGCACGGACAGGGAGGCCGGACGTCGATGCCCGGCAGTCAGTGGGATGGAGATCGGATGCGGAACAGGAGGCCGAGCATGATCAGCATCGCCCTACCGAAAGGTCGCCCAGCCATGCCGCGCTCACGACTGCATGGGCGGGCGGACGGCGCTACGCTCGAAGGGCGGGGACCGGCTCGTGCTCGAGGACGAGGCACGCAACGTCCGCTACTCCTGGTGAAACCATCGGATCGGCTCTACGTCGAGCATGGCGTCGCGGATATCGGCATCGCTGACGCGACGTGCTCATCGCGAAACTCCGCTGACGTCTACGAACTGCGACCTCGGCTCGGTCGCTGCTCGATGGCGGTGGCCGCACCGATGGGCTGGCATGACGCCCGCAACGCTCCGCTGCGCATCGCACCACTATCCGACCTGCGCGCGCGAACGCTTCGATCGAAAGCGGCAGATGAAACCATCACGCTGCACGGAGCGTCGAGCTCGCGCCGCTCCTCGGGCTGTCGGACGTCATCGTCGATCTTGTCGAGACGGGCACGACGCTCCGTGAGAACGGCCTCGAAGCAGTCGAACGCATCTCTGAGTCATCCGCCCGCCTTATCGCGAATAAGAGCAGCTACCTGTTCAAGCGCGCGGAGATCGACGCCGTCATCCGAGGATGCTGAGACGCCCGCGTCTGCCGGGCATCGACGCTGATGAAGGGAAGGATCCTATGATCGAATCGACCGCGCGGCCTGGCGCGTAGCCGCTCTTGACGGCGCTTGCACGCGCTCGCCCTATACGCCCGCCCGGCGAATAGCAGGATGTCGCCGATCTGCTGAAAGCTCAACGCAACGAGAACCCTTATCCACCGTCTCCGCAGGTCGTATCGGTGCTTGCGGCGCAGGATCCCGCCGATGCGCGTCTGTATCCGATCCTGAGGCGACGTCGTTCAAAGCAGGCGCTCTCCGAGGACGTTCGGCCGTCCGACCTCGTGGTTCTCTGTCGGCAACGGCTCCGACGAGCTTCTGGCCATGAGGCTTTCTGGCCTTCGCCGGCCAAGGCATCGCGTTCCCCGACGTTACCTACGGCTTCTATCCGACGCTTGCGGGCCTGTTCGGACGGAAGGTCGCATCGTCGCGCGCCAGTTTCACCTGGTCGCCGGATGACTACCACGCGGCATTCGCGAGACGGTGGTCATTCGAATCCGAACGCGCCGACGGGCATCGCCGCGCCGCTCGACGATGCGTGCGTGCGCTGCTCGCCCGGGATGCCGACCGTCTCGTGATCATGGATGAGGCCTACGTCGATTTCGGACGGCATCCGCCGTATCGCTGCTCGATGATTTCGACAACCTGCTCGTGCTGCGCACGATGTCCAATCGCGTTCGCTCGCCAACGCTCGCATCGCATTCTCGCTTTCGATCCGAGATCGCACGCGTGCTCGAGGCCGGTGCGCTTCAACCAACCCGTACAATCTCGATCGCGCGGCCCTCGTCGCCGGGCAGCCGCCTGCGGGACGCGGCGTATTTCGAACAGACGCGCGAGTGTGCGTGATGGCGACGCGCGAGCTGACGGCCTCCGCGTTGCGCGGCCTCGGCTGCACCGGTGCTGCCGAGCGCCGCGAACTTCCTCTTCGTGCGTCGCCTGCGCGTGTGGCACTGTTTCCCAGCTGCGTGAACGCGGCATCATCGTACGATATTTCGTGCCCGCACAAAGCGGCCACGTGCGCGTGAGCATCGGCCTGCCGCAGGACATGGACCGGTTCATCGCGGCGAGCGCGGAGATCGTTCGACCGAAAGGACGCCTGATGCGCACGGCAACGATCGAACGCGAAACCAAAGAAACCAGGTGGCGCTGAGCATCGACCTCGATGGCGCCGGCACCGCGCTCACGTCGACTTACAGGCGTTCCTCGATCACATGTCGATCTCTTCGCATACCACGGCTGCTTCGATCTGGACGTCGCCTGCCAGGGCGACGTGGAAGTGGACGGGCATCACAGCACCGAGGACGTGGGCATCGCGCTCGGACGCGCCATCAGCGAGGCGCTCGGCGACCGTCGCGGCATCTTCCGTTACGAGCGACATCGCGCTTCCATGGACGAGGCCCTCGTGCTCGTCGCCGTCGACATCTGCGGCCGCGATTTCTGCGACTGCCGTCTCGACGTGCCGGCCGAGCGCACTCGGCACCTTCAGAGCCCGAGCTCGCCGACGAATTCATGGCGGCGTTCGCGCGCGAGCTGGGCGCATCGCTGCACGTGCGCAAACTGGCGGGACGCAACAGCCACCATATCATCGAGGCGGCGTTCAAAGGCCTCGGACGCGCCATGCGCACGGCGGTTTCGATGGACGATGCACGCGACCAAGCTGTTCCTTCAACGAGGAACCATCCTATGAGCACGGCCGCCATCGTCGACTACGGGGTCGAGATCTCTTCAGCCTCACGGGCGCTCTGCGGCGCCTGGGTGCCGCCGACCGTCGTGACCTCGGATGCGGATGCGATTCAGCGCGGCGGATGCGATCATCCTGCCGGGCGTCGGCGCATTCGGCGACGCGGCGGCTCGCTGCACGTGCATCGGGGACGCGGACGTGCTCGACGAACGCATCGGCGCAGGAGTGCCGCTCGCGGGCATCTGCCTGGGGATGCAGCTCCTTTTCGAGCGCAGTTTCAGTCCCGGCGAGCATGCCGGCGGCTATCTGCGGATCGGTCGTGCCGCTGTCGATGAAAACGTTCGCGCGCGACGGCATCGATCTCAAGGGTGCGTCTGGGTTGGGTGCCCACGCTCGATCGCGTGCGCGACGACGTCCTGCGTCTGCCGACGTGCCCGAGGCGCATGCGTCTGCCGTGCATTCCTACGTCGCCGACGCGCGTCGAGCACCCTCGTCGCGACCGCCGGCTGCGGCGCATCAGACGTGCCGGCTATCCGTGCTGTCGCAGGAAACGTGTGCGGCTGCGTTCCATCCGAGAAGAGCAGGGACGTCCGGGCTTTCGATCCTGGTCGCCTTCCTCGACGACGCGAAGGAGGCCGCATCTGTGGACATCCTGCACCGTCGAATCTGCGCGAAGCGGCGGCGTGCGTGCGTCTCGCCCAGGGCGGTATCCCGGACGACTTCGCTACAGGCTCGATCCTCTCGGGTCGCCTGCGGCTTCGAGGAGGCCGTGCGCGCGTCCTGCATGTGGTCAGAGCTCGACGGGGCGCTCAGGCGGCACGCTCGCGAATTTCGCGCGGTGCGTCGCATCGCGTGCAGGCGCCGGCGCTCGTCGTCGAAGTAGGCGGCGGCATCCGCGATCTCACTCGCGCATCGAGTCGTACCTGGACGCCGGCGTCGGGCGCATCATCCACCTGGGCACCGCTGCCGTCAAGGATCCTGCGTTTCTGGATGCCGCCCTTGCGCGCTTCAAGGGCCGGAAACGGTGGTCGTGGGCGTCCGATCTGCGCGATGGCCGCGTCGCCGTGTCGGGCTGGACGGAAGATTCCGGACTTGACGGCATGGGCTTCTGCCGAGTCTGGTCGCGCGCGCAGTTGCGACGCGCGTCGTCTGCACCGACATCGCCTGCGACGGGACGCTTGCCGGCACGAACCGCGCATCTACGCGCGCCTGGCCGCGGTCGGGACTTTTCCGTCATCGCATCGGGCGGCGTGACGCGACCGAATCCGACTATCGCCGCGCTGCGCATTGATGCCGGCGTCGAGGCGCGATCGTGGGCGAAAGCGGCTCTCCGAGGCCGCATCGACCTCGCCCATGCGATCGCCGTCGCTTCGGGCGGCGCGGAAAGGGGAACCTGTATGATCGTAGCGCATCAGTCCCGTGGTCATCGACGTGCGCGACGGGCGCGTGGTGAAGGGCACGAACTTCGAAGGCGTGCGCGACGTGGCCAGATCCCGTCGCCATGGCGCGGCTGCTACAACGGAAATCATGCGCCGACGAGGCTGGTTTTTCTATGACATCACGGCCTCAAAGCGGCGGACGGGCGCTGTTCGCCGACGCGCATGCTGTCCGCCGGCGTGGCATCGCATTTCGATTCCCTGACCGTCGGCGCATCCGCACGCTCGAGGACTTCGATCGCGTGCTCAAGGCCGGGGCGGATAAGGTCAGCGGCGTGAACTCGGGAGCTATCGCCGATCCGTCGCTCATCGGACGGGCGGCGAAGCGCTGACGGCGATCAGTGCGTCGTGCTGTCCGCGGACGTCAAACGCGCGTGGACGGAACGTTTCGCCTGTTCGCGAACGGCGGACGCGTGGTACTGGGCATGCGATGCCCTGCGTGGGCGCGCGCGGGCGTGCGAGGCGGAGCGCCGGCAGTGGTGCTCAACAGCATCGATGCCAGAGCTGGCGTGCGCGGCGGCTTCGATCTCGACGATGCGCACAAAGCGTCCGAGGTCGTGCTGTGCCCATCGTCGCGCATCGGGCGGCGCGAGCTGAAGGACACCATGAGCTTTCCCGCAGGTCGAGCGTCGATGCGGGGTTAACGGCTGACATCTTCCACTTCGGCGGGTGGACATCGTCGACCTCAGCGCTTCCTGCATGACGGTGACGGCATTCCGATGCGACTGATATGGGAGGATGACGCGAGACCTGGACGGTCTCACCTTCGACGCCGCGGGGCTGGTCCCGCGGTCGTGCAGGACTTTCGTCACGCGCGTGTGCTGACGGTGGCGTACGATGCTGCATCGCGAGCCTGGGCATCACGTTGGCGGAGTGCCTGCACCTGCTTCTGCGCGCAAGCCGTCAAAGAGCTGTGTGGCGCAGGCGAAGGCTCCAGCGGACGGTACGGTGCGTCGTGTCCGTCCGCGCCGATGCGACGGCGATGCGCTCGTGGTCGGGTGGTGAAGACGGTCCGCACGCAGGCACCGGCGGCTGCTTCGCGAGCAAGCTGGTCAAGATCGAATCCGTTCGGCGTTTCACGCTCGACGCCCTCTATGCGCGCTGTGCAGCGCGAGCGGCGAGCGGACATCGTGTACGAGTATCTCATCGCCGGCGAGGGCACGGAAGACCGCTCGAGAAGGCGGGCGAGGAAGCCACCGAGGTCATCATCGCCTGCCGCCATGAAGGGCGACGAGGGCGGAGACGGTCTGTGGGATCGCCGACCTGTGCTATCACGTGCTCGTGCTGATGGCGGCAAGCGGCATCGGCCTGGACGAGTTCGCGCCGAACTGGCGGACCGGCACGTGGTGGACTGCAAGGGAGAAAGCGGGTCGCGATAGGTTCGGCGGCGTCTAGCAGGCGCAAACAGGGAAGACGGAGGAATACGGACTTGAACTGGGCGTGGCCAGCAAGAACCTGCATGCGCACGACGTACAGCGACGGCGCGAACTCCATGGAAGAGATGAGCTCGGCGTGCCGTCGACCTGGGATTCTCCGCATTCGGCTTCACCGACCATTCGCATACCTTCTCGGCGAGGCTACTGCATGCGCGCGCGACTCCGAGGCATATGCGGCCGAGGCGGCCGGGCTCAAGCGACGCCTTGCGGGCACGATCGACATCAGGTGCGGCGTGGAACGGGACTTCTATTCCGACGATCCGACGGATGCCTGCGGGCAGACGCCATCGGATCGGTCCATTACGTGCGCGTACCCGGCGCGACACGCGGCACGGTGGTCACGATGGGCGTCCCAGGGCGAGTACCTGCCGGTCGACGAGACGCCCGAGATCCTGGCGCTCGGATGCGCGACGTATTTCGACGGCGACTACTATGCGCTCGCCGAGGTTCTTCGCCACCGCCGCCCAGGTCGTCGAAGACGGGATGCGGCATCATCGTACACTTCGATCTGGTCAAGCGATTCAATGCGCACGGCTGAGCTCTTCGACGAATCCATCCGCGCTACGTGCGCGCCTGGCAGTGAGCGGCCGATACGCTCCTGGACACGGACGCCACCTTCGAAGTGAACGTCCGCGCCTTTCGCCAGGGGCGAACCGCAGAACCGTATCCGAGCCGTGCAATCAGGGACTACCTGACGCGCGCGGCGCCGTGCTCATCCCTCGAGCGATGCGCGTGCGTTGAAAGACCTCCGGGACCTGGGTTCCTGCGATCTTGACGCGTAGCGCCCGGCGCGCGATCGGTTTTCCGCACGTTCGCGCCGCCGCGCGTCAGCGCCCGCTTTTTCTCGCGTTCGGTGCGGGCATGGTTAAATGGAGCGCAGATCGGGATGCGTGCGTGGAGAGGCGCATATGAGCCAGAACCAGGGATACGGCGCGGCGGATGACCGTCCGTCCAAGACGCCCCTTCATCGTGCTCATATTGATGGCGCTGCTGGTGGTCGTCGGCCTTGCGGGGTTCGTCTATGCCGTCCGGCGGTCGGGGGCCGGGAGCGTTCGATGGCCGACAGAAGCTGCGCAGGCGCAATCTTCCGATCAGGATTCATCTGCGAACGGCGCGGCCCAGACGAACACAGCCGCCACGCCGACGACCGTCCCTCTTGAAGACAGCCGCATCGTCATGACGCTGCATGGCAGCAGGACACGTACGTGAAGACGGGCGAGAGCTATATCGAGTCCGGCGTCCACGTCTCGACGTGAAGGAGCGACCTGACCTCTGGCGTGACGACGTCGGGTTCGGTGGATACGTCAAGCCGGGCGACTATACGGTCACCTACGGTGCGCAACGCCGCCGGCATGGAAGACTCGATCGAGCGCACGGTGCATGTGGCCGATGATGTGTCCTGGATTCCGATGGCATTTCCGTGCTCATGTGCACTAGTCTGCACCGACGAAGATCAGCGCGACGAGGTCGAATTCAGCTACATCAACCAGAAGACGCTTGAAGAGCAGCTTAAATGGCTGACGGACAACGGCTACTACTATCCGTCCTGGTTCGAGCTCCGCGCCTATATCGACGGCACGCATTCGCTGCCGGCGAGCGTCGTGCTCACCTTCGACGACGGCCAGTATGGATTCCTCGACTACGGCATTCCCCTGCTCGAAATACAAGGTGCCCGGCCACGGCGTTCCTCATCGGAGACAACGACAACACCGAAGAGATCATCCACGAGAAGGCAAGCCCCTACATCGATTTCCAGAACCATTCGTACGCCATGCACACGGGCGGATCGACGGCGATCGGGCACGGCGGGCGCATCTACGACCTGACCGCCGAGCAGATCACGGCCGACCTTCAGAAGCTCTCGGATATGCTGGGCACGAACGAGGCTTTCGCCTATCCGTTCGGCGATGTGTCCGATGCGGCACCGGGTGCTGTGAAGGACGCGGGGCTGCTCTGCGCAGTCACCACGGCTTATGATCAGGTCCATGTGGGCGACAAACCTATACGCTGCCGCGCATCCGCATCTTCGGCGAGTCCCCGCTCGACAGCTTCGTCTACCAGGTGCAGACGGGCGCCTGGGCTTTGGGCGGCTCTACGGTCCGGGTCGTCGAATTCATCGAGGAAGCGATTCGTTCAGATAGAAACTCTTGGCGATATGCTCAAAAGGAAGCTGCGACGGGGCGATGCAGGCCGAGCCGCCTGGCGTGCTGCGATGCGCAAAGGCGGCCTGGGCGAAAAAGCGGCATGCCGCCATTCAGAGCGTAGGTTTTCTTCGGCGAAAGCGATAGCCTCGCGTACGGCGGCGCAGACGAGACGGGAATAGCCCGGATAGAATCCATCGTTCGTTCGTTTAAGGATCTCATCCTCCATTTCGCGACCCAGGTACTCGGATGCATCAAGAGAAACGATGCCATGTCGGCCTAGCTTCACCTTCGCGACCCTGGCCCTGGTGGGCGGTTTTCGCAAGAAACGAAACGAACATCAGCTCGGATGACAGGTGGTCATCGGGTTCGTGCTGGAAACTTCTCAACTCGCAGGCCCCACTTTGCATAGGCGCGTCTGACGCGGTCTCCTGCTGAAAGACCATCCTCTCTTTGTTGAGTATACGGATTCCCATAATGGCGCCGCGACCCGTTGCGCGCCGACGAACAATCGGCTGTAGTCTGAGTCGAACGGCTTCGAAGTCTGCATCTCGAAGGGCTTTCGGCACGATTTCGTCCCATGCCTGCAATTCTTCAAGGCATCATTCGCTTCCTTCGACCGCACGAACGGGGTTTCCGAAAACAGTTCGTCATCCGCGACGGTGGCAAACAGATCCCTGTCGGGCATTCCCATGGTCAGCTTTCCCAGCATGGCGAACAGCGCTTCCGCTCCTGAAGGCGACCAACGGCTTCTTTCTGAACTCATGGCGTTCCTTCGTGCCGATCCGAGAGGGCGGCGAAGCGATAGGAACGCTTCGCCGCCGTGCATCATGGTTTACTGTTCTTCGAGGTGCATGGGACGGCATTGGCCGGAATCGTATACCGCGTCCGCATGGGGGTGATGACCACGCATGGACCCTGTGATCGCCGAATCGGGCAGGGGGCGACGTCCTTGAGACCATCGTGCTTTGCCACGAGGTTGTCATACGTGTCATATTCCAAGACTCGTTGGGGCAGATTTCCACAGGCAGGAGCCTCCCGATATCGATGAGGTTCTTGCACATGTCGCACTTCTTGGCGATGCCCAGAGTCTCTACTACGGCGGGGGCGCCGTAGGGGCAGGCCTTTGCGCATGCGCCGCAGCCGATGCATACATCGGGATCGTTGGAAACGATGCCGGTGTCGGTATCTTTGGCCATGGCTCCGGTAGCAGCTTGCCACGCATGCGGGCTTTCGCAATGCCCGCAGGAGAATGAGATCGAATAAGAGAATACGCCTTTGGGCGTATAGGTGCTCAGTGCGGGGTCGTGATCCCAAGTTCCGCCGGAGACTTGGCGAACTTTGCGGAGCCGAGCGCCTACATCGAGGTTGTTGCGGTCCTTGCACGCCAGTTCGCAAGCCTTGCATCCGGAGCAAACGGCGCTGTTGATATAAAAAGCCCATCTGTGCCATGAAAGCTAGTTCTCCTAAAGACTTCTCGGGGCTCCGCACGCGTAGTCCGGGGCGAGGGGTGTGCCGGTCCACTTTTCAACGTTGACGATGCAGCTGTTCCAGGCTTGGTGCCCGCAGCCGACGGCATTGGGCCCGCACAGAACGTTGGTGCAGCCGGCAGATCGACCGGTTTCTTCGTCGATTTCGGCCCATGCGCCTTGGCCGAGCGCAACCACGCCGGGCATCATGATTTCGGTCAGGAGCACAGGGCGCAGAACCTTGCCCCCATCGAGAGGTGACGAGGACGGTGTCGTTTGTCTTGAATCCCTTCGCCTCGGCATCGATGGGGTTCATGTACAGCGGATGGTCGATGGCCTCGCGCAGAGTGGGGACGTTGGCGAAAGAGGAATGAGAGTGCCTGGTGATGTGCACGGTCACGAGCTGGAAGGGATAGTCGCCTTTTTTCTTTGCTGCCCCAGTCTGCGAAGGTCTCCTCGCAGCCCTCGATGGCGGGCATGTACTTGGGGATGGGCGGAATTTCGCTCCAGCCGCAGGCCTTGACGCGATCCACCGCCTGCTGGCGGTAGATTTCGAGCTTGCCTGAGGTAGTGGTGCCGATGGGGTTGGCTTCGGGATCGTCGCGGAATGCCTTGAGCACCACATGGTCAAGACCGTCGTCCTGCGTGCGCTCGTAGGTGTAGATGCCGTTGCGCTTCAGGTCGAGGATGGGCACGGCTCTTCTTCGGGGCATGCCTTTACGCCGAGTGTGTCCAGGTCTTCCTGGGTGATGCTGACCAGGTTTTCCAGTTCGATCCATCCTTCTTGGTGCGGGTGGCTGCGGCGACCCAGTTGAACACCATCTGCTTGTAGTCCAAAGGACGCACTTGCTCGGGATCGACCCCCATGTATTCGGCCAGTTCGGCGGCGATATCAAGGTCGTCTTTGCCTCGAACAGGGGTTCGCAGACCTGGCTGGTCCATAGCATCTGCTCACGATAGCCTGCGGTGAAGTCTCCGTATCGCTCCCACTGGGTGGTGACGGGCAGCACGATGTCGGCATATTTGCAGGCGGTGGTCGTGACGATGTTCTGAGCCACGACGAATTCGACCTTGCGGTAGGCCTCGATGCCCAGCATGGTGCCCGGTGCCTGATTGAGGATGTTCTCGCGAGTATCGTAGATCATCTGGACGTTGCAAGGTTTCTTTTCGCCGTTTCTACGGTGAACTCGCCGTCGAGGATTCCGGTCCAGACCTCGTTGATGTTGATCCGGTAGTTAGGCTCCTCGAGTTTGTTTGTACATGCCGTTGGGCACGCCGTACTCGATGGAGGCGCCGCCTATGGGATTCCAGATCATGTCGTATTGGCCGGAGGTTGTCCAGGAGGGCTCGCCAAGGATAGTACCGCCTTGGAGCAGGGTCAGATATCCGCCCTGCAGCCAGGAGTGGCCTGCATCGGAGCCGCAGCAACAGCCGGGCTTTCCAATGCAGCCGGACATAGCGCCCAAGGTCATGATGGCCTGCACCGAGGTCATGCCATTGGTGGTGCGGGAAGGGGCCGGGGACATGATGATGGAGACCTTCTCGGTCTTGGCGATTTCCAAGGCCAATTCCTCGATGGCTTTGGGATTCACGCCGCAGATCTCGGCAGCCCACTCTGGCGTTTTGGGCGTGCCGTCGTAGAGCGCCGAGGACATAGTCCTTGAAGTTTTCGCGTAGTGGCATCATCGGGCATATGGTCAGCATCGAAGCCTACGGTGCAGCGATTGAGGAAATCCCAGTCGATCAAGGGATTGGAATCCGGATCGTCCTCAGTGAGGAGCACGTAGGCCATGCCCAGCGCCAGGGCGGTGTCGGTTCCGGGCCTGATTCCACGTATTCCGCAGACAGGGCCTGTGCGGTGGCGTGGCGGAAGATATCGATCACGATGAACTTCGTGTTCGCATTCTTGCACTGCAGATAGTCGTAGGTAGGAAGACCGGTGCGGCTCCATGCGGGATTGGAGCCCCAGAGCACGATCAGATCGGCGTTGCGAAGGTCAATGCGGTCGTTGGTGTCCTCGGCCGGGCCGTAGACTTTTGCTAGGGATCCCCATGCGCCAGAGGAGCAAGCGCCCCAGTGCTCAAGATAGCCGCCGCGCAGTGCGAAGAGGCGGCCAATGTCCCAGTTACCGAATAAGGATGCCACGTAGCCGGGAATGAAAACGGAGTCCAAACCGTAGGTATCTTGAATACGAATGGATTCGTCGGCAATGTAGCGATACGCTTCCTCCCAGCTGATGCGCTCCCATTCATCGCGGCCGCGCAGCTCGCCGTGGAAGTTTTTGCCGCCAGGCTGCCAGTTCTTGCGCTTCATAGGGTACTTGATGCGGTCTGCGCCGAACACCATACCGCGCAAGAGGCGCGCGCGGGCGCAGGATCGTAGCTGTGGACAGTCAGGAGAGTCCGCATGGGTCTTGTCGGTGCCCATTCTGACGGCCTCGCCATCTTTTGACCAGAACGTGTTGAACCCCTTGGATCCGCAGTCAGCCCAGCAGTTGCAGGAATCCACTCCCTTGGCTTTTCCGGGATCGGCGGTGCCTGCTGATTCTCTGTCGAATCCTGAACAGCCTGCTGTTCCCAGCGGTGGCTCCGCTTGCGGTCAGCGCGGCGGCCCACTCTGACCGCTCCTCGCCTGGATGCACGCAGCTTGCGTCCAAAGATGTCGACGTAGCATTCTTCGTCATGCCCAATCCCCCCTTTTTCTATTCCTCCATGCCTGGAATCTTCCGAGGATATCTAGATTTCTTCGGAAGACAACGTGAACTGATAGATGAATCGGTTCTTGTTTTTTCCCAGATAAATACCGTTGTTTTGAAAAAGGAAAAATCGAAGCATGAACCGCCCGTCGTAGGAGGGGAAGCACATGCGGGAATTTCCGCATCGCAGGATTCTTCTATTTCGAGAAATGCCTTAAACCGAAATATGGAATCAGGGGTTTCGGGCAGTCGATTTTGCCGATGAGTAAAAATGCGGATGCTGAGGGGTTCTATCAGGGAAGTGGGACCCGATGCAGTTTTTCTCTGAGACAGCAGAGTCATGATCTATTCGCTCGAACCATCGAGAAGATCGCTGCCACTAGCGAGACCGCTTCGTCCAGGAAGCGCGCAAACGCTGTGGGGCTGCGGCGGTGCCGTTTTCTCCAGGTCCCTTGTGCCAGCAGGAACTGGTTTTTAAGCAGCGAGACCCTGGCGGCCGTCTCTCAGGCGGAAATAGCCATAGCGCGACTTTCGATACGAGTCTTAATGGATCGTGCCTGCTTGATTCCCTAGCGACAGGGGCCTCGCCCGTATCGAGGGCGTTTCACCATCAGGACTATGGGAGTGAAGCTAGCTATCGGATGTGCTGCATCCTCGAGTTCGCCTCTTGGGAGTGCGGTGGGGGTTGCCGCATCTCTCCCCGGCCGCGGCTGGCATGGCGAATACCTTGGCGAAATGCCCGCCGGATGTGCTGAAGCCACCATTGCGGCCGCCCAGATCAAGGATTGCGTGATTGATATCTTGGATGGATCCTTCAGGGGGAGGGGCCTGTCTCGGCTTCAGACCTGCTGGATATCAACAGGCGTATCACCTCGGCACTCCCTGGGAAGCCGAGGCAGGGCTTCGCGCCGTGGATTACCGTACGTTGAAGGAGGTCCGGCACTCGGCCGTTGACCTCGACCTGTATGCCCCCACCCTCCGAAGAGCTTCCCCGGCTTCTGAACGACTTGGTGTCCTTTGCAATAGTGACAGGCATTCTGTCGTCGTCCGATCGGCCTTTGGCCCATTTCCAGATGGAGGCGATCAAAGCCTTCGAGGCGGAGTCCGACCAGACCGGCCGGCTTCTTGCCGTCTTGATTTGGCGTAAGCAGGGCCTTGTCCGCAACGTCATGCCCCCTTCTCCATCACGCCCGCCATGGCGACCAATCGCCACGTCGCGAAGCTCGAACCCTATCTTGCCACCAGCACGTTCAGGACCGATAAGGCGATGCTGGCGATGGACGAATGGGTTTTCACAGCGTCAGGGCCTGCGAGCTTGCGGAGTCCGTATCCAGGTTCTGCTGCGCTGAGCTGGCCCAGGTGTACAATAATTGGCTTACGCGTCTTGAAGGGAGCAGGAAAGCATGCCACGAAAAATCTGAGGCAGGCCATGCTGGCGCTTCGGGGATGCCGGTGGTAAGCGTTGGCATGGTGTCATCCGTGACGGGGTGCAGTTTCTCCACGGCTTCGTCGATGGTTGCCGTGCTTGAGCAGGCGGGCATCTTGCGTCGGGTCAAGTCAGGGGAGAGAAACAAGGTATATGAAGCCAAGGATGCCGTAGACCTGTTCACGAAAGTTGAGAGGGCCTTCTTCCCGGCCGTGCCTCTCTCGCGGGACGAAGCGCTAAAACGCTACGTCCAAAATCCTTATGATGGCTTTCCTAAGGCCGAACGACCGAACGGCCTGTGCCTCTGAGGTTGACGTCTATCCGCCCCCCGATGCGTTTTCGCTGCGTTGCGGTCGTCTTGGTGCTACGATGCTCGCTAGATCTCGTCCTTCCCGTGCGAATTCGCACGGGAAGGAGGCGGTTGCGCTTCTGTTTCGCCCGTGGCATTCATCCGGTCTTTTCCTTGCGACGACCGGCCTTCATCGAAAGGATTTCACATGCTTCCTTCCCTGCGTCGAAAGAACCAGAGCTTTCGGATGAGAAGGTGCAGGCCGTCATCGCCCGCAACACGCATGGCGTGCTGGCGCTCGCAGGCGATGATGGATATCCCTACGCGCTTCCCATCAGCTATGCCATACGCGGACGGCGCATTCTATTTCCGCTAGCGCGCCGGCGGGACACAAGATCGATGCCATCGCGCGCTGCGGCAAGGCATCGCTTGCGATCGTCGATGCCGACGAAGTCGATGGGCCCGGATACACGACGCACTTCCGCAGCGTGATCGCTTTCGGGCGTATCCGCCTGATCACCGACCGCGCGAGAAGATGGAGACGGCGATGATGCTCGGTGCGCGCTACAATCCCGGCGTCGACCAGGAGAAGGTGCTGACCGAGCAGATGGCGGCGAGCTTCCGCGCACATGCATATGATCGCGCTCGACGTTGACGAGATGACCGGCAAGGAATCGAAGCATTTCGCCACGCAGCGCCGCATCGAGAAGGGCGAGGAACGCGCATAGCATCGAGCGTCTCGGCCCATGCCGGCAAGTTCCGCTCTCGCTGGCCGTGCGGCAGACCGTTGCGAGGGCCTGCGAGCCCGTGCGGTGCCGTCCTTGCACCGACCGGACTGGGCGCTTGCGCTCAGCTGCTGCAATCGGTGTCTGGGTCAGCCTGATCACGTACTCGGGGAAGGCGGCCTGGATCTCTTCGCGGATGGCTTCGGCGGCCGATGCGCGATGAGGCTCGTCGAAGGAAATGACGACGTCGAGGCTTATGGTGCGGGCATCATCGTCCAAATAGAATCCATGCACCTCGGATGTGCTCATGCTTCCGGACGATTTCGTTCACGTGCGAGCGGATAGATGAGACGCGGCTTGTATCGTCGACATTCGTGGAATAGATCCGACCGCGTCGATGACGACGTTGCAGGTGCGATAGACGGTCGTGGTGATTTCGCGGGTCAACGCGTCGATGCGACGGGCGGTCGTGGTCTCGTCGACCTCGATGTGCACGCTTCCCATCTGGCGGTTCGGACCGTAGTCGTTCAACGATGGTCGTAGGCCCCTCGCACGCCCTCCACGCCTCGACCGTCTTCCTCACGCGATCGGCGAGATCGGAATCCATGCGTTCCCGAGTATCTTGTCGAGGGCTTCGCGCAGGATATCGATGCCGGCTTTGACGATGACCAGGAGATGACGACGCCCAAATAGAGCCTCGACGAAATCCCGAACACGGGCTCACGCCCGCGACGACAAGCGTGGTGGCCGAGATGGCGGCGTGTCATGGTCGCGTCGGTGCCCGACGCCTTGAGGCGAATTGGATTCAAGCGCCCCGTCCGCGTGCCGTGGCACAGCGTCCCAGAGCGATCTTCGCGACGACGCCGAGCGCCACGATGACGAGCGCGAGATCTTGCCGTATGAAGCGGGCGAGGGTCGATGATGCGGCTGACGGATTCGGAGAGGAGGTCACGCCGGCCCAGAGCACGATGGCCGCGATGATGATCGTCGTAAGATATTCGATGCGGCCGTGGCCGAAGGGTGCGCGGTCGGGCTCCTTTTCCGACAGGCGCGTCCGGACGATGGGTGATGATCGACGAGAGCGCGTCGGAGAGATTGTTCACGGCGTCGAGGACGATCGCGATCGATCCCGTCATGGTGCCGATGGCGGCTTTCATGGCCAGCAGCATGTTCCCGACAACGCCGACGATGGATGCGCGTACGATAAGCGCACCGCGCCTCTGGGCGCCTTCCGTAGCCGAGGCGTTTCCCTGCAGCGTCTGATCGGGTCTAGGCATCTTCTCACGTCCTTTCCTGCGGCATCGGAATGCGGCGCGGTTTCCTGCAATGCAGGAATTCCCGTCGAACCGGCGCTCTGCAATGCTGGCATTCTACAACGTCGGTCTTCTGCCGCGATGCAGGCGCAGCGCGATGCCGACGCTTCGCGGCATCAGCGCCGGCATTCCCACGGACTTGGCTCTGCAATGCCGGCGAGGCGTAGGAATCGGCGGCGGCAGGCAGGTCTACCTCGGGGAGCTGCAGGTAGCGGACCGTGCGGCTGTCGAAGCGAATGCACGTGTTGGACATGAGAGGCGCGCACGAGGCGTCCCTGTCGATAGGCGACCAGGCGGGCGCTGAGGGATGGGCGTCCAGTCTTCGAGCGTGAGCGGCACGGTGCAGAACATCGCCGCGTCGTCGTGCTGGCTTACATAGAGCGTGGTGTCGAGCGTGTTCGTGTGAATGAAAAGCGTCTGTCCGTCATCGAGGATGAGATTAAGCTTGTTGCCGTTCGACAGCTGGTCGAAGGCGCTGCCGAGCGCTTCGAACTTCGTCGAAGGAAAGCTCGTGCCCACGCCGCCGCATGGCTTCGTCGATGACGTCCACGAGGAACATCAGCACGCATTCGCTATCGGTTTCGCCCACTTCCCATGAATCGTATCCCGCAGGCAGCGCGCTCGTTGACGATCACGCCGTTATGGATCATCGTCCAGGCGGTTTCCGAGGAATCGGTCTGGACGAACGGATGGCAGTTGGTCGTAGGCGCAGGTGCCGCGTGGCCTCGGATATGGGGCGAGAATATGGGTGGATTCGATCGCCCTCATCGAGGGTATGCCGCACGAGGGTCGAACGGTAGGCGGGTATGGGTTCCTTCACCATGCGGACCTCGTCGCCTTCGTGCCAGGCGACGCCCCAGCCGTGCGGGTTGTCCACGCTGTTGCCGAAGAATTCGGCGAGCGCGGCGGTCGCGGTCGTGGGATGAAGCGAGCTATAGGCGAAGAGCTGGCACATATCGGGATCCTTCAGCGGTTTCGCCGGGTCGCGAAGGGTGCGGCGCAGCGCGTTATGCGGGGATATGGTAGGCGAGTGCGCGCGATCGTCCTGCATTCAGGAAATCTGCGTCGAAAACGCAGGTTGGAGGATTCGATATCTCGAATAGGAAGGGTCTCGGCGCCGATGGCGGATCGAAGGTCGGCGTCAGGAGGCCTGAGGCGCGCCCGTTGCCGAGCCCTATCCGTTGTCGATCCCTCGTTCGGCCTTCTCCATGCCGTGGCGTCGCACGTTGGCGAAGATGGAGCCGGCGATATTGGTGCCAGATGCTGAAGATGGCGCCCGGCAGCGTGGCGAGGGGATTGGCTGCGAAGTTGGCGGCGGCGAGGGCTCACGGCCAGGCCGCTGTTCTGCATACCGACGTCGACGGCGAGTGCGGTGGTCTTGTCATAGTCGAGTTTGAACAGGCGCGATATGCCGTAGCCTGCAGCCAGCCCGATGCGCGTTGTGCAGCGCGACGACGGCCAGCACGAGCACGCCGCTCTCGATGATCTTCGATCCGTTGTTGGCGGATGATGCCGGCCACGATAAGCGCGATGGCCAGCACGGATACGAGCGGCGCATGATGCCGCCGGCGCGTCGATCGCCCTCCGCCGACGGTCGAGACGAGGATGCCTGCGATCACAGGGAGAAGCACCACCCGCGACCGATGCGAACATGGGCCCCAGAACGACACGTCGACCCACGCGCCGCCCAGGCAGAAGACGAGCGCCGGCGTGACGATCGGTGCGAGCAGGGTGGATGCGATCGTCATGCCGACCGACAGCGGCACGTTGCCGCGCGCGCGATGTAGGTGATGACGTTCGACGCCGTGCCGCCCGGCAGCATCCGACGAGGATGACGCCGATCGCGATATCGGCCGGAAGGTCGAGCGCCACGCCGAGCCATGCGGCAAGCGGCGCGATCGTGTACTGCGCTATGACGCCGAGCGCGACTTCCTTCGGATGCGTGAAGACGACCTTGAAATCCCTGGGCCTTGATGGTCAGCCCCATGCCGAACATGATCACGCCCAGAAAGACGGTCGTGTACGACGTCGCCCATGAGAAGAGCGAGGCATGAAGAATGCCCAGACCGAAAGCGCCACGATGATGACGGCGACGTAACGGGAGAGCGCGGTTCCGATGGCGTTGAGCGTTTTCAGCGAGAAATCCTGCAGGTCGAAGCTGGGGTTGTCGATCAGGCGGGTGCAGCCGATGCGCACGGGACTCACGCAAAGCGCGTCGCGGTCGAGCGCCTCGATCGGCTGCATCGTGAGCGCATCGACGACGGTCACGTATTCGACGTCGGCGAGCGGCTCTTCGGCAAGCACCGCCTTCATCGCGCTTTCGAGCTCGGTGGCTGCCATGCCGGCGTGCGCGATGCGCTGTCCCTCGAAGATCGAGCGCGAAAGCACCGTGGCCGCTACGCATCTCCGGGCGAAAGGTAGACGTTGCGCGAGGATTTCGCCGGGCCGTCGGCCTCGCGGACGATCGGGCGGCCGACGACTTCGACGTCGAAGTCCAGGTCGGCCGCCATCTTTTCACGATGGCAAAGCTGCTGGGCGTCCTTCCGCCCGAAGTAGGCGCGGTCGGGCAGGAAGATGTTGAAGAGCTTGGAAACGACGGATGTCACACGCCGCGGAAATGGATCGGGCGTGCGGCCCCGTCCATGGTTTCCGGACAGCAGATCGATGCTCACGAAACGCGTGCGGGTCATGGTACATGGCCTCGGGTTCGGGATGGAATACGAGGGTCGGCGCCGATGGTTTCGCAGAGCGCGACGTCTCGGTCGAAATCGCGGGGATGGGAGGCCAGATCCTCGTTCGGGGGCGGAGTGCGTCGGATTCAGGAACACTGACACGGCCACGCGGTCGTTTTCTCGGCGCGCGCGTTCGATCAGGCTCGCTGTGTCCCTCGTGCAGGTATCCCATCGTGGGAACGAGGCCGACCGTCTTGTCCGCGCGCGCCTCCACGCTCGAGCGATCGCCTTGGCGTCTTCGACGGTACGTGCGATCTGCATGCGAATCCTTCTTTCGATTGCGCGGACGAAAGGCCTCGCGCGTCGTCTCGGGCATATCGCACGATGATCACCGTGCCTTGCGCCGTTTCGCCACGACGCCTTCATGCGCCGTGGCCAACGTGCGAGTACTCCTGACCGGCGTTTACGTCTATGCGTTCGCCTTCTTCTCGTGGATGGGTTTCCGCATGACGGCTTCGTGACGTTTTCGTCGGCAAGGTGTGGGGATTGTCTGCGCGCGTCGCCGGAGGAGCACATTCGTATTCAAGCCTTTCGGCTTTCAAGACTATTCGCCGCAACGGACAGGAGGCCTGTTTCGCAATGCGGCACCGATCGAGACGCCAGCCTCGAAACGGGGACTACGACAGGTGCGATGTTGCCGTGGCGACGGGCAAGTACATCGGCGGCGCCGCCTGACGTTACGCGCGGCGTTGCTGCGCCGGGCGCTCGACGACGCCGGCTACGAAAACGTGCCCATCATCACGAACGACGACGTGGATTATCACGACATGCATCCCGGCTTCCAGGATGAATCTGGCAAGCGCCATCCGCATCGCGATGGGTCTGCCGACGATCGATGCGCTTGAAGAGATGCTGCGCAAGATCCGTCCGTACGAGCTTGAAGCGGGGTCTGCCGATGCGGCGTTCGACCGGGCGATCGATGTGCTCATGGATGGCATCGAGACTCATGGCGTGCGCGGCGCGGCACGCGAGGTTCGCCCGCGCGGTCGATATCATGGATGCCGTATTTCACGATCGCAGCAATCCTCGTCCGACGGTGCTTATCGTGGGCGAATACCTGCTCAACTTCCATCCGGGCGCGAACCACGGGTCGAACGCTATCTGGAAGCAAACGGGCTCCGAGGTGGTCGAGGCGCGGATGACCGACGTCATCCGCAAGACCCTACTTCTACAAGCATGCCCAGGTGCGCGAATACCGGGTGGACAAGCCGCTCGGCGAGAAGACCTGGTATGCGGTGGCGGACGACCTGTTCAACGTCGCTCATGCGCTGACCGATCGCATCGCGGCGAAAAGCCCGCTCTACGAGCCGGCCAGCGCATGCAGGATCTGGTCCGGGCAAGCGACCCGATCATCCACCATACCTTCGATGCGGGCGAAGGCGTGCTCATACCCGGCGAGATCACTGCATCATGCCTCGCGCGGGTGCCGCAACTTCGTCATACTGCAGCCTTTCGGATGCCTGCCCAACCATATCGTCGGGCGCGGCATCGCGAAACGCCTGAAGGAGATGTGTCCGGACGCGCAGATCCTGCCGCTCGACTACGATCCCGACGTGAGCTTCGCGAACGTGGAGAACCGCCTTCAGATGCTCATCGCGGAACGCCCGCGGGCGTGCAGAGTAGAGGCCCGTCCGCTTTCGGTGCTCGCTTGGGCGCGTGAACGCCCGCGGGCGCACGGGGTAGGAAAGGCGCTTCCCGTCGCGCGGGCGAATGCCCAGTTGAATGCCCGCGGGCGCTGCGGGTGGGACTATCAGGGCGGATCGAGGCGTAGGCGTTGCGAGCGCCCGTTGCCGCGAGGGGCGGGTCGAGGGGCAGGATGAGCCGCCTGTAACAGCGCAGGGAAAGAATCGGCTGCGGCACCCATTGCCGCGAGGGTGGGATGGATTCTACGGTCCGGCTACTCGACATATAGCGAGCGCCCGCGGACGCGAGGAGGGTAGGACTATCCGGAACGGATCGAGGCGTAAGGATGAATCGGGCTCCGGTCGGCTCGTTGGGCGATGGCATATATGCTCTTTTCCCTCAGTGTCAAAAATACGGGCTAGTGGAGTTTTATAAGTCGAATCAAGAAGATCCTCGACCGATTCTTGGCCAACGTTTCAATATATAGTGCATGCATGAGGCCTATGCGGCATATAGGTGAACGCTAAAAGCGTAGATCCGCGCGGAGAGCAATAGCGTACGATGTAAATTCCCACTAGCTCCAGATATTCTGGCAGTTGAGCCTGAAACACCCGCGTCGCAAAGCTCCGATTTTTCGGCAGATTGAAGCTCATCCGAACGTTCCGGTCTGATAGGGAGGCCTGATAGGAAAGTTGCCTGATATCGAGCCGCCGTTTGGAATCGATCAGGAACGGGGCTTGCACGCCTTCCCGAAAAGGCGAGTCGGCGGTAGGATACGCGATGCTGCATCATATGCGCCGAAACTCGAGGACCCCCTCTTCCATGAAGACCGCCTTTAGGATACTCGCGCGCGACCTGGGGCGTCTTGCGCGCAACCCGGTCGCGCTCATCGTCATAGCGGGACTTATCGTTCTCCCTGCGCTCTATGCGTGGTACTGCATCTGGGCGAATTGGGATCCGTGCAGGGAACACCGGGAACATCCGGGTGGCGGTGGCGAATGCCGATGCCGGCGCCGATACCGAGGCGCTCGGGCATATCGATGTCGGATCCCAGATGGAAGCGAACCTGCAGACGACGATCAGCTGGGTTGGGAATTCGTGTCCGAAGACGAGGCCGTACAAGGCGTCGAGTCGGGCGAGTACTATGCCGCCTACGTCATCCCTGCCGATTTCAGCGCCGACTTCGCAAGCGTGCTCACCGGCAAGCCCGAGCACCCTACGATCACGTATTACGCGAACGAGAAGCACAGCGCCGTCGCCACGAAGGTGACCGATTCGGGCGCGACGGCGCTTCGAGCGTAAGGTCAGCGAACAGTTCGCATCCGCAGCGAGCGAGGCGGCCTCGTCTGCCGCGCGCGATGCCGCAAAAGTCTGTGAAGGGCGAGGTCGAGGGTGCGAACGCAGGCGTTGCGGCCGGGGTCGCCGGCGCAAGCGACGACTTGTCGTCGGTGCGGGAGGCCCCTGGCATCCGCTCGGAAGGCATCGACGGCTGGAAGGGTTCGGTTTCGTCGGCGCGCACGACGCTCGGCGATGCGAAGTCCCTCGCCTCGTCGATCTCCTCGTCCCTCGATACGGCGGGGGCGCTCATGACGTTCGCCCAAGCCGACGCCGGATCGTTTTCGGCATCGGCATCCGGTGCGCTCACGAAGGGAGCGTGGCCCTCGGCGGAGCTTCGAGCCAGGCATCGATCGCGGTCGGCAAGCTGGCGGCGAAAACGACTGAGGCGAAGGGCGACGTGGATGCCGCGATCGCATCGCTCAACAAGGCGATCGACCGCAACGACGAGGCCATCGCGGCGCTGAAGGCGCTCGCATCCGCCGATCCGAACGTTTCGAAGGCGATCGACGATCTTCAGGCGCGCAACGATCGCTATCGGGCCGCCGTCGGCACGCTCCAGGAAACGAGCGACGCCCTGGATGCCGCCGTGAGCGCGGCGAACGAGCACGATGCAGGCGATGGGAGGCATCGTGTCGAACGATCTTGCCGGCATCTCCTCGTCGGCGCAGTCCGTGAATACGACCATAACGCCCCAGGTGACATCGGGCCTCGGCTCCCTGTCGACATCTCTCGGACTGCTATCCGGCGTGTCGTCGCGCTCGGGCCGCAGAGCTCGATCGAGGCCCTGCGCTCCTGGATCAGCTCGATGGAACGCTCGGCGAAAGCGCCTCTGCCCTCGATGCGACGGCATCCACCCTCGCGACCACCCAGGCCGACCTGTCCTCGACGGCATCCGACCTGGCTGCTCTGTCCGATTCGCTCGAAATCGACGAGCTTTCCCAGATTCTCGGCATCGATCCGCCGACGTGGGCGATTTCATGGCCTCGCCCGTGACGCTTACGACCAAGGTCGTCTATCCGGTGGAGAACTACGGGTCGTCGGTGGCCCCCTTCTACCAACCTCGCCCTCTGGGTGGGCGGCTTCGATGCTCATGGCGCTCATCAAGCTCGAGGTCGATCGCGAAGGCATCGAAGGTCTCACCGCCACGAGGGCGTATCTCGGCGCATGGCTTCTTTTCATGGTGCTTTCCATCCTGCAGGCGCTCGTGATCTGCACGGGCGATCTGGTCATCGGCGTGCAGTGCGAAAACCCCGTCGCCTTCCTCGCCGCCGGCGTGCTGACGTCGCTCGCCTACATGAACATCATCTTCATGCTCGGCATCACGCTTCGGCATATCGGCAAGGCTGCGGCGGTCATCCTGCTCATCATGCAGATTCCCGGGTCGTCGGGCATGTATCCGATCGAGATGATGCCGGGGTTCTTCCGCATGGTGCATCCGCTTCTCCCGTTCACCTACGGCATCGACGCGATGCGCCAGGCCATGAGCCCGGCATATACGGCCACGACCTCGCCTTCGACGCGGCCATCCTCCTGATCCATCGTGCTCGTCTCGCTTTTCATCGGCCTGGTCGTGCGTCCCTACGTGCTCAACCTCAATGTGCTCTTCGATGCCAAGCTGCACGAGACGGGCTTCCTCGTAAGCGAGGCAGGGCGTGCGCCAATCGCGCCACCGCGCCCGCAATGTCATCCGGGCCCTGCTGGATACCGATACGTACCGTGCGATGCTGCTCGATCGCGCGAGCGGTTCAACCGCAGCTACGACGGCATCGTACGCGTCAGGTCGATGTCGTCGCCGCGCTGCCGCTCGTGCTCATGGCGCTGGTCTCGTTCGTCAATGTGGACGTGGACGACAAGCTCCCTGCTGCTTGCCGGCATGATCGCCCTCGTCATTCTCGTCGACGTGTTCCTCATCGTCGTCGAGGTTCCTGCGCGAAAGCCTCGGCTTCCAGCTGCGCATAGCCGGCCTCGGCGGGGATGCGCTCATCGATGACGCGCGCGACCACCTGCCTCTCCGCCACCATGATTTCTCGCCCGACCATCATGCGCGTGTCGTCGAGGCTCGGACCGCATCGACGAAGCCGGGCGCGCACGAGCGGGCAGGCGTCGAATCGGGTGGATAGCGCTGCAGAAGACCTGTTCAGGGGCGATGATCCTCTCGCATTCCACGATGGCGCAGATGCGGGCGGCCGCTCTCGAATCGATGGCGAACACGGCGTCGTCCCCTTCGCATCCGGCGATAAGGCCGACGTCGATTCTCTCAGGCATGGCGGCTCCTTGGATTCTGGGAGCGCGCCCGGCATCGATCCTTCGGGTCCGACAGCGCGCCCGGTCCTTCCGATGAGAAGGGAGGCGCGCGATGAAAACCTCCTCGGCTTGAGGCCAGCCAGGTCGCACGCGACGTCCTGCGGATCTTCGTCGGCGACGTGCGCTACGGCGTGAAGAACGTCATCGGCATCATCGTCCTCATGGGCCTGGTGCTCGTGCCCCCGATGTACGCATGGTTCAATATCGCCGGCAGCTGGGATCCGTACGGGCATACCGAGGGCTCAGGTCGCGGTTGCGAACGAGGACGCGAGGCTACGAAAGCGACCTGACGCCCGTGGACATCAACATGGGCGACGCCGTCGTGTCGTCGCTGCGCGCCGACGACAGCTTCGACTGGGTCTTCGTCAGCGAGGACGAAGCGGTCGAGGAGCATCCGGTCGGGCAGATGCTATGCGGCCATCGTCATCCCCGGGGTTTCAGCGCCGACATGATGACGTTGTTTTCGCCCGACGTCACGCATTCGGAGATCACCTATTACACCAACGAGAAAGAAAACCCCATCGCACCGCGCATCACGAGAAAGGCGCTGCTTCGGTGCAGGATTCCGTGCGTGAAGTTCACCGAGACGGTGGACAAAGGCGGCTCTGTCCTGCAGAGCGACCTCGTGTCCTATCTCGACGGCGATCAGGTCTCCACCTCATGCGGCGCGCATGGACGGGCATATGGCCGACGCGGCCCGCGACATGCGTTCGGCCGAGGGCGACATGCGCGCGTTCTCGTCCTCATGACGGCGGCATCCGGCCTGTCCGATGCATCGGCCTCGATGCTTTCATCGTCGAAGGACGCCTCGTCGGGCGCCGCTTCCTCCATCACGGATGCGGCATCCGGCTTGTCCGATGCGTCGGATTCGTTCGACGCGGCGACCGGAGCGGTGCAGGGCGCCCTGGCGCAGAGCCTCGCGGGCTTCGACGGCTTGGACGCCGAGGTGACTTCCGCGCTCGACGACGCCCAGGGCCGATCAAGCGATGCTTCGGCGATCCTGCGCTCCGCCGCGCAAGGGGCGGAGGATTCTCGCGTCGCTTATGAATCGGTGCGCGATGCCGCTGGCGGCCGCCGATACGAGCGGGGAGGCCATGGCCGCGATCGACCGCGTCATCGCCGAGCTTGCAGCGCTGCAGCAGAACCTCGGCGACGCGGCGGACGCTCTCGACGCAGGTACGTCAGATGCATCAGCGCAGATAGATACCGTACGGTCATCCATCGCCGATGCGAAGGCGAGCATTTCGGATGTGTCGGGGTCGGACGATCTCAGGAAATCCCTGGACGCGCTGACCGCATCGCTCGGGGATATCTCGACGAAGTCCTCGACGGTGGCGTCCGATCTGGCGGATGTCGCGGGAAGCCTTTCCGCAATGCCGGATCGCTTTCCTCCACGCCACTGTCCGATGCGGCCTCGTCGCTCGACGACGCGGCGGACAAAGCTTGACGATACCGCTCTCCTATCTGGATGAATCCCGTGAAAAGCTCGCAGCGGCCCTTGCATCGGGCAATCTTGACGAAGTGCGCACGATCTTGAACGGAGGTCGGATGCCCTTGCCGAATATCTGGCCTTGCCTGTGCGTGTCGATCGGCAGGCCGTCTATGGGGTCGCGAACAACGGTTCGGCCATAGCTCCCTTCTACACGGTCCTTTCGCTTTGGGTCGGCGCCATCATCCTTGCGGCGATGATGAGGACCCGCATCGCCGATCGGCGCCTGTCCGAGCTGGGCATGCCGTCGCCCGCGGCGCGTTATTTCAGACGGTTCGGCATCTTCTCGCTGCTTTCCTTCGGACAGGCGTTGCTCGTATGCCTGGGCGATCTGTTCATCCTGCAGATCCAGTGCGTCCATCCGGTCTTCTTCGTGATTGCCGGCATCGTTGCCGGTCAGGTATTCATGCTGATGATGTATACGTTGACCGCGATGTTCAACGAGGTGGGCAGGCGGTTGCAGTCATTCTGCCTCGTGATGCGAGGTGGCGGGTCGGGCGGCACGTTCCCTATCGAGATGACGGGTCCGTTCTTCCAGGCCGTCTCATCCGTTCTTGCCCTTCACCCACGGCATGAATGCGATGGCGGCGTGCGTGGCGGGCATCTACGGCGGCGAATTCCGCCTTCCACGTGATCGCGCTGCTTGCGTTCGCGATACCGACGCTGCTGGTCGCGCTCGCTGCTGCATGCGCGGCGCTGAAGCTCAACGATTTCGTCGGCGGGAAGCTCGCCGAGACGAAGATTCATGTAGGGCGCACGGCTCGGGGATCGCGGGCAAAGCCGTGCGGCGTCGTCAGTGGAGCCCTCGTGGAGCCCTGTTCGAGGCGTGGCGTCTAAGCCGGGCATGGGCATGCACCTCGAGGATGCGGCGGCGGTTAAAAGCGTCCTTTGCTGGTACAGCTCCGCATCCTCGAATCCAGGCTGCGATAGTACGCGCGCGTTCCGATGGCGCTGATGACGTTGAGATGCGAAACCCGTTCGTCGCGCAATGCGCGCAGCCTCTTCTATGAGACGTTTTCCTAGGCCGAGATGCTGCGCACCATCGCTGAGCATGCAGGCGCGCGCTGCCGCAGACGTGCACCTCGCGGACCATGGCTTCCCCAAATGCACGGGAAGCTCGTCCGCGTGAGCGGCTGATTATACTCCTGGTGCGGCATCGACAGGCGAAGGAACCCTGCGATGCGCCCGTCGAGACTTTCCACTGCAGGAAGCGTTCGCTCGTGTTCGTCGTTTCGTGGGGATGATCTCGAGCTCGAGCGCATCTGCGTCGATGCGCGCAGTGCCCATCTCGCGGAAGCGGATCTCGGCAACGTCCGACGCGCGCCCGCACGCTTCGATCTCCGATTCGACCATCTGGCGCAGGTTGGTCTTCTTGTTGCCGACGAGGATATCGTCGGCGGAGATATCGCGGATCATGCGGGAGATGCGCGTATAGGGACGCGGATGCCAGCACGTCGGCGACCAGGATGTCGAGCAGCTCGTCTTCTCCGTAGGGGCGCCACAGGCCGGCTTCGTAGAGGTCGACCAGGCCGGTTCCTGCGACGAGGCGCGCGAGGGTAAACTTGCCTCGTCGGGCAGGAATGCCGGGTTCGTCACGAACTCCCGGTAGTCGCGCTTGTCCGATTCGGGCGTCTGCCGTGAGGTTCATGGAAGTGGGTGTGCAGCTTGAACCCGAAGGCGCGCATCAGCTCAGAATGCATGCTCGATGGAACTCAGGTCTACCCTGGCGGTCGTTCGCTAAAGCACGCGTCCGTCGAGGCTCTGGATGCCTATTTGGATCTTCGTGCATCGAGGCGCCGCGCGAGCGTGAGGCTTCGCGCATCGATGGCGTCGGGGCGCGTCTCGACGACGAGGCCGACCACGCGCCTGCGCGCGGTCTCGTTGCGCCGCTGCTCGGATTCGAGCTCCTGCAGCGTGGCGGTTTGGCTGCGGCCGGCGGTGCGCCATCGTCGGGTATCGTAGAGCGATGCCACGGCATCGTTGAGTCTCTTCTCACTGCATCGACGCGCGCCTGCGCGCGCATAGAGTCTCCCGCGAGGATGCCGGTCGTTCTCAATCCGAATGCACGCAGCTTCTCGCGCCGCGCGGCGTGGGACTCCGCGTCTCGTCGTTCAGGGCGCGGAAGAGTTCGCGCACGAACCAGATCTGGTAGTTCTCGGGATGGTCGGTCCGGTGCCGCCGAGACTGATGAGCTCGACCTTATCTATCGGATGTCCCATGGCGGCAAGTGCGCGCACGCGTGAGACGACCTGCGGTACGGGTCGAAGAAGTTGTGCTCCGCCCGCTGGCGAGGCGGGCTCGTTTGGCAGATAACTCTTCGGCATGCGCGTCGTTTCGCAGTAAAGGCAGGCGCTCGCGCAGGGCCAAGGCTTGGTGATGACGGTGATGGTGGCCACGCCCGATGCGGTGCGGCGCGGTTTTCATCTGGATGGCGGCGAGCGGCTCTCGTTCAGTTCGAAGTCACGTTCCACGAGCGCCATCGTGCAGGGGTCGTTCCGCTTCGTCTTGGTGGGGAACGGCGGAAAGCCGCGCTTCGAGACGTGCGTGCAGCCGTCGGAATAGCCGTGGTTGCGGCGCTGCAGAGGCGCGCGACCTCCTCGGGCCGAGGAGCCGCGGGTGCGGATGCGGTCGATGATGTCGAGGAGGGTTCTTCCATATCCAGGGATTCTAATGGATGCGTGCGGGCGTGCAGGGGCCGGCGGGCGGATTCCATGCGTCTTCGCGGCGTGCCGCTTCGGCGGGATCGGGCGCGTTCGGGCGACCGGGCTTTGCATCCCGAGATGCGCGGTAAAGACATGGCCGGGAACGCACGGGCGACCGTCCGTTATAATCCTGCGCATGAGCACCGACGACGCGCGATACCTTGCTGCGCTGCAACGAGCGTTTTCTATCGGCTGCACGCCGATTCCCTTCTCGATACGCGGCAGGCTCCCTGGCAGGGTGGATCCGTGCATGCGACAGGGTCGTGCCGGCCGTTTGTGGCAAAGCGATCGGGCGCGCTGGGCATGGCGAAGCCTTCGATGAGCCGGGATTACCGGGCGATGAAGCCTTCGAGGGGCTGAATGCATCGGGGACGGTGGCTCATCTGCCGTTCGCGTGCTCGACGCAGCCTGCGGCAGCCTTCGGTTCGAGCGGTTTTCTGGCAGCGCGCTATCCGCACGTGCCGTTCGCATTCGACGCGGTGGATTCGTGCGTTGAGCTCGCGCGCCTCGGGTCGGACGGTTTTTCCGGCGGGGATGTGCGCTTCGAAGGCGTGATCTTATAGGGATGCTTCTCGAGGATCCGATATCTCCGTTTTCGTGCGAAGACGCACGACCTGGCGGTCTGTTTCGGCTTCATGCATCACGTGCCCGGTTTCGAGAACCGCCTGCGCCTTCTTGAGGCCATGATGCGCGCGACGCGTCCGGAAGGCTTCGTCGTGGCGACGTTCTGGCAGTTCACGAACGATCCGGCACGTGCGGCGAGCTCGGTGCGACCATGCGCGTCTGGCACGGTCCCTCAGGCGGCCGATCGCCTTCGAGCCAGGCGACTTCCTTCTCGGTTGGCAGGACGACGGGCGGCCGTGCGCTATGCCATGAGGGCCGACGATGAAATCGATCGGCTCGTCGCGGCGCTTAGGGCGCCATGCACTGATACCGCGTCGTGGACCGATTCAAGTCCGACGGCCGGACGGGCGATCTCAATGCCTACATCGTCCTTAAGCGCGCCTAGCGGTTCGCGTCGAATTCCAGAAGCGCGGAAACGCGCATCGCTTCGTGCGAGAGGCGGCGGGCGTCCCATCCATCGCGATACGCCCGTCTTCGATGAAGACCACGCGGTCGAACCGTTCGATGCCTGCGGTGATGCGTCACCATGACGAGCGTGCGGTTCTGCGCCGCGTTCAGCGAACGTATCGAGCAGGCCGGTCTCCGTATCGGGATCGAGCCCGCTCATCGGCTCATCGAGCATGATGATAGGCGCCTTCGACAGCAGAACGCGTGCAAAGCGCGATGCGGTGACGTTCGCCGCCGGAAAACCGCGCGCCGTCCTCGCCGCAGAGCGTGTTCAGACCGCAGGGGGAGGCGCGCAAGCGCCGGTGCGAGCCGACGGATTCCATGGCGCCTCGCAGGTCGTCGTCAGTTTGCATCCGGATCGGCGATGCGCAGGTTCGCGCGCAGCGTCTGGTCGAGGAGCGTAGGGATCCTGCTGCACGTATCCGGCGATGCGTGCGATGCCGTTTCCGAAGGACGACGCCTCGCGCCCCGCGATGCGTATCGACCGTTCCGCGGCGCCGCGTCTCCGCGTATGAGCGAGCACGGCGTCGATTTGCCCGACCCGCTCCGGCCGAGCACGGCGACTTTCTGGCCGAAGGGTATGTCGAGCGTGATGCCGTCGAGCGCGGGGCGGTCCGAGCCGTCGTGAGACGTATGCGACCTCGCGCACGTCGATCGCGGGATGCGCCGCATCCGCTTCGTTCAGAAGACGGGCAGCTCCCTGCGCATCCGCATGGCGCCTGCGGTTCGGGAAGGCGTCGCGATCGTCGGATCCGCGCTCCTGGCCGTTTCGACCGCCTTTCACGGGTTTCGTGCATGCCGCGCCTGATGGCGCGAGCCTCATCCTCCGCTTCGGAATGCGGTTCAGGTGCGTGATGGATTGGGCGTAGGTGCGGCTTACGGCCGCACCGTGCGGAAGGGGAGATAGCTTCCGCAAGGGAGGAATCCGAGGGCGAAGCCGCGACCCAGTTCGCCGCATCGCCCGCCGGCGCCTGGTTCGGCGAAGCGCTCGCGCCCGCCCAGACGATCGTCATGCATGTTCCGATGCGAAGACCGCCGCCATCGAGGCGTCGATGACGTGGCGGCGGCGCTCAACTGCGGATTCTTCGCGTGCGATTGCGGACTGCGTCGTACGATGCGTCTCGAAATTCCGCCCGCGGCCCGCAGCACGATATCGTTCAGGCCCAAGACGTCATCGGTCAGGTTCGCATAGCATGCATCCGTCGCGTTCTTGCTGCGTTCAGATGCGTGCGGTTCGCGCTTTTCTGAGAGTGAGGGGAAGGACGAAGGCCGCAACGCCGAGGAGGACAGCCGTGCCGGCTGCGAAGGGCGGCGAGAGACATCCGAGCGCGATCGACGCGAGCAGGTGGGAGCAGAAGCGCTGTCACGGCAGGGAAGATGCTGCGCAGTGAGGTTCTGGATATGGCCGATGTCGTCGGATACGAGGCGAGCACCTCGCCTGCGCTTCTGCGCGATCCGAGGCGCAGCGCGATCTTCTCGAGCGCGGCATACAGGCGAACGCGGGTCCGATGTCATGCGGAAGACGGTCGTGGCTGACGGGGCGCTCGAGTAGCGAAGGACGGGTTTGCCGCCTCCGAATACCTGCACGCAGATAAGGGGCGGGTAGACGAGCAGGATGGCGTCAGGACGCTCGGCTGCGCGACGGTGAGTAGCCGACGAACATGCGAGGCGTCGCGAAGGCGAGGCGGCCACGCCGAGGGCGACGGCACGGATGAGCTCGGGGCGGAATCGATCGAAGTACGGACGCACCCAGCGGTCGCGTTCCGGAATATCGGCATTCGGGGCGACGGCATCGGCGGAGTCGGCCGCATGCGTGAAGGCTGCATCGTCGGAGGCCCGGTCGTGAAGGCTGCAGGTTACGCGGGATGCGCGGACGCTTGGCGAACGGCCGGCCGAAGAGCCTCGTCCAAATGCGCGGCTTCGCCGGTCGTGATTGGTGCAAAGCGTGAGGACTGCGTCATATGCGATGCATGCGCCGTCATCCGCAGCATGCTGCTCGTCCATGGCGTCTTCGACTTCGACAAGACGGCCCCTTCCATGCGGAAGATGCGGTCTGCCTGGTCGAGCCAGTGAAGGCGATGCGTGACGATGATGCCAGAAGCCGATCTTCGAGCAGAGCGGCATGCGCTGTTTGAGCTCAAGCTCCGTTTCCCGACGTCGAGATGCTCGGTCGGCTCGTCCAAGACGAGGATGCGACGTTCGGGCACGAGGAAGGCGCGCGCGAGCGCAATGCGTTGAGCTTAGCCGCCCGACAGCCCTCGCCGCCTTCGCCGATCACGGCGTCGAGGCCGTCGGGCATCTCATCCACGAGGCGTCGAGGCCTGCAGCCCGCGCTGCTTCGACGCAGCCTCGTCGAGACGCGTCGGGCGCGTAGAAGCGCAGGTTGTCGCGCAACGATGCTTTTTGAACACATAGGGTTCTGGGGATGTAGACGACCTGGCGTCGCCGAGGCGTCGCAAGGAAAAGGTCGACGTCGATAGGGCTTCGATTCCGCTGGAAACGGCGATCGCGCCCGTTGAAGGACGCAGGAAGCCTGCAATAAGGGAGCAAGCGTGCTCTTTCCCGACCCGCTCGGGCCTATGAGGCGCGACGACCTCATGTCCGTGCCGGGTCGATGGTCGCCTCTTCGATCGCGGAGAAGCCGGCGTCCTCGTCAGGGCGACCGAGACGTCGCGCAGGGGAAAGGACGGACGAATCGTTTCCAGACCGCAGGCGCGGCCTTTTCCTCCGCCGGCGTTTTCTCGGTTCGGTTCCCGTGCGTTCTTCGGTCGAGCATCGCCGCCAGACGTTCTTCCCATCGAGCGAGCATGGAAGTCTCCGGCGAAGGCGCGGATGGGCTTGAAATATTCGGGCGAGAGGAAGGCACCGCGAGCGCCGGGGCGAGCGCGATGCTGCCATCGAGTCAGATGGGCCGAGGCATGATCGCGACGGCGGCGACGCCTGCGGTCGCGATGAGGTCAGCACGGCGCCCGAAAGCGTGGCGAGCCTTGAGCGTGTCGATCGTCGCGCGGCGGAATGCCTCGCTTGTCTCGAAGACCTGGATCCCGCGCCCGTCCGGCGCCGAGGGCCTTGATGGTGAGCAGCCCCGCAGCGTGTCGATGAAATGGTTGGACATCGTCTGGAAGCGCGCGGTACTGGCGCTGCGCCTTATCCTGCCATGTTTCCGATCAAGATCATGAAGACGATGATGGGGAACAGCACGAGCAGGATGAACGCCGGAAACGATATCGAGCGGAATCGCGGCGATAAGAAGATGATCAGGGGAATCACGACGACGCCGACCATTTTGGGCAGCACGAGCTTGAGATACGATTCGACTTGCGCGGCTCCTTCGATGAGCGTCACTGCGCGACGGCGCGAAAGCCTGCCTTCTCCTTCAGACGCGCGTCGCCGAGACGTCCGCTCCATCGCCGCTCGCGAATCTCGTTCACGCGCGGGCGCGCAGACGATTCCATGCGGGTATCCGATATCGGGTAACGGCTTGGGATGCAAGGAAGCATGCGGCGAAGACGGCGATGGGCGGGACCTGATCGGATACGGGATCCCCGTTCCAGATGCGTGCGATGGCCGTCGAGAGCCCCCATGCCTCTCCGAGCACGCAGAGCGCATGCGCGAAGGCGACGAGAAGCAGTGAGCGCGCGCCTGACGGCGGGCAGGGCGAAAAGTCTCTTATCGAACATCAGCCGGCTTTCTATCGGGAGGGGATGCCGCACGTCCCGGATCGATCTTCGCCGTGCGTCTCGCGGAGGATGCGTACGGTCGCATGTGTCGATGGAATGCGCCGTCCGGCCTGGTCGACGGGCGTGGATTCTTACGTTTCGCATGCGGCGCAGGCATCCGTTCGGTGCGTTCCTGCATGTGCATTGTTGCTCGATGCGTAGCATATGCATTCTAAAAGCATGGTGCGGGCGGATAGACGTATAGAGCTTCGGCCTCGGTCAATCTGCAGACGAAAGGCCGGATTCGCTCGATCGTCCGCAAAGATGCGCGTCGCAGGATTCGGCGGAGATGACAGGCGGTTCTCATCTTCTGCCTATTGCCTTTCATAGAGCCGCGTGCTGGCGTAGGATGTGTCGTGCGACTCAGAGGGACGAACCGGCGATGCGCGCCGGTATGGGGAAAGGAAGCATCGCATCATGTACGACATCATCATCGGCGTGAGCCGGTCCGGCGGGGTTGAGCGCCGCGTACTAGCGCGCTCTGCAACGGACGCAAGACGGTCATCTTCGAGGCAGGCCAGGTCGGAGAACTATTTCGCACGTGTCGGCTATCACGCATTTCGCGGGCGCGCCGCAGTGGATGCCGGGCGCCGACTTCGCGAAGGCGTTGGAGGACGACGCGACGGCCGCCGGGGCGGACATTCGTCACGAAGTCGTGCGTGCGATAGAGATGACGGCCTCGGGCGTTCGTCGCGTCGTGACCGACGCCGGCGTCTATGAATCGAAATGCGTCGTCTTGGCGCACGGCGGCACGCCGCGAGCGGCGAGCTACGATGGGGAAGATGCTTTTTGCCGGTCGTTTCGCCAGGCTGAACGCACCGCGCGACGCTGCTCGGTTCGCTGAGCGCGAAGTCTACGTGATCGGCGGCGCGAATGGGGCCGCCAAGGGAGGCGATCTTCCTAGCGAAGACGGCGGCGCGTGACCATCGTGTGCGTCGAGCCTGCGCTTGCGTGCTCGTCCCAGTTCAGGGGTATCATCGAGGGCGACGGACGCCATCGTCGTCCGTCCTGCGAGCAAGATCGTCGCGGTGCGCGGGGAGGGCGAGCTTTCCGAGATCGACATCGAATCGTTGGCCGACGGGTCGGTCGAGACCGTGTCGTGCCCGGGTGCGGGCGTGTTCTCGTACGCAGGGGCCACGCCGAACACGGGCATGCTCGACGGCGCGATCGAGCTGGATGCCGCAGGCTATATCGTGACCGACGAGGCGATGCGCACGAGCGTGGATGGCGTGTTCGCGGCCGGAGACATCCGATCCAAGAAGGTGCGCCAGGTGGCGACTGCCGTCGGAGACGGCGCGATTGCCGGCATGTCCGCTTCTGCGTACTGTTCTAAGCAGGCCTGATTAGAGGTTTCCCATCGTTTCGCTCCATGGGCAGAGGTGCTCTATGACTTCATGTTGCTTCTTTAAATGAGCCATGCCTGGAGGGAGTTGCTCCTTTATCGCTCATGGCATTGACGTCCGCTCCGCATTCCACCAAAAGCTTTACCGCATCGATATTGCCTTCCTCTGAAGCATTAATGAGCGGTGTTGCTCCCATTCTTGTCCTCGAGTCGATTTCTGCTCCATTCTTAATAGGAGGCGCATTGCGGAAACGAAGTCGAGTTCGGCAGCCACAGAGAGGAGCGAGTTTACGCCACGACATGGAATAAGCGAGTTGGAGTCAGCCCCCATTTGTAGTGCATCTCGAACTCTATTGAGGTTTCTGCAATGGATTGATTTTACGAGAAGGTAGTTTAGGAGCGTCTTCTTATCCCATTCGTCAATTTGGTAGAAATATAGGTCATTCGGGTGTGTTTTTCGTGCAAGCACGCGAGCATCCAGTTGTCGGAGGTGATTTCATCGAGCTCTCTTAGTAGCCATGCGCGATACTTCTCTCTTCGATGACGGAATTAATGGTCTCAAGTTCCGAGTCTCGAATTTCGAAAAGCTTGTAGACCCAGTTTATTTAGGTCATTTGCTGAGAACATCAGCATTGCCCATGTGCTCCTTTCTAATAATTGAACTGGTTATCAGCAGCGATTTTAAAGTCTTCTTGAACGATTCGAGACCAATCTTTGTGCGATCTCGTTTGGAGCGCTATAAAGACAGATGATGTGCCAAGGTAAAAATCCGTCGCTCTTGTTTGGTAGCCTGGAAAATCGTTTGGCAGTCAAATACACCCTCGAGGTAATTCAATGAGGCGAACCAAGTTTTCGCAATGCGGGCAGGTAAAGATGTTCCAGAGTCCAATTTCCTTATTGTCGAATGCTTCAGGAGCGGTTGTGCGGATTTCTTCCTGGAGTTTTAGTTTGTAGAGTCGATATCCATCCTCATCGCAAACGGGGCATACATATGCAGAGATGTAGTAAGGCGATTGTTCGAGGCTTTCTATTGACCATACTGGGCCGTTAAGATCTTTTGGGTTTTCTTATTGCATCCATCGCCATACGCGCAATTGATTCCCAGATCTACTCTTTTTCATTGTTCAAGTCCCTTCTCAACGTATAACTATGCCGTACGTGATGGGTGGCGACTTGCCATCATCCTTTGAGAGTTTGGGTCGTTTTCAAGACTGGTGTTTCGAAATCTGTTGGAACCATTCGACATAAGAAGACGTGACGTATCGCCATGAAGCCTTCCGGGCTCCGTTCAGTCCTCTTGCTTGCCATAGGGCGCGCTCGTGCCGTACAATCCCGAATTCGGCAGGCATTTCCCCGAATTCGCCCGCCCACACGCCGATCGTTTCGTGCGACGTCAACCCCTGCGTCGCGTATGAATGCGCGTCCGCGCGAGGGAAAAGGACGTTGCCATCAGTCTTCGGACACCCGCATCATCGAGCCCGAAATCTCCAGGCGATTCCGCAGCGGGTTCCCGCGCGCAATGGTCGGGCAAGCTTGCATTCGTGCTGGCCGCTGCCGCTTCCGCCGTCGGCTTGGGAAGCATGTGGCGCTTCCGTATCTTGCGGCGCACTATGGTGGCGGGGCGTTCCTCCTGCTCTTCGTCGTTTTCGTGTTCACGCTCGGCATTTCGCTCCTCACGCTGGAAGTCGCCTTCGGCCGCAAGACGCGGCAGAGCGCGATCGGCGCATATCGCCAGTTCGGAGATCGGTATTCCTTCATCGGCGTGCTGTCGTCGGCAGTGCCGTTCATCATCGCGCCCTATTATTGCGTGATCGGCGGCTGGGTGACCAAATATTCGTTCGCCTACGTCTTCGACTCGCCTTCGGCGATGGCCGACGGGGACGTACTTCTCGTCCTTCATCGCGAACGGGCCGCAGAGCGTGAGTTTCATGCTGGTGTTTCTGGCGGTCACGTTCCTGACGGTCGCTCTTGGCGTGAACGGCGGCATCGAGAGGCGAATCTCATCATGATGCCGGCGCTTATCGTCATGTCCATCGCGGTGGCTGCCTATCGCTGACGCTTCCCGGCGCGCTTGACGGGCTCGTCTATTACCTGAAGCCTGACTTTTCCAAATTCTCCGATAGACCTCGTGGTCGCCGCGCTCGAGGCAGACGTTCTTCGCGCTCTCCATCGCGATGGCCATCATCGTGACGTACGGCTCCTACGTGAAGTCCGAGGTGTCCATTCCCACGTCGTCCGTGCAGACCGCCGGCATGACGCTCGGCATATCCCTGCTCGCGGGCATGATGGTCGTGCCCGCCGCCTTCGTCGCGTTCGGTTCGGGTGCCGCCGTCGCCGAGAATTCGGGTCCGTCGCTCATGTTCATCGTGCTTCCTCAGGTATTCGAGAACATGGGGCCGGTCGCGAGGTGCGCTCGGGTTCGTGTTCTTCCTGCTCGTGTTCTTCGCGGCGCTCACGAGCGCCATTTCGCTCGTCGAGGCGTGCACGTCGATTCTGTCCGATGCCCTCGGCGCCATCGCCGCCGCGACTCGTCATCGTCATCGTGTACGTGTCCGTCGTCGGCATCGTCGTGGCGCTCGGGTACAGCGGGCTTTCGTTCATCCAGCCGATGGGCGAGGGATCGACGATCCTCGATGCGCTCGACTTCGTTTCAATTCGTGTTCATGCCTGCAGTCGCGCTGATCACCTGCCTGTTCTTCGGATGGATCGTGAAGCCTCGGGTCATCATCGACGAAATTCGCCGCTCGTCGGAATTCCGCCTGGCAAATGCGTGGTCGGTCATGATCAAGTACGTGGCGCCGGTCTGCATTCTCGTGATTCTCGTGGCGTCGATCGGGAAATCCCTCGGGTTCTTCAGCTTCTGATCCGAGGCCGTCTCTCAGGCGTTTTTGGTTCCGGCAGGCCGTTGCGCACCCTACGTCTTTGTCTCGTGTCAGAAAACGGCCGTTTTACAAAGAAATGCGACGGATTTCGTATGCTGGGAAGCGTATGGGGTTTGGTATCCCAACATTCTCCCAGGTCAGATTCGCTTACGTTTTCAATTCCGATAAAGCCGAACCGAAGTTCAGTGTAAAACCGCCATTTTTGGCGCAGCGACGAAAACGGACGTTCAAAAATTGTAAATCAGTCATTTTTTGACATGCGTGCTGGCTGCATCCTAGCGTCAGAGCGGGCCATTGGCCTCTCCCTCGATTTTTCGTTTTTGACAACAGAGGCGATAGCCTGGCCTGCAGGCAATAGGCTGGCCTATGGAAACGATAGGCCAGCCTACGAAAACGGAGGAATGAACTGCTGAAACGGTCGGTTTGCCTTCGGGGCGATAGGCTAGCCTGCGGAGCAATAGCTGTCTTAAAGGCACGGTCACGACCGACTCCTACGTCAAAGCTCTTCGATGACAACCGCAACCTCATCCCCGTCTTCTCGCTCGAGGGGCGATGACGAGCGCACCGACTGGCGCCGCGGCGAGGCGTCGCCGCTCGTGTGTGGGAAAGCATGGGAAGCTTCAGGAGCGCGGCATCATGACCGGCGCGTCGATCATGGTGACGTCGGGCAACATGCGCGATGTCACGGATTCTGAATACGTCGCCAAGTTGCGCGAACGTGGCGACGGCGTGATTTTCTACGTGGAGTTCGTCCAGCTGCAGTGCGGCACCGAGACATGGTGCTCTCAATGGAAGAGCTGGAGGAGATGCGAGATCGCACCGACGTGCTTCGCGCGGACAAGAAGAACTCCTCGCTCGTGTTCCTGTCGTTCCCGGGCGACGAGGAGGCGATGGGCGGCTGCCTGGCGTCGGGCCGCGGCTTTTCCATATCAACGTCGAAGGCGCCGCCGAGCCCTGCTCGTTCTCTCCGTTCTCGGTCGCGAACGTTCAGAAACGAGCCTTCTCGGGGCCCTTCGCTCGCCGTTCTTCGAGAAGGTGCAGGGAGTGAGCCACGCGCACGATTCCGCCGAAGAGCATATGGGCGGCTGCACGCTGTTCCAGCACAAGGACGGGGTCATGGCGCTGATGCAAGCAAGCTAGCCTCGACTTCTCGACGCACGGCCGCCCGCACGGGTGCGGGCGAGCCGTGCGCATCAGGGAGGAGAGCGTTCTCAGGCGACGGTTCCTGCGTCCTTCTCGGCCTCAAGCACCTCTTCCTGCAGAACGGTCGATGAGCGCACGGCGCACGCGAAGGATCGCGTAGCCGACGAAGATCACCGTGTGCGTGACGACCGAAACGGTCGCGGCGACGCCGCCGCTGACGGCGCTCGGCATGAGCGGTAGAAGCAGGGTGCGCGTACACCAGCCCGAAGAACAGGTACGACAGGCGCTGCAGGGCCTTCCACCCCTTCATGTCCATGTGTTTCTTCACGAACTTGAACGATGTCACGCCGAGCAGTATCAGCGGTACGAACAGCACGAGCGCCACAGCGATGCCCATCATGACGTTGCTCTTGACGCCCCGCGCCTCCGATCAAGGGCGACAGATGGGACTGCAGGTACGCGACCACGTGCCCGAGCGTGAGGATCCACGCGATGATGGAAAGCTCGGCGCGAATCGGGCGCAGCCAGCGCGCGACCTTCGACGTGTGCGAGAACACGCCGATGTACATGACCACGATGAACATGGCCAAAGGCACCAGGCACTTCTGGATGGTCAGAAGAAGGCCAGGCGCATGCCGCGCGACGCCCCGATCGAGTCAAGCGCCAGGAACGTCGCGACCGCGACCGCTGCAAGGACGTGAAGACGACGGGCGCCTTCTTCATGGGGTTTCGCAGCGCGAAGCACGCCGCGATGGTGATGATGAGGACCAGGATCGCATTCGCGACCTACGCTTCCTTGCTTCGGGCCTGAAGCTCTTCGATGACGTCGGAAGGGCTGCTCGTCGAAGAGGAAGAAGCCCTTCGTGAACTTCAGGATGCCGCGATAGAAACGCGTGTGCAGGAGGTGCCCGGCAAGCTCGGCGAGCGTGTCGAACCATGAGGAGGATATGCGCCTTCAGGAAGTCGCGCGAGATGCGCGGCTGCTCAATCGCAGCCTCGACGTCGCCCGCCTCAAGCGCCTCGATGGCACGGTTGGACGGGATGACCAGGAACTCGCACATGAACGACAGGGTGGTCATGCGGGTAATCGTAGCCTTCCGCGCGTTCCACGCTGTATTGACGATACAGCTGATAGACCTCGTGGTAGGCTCCTGGAACATGAGCCCTCTCGCTCGTGTGCACTGATTCATAAGGGGCGGCGTAGCGGCCCTTCCATGAAGAGGTGCATCCGAACGCTCCGGTGTAATCGACGGCAAGTTCTTGGCGCGTTCCGGAATCGCGCTTCGCGAGATAGCGCGTCATGTCGTTGATACCCTCGGCGAGCCTCTTGATTGATGTCCGCGTAGGCCGAAGGTCGGCGGCCGCGAAACCCTCCACCTGCTCGGCGGTCAAGGGCATGAAATACACGCTGGCCAGCATGTCATCAGGTCGCATTGCGGCCTTGCAGCGCCGCGATGATGTCCGCGTAAGGCCCGCCAGCGTGCGTTTCGGCGTTGTCTCTCAGGTCTGTCATGGGTTCCTCCCGATTGCGATTGCGTTCTGCGGGTCTTGCGCCATCCGGCCGCCGCCCTGCGCGACGAAGGCGCGGATGGTAGAGAGCGCAGGGCAAAGGAGGAGTATGCCCTGCGCCGGATTGGGGACGATGATCGTCCGTCCTCTCCGGGGTCCTACGCACAGGACCCCGGCGGTTCGAACGTTACTTCTCGTAGCGCCTGACTTCGATGTCCGAGCTCTTCCAAAGGCTGCCATTCGGCGGTCTTGCGCATGATGTAGATGGTGGCGGGTCCTACGCCGCCGATATCCTCGAGCTGGTGGCAGTTCGCTTCGCCGGCATCGGCGACGGCCTTGGAGACGGCGCTGTCGGGGTCGTCCAGGTCGCCGAAGGCCGGGCGCCGGTGCAGCGGCAGTTATGTACGCATGCGGGCTCCCAGTCCTTGTCGGGCTCGGCGATGTGGTCTTCATAGCATAGCGTGCATTTGTCGACCGTGTTGCTGTTCTTGTTGTACCAGCGCATCTCGTAGGGCAGCCCTGCATGCAGCTCTGGCAGCCGATGCAGGTCTTCTTGTCGATGAGCACGACGCCGGTCTCTTCGTCGCGATAGCTCGCGCCGGTGGGGCACACCTCGATGCAGCCCGGGTTCTCGCATTGCTGGCACTGCAGGGGCAGCCAGTACATGCTCACGTCGGGATACGTTCCCATCGGACCGATGGCGCTCACGCGGTTGCGATACACGCCCAGGTCGATGTTGTGCCAATGCTTGCGAGGCGGCGACGCGGAGTCGCATCCGCTGCAGCGATCGAGGTCGATAACGAGGCAATTCTTCATTAGAACACATCCTCCGTCCTGGATTCGCCCTGCAGGGGTGGGCATGAAGGGCTGGAACTCTTCAGGCTCGACCCAGACGTTGTCGGGGCGTTCGGATTTCTCGATCTTCACCGTGAAGCCGCGGTTGGTGTAGGAGCCGAAGACCTCGTTGAACGGCGCCGTGTTCTTCGTGAGCACGTTGACGTTCTCCTGGGTCCAGCGCCGTCGGGCTTGGCCTGCGACCCGTCGAAGGCCTCGGGGTTCCAGAGCGCTCCATCCACACGGTGTGGGGGTTGATGGCCTCGGTCAGCCATGCGCGTGCACGGATCTCGCCGCGGCGGCTCGTGACCTTCACCCAGTCCACTGCTCGATGCCGAGCTCCTTCGCGCTGGCCGGGTTCATGCGGACCTCGGCGCAGGGGAACAGCTCGCGGCTGTAGGCCGCATGGCGCACTCGGTGCCATGAGTGGAAGTACGGGACGCGGCCGCTGGTGAGGACGAACGGGTACTCGTCGCGGTCATCGATCTGCTGCTCGGCATCGAGTACGGGCTCTCCGCAAGGCTCGATGGGCACGCAGATCGGGCTGTAGTCGTCGCAGGCCTCCTGCGGCTTGGGGTAGCAGTAGGGATAGCCGGTGCGGGCCAGGCGGACCAGGATCTGGGTGTAGGTCTCGATCTTGCGGACTCGGTCGCGAAGCCGATGGGCAGGTTGTCGTCGTCCTGGCGATCTGCTCGTGTTGGTTGTACTGGAAGTAGTCGGGCTTGACCAGGGGCACGTACTTGCCGGTGTTCTGCTGAGGTCATCGGTCCTTCGCGCCGAACTTCTTGACCAGGCCGTTCTTGATATCGCCTTCGGTCGCGCTTCCCATGTAGCCGGGCTTGAGTCCGGGCAGCTCGCCGCCGAGCTTCTCGGCGACCTTACTTGAGCACCTGGGCCGCAGGGATGCTGTGGCTGACGGTCTCGCCGATGTGGGTGACCTCGTTCTGCAGCCATTGCGTGTCGAGCTGGGTCATGTTGACCATGGGCTCCTCGAGCCACTCGCGCAGCAGGAACATCAGGTCTGCGGCCTCGAGTGGAACGAGGTGATCATCGGGTACTGCGTGATGACGTAGTCGACCTCGAGGAAGACCTCGTACCAGCTCTTGGCGTTGCCGAGCATGGCAAGCTTGTTGCCGGACATGTCGAACCAGACGCGCGGCGAAGGGCTCGCCCGTGGCGATGGCCTCGCGCACGCTGGGGATGTGGCTGTGGCACCAGGCGTACAGGCCCTTGTGATCCTTCATGCCGATGCGGTCGACGAGCAGCTGGTTAGCGAGCTCCTGCTGGGAGACGTCGGCCTTGCCCGCGGGGTCTCCTCGCCGCGCGCTGAGCCTCGTTCTGCGCGTCGGACAGGCCGATGACGGCGCCGATGCCGTACATGGCGCTGAACATGCCGCTGAAGCCGTTATTGAAGGTGTACTGACGCGCGGGCGACTGCTCGCCTGTGGCGTCGGTGAAACTAGCCGCCGCCCTTCTGGGTCATGGTGCAGCCGGGCTTGTTGATGTAACCTAGCAGTGGAGTCGAGTCCCATCAGGCCGATCGGCACCTGGCTGGCAGACTCGGTCATGTCGGATGCGACGCCGTTGGCTATGCCGCTGACAGTCTTCAGGCAGCCGCCCTCGTCATCCGCATGCGTGTACAGGCGAATGGCCTTCTCGATCTTGTCGGCTTCGAGCCAGCGGTCCTCGGCGGTCTTGTCGAGCGTCAGGGATCGGCTCTTCCTTGTAGATCTGGCCGGCGGTCTGGTAGGTCTTGCCCTTGAACTCGCCTTCCCAGAAGATCTCGGGGTCGACGGCGCTGTCGTCGGGCGCGCTGTGCTCGAACGGGGCCACGGCGCCGGTCTTCAGGTCATAGCAGACGTAGGCGGGGGTGTGCTCGGGCGTGGATTGCTCGAAGTCAGGAAAGCAGCTCGTTGGCCTTGACGGGCAGCTTGGTGTCCGGGTCGATCAGGAAGGCAGGTTGGTCCAGTACTTCGTGAACTTCTCGTTGTAGAGCTTGTTCTCGAAGATGTAGCGGTACCAGCACAGGACGAGCTGGTGTCGGTGGCCGGGCGGATGGAGCAGCCAGCTGCGTCGGCATGCACGGCGTCGGGCGAGAAGTTCGGGTCGATGACGACGGTCTTCCGCCGGCCGCGCGGAGCTCGGCCATGCCGCGTCCGATTCGGCCGTCTCGAGACGGAGGGCTGAGCGCCCCCAGACCACGACGACCTCGGCCTTGTTGTCAGGCGCGGGCCGGAAGATCTCCTGAACCGCGTTGTCGGCGATGGATTGGTCGTCTCCGCCGTAGAACAGCTTGGAGAGAGTCCAACGGGCGGGTAGCACTGCGCGCAGCCTGGCTCGAATACGGTGGGCGAGCCTGCATGGCCATGGGAAGCGTCATGGCTTCCATGAACGAATACGAGCCGCCGCCGCCGACGCTTACGAAGAACGAATAGGGGCCGTACTGGTTGACGGCATCGGCGATGTGGGTCGCCGCCTCGTCGACAGCTTCATCGGGTGATCTGCTCCCATTTGTTGGTGCCACGCTCGACGTGGCGCAGCGGGTGCAACACGCGGCGCGGGCTGTACATGGTGTGGACCTGGTTCAAGCCCTTGATGCACATGCCGCCGCGGCTCACGGGAGCCTCCGGGTCGCCTTCGAGCTTGACGGACGACGCCGTCCTTCAAGTATGCGATGGCGGGGCACATCTGGATGCAGCCATGACAGCTGGTGCGCATCGTGGTGTCGTAGTCGACGTGACTGTCGAACGTGACGTCTTTCTTATCGCTCCTCTCCCTCCTTCGACTTCTGCATCCGAAAGGGAGGCGCCGATGGCCGTGGCGGCCGCGGTCATCGCGGACGCTTTCACGAAGTTTCGGCGAGTCAGACCGGATTTCGTCATAGTCTCCTTCTTTCCGTTCTCGTCGATTCTCATCCGAAGCGCGCTCTGCGCTTCGGATCTAAATCAGATGAATGCAGGCGTCCCTCCTCCGTCAGCTTCCATCCATATCCCAGGCCAGAACGCCCGCGCGCTCAAGCTGTCGACGAATACGCTCGGCTGCACGGCCTCGGTGCGTCCGTTGATGACGGTCTCGAGCGCCGGTCGGCCGGCCAGCGGGGATTTGATGTCGTCGTAGCTGCGCGGCTCTTCCTTCACGAACGCAGCAGCTCTTCGAAGGTTTTCCGCGCGGTCGGGGCGCGCGCCCATGAGGTCGGCCGGGCGGGCGGCGGGGCTGTCTCCGCCGCGACGGCGCGGCCGGTGTCGGTGACGCAGGGTATCCGACGGAAGCGACGAGGTCGTCGACTTCGTCCTCGGTGAGCCCGTCCCGTCTTCTCCTGCCACCACGCGTCCGTCGGCCGCGTGCTCGACGACGGAGAGCCCGCCTTCGCGAGCGAGCGACTTGGTCGTGTACGCAGGGTTCTCGGTGGCGCGATCGGCTGAGGGAACTGCGCCACGAATTCGTCTATGTCGGCGATCGTGCAGCTCTTCGGAGCAGAAGGAAGAATGCGCATCATGAGCTCTCGATTGAGCGGCTGGCGCGTGATCAGGCGGCTGAGGGCCCGTTTCTTCTCCTCGGGCGACGAGGCGGCCTGAGCCTGCTGCTTTCTTTGCCGGGATAGCACGGCCTCGTCGTTTTCGGCCGGTCTGGAAAAGCCATTGTCCTGCTGGGCGCGCTCCTGGGCGATCTGCTCGTTCGCTCGCGCAAGGCGTTCGAAATCCTGTAGCCATGCGACCCCCTTGCGAATCAGACGCAGGCGCTGCCGCCCCCTGCGGATGCGCCCATCGACGACGTTGGCGTCGTGGCGCGGGTCCTGCGTTCTCCTTGCGCAGAACCTATCCCGTCGGCGGGTGGTCGGAAAGATTCAAAATGCGGTAAAGGGGTGAATTAGGGCATCGGAATCTCACGCAATCCGTGGGTGAGAAAAGTACTGCATATGAATATCGCAGTTCAATTGTGAATCGTAAGTTAAACCCAGCATACTTCCCCGCGCATTCGCATGCGCTGCGCAAGATGGCCGGCAGCCGTAGGAAGGCGCTCGGTCGCGCGAGCACGCCCTCGAAAGGGGGCCGTCGTGCGCGCGAGCGGTCCTGCCGGTGCCGCGGCGTGAACGTTTTCGCCCACCCTGTGCCTAATCGCTATCATGGAGCGTCAAGGGGTGTGTTCAAAGGGGAACATGCAGGAAGAAAGTTCTTGCGCGGGCTCATTTCGGCGTGCGGGCCTTCCATACGCAGCCACAGGGCTGTGGATGGCCTGGATGCGCATCGCATACGACGGCGTCGTTTGGATTTCCGCGGTCGATTCGGCGGCCGACATCGTCGATGATAGTGTACGTCGTATCCACGGCGGCGCTCGCGCTCAGCCTCATCTCGCTCGGCCTTCTATCGCATCGGGTATCGCGTCTCATGGAACGCCCGTCGTTCATCCTTGCTTCAGGCGCGTTGTCGACGTCTCAGCTGCTTCGTGGTCATCCTCGTGGGCCCGCTGTTCTTCAAGACGCGCTCACGCGGATGGGGCTGCTCATCCCGGTGTATTACGGAGGGTGCGTCCTGGCGGGGCTCGGGCTGCACCGATCGTGATCGACTGCTCGCGCATGTTCGACACATCTTCTTCCGCGCAACGCCATCCTTCAGTCTGGCCTGGGCCGGCGTGGTCATGAGTGGGCGTGTACTTCGTAGCCATCGGATTTCCTCAGTGGCGCATTTTCGGGAGGGCCCGCAGGTGCTGGGAACCGTGGCGTTCGTGCTTCTGCCCTGGGCTCCGCCATATGCGCGAGCCTGCTCGGTTCGTGCATCCCAGGGGCGAGCAGCGCATGCCGTCCCCGAGCGTGCGCGGGCTTCCGGCGTCGTTCTGGAAGCTTGCGATCGCGGTGAGCGTGCTCGCGGTCTCGGCTGGCGTTCTGCAGGGGTATGGCAGCGTGTACATCTTCGACAGCTCCGGCGTGCTGCGCGCGTCGTTCATCGTGCTCTTCCAGCTGTTCGTGGTGGGCGCGTTCGCCGTCATCGCCGTGGGCGACGAGAACGAGCCCAACTTCGCGCCTCTTCACCACGATCATGGTCGCGGCAGGCTTCTTCATCGCCTGGCGCCGGTCGTGGGCGTCTCTATTTCGGCGTTCTTCCATGCGGTGCCGTTCTGCATGCGCGCATATTCAGTTCGTGCTGCTCTGCCTGCTGGCGTTCATCGTGTATCAGCGCCGCGTCTCCGCGTTGATCGTCGCAGGCATCGCCTACGGCATGTACGCGGCGGCGTCGTGCCTGGGCTGTACGGTGGGCGCTTACGGCGTACCGTCGCTGCAGGGCAGCATGACCGCGGTGTACGTGTTCTTCATCATATCGTTCGTCACGCTGGCCGCGGCGTTCCTCGTGTTCACGGAGAACAGTTCAAGCAGCTCTACGAAGGGGTCGAGAACGATAGCGCCCCTCTGTCAAGCCTGATGAAGAAAGGCGCATCGACGCGCACCGACATCGAGACGCACCGCGGCAAGTTCAACATCGCGATGGACTTCATCGCACGAGCACCACCTTTCGCGCCGCGAGGAGGTGCTGCGCCATCTTGCGACGACGACAGTACGCGCATCGCCGAGGACGAGCATCAGCTGGAACACGTGCGCACGCACACGCGCAACCTCTATCGCAAACTGGATGTGCACAGCAAAGCGCGAGTTGATGAGCTTATCGAAGTACCTCGATTCGTAGGGGGATGCGACGGGCAGGACTGCCTGAAACTGCATCCATGTTTCGACATCCGCAAGCCTCCGATATCGGAACGGCTACGCCCGAAGCTCCGTCGTTGCGTTTTCGACCAGCTGTTATCCTGCGGCTTCGCTTTAGGCCGACGACCGATCTTTGCATCGGATCCAGTCGTTTTCGTACAAGACGTCGAGAAGATTCTGAAGCGAAGAGCGCCGATCTTCTCGTAGACGTGTAAAATATGCGTTTGACGGTGCCTTCGGATAGAACTGAGCTTCCTGCTGAAATGAACGGTCGAGAGCGTCCTTGCGCAAGGAGCTCGAGAGCTTGCGTTTCGCGATTGGATAAAGCCGTATGCCGATCCGATGAACGCACAGCGCATGGCGATCGCTTCCAAAGCGGCCGTTCCGCTTGCGCCGGTCGACGCAGCTCGTCGATGGAACCCGTGCCGAAAAGCGCTTCATGCTCAGTTTTCTCCTGAACGCGTGGAAATAAGAAGGATGATGGCGAACGCAACCGCCAGAGCGAAGATCAACGATGCCGTCTGATCGTTTTCCGCAAGGACGATCCGCGAGCGAGCACATGCAATAAGCGAAGAGCGCTATTCCAGCCAAAGCGATATGCGGGCCGCCCGCGTTTCTTTGATCGCAGCGGTCAGGGATCGTCCACAGCAGAACGTGTGCGAAGAATTCGGCCGACGTCAATTCGACGGCGATGGCGCGCCATGCCGTGCGTCGGCCGCGTAAAGGCGGAAGCAGGGCCACCATGATGCTTGCTATGAGTATCAGCAGCGGAATCTGATATCGATGGACCAGGCGGATGTCGCATCGGCGAACAGGGAGATCGAAAAGCGCGAGCAGCACGCAGGCGATGCAGGTCCGCTGCATGGATTCGACGAAACCGTCCATGGCGTAATCGGGCCGTACCGCACCCCCAGGGCCCGACATTGCTTAAGGCTCCCAAAGCCACGATGGCGATTCCGCCGAGAGGAGCAATGCCGAGACATGTCGAAGCGCTCGATCCGAAAAAGGCTCTTTTTCGATACGCTTCGCTTCATTCCGGCTTTAAGGCGATGCGTCGTCATCAGCGCGATCGTCGAGACTGTCCGGACATGTGCAGCAAAGATACAGCTGTATGAGAGGAGGGCTTCCAGTAGTTGATCGCCGTGCTGGCGACCTGCTCGATTATCTGACCGAAGAGAACGACGGAGATGCCGGCCCCAAGGTGCAGGCATCGCGCGATCGATCATAGAGGGCTACGATCGCAGATGTAGGCGAAACCCAGAACCAACGCGATGCGACGATGCTCACGGTATACGTCGATAAAAGCGTTTGGAACGGCGCTATGGGAAAGCCCACCGTGCAGAAGCTCAGCGAAGATAGGGATTATGGCGGATGCGGCGACAGAAGCCCTGTCGACTGTCTTCGGAGACAAAAGAAGGAGCAGCGCAGCCAGCGCGCGCCCGCCGTGAAACGCGTAGCGCGTCGCTTCGAAAGCAGGGCTCGTCTCCGCCGGCAGAATGAATGCGGTGCCGTAGCCCACGAGGTTCGCCCAAATTCCCCAATGCACCTAAGGCAAGCAACAGGCATAGGGCGCACGCGAGCTCTTTGAAGCCGGGCCATTTCGAATCGATGGATCGTGGCCTTCAGCATTTTATCCCCCAACTGGTGCCGCATGATCGGTAGGCCTTTTAGGATCATCCAGACGAGCCGATCGTCCGATTCGGATGATCGACGTGCTTCAGGGCGAAATCCGCTAAGTCCGTCGATGCATGAACATGCTGCATCGCATATGTTGTCCCTGCCTTCGGAGATGTTCCGAAGGCAGGGAACAAGGAAGCAATGGGGAGGAGAAGAGCAATGACTTACACAATATCTCGTCGCGCCTTTCTACGCAACTACGGGCGTTGCTGCGGCAGGTACCGCCGGGCGCGTCAGCGCTCGGCCCTTGCAGGCTGCTCTAGCTCGGGCGGTTCGGGCGGACAGGCATGGGACAAGGAAGCCGAAGTCGTCGATCGTCGGATTCGGCGGCGCTGGAGCGTGCGCTGCTATTTCGGCAGCAGATGCAGGGGCCTCTGTTCTTGTCCTAGAGAAGAACGCCGAGGCTGAACATCTATGCAACACGGTCATGTCCGGAGGCATATTCCACCTCCTGACCAAGATGGCGATAAAGAGGCTCTTTAGGAATACTTGGGCGCTATGTTCTCGGGCGAGAATCTCCCTACCAAGACGGAAGGGGAATCGTCTCCTCGATATATCGACGGCATCGTGGACAGTTCGCCGAATACGAGCCTAAAACGTCGAGTTCATGCAGAGCCTCGATCCGGACTACAGCGTGATCGAACGCGGCGGCGCTGCATTTCCGAGCTTTCCTGGGCGGGAGGCCTCAGTACAAGTCCTATAACAGCTCTTGGTGGCAAGGCTGCAACGGGACCGAAGTTCCCTACGCTCGACATGCCGAAAGAAGACACGGCGGCCGGCCTCGCATTCTTCAACTGCCTTAGGCGGGGCGTTTCTGCACGATCCGAGAAGATCGAGATCGACTACGGCATGCGAGGAAGCAAGCTTCATTAACGATGCAGGGGAAGTGATAGGGCTTGTTGCCCTGCAGGGTGAAGAGGAGGTCCGCGTCAAGGCGACCAAGGCGTTCATTCTCACCTGCGGAGGTTTCGAATACAGCGAGGATATGCGCCGTGCGTTCCTCGAGGCCAAGGCATTACCGGTTGGGCATTCTACGGCACGACCTCTAACGAAGGCGACGGCATTCGCATGGGTTGCGAGGTCGGCGCGCAGTTGGCGAAGGTCGGCAAGGCCGCGTCGCGACTTATCTGGGCATGTCCGGACGTCGTGAAGAACGGCATGAATGTCGGATCGATCACCGATTCGGTTGGCGGGGCGGGCACGATCGTCGTCAACGCCGAAGGCCGACGCTTCATGAACGAAGTGCTGATCACCAAGGATCCCAGCCGTTACTTCTCGTATAAGAACGCCGTGCATATGGACATCGAGAAGCTCGAGATTCCCCAATACCCCTTCGTACATGATCATCGACGAGACGAAGCGTACATCAGGACCTTGGTCAATATCACGCTCTCACGTGCGGATTCAGGAGTCATTCCCTGGGACGAGAGCAATCAGACCGCGGTCGATAACGGCGCTGGCTTTATCAAGGCGGACAGCATCGAGGAGCTTTAGAGAAGATCCGTGATTCCCACGGTGACAACAAGGGTCGCATGAGTCCTGAAGTCCTGGTCGAGACCATGGAGAAGTATCAAGCTATGGTTGAGTCGGGCGTCGACGAGGAGTTCGGGCGCTCGAGCAAGACGAAGGATCCTATTTCGGGCGAAGAGGTCGACAAAGGCTTCCAGCCCATCGACACGCCGCCGTTCTATGCGATGCCTCTTGTTGCGGGCGGGCCTACTGACGAAAGGCGGATTGCAGACCGACGGCGATCGCCACGTAGTCGAATTGGAACAACGATCATCCCGCGCCTTTACTCGGCAGGGAGATGTCTTCCGTGTTCAAAGTTCGTGTATCAAGGCGGCGGAAACCTCACCGAATGCATCGTGTGCGGACGTATCGCGGGAGAAAACGCCGCGGCGGAAACGGCCTGGGAAGGCAAGTAGATATCTCGGCATCCCGCCGTCCGAAGGACATCGGCGACAGGATGCTTCCCAGCAAACGCTGAACGAGCGAGGTTTTCGTCTTGTTCGTGCGCAACCGCAAGGAGAGAGGACCTTGCGTGGCGCACAAGGGGTACGAACTTGAAGAGCTTGCAAAGTAAAACTCTCATCTCATGCGTCGCGATCGGGTTGTTGCCGCAACGTGCCTGGCGGCATGCGGGGGCCAACGCGAGGCGAATTCAGCAGGGTGCCGCGAACGAAGCGCCGAGTGCAGCTTCGACCCTCTGCGTGGAACTATGCCGATGATTTTGTGGCCTATGCCATGCCGCAGAGTCGAACTCGCTGACCGATCCTGCGTGTCTTGCGGGCATCCATGCCGCAAACGGAAATACCTGCCAGACCCGCCATGCCGATGAGTCCGACTTGCCGTCGTCCATGAAGCGCCAATGCCGAGAAAGCGCGAAGGTCACGAAGCTTCGTAAGACCGGCATCAAGCAGGATGCGTGCCTTGGTTGCCATAGCTATGACGATCTTGCTGCCAAGACGGCCGACTCGACCGTCCTGACCGATTCCGAGGGGAAGACCGTGAATCCCCATGCGCTGCCTGCGAACGAGGACCGATTCAGAGACCACCTGCGCGAGCTGTCATGTCATGCATACGAAGAAATCCGTCTCGAGACCACCGGGTATTGCTATCCTGCCACCATGCGAACGTATACGCGTGCCACACCTGTCACGATTAAAAGATCCAAGGATCCATCATCTGCAACCGAACTTCTTCTCAGAGCAAAGGCGCCGGCATGCCAGCGCCTTTCTCGCGATCTCTTGCGCCCGACGGGAGGAGGGTGCGGACAGAGAGGGCAGGAGTGCGGTCGTGGGATCGTGGGTGGCTTATGCCTGGGCAAGCGCCTGCCGGCCAGGGCGCCTGAACGGTACAACGCCCGCGATCTGAGGCCTACAGCCAGATTGGGATACACGCCTCCGTAAAAAGCCTCCTTGGTCGTTTCCAACTACGCGAACGCCCTCGATGGCGTGACCGTCCTCGCCGTAGGGGCGCGGGTCGTCGTCGACCCTGATGCCGTCGGTGGTGCAGGCGAGAATCCGCAGGACTTCACCGTGGCACAGAACGGCAGGTGCGCAGTTCGCTCGAGGCGGAAGGCCTCCTTGCCGAAATCGGGATCGACCTGATTGTCGAAATTCTCGTTCTGGCGTTCGCACGTGGCGAGGAAGGCATCCATGTCCGTGATGCCGAGCGCTTTTCCGAGCTCCTCGAGCGTATCGGCTTTCACGATGTAGCCGGCTTCGACGAGGATTCCATCTCCGGCTCGATCCAGTCCTCCACCATCGTCGAGGAACGAGTCATGGTCGCCGCCCTCGTGGTAGCAGATGGTCGAGCATCCTGTGGTATGGAAGCGGTCGATATCGGTTTTCCAGTTGGCATCCCAGATCTGGTGCCAGAAACGGTTGCCCTTCGGGCGGTTGGCCGAGTCTTCATGACGTATTCGTACGGCTCGCTTTCGTTATGGAAGCGCTGCCCGCTGTGATCGACGCGCAAGAAAGGCTGGGAGCTATAGAAGAAATAGCCGTATTCGTGATGCGACGTTGTGCAGGTCTCGCTTCGTGCTGCTCGGCCGTGAGCGAGGCGGCGGTTGGACACGACGCCGGAAGGGAATGGAGTCCATGGAAGAGATCCGGCCAGAGCGGCGACTTGATGCCGTCGCGTCGTGCAGCCTGGGGAAGGCGTCAGAAGGTTCCGTGGCTTGCGTACTCCTCGGCATGGCGATCCAGCCATGGCTGTCACGTGAGCGCAGCCGCCGGTTGCTATCACGACGCGCTGGGCATTGACGCGGATCATGCCGTCGACGCTTCCGGCATGCAGCCCGACGACGCGGCCGGACTCATCGGCGGCGATCGAGGCGCCGCGCGTGACGGTGCTGAATCGCTCCACCTCGCATCCGTCGAACGACGTGATGTGAGGCATCGAGATATCTTGGAGACTTCTCCTTCGCGTGCGGGAGTATTCGCCGTTGGTCCCGTGTCCGACCGGCCATTCGAGGGTATCTCGTGCCTTCGGGCATGCTCCATTCGAAGGATTGGACCTCCATGCCGTTTTGAGCGGAAACGGGTCAGTGGCACCGATCGATCGCTTCGCCGGAATTCTCGGCCCATTTCCTGAAGTGAGGCGCGTGTCTGCGCGGCCCTGCGCATAACGAAGATCGTTGACGATGTCGGGGATGTCGATGGATATGCCGCGCTCTTTCTGCGCCTTGGAAATTCACGGCTCCGAGCGCGGAGGATCGAGATGCCACGTTTCCGGCCGGGCTCTTTTCGATGGGCAAGGTCTTCGCGCCGTTTTTCGGCGGCGGATGCCGGCAACGAAGTACCCGGACGTCGCTCCTACGATGACGACTTCGAAATCGAGGATGTCCGACGCCAATCGGAATCCGAGTCTCCGGGCGCTATCGCCGAGCCAGCTCGCGCATCCGATGCTATGGTGCATATCTCCCGCGTTCTGCGATGCCGCGCTCGCCATGCGCGCGGCTTGAGATCAGCGCCTGGCGGACAGCGAGCGACCGCCGCAGCGCCCGTGAGTGACGAGCGACAGACATGTCGAACGAACGTGCCATATTCCCTCCCTTGACGAGACGGTATGTTTTCGGGCTGAAGCGGCGATGCGGCATCTGCGTGGTGGTCCGGTGCGATCGGCGTCCCCTCTGCGTCTACGGCACTTTCCTGATGGCCGCGATTCGTATGATGGCATGCGTCGGCTTTTCCGCGTAATCACCTAGAATGAGAGGCGGATGCGGGTTTCACCACAGAAAAGAGGTGAGCGGGTTTTCAGGGCACAAGCCTTTCGTGCCAAGAGGAGGGTCTCATCGTAGCGATG
>BNJV01003144.1_pt1 | contig 68657 bp, 96 predicted proteins | sample 8540591 | NCBI WGS metagenome assembly BNJV01 (sample SAMD00202457, study PRJDB9452) | human saliva metagenome | host: Homo sapiens
ATGTTTCGTTTCTACATCAGTGCCAAATATAAAGATATATAATATTTCACTTAGTAGGCCTCTTGTGTATTGAGGTAATTTATTTATTCTTTTCCTTGTGGTTTCATTTATCTCTTATTTTAGTTTTCCAATCTTGTAAGATTTTTATCCATTTATCTAAAACCTATATTATTTGTATAATTGGTTCTGTATGATTTTCATTATCTTCTTAGATTTAAACTTTGGATAGCCACTTCCCATTAAAAGAAGCTTTTATATGCTTTATCTAAATCTTTAAAGAATTTTGTAAAGAAAATTTCATCTACATCTTTAACCATTCTTCTCTCGTTTTAAACTTTCATGCTTTGCTAAGCATTGATTATATGACATAGATTTTTTCTCTTGTTATATAGCTCTTTGTTTTAAATCTAAAAAGTGATTATAGACATATCTTACAGAACCAAAAGTACAATTTAATATTGTTATTTGAGTTTTGGTTGATAAAATCTAAACTTATATGCTTTTTCCATATGATTTACCTATTTACCTATATATAGTATACTTTTATAATATAAGTAAATGAAAGTAAATTTTTCAATATATGAACCTAAAACTGACCTAGTTGTTTTAGAGGGTTTCATTACATAAGTATTGCTACTACTTATGCAGTCTTTGATATATGCACTTTAATAAATTGGAGATTAGCCCCGAACTTCTTAATATTTCTATTAAGCACAGACTATATCTTATCCCACAGCTCTATCTGTTTGGGCTCACCACTTCCACTAGCTTTTAGTGTACTTCCTCAGGAGGAATAGTCGTTGAACCCTTACTCGGTCTTGCTGCTGATTGCTCATTTTTGGTTTTCCCAAATCTTTGATTTGGGGTATTACTGGCTTAACACTTTCAGGTTTAACCTTGTGTCATCTAGTATATTTTTTCGCTTTCGCCACTTTCACATTCTGTACCATATTATTTTAGGTATATGTTGTAGTTATATCAGCTTTTAGGGTTTCCTTAATTGAGTAGTATTGAGATGCTTTTTGTTGCTACCTCTACATACATATTTACATATGCTGACTATATTAATGGTCTAACTTGTGACTGATAATTTACGAGTGCTGAGTACAAGTGTGCGATCATATTAATCAATGTTGAAAACGAAATGATAACTTGTTAAAACTCCTATAATATTAGTTAAAAACTGATTTTGTGCATTAATTTAAAATATATTCTTTTCTACATTTTGTTATTAATACTATTTATAAACCAAGAAATAATGTTCCACTAACCTGTGATTCTCCTAACCAAGCAACCCCACTAATATATAGTATAAGTACATATAACTTTTTATTATTATTGTTGCTATCCCATAAATATCATACCAATTAAAATTTAACTGTCCATGTTTATCAAAACTTCCAGTTGGATAATCAAATATCATTTGAGAAAATAAAACCAAAAGACCATATGAATCCAATTGAGTATTATTTATACTGTTGTAAATAAAAAGAAGTTATCAGAACTATATAAATTGATGATATATTATAAAGTTTCTCCCAAATCAAGCCAAATTTTTTTTTTTTTTTTTTCATATAACTCCTAATTTAGTAATGGATAATGAAATCTTTTCTAAATAAATTTTGAGTTATTTTAATTACATCTTCTTTGCAACCTCCTCAACAACTTTCCTAAAATTAGATTTGTTTATTGATAATCCTTTTTATATTATTCTCTATCGGCAATAAGTTTATCTGTCATAAGGTTAGCAAGTCTATTAATCTATCTCTTCAATAGAGTAGCATGTCTTTATTTCTATGGGTTCTCCAATTTGTTCAGGACCTGGTATCAGCAAATTATTTTCTTCTCCACCACCCACATCATATTTCAAAGATACCTAAGTATCTATTTTTAAACCATAGTTTGTAATTTTATGTGTAAGGTTCCATCTTGGATATACATCATTATTATGAGCACAAGAACTCAGTATAAGTCCTTTATATTTCCAAATTGTACTGAAGATATATGAGTGATCTGTTTTAGATGAGTCAAAGATGATAACATCTTTTATTCCTCTTGTTACCTAATTTTCTCCTAAATATTCAGCCATTTCAGCTGTATGACCATACATACTTCCATAACCATAATTTCACTCTTCTTTGTAGGCCCATGTTGCTCATTTTGATATCTTTCTATAAGAGCTTTTTATATTTTTCCAAATATCCATGTGGAGGGACAAATACAAGAAATTTCAAGAGGAGATAATTTCTTTAAAACAGTATTTACTGCACCAAACTTACCAACTATATTAGAATAATATCTTCTCATTTCATCAGTAAAAGAAATCCAGGTTTCCATCAAAAACAGCTCCATCTAGAGCTCCAAAGCTTCAAAGCATCATTTGAGAATAGATTTTATCGAATATGTCATAAGTTGCCATTGATTCCAATAGTGTACCATAGGCATTAAAAGAGTTAACTTATGTTTTCCTAAGTCTAACATCTTTTTCTTTTACTACTTGTTCTTCATCAGGAATCTATACCTAATAATCTTAACATCATTATTAGTTTTTGTATTTCCCACAACTTTAATTCTGGATAGATTTTTAAGATTTTAATTGAGCCGAATGATCAGGTTCAATATGATTTACTATATATGTACTGAACTCCTGCACGACTGACACCTCTACGAGTGCTAGAGTCACGGTTCTGGGTGTAGTTGCTTGTTAATAACTAAATTTACTAAGCTATCCCCATAGTTCCTACGGTTCATATATTGTATATTTAAGCACTTATACCTAATATCCTTAGTCCTTCTTTAATATGTTTTGGCTGCATTTATATCTCTATTGTGTATTAGCTCCACATACTGGACAAGTCCATTCTCCGCTGACTTAATCTTTACTTCTTCATTTCTATATCCACAACAATTACATATTTGACTACTTGCAAAAATTTATCTACTTACTATCGTTCTTTTTTACCATTTCAGCTTGTATCGCTGAATTTTATTAAATTCGCTCCATGATACATCTACAATATTTCTTGCTAATTTATGATTTTACCATATTTTTATTTGTAAGTCTTCCATACAAATAATATCATATCTTTTATTAGCATTGTTGATAATTTTGCAAAAATCTTTTCTTTGATTTGATATTTTTCAAATAATTTTGCTATTTTTATTCTTAGCTTTATTCTATTTAAACTACCTTTGGTTTTCGTGATAGTTTTCTTTGTAATATTGTTAGTTTATTCAAAGATTTTTTGTAATATTTTGTTTTTCATTGAGATTTCAAGCGCAAAGTTTTTTATACCTAAAATCTATTCCTGCATTTTTATTTGTGTACTGTAATTTTTCTACTTCTACATCTGTGTCAAATATAGAGATATATAATATTTTCCACTAGGTACTTGTGTTATTGTTGCATTATCTTCCTCAGGTTTCATTTATCTCTTTTTATTTTAGTTTTCCTAATTTAGGTACTTTTCCATTTATCTAAAAACTTATTTTATTTGTATAATTGGTTCTGTATGATTTTCTATTATCTTCTTAGATTTAAACTTTGGATAGCCACTTCCACTAAGAAGTTTTTACAGGCTTTATCCAAATCTTTTAAAGAATTTTGAAGAAAATTTATCTACATCTTTTAACCATTCTTTTTCGTTTTGAAACTGTTAATTCTTTACTACACTCACTATATGAAATAGATTTTTCTCTTTTATATAGTTCTTGTTTTAAACCCAAAAATGATTGAGACATATCTTACACAAACCAAAAGTACAATTTAATATTGTTATTGAGTTTGTTGGATAAAATCTAAACTTATATGCTTTTCGATGTATTTCAATTTACCTATATATAGTATACCACCTTTTTATACTATAAGTAAAATGAAAGTAAAATTTTTCTAAGATATGAACCTAAACTGACCTGGTCGTTTTAAGATTGTCGTTCACATAAGTACGCTACCACTTATGCAGTTCTCTTATGAACTTCTTACTTATTACACAGATTATATCTTATCCCACAGCTTATCTGTTTGGTTTCATTACTTCCACTAGCTTAGTGTACTCTTCCAGGAGGAATATCGTTGAACCTACCTTTCGGCCTTCTGTTGATTGCCCATTTTTAGCCTTCCAAATTCGATTTGGGGTACATTATTTAACACTTAGGATTAACTTATGTCATCCAGATATTTTTTCTGCTTTCGCTACTTTCACACTTGTACCACATTTTTGTTTAGGTACTATGTTGTAGTTATCAGCTTTAGGATTTCCAGCAATTGAGTAGTATTGGATAGCTTTTTTGTTGCTACCTCTTTTACTATTTATATATGCTGACTACTAATGGTCTAACCTTATGACTGACACCACGAGTGCTAGAGTCACAAAGGGACCATTTTTAATCAATAGGAGCAGTCCCCTATCATTGCTTCTATCTTACTAAGAAAATTTCCATTTTCACCTTCTTCAACACCATCAATACATAAATTTTTCATCCAATATTAAAATGAGCATATGTAACCGTTATCTAAAGGAATGTAATTTTCAAATCTTTGAGTTTTCTATCGTTAACTCCAATCCAAATAATATCATTTATTTTTGTACAACAATACATTATTTCCTTTCCTTCAAAACCAATTTATCGTTAAATATTACTTAACATTATCATAATAGATTTATTAACTTTTTCAATATATTTTTTAAATATTGCAAGGTCTTAAAAAAAGCTGTACAAATTTTACTTTGTAACAGCTTTGCTTTTTAATATTTTTAGTATTGATAAAAGAATTTTTTCAATTCTTTTAATTGAGCTATTTTCATCCTTTGGTTCTCATTAGCAGAATAGGCATATCAACCATAACAGCTCCAAATCCTTCTAATTGAGCTTTCCAGTTATCAGCGTATTCTCCACCTCCCCATCCGTAAGACCCGAAGATATATACTTTTTACCTTTAAATTTATTCCTGCTTCTTCCATGAATGGTAATAAATCATTTTCGTCTATTACTTCTGCCCTGTTGTTGAAGATCCCATAACTATAACATCGCTTGAAGGATGCATCTTTATCCATGCACGATTTGAAATAGCATTGGGATCCTCCTGTTTCAACTATTCTTCTTCAATAGCTTTTGCCATTTTTTTCTGTATTTCCAGTTGCACTATAATAACTAAACTAATTTTACTTATTTTACTCTTCTAAATTTTTTTAATATTCTTTATTTAAAATTTTAAACTTTGCTAATAAGTCATATTTATATTATATATATAAATATAAAATTTTGCAAGTTTTATTTTAAAATAAACAGAATAAAAATACTTTAATACACTTTGTATCTTCTTATCTATGCTAGAAATTATTTTAAAAAAGTTCTCATATCTATTGGTGGCACCTGCAAATATATCATCCACACCCAGATCCTTCATTGCTTAATTTGTTTTAATTCATCTATAATGTTATGTCCTTTACCCAGTTGCTGTAAATGCTTGTATCCAAGGCTTAATATTACACATAATATTTTTATTTATAGAATTTTGTTGAGTGATAAATTGTCTTTATATGGATTAAGATCAGGAATATCTGTCATAAACTCCTTACCATAGTGGCTGGGATACATCTGAGTGATACATAATCCACCTCTGCAGACTTACTGCTTCCCAAAATTGTCCCAATGACATATCATCTGAAGAAGTCCCAACTGTCCATAGACATCTGCACTATACATACATTATATGGACTTAACTCTGGCATAGTTTCAAATGTTTTGAATAGCTCTGCCTATGATATTATTCTGTGTTTCTATAGTTTAAAACTTGTCTAGTTTTCCACTCATTAGAAGCAGGAATCTCACATAGTCAAACTGTGTTTCGATTACAAGCACTGCTTTTGCCTTCTATGCAAACTGTCACATTATATTCCCCACAAGTGCTATCATATGCAGACACCCAAACAAGTCCATCTAGCTATTTGTAAATGCCTTTCCTCCATCTTTATATACAATAATTTTATCAGATTTTCTTTGGCATAGATTGTGTCTTCAAAAGATACTATTCTAGCTATAGTATAAATACATTGTCTTTCAATGATGGGAGCTCAATCTCTTTTATTATGTGGGTTTTTATTAGCAGACTTTGTATGTTATTTATATCTGACTATGAGGAAAGTTAACTCACCATAGTCTCCTTTTACATCTATAACAAAGGCATTGATATTATTCTTTTGTAAGTTCTATAAGTTCATCTAATCTACCTTTAAGTGCAACAGAGTGAGCAGAAACATACGAGTCCTCTTACTTTTACTCTTTTTATTATCTTTATATTCTTTTAGTTTTTCTGTAAAAATCTAAGTTTTTAAATCTTTCATCAACTGTTTCAATAATGTGATACCAAATAACCATCCTCTGTCCAAGCAACTTTTTGTTTTATTAACGTCCTTGTATATTTATCTATGATTATTGTTGCATCAATTTCTTTTTCCTTGCTTATTTTTAATGTAACTTCCTTTGTTTCAAAAACATTTTACACAGGTTCCTTTTATTAAATATCCAATATTTTCTTTCTTATTCATATCTGAATAGATAGAAACTTTTCTACTGCACCAATTATAATCTGGTTTTGATCTTTTTGAATAAGTTTCTAAGAAAACAATATCAAACATAAATAAACGTAATAAATATATATGTAAATTTCATCTTTAGATCTCCTATAGTCTCTATGCTAGTATTATATCATAGACACTCAAAAACTTTTTGTCTTTAATACATCTAATGGTTTTAAATCTTAGTAGTTAACTGCTCTTCTTTTGAATTTAGCTTTGTCTGCTCCACAAACAGGACATTTACCTGGTGCATCATTTTCCATAATGTAGGTGTCCACAGTCCATACATTCTCAAGCTACTTTTTCTTCTGAATGGAATACTGTTCCATTTTTAATGTTTTTCTAATAATTTTCTGTATCTTTCTTCGTGTTCTTTTTTTCAATTTGTCCAACCATTTCAAATTGTTTGTAAGTTTCATGAATCCTTCTTCTCTTGCTTCTTCTGCAAATTTAGCATACATATCTGTCCATTCATAGTTTTCTCCTGCTGCTGCATCTGCAAAGGTTAACTATTGTTTCAGGATAGTATCTCCATGTAAAGCTTTGAGACCAAAGTTTAGCATGTTCTTTTTCATTGTTAGCTGTGATATCAAATAATTCAGCTATTTGTTCATATCCTTCTTCTTTAGCAACTTTTGCATAGAAATTATATTTATTTCTTGCTTGTGATTCTCCAGCAAAAAGCTGTCATTAAATTCTTTTCTGTTTTACTTCCTTTTAAATCCATGTCGTATCTTTCTCCTTTTTCAAAATAAAATATATTTTTAAAAATACCAAATTATAGTTTAAAAGTATTTTATCACTTTATAAAATTATCTGTCAAATTTAATTACTTTGAAAAAAATACAAGAAATGTTTTAAAAATCAAAAGAAAAATAAGTGATTTACAGTGAAATTTCTTAAAGATAAAAAAATCAAGAATTCGACTGTAATTTCGAGCAAACTTGCCAGCAAGTTGGCTCGAACTCCGACAAATTCTAGCTCATTCTTTTGATCTCAAAGAAAATTCCATTCAGTAACGCACTATTTTTTTCTTTTGTAAATCAATCTTTTTATTTTATTTTTAGTATAGTCCAGAAGTTCCTTCTTCTAAGTCAATTAAGATATTTTTCATTTTGTGTATAGTGTTCTAAGATAACTTTGTGAGTTTCTCTTCCTATACCTGATTTTTTTATATCCTCCGAAATGGAGCATGTTCTGAATTTGGTTATAAGTATTTACCCATACTCTACCAGTTTGAATTTCTCTTGCAAGTCTTAAAGCTCTATTGATATTCTTTGTGAATACTGCTCCTCCAAGTCCATATTCACTATCATTTGCTTGAGCAATAACTTCATCATCTGTTTTAAATTTAATTACAACAGCAACTGGTCCAAAAACTTTCTTCTTGAGATATACGACAACCATTGTTTACATTTGTTATTAGAGTAGGTCTTACAAAGTTTCCTTTGTCACAACCATTTTCTGTATATTTTACTCCTCCTGTTAAAACAACTCCACCTTCTTGTTTAGCTAATTTCAACATAGTCTAGAAATAGTTTTTACTTGTTTTGCATCTATTTGGCTTCCCCATTACAGTTGTAGGATCTAATGGTTTCCAATTTTTAATATTTTCAAATTTCTTTTACAAGTTTTTCTACGAAATTCATCATATATTCCTTCTTGTACGAATATTCTTGAACCTGCACAACAAACTTGTCCTTGGTTGAATAATATTCCAAGTTGAGCTCCTTCAAGTGCTTTTTCTATATCAGCATCATCTAAAATGATATTTGCTGATTTTCCACCCTAATTCAAGAGTTGCAGGTATTAATTTTTCTGCTGCTGCTAAAAGCTATATCTCTACCTACTGCTGTTGAACCTGTAAAGCTAATTTATCTAAATCAGGGTGATTCTTTTAAAAATTCTCCTGCTGTGCTTCCTTTTTCCTGTAATTAAGTTTACAACTCCTTTAGGAATTACATCTTGGATAAGTTCCATTAAAAACTAATAAAGCTTAATGTTGTTGTACTAGATGGTTTTAAAAACAACTGTATCTCCTGCTGCTAAAGCTGGTGCTAGCTTCAAGCTGCCATTAAGAATGGGAAGTTCCAAGGAATAATTTGTCCTACAACTCCTATAGGCTCTCTTAAAAATTAAACTTAAAAAACTTTTTCATCTAAAACAGTTTGCTTGTCCTTCGTCTGCTAAGATACATCCTGCAAAATATCTAAAATGACTTGCTGCTAAAGGAATATCAACTAAAAGTTGTTTCTCTTATTGACTTACCATTATCCATAGTTTCAACAGTTGCTAATAGTTCTTTATTTTCATCTATGATATCAGCAATCTTATTTAAAATCTTTAGCTCTTTCCTTTTACAGTAGTTTTTCTCCAAGTTTTTAAATGCTTCTTTTTGCACTTTTAACTGCTAAATCAACATCACTTTCACTTGCATCAGGAACTCTGATAATAATTCATTGTTATAAGGAGCATATGTTTTACCATAACTCCATTACTTGAATTTACCCATTCTCCATTGATAAACATCTTATATGATTTTTTTAATATATTTTTCCATAAAATTCACCTCTTTTTAATTTTTTTAAATTTCCTGACCAATTTTTGTCATAATTAATTATAGCACAGAACTTTAAAAATAAAAGAGAATTCTTACAAAAGTAAAAATTTCCCCTTTTATTCTATTCAAATTTATTTCTTTATAAAATTTTTCCTGCTTTATCACTCAAATTTCTTAAATAACGATATATTTTTCATTATCATCACCAAAGAATAGAACTGAGTTTAATTTATCTGAATTTAATTTTTCCATCTTCAATTAAGATAGGATTAACAACTCTTTTTCTTTATACTTGCTATAATATTGGCAGTCTCACCATACATTACAACATTTTTCTACCTTACATTCCATAGAAACAGGACAAGCAGTAAATATTGGTGCGTCAATAAATTCTCCTATTTCATAATCCAATTTACTAAGTTGAATTTTATCTACTTTTATGAAAAAAATCCACCTATTTCAATTTCATCCATTAAGTTTTCACTAGGAATATTTACAGTAAATTCCTTTGAAGTTCATAATTTGTTTAGCTGCATTACTTCTACAATGAAGTCCTATAACCATCATATCTCCCAATGTATATGATGAGCTATTAGTTGTAAAATTATATTTAAAAGTTAGCATCCTTATATCCAAGTAAAATTACTGGAAAACCATAGTACAATTTTGAGGTTTCATAATTCTTTCTCATATCTTTTTATACCTTTTCTAAATCAGTGAACCTAAATTTCTTTTAGTATATTCTTTTTAAAAAAATGCTTGTTCAGTCTTAGTTAAATAAGGTTTTAATTTTTCATAAACTTCTTTATGATAAGTATTTAATTGTTCTTTTTTTCTTCTTTAGTTAAAAAGACTTTTTACTATACCATCTAAGTCAATAGGTGCATAAGTGATAGTTTCAAACTCTAAAAATTGTCCATGTTCAGTTTCACAAGCTTCTTTTTACTAGAAGTTCATTTTTCTATTCTGATTCCATGGCTACCTTCAATATATGCCCCTGGCTCATTAGTAACTATCATTCCAACTTCTAATCTTTGAGGATTATATTGAAATCTTATTCCATGTGGTCCTTCATGTACATTTAAAGATATGTCCTACTCCATGTCCTGTTCCACATTTATAGTCTATTCCAACATTCCATAAGAATTGTCTAGCTAGAATATCTAAGTTTGTTCCTGTTGCTCCAAACAAGAATTTTTGCTCTCGATAGTGCTAACATTCCTTTTTAAAAACTAAAGTATTATCTATTTTTCTTGTTTTTCCAACTTTTTCCTAAGAAGAAAGTTCTTGTTATATCAGTAGTTCCTTTTAAGTATGTTCCTCCTGAGTCAAGTAAATATACTCCATCTTCTATTTTAGTTGAATTTTTCAGGAGCTGAATAGTGCATCATAGCTGCATTTTTTTCCAAAAAGCTGATATAGTATGGAAACTTAAATCTATGTATCCTTCTATTTTTTTCTCTTAGAGAATTAATTTTTTTCTTCAGCAGAGAATTCTGTGATATTTCCTTTTTATAGTTATTTTTTAGCCAGTACATAAATTTAACTATAGCAACTCCATCTTGAACATGAATATCTCTTTGTGTTAGCTATTTCAGTTTCATTCTTATGTGCCTTTAAATATGTACTAGGATTCATAGCATTGATTAAGTTATTCTTTACTAATAGCTTCATAGATAGCATAGCTAGTTTTATTAAAGTCAACTAAAATATTTCCTTTTTAATTTTTTTATATCTTCAAAGAATTCAAAATATCCTTTAACTTCTACTTTGTTATCTTTAAAATATTTTTTCAGCTTCTTTATTTAATTTATTTTTCATCGATATATAGGCTCGCTTTCTTTTTCAGAAATCACTGTAAATGATAGAGCTACAGGGTTATGTTGAACATCGTCACCTCTGAAATTATATATCCAAGCTATATCATCTAAACTTGAGATAATATTATAGTCTGCATTTTTTTCTTTTTAAACTTGCTCTTATTTCTTTTTACTTTTTCCTTATATGATTTTTCCTGTGTATTTATCTTCTAAAATAAATATCTTTTTCAGCTGCTAAAAGCTGGTCTTTTTTCCCAAACTTCTGCTAACAGATCAAAATCAACAATCTTTAAAATTTTTTCTTTGAAAGAATTTCATTTCACATCAGAAGATAAAAAGTATCTTTGCATCTATTCCTATTTTTGAATTTTTCTGCTAACTTAGAAACTATATATTCTTTATATGTAGGAACACCAGGATTACCTTGTTTAAATAATTTTTATTTCACTACCTTTTTAATTGATTTTCAGCTTGGATATGATATCTTCCATCTGTCCATAGGCAAGCCTCATCATTGAATATAACTAAAATTCCCTGCTGAACCTGTAAAACCTGATAAATATTCTCTTCCTTGAAAATAGCCACCTATGTATTCACTTTGGTGATAGTCAGAACTTGTTACAATATAGGCATCTACTTTGTGTTTCTTCATACTTTTTCTAGCTTCTTCAATTCTTTTGTTGATTTCCATTCTAAAGCTCCCTCCAATTTAATGAGTCTTCTTTTATTCTACTGTTACAGATTTTGCAAGATTTCTAGGTTTATCCACATCAAAAACCTTTTTTTCTAAAGATGTATAGTAAGCTAAATATTGTAGAGCAACAACTGCAAGAACAGGACTTAATAATTCTCCACTATCTTTGATTTGAATTACATCATCTACAACTTCAGGAACTAAACTTCCTTCCTTTACAAACCCAACAACATAAGCTCCTCTAGCCTTAACTTCTTTTATATTTGATACAACTTTTTCATCCATTTCTAAGTTAGTAGAGATAGCAACAACTAAAACTCCTTGTTCTATAAAGGGCTATACTTCCATGCTTTTAACTCTCCCTGCAGCAAGAGCTTCAGTGTGAATATAGTTGATTTCCTTCATCTTTAAGCTACCTTCTCTAGCAACTTTTTCATCTATTCCTCTACCAAGATAGAAACCATTTTTTTACATCTTTTATTCTCTTAGCAATTTCATGTATCTTTTCTTTTTTTCTTTTTATAAGTTCACTTATATTTTCTTTTTACTAAATTTATATCAGAAATATATTTTACATAATCTTTTTTTCTTCTAATTTTTCCAAGTTTTGCTCCCATATATAGAGATAATAGATATAGAACTAAAACTTGTGAACTATATGCTTTTGTAGAAGCAACTGAAATTTCAGGTCCTGCAAGAGTATAGATAACATTGTCTGCCTCTCTTGTTATTGTTGAACCTAGAAACATTAGATATTGCTAAAGTTTTTTTGCTCCTTTTTTTCCTTTGCATATTTCATTGACATTAAAGTATCAATAGTTTCTCCTGATTGACTTACAAAAAAATAGCTAAAGTCTTATCAGTTATTACAGGGTCATTGTATCTAAATTCAGAAGCTATATCTGTAAATACATCTATTCCCAATAATTTTTTTCATAAAATATTGTCCTTGTAAACCTGCATAGTAAGCTGTTCCACAAGCAACTATATAAATTCTGTCTATATTATGTAAATTTATTCCTTCTAATTGTTCATCAAAATTTACATTCTTTTTCTTTTATCTGTGTAAACACTTTAAAGTCTTTTTCAAAAATTTCAGGTTGCTCTTCAATTTCTTTTTTTATCATAAAGTGAGCATAACCACCTTTTTGAAGCTTGTTCAAAGTTCCATTCAACTTTCTTAACTTCTCTTTTACCTCTTTTTCATCTTTATCATAGATAGTAACATTATCTTTTTGTTACTAAAAGCAACATCTCCATCTTCAAGATAAATGATATCTCTTGTGTATTTCAATATAGCTGACACATCTGAAGCTATAAAATTTTTGATGTTCTCCAAGTCCCAACAATTAAAGGACTATGACTTCTACAACAGATCATTCTATCAGGGAAAATCTTTATGAATTATAGCAAAGGCATAAGTTCCTCTTATTCTTTTTAAAAACTTTTTTTAAGAGTTGAATATAAATCTCCATCATATAGTTTTTGAAAATAGTTGAGCAACTACTTCTGAGTCTGTATCTGAACTAAATTTTACACCCTTGTTCTAATAATTCTTTTTTTGATTTCTACATAGTTTTCAATAATTCCATTGTGTATAAGTGCAACATCTCTGTTTTCACTATAATGAGGGTGAGCATTTCTATCTGTAGGTACTCCATGAGTTGCCCATCTAGTATGACCTATACCTGTACAAGAAAGAACTTCAAATTGTTTCATATGATTTCTTAAATTATCTAATTTTTCCTTCTTTCTTTTTCTATTTGTATCCCTTTATCAGTTACAAAGGCAATTCCTGCTGAATCATATCCTCTGTATTCAACCTTTTCAAGTCCTTCTAATAGAACCTCCACCGCATTCGTGTTAGTTCCTGAATATCCAATTATTCCACACATAAAAAACCTCCTAAAAAAATTTTTCATTATAAAATAGGAGACTGTTACAATTATTTCTTTGTTACATAGATCACTCTATGTTTTTTTGTTAATAATGGTTGTAACCACCTTTGAAATATCCGCCGAAAAATTCGATAATTTCAATCCTCGTCAACTCAAAAATAGAGCTCTGGCGCTTCTTTACATAAATCTCCTATTTTTAAATTATATTATAGTTTGAATAATTTAGCAAGAAATATAAAAATATTATAAGAAAAAGCAGGAATTTCTTCCTGCTTTAGTTTAAAAATTTTTCTAACTATTTAGCTTCTACAGTAACTGGAACTTCTTTAAGATCTCCTAAAGTTAAAACTCCTTCTGTACCTTTCATAGCTATTTCGTTTCCAGCTTCATCAGCATATCTTTTCTCCAGAAGCAGTTTCTGCATTTTTTTCAATTCAGTAACTTTTCCTTCTGCATCAGTTAAAGTAGCTGTAGCTCCATCAGCAGCAACTTCTAAAAGTGAATTCCTTTCCATCTTCAGTTTTAACTGAGAATGATTTTTGCTTCAGCGGCAGCTTCAGTTGTTGTTGCAGCAGCTTCAGTAGTTGTTGCAGTTGCTTCAGCAGCTGGTTGTTCAGCTGGTTTTTCTTCTTCTTTCTTTTTCTCCACAAGCTACTAAGAATAAGCTCATAGCTAGTGCTAACATTGCAAAATTTTTTTCATTATATATCCCTCCTTGATTTTTCTGTAGCTATAATACATTATTTTTCTAATAAAAAAATCAAGTATTTTTAAACTTTTTCTAAGTTCACTCTTATTTTTGTTTTTTTAATGATTATGTATCATTTTAAAAATATCTGTTTTATTTTTTTAATAGGTTAGGAGTTCAAAAAGCGAATAAATGACCTATTTTTAGATATATAATTTGAATAGTTTTTATGTATTTTATATATCAAAAGATATTTTTAAGCTATATTTTTTTCATAAATTCTTTAACTTCATTTTTTTGATTTCATTAGCAGTTGATAGTTCTAAAATTCTTTCAACTAGCTTTTTCACATTCTTTTTTTATCTAATTTCATTAGAATTCTTTTAACTCTCGGTATTGAAATTCCTGACATAGAAAAAGAATCTAGTCCCATACCAAATAAAATTGCTACTGCATTTTCATCTCCCGCAAATTCTCCACACATTGAAATTTTTTTATTCCACCTTCATGTGCTCCATCTATTAACATTTTAATAGCTTGTAGTACTGCTGGGTTATATGTATCATATAGATTGGCAATTTTTTTCATTTCCTCTATCTACAGCTAAAGTATATTGTGTTAAGTCATTTGTTCCTATCGAGAAGAAATCACATTCTTTTGCAAAATACTTTTGCTCTAAATGCAACAGCTGGAGTTTCAACCATTATTCCTAACATTATATTCTCATCAAACTCTATACCTTCTTCTCTAAGTTCCTTCTTACAGTTTTTCAAATATAGCTTTTTGCCTTTCTAACTTCCTCTATATCCATTATCATAGGTAGCATAATTTTTTTATTTGACCATATTTTTGAAGCTCTTAGTAAGGCTCTAAATTGAGTTTTTAAAAATTTCTTGTCTATCTAAGCAAACTCTTATCGCTCTCCAACCTAAAAATGGATTTTTCTTCCTGTGGTAATTCCATATATGGTAATGATTTATCTCCACCCTATATCCATAGTTCTTATAGTTACAGGATATCCTTTTAAACCTTCAGCTACTATTTTTATATGCTTCAAATTGTTCATCTTCTGTTGGAAAACTATCTTTTTCCATAAATAAGAACTCTGTTCTATAAAGTCCTATTCAAAACCACCATTTGAAATAATTCCTTTTTAAGTCATTAGGAGACCCTATATTCCCCAAACATCAACTTTTTGTCCCATCTTTTGAAACAGCTTCTTTATCTTTTTAAAAGCCTTTAATTCTTCTTTTTCTTTTTAAGAAGTTTTTCTCTTTTTTTCTCTATATATCTTTAAAGTTTCTTCATCAGGATTTACTATAACTTCTCCTTTTAATGCATCAACTATTAAGATTTGATTATCTTCTAAGTTTTTCTAAAACTGCTCCTACTCCAACAACAGCTGGCAATTCTAAAGATCTAGCCATAATAGATGAGTGAGCTGTTTTTTTCCACCAATTTCAGTTACAAAAGCTAAAACATTTTCTAAGTTTATTTGAGCTGTGTCTGAAGGATTTAATTCTCTTGCAACAATTATTGTTTCAGGTTCTAATTTTGAAAGGTCAACTACTTGTGCATTCATGACACCATATAGCCATCTTTTTCCTATATCTCTTAAATCTCCTGCTCTTTCTTTTAAAAATATGCATCTTCTAAATTTGCAAGCATATTTGCATATTCATCAATTGCTTCACTTAAAAGCAAACTCTGCAGTACATTTTTTCAGAGATTTTTGAATCTATTTCTGAAAAATAGTTCTTCATCTTCTAATAAAGTAATATGTCCCTTCAAAGATATCTGCCTTATCTTTACCAAGTTTTTGAAGAGTATTTTCTTTTATTTCTTCTAATTGTTTTTTTAGCAACTTCTCTCCTTTTATTAATCTTCTAATTCTTCCTCTTTAGATAGTGTTGACTTTTCAAGTATTTCTAAATTGTTTTCTTTGTAAAGAAATGCTTTTTCCTATTGCTATCCCAGGAGAAGCTGGAATACCTTTTATTAAGTTATTTTTTTCATAATCCACTCCAATATTTTTTTCAAAATAAAAGGGAGAAGATAATCCCTCCCTCACACAAAAATTAATCTTTTAAGTTTTCAAGAAGAGATGATAATTTATCAACTGCTTCGTTTTCATCTTCACCATCAGCATATACAGTTATTTTTGCTTCCTTTTTTAATTCCTAAAGAAAGTAATTTTTAATAATGAAGTTCCATTTACTTTTTGTACCTGCTTCATTTTTCTACGCTTATTTGAGAAGAAAAATGTTTTTCGCTAAACTTACAAATTCATTTCCTGGTCTTGTGTGTAATCCAGTTTCATTTACTATTTCTACAGTTCTACTTTTCATATCATCAATCCTTTCAATAATTTATTTATAATTAAATATTTTTCATTTATACTATAAGAGTACAGTTTTTTAGCTTTGTCAATAAAAAAATTATGATAAAAAAATATTATCTTAAAAGCATTTAAAAATGAACCACTTCTGTATAATTATTTTTTTCTCTTGCATTTAGTAGAATTATATTATAGGGATATAGAACAAATATTATTAAAAAGAGGTGATAAAAATATGGAAAGATTAAAAGAAGATGAAGTAAAAAAATTATAGATGAACTTAAAAAAACTGGAAAATATAAAGAATATCAAGAAATGCTTTTTAGATGATTTTTGAAGAACATCATGTTGTGTACAAAAATAGAAGCAGATGAACTGATTGCTATAGCACATAAAAAAATAATACTATTCCTTACAAACTAATAGAATTTTACGACTGGCAACAGATGAATTATTTAATCGAAGAAGAAGACGGAATAGAATAAAAATGTTTTTTTATTTTTTTAAAATATGTTATAATATAAGAAATAAAATAAGTAAAAATATTATATTTTATAAATTTTAACTAAAGTTAAAAATGAAAGGAGAATTACAATGACAGTGGGTTATATTTTTTTGGCTAGTACTTACTATTATTTTTCACTATTATTGAATTTGCTATTCCAGCACTTGTAACAGTATGGTTTGCTTTTGCAGCTACCTTTAACTGTATTTGTATCTCTAATTACTGATAGTATGAAAGTTGAGATAACTTTCTTTACAGTTGTTTCTCTACTATCTATTATATTCTTAAGACCTTATGCTAGAGCTATCTTATCTAAAAAAATAAAGATAATTTTGATGCTGAAAAAAATTGATACTCCTATCATAATAAAAGAAAATTGTAGATGCAAGTAAAGAAGAAAAAAATTTATGATGTAAGCTATAAAGGTTCTATATGGACTGCCTTAAGTAATGAGCTTTTTTTGAAGTAGGAGATACTCCTGTAATTTCAAGTTTTAAAGGAAATAAAATAATTTTTAAAAAAATAAATTGAGGTTTTTGAATTATGTTTTATATACCATTTTTGTACTACTTTTGATTTTATTTGCTGTAATTGCATTAAAAAGCAATTAAAAATCGTTCCTGAATCACAAGTTTATATCATTGAAAAAAACTAGGAAAATACAATCAATCTTTAAGTTCAGGTTTAAATCTTATCAATCCTTTCTTTGATAAGGTTTCAAGAATAGTTTCTCTTAAAGAACAAGTTGTTGACTTTGACCCACAAGCAGTTATCACAAAAGATAACGCTACTATGCAAATAGATACTGTTGTTTATTTCAAATAACAGATCCTAAGCTATATACTTATGGAGTTGAAAGACCTTTATCAGCTATTGAAAACTTAACTGCTACAACTCTTAGAAACATTATAGGGGACATGACAGTTGATGAAACATTGACATCTAGAGATATCATAAATACAAAGATGCGTCAAGAACTTGATGATGCTACTGACCCTTGGGGAATAAAAGTAAACAGAGTTGAGTTAAAATCTATACTTCCTCCAAATGACATCAGAATTGCCATGGAAAAAGGAAATGAAAGCAGAAAGAGAAAAAGAGCGAAAATACTTGAAGCTCAAGCTACAAGAGAATCTGCAATACTTGTTGCTGAAGGGGAAAAACAATCTACTATCTTAAGAGCTGAAGCTGAAAAAAAGAAGTAAAAATTAAAGAAGCTGAAGGTAAAGCTCAAGCAATACTTGAAATTCAAAAAGCTGAAGCTGAAGCTATTAAACTATTAAATGAAGCTAAACCTGCTAAAGAAATCTTAGCATTGAAAATCTTTTGAAACATTTGAAAAAGTTGCTGATGGTAAATCTACTAAGATACTTATTCCAAGTGAAATTCAAAAACTTAGCTGGTTTTATGCAAACTATAAAAAGAAATTAACTAAAGAATTAATTAAAAAATGGCTGTTGTAAATTCATAAAAAGTAAAAAAATAGTTCGTTACTGAGTAAATTTCTTATTTTTTTACTTTAGGTTTGAAATTTTAATTTTTGCAACAGTCTCTTTTTTGTTTATATTTTTTTAAAATGATATATAATAGTATAAATTACATTTTTTTATTTTTTTGGAGGGATTTATGTTAGAAGATTTAATAAAAGAATTTAAAGAAATTTTTTTAAATATGATGGGAATGTGGAAACTTTCTTTTTCACCAGGTAGAGTTAACTTAATTGGTGAGCACTACAGACTACAATGGTGGTTTCGTTTTTCCCTTGTGCATTAGATTTTGGAACTTATGCTGTTGTAAAAAAAGAGAAGACAAAACTTTTTAGAATGTATTCTAAAAACTTTAAAAAAATTTAGGAACTATTGAATTTAATCTAGATAATTTAGTTTATAATAAAAAAAGATAACTGGGCTAATTATCCTAAAAGGAGTTGTTAAAAACTTTCTTAGATAAAAGCTTATAAAATAGACAGTGGTTTTGATGTATTATTCTATGGAAATATTCCAAATGGTGCTGGACTTTCTTCTTCAGCTTCTATAGAAGTTTTAACTGCTGTTATACTTAAAGACTTATTCAAACTTGATGTTGATATGGTTGAAATGGTTAAAATGTGCCAAGTTGCAGAAAACAAATTCATTGGAGTAAACTCTGGTATCATGGATCAATTTGCAGTTGGTATGGGTAAAAAGACCATGCTATTTTTACTAGATTGTAATACTTTAAAGTTTGAATATGTTCCTGTAAAAATTAAAAAAATATGTCTATTGTTATCGCTAATACAAATAAAAAGAGAGGTTTAGCAGATTCTAAATACAATGAAAGAAGAAGTTCTTGTGAAGAAGCTGTTAAAGTTCTAAATGACAATGGAATTAATATAAAATATCTAGGTGAGCTGACAGTTGCTGAATTTGATAAAGTTAAACACTTTTATAACAGATGAAGAACAACTAAAAAGAGCAACTCATGCTGTTAGTGAAAATGAAAGAGCAAAAGGTTGCAGTTGAATTTTTGAAAAAAGATGATATTGCAGAATTTGGAAGATTAATGAATCAATCTCATATCTCTTTAAGAGATGACTATGAAGTTACAGGTGTAGAGCTTGATAGCCTTGTAGAAGCTGCTTGGGAAGAAGAAGGAACTGTTGGTTCTCGTATGACTGGAGCAGGTTTTGGTGGTTGTACTGTAAGTATAGTTGAAAACGACCATGTTGAAAACTTTATAAAAAATGTTGGAAAAAAATATAAAGAAAAAACAGGTTTAAGAGCTACTTTCTATATAGCAAACATTGGAGATGGAGCAGGGAAAATATAAAATAGTTCGTTACTAGCCAGTATTTTTAATAGCTACTTGCCAGCCATTAATGTCTCGAGAGCTCCACAAAGGCTCTCGCTACAGTAATGGACGTCACAGTAGCCTAAAAATTTGGAATGTAACTAATATTTTTAAAGAAAGGAAAAAAAGGATGGAAATTTACTCTTTAATTAATAGACTTATAAAAATATTCACTTAAAAATTCATTGATAACGGAAGATGATGTTATGTTTGTTAGAAATGAATTAATGACATTGTTACAATTAAAAGATTGGGAGGATGTCAACGAAGATAACTATCAAATACCTGAATATCCTCAAGAAATCTTAGATAAAATTTGTGATTATGCTATAGAACAAAAAAATTATAGAAGATGGAACTACAGATAGAGATATCTTCGATACGGAAGTTATGGGAAAAATTTACTCCTTTTCCCAAGAGAAGTTATAAATACATTTAAAAAAATTTATCTGATGAAAATATAAAAGTCAGCAACAGACTATTTCTATAATTTCTCTAAAAAGACTAACTATATAAGAACTGAAAGAATAGAAAAAAATCTATATTGGCAAAAGTCCAACAGAATATGGAGATTTAGAAATTACTATAAATCTATCTAAACCTGAAAAAAAGATCCCTAAAAGAGATTGAAAGACAAAAAGAATATGCCTCAAGTAAATTATCCTAAAGTGTCTTTTTATGTTATGAAAATGTTGGTTTTGCTGGAACTTTAACACATCCTGCAAGACAAAAACCATAGAGTTATACCTTTAACTTTAGAAAATGAAAGATGGTATTTTCAATATTCTCCTTATGTTTACTACAATGAACATGCAATAATATTCTGTTCTGAACATAGAGAAATGAAAATAAATAGAGATACTTTCTCAAGAACTTTTGGACTTTGTAAACCAATTCCCACATTACTTTATAGGTTCAAATGCTGATTTACCAATAGTTGGAGGTTCTATTTTTAAGCCATGACCACTATCAAGGTGGAAACCATGAGTTCCCTATGGCAAAATCTGAAATTGAAAAGGAAGTAAGTTTTGATGCATATCCTAATATAAAGGCTGGAATAGTAAAGTAGTCTATGACTGTTTTTAAGATTAAAGTCTTTAAATAGAAATGAATTAATTGAGTTATCAGATAAAAATCTTAAAAAGCTTGGAGAGAATATTCAGATGAGGAAGTTGGAGTATTTGCTATACAAATTCAACTCCACACAATACTATAACTCCTATCGCTAGAAGAAGAGGAGAATACTTTGAAATTGATTTAGTTCTTAGAAATAATAGAACTGATGAAGCTAATCCTTTAGGTATCTTCCACCCTCATAGTGAACATCACAATATTAAAAAAAGAGAATATTGGTCTTATAGAAGTTATGGGACTAGCTGTTCTTCCTGGAAGATTGAAATTTGAAATGAGAAAAATAGCTGAATTCTTTAAAAGATGAAGACTTTGAAAAGAAAAATTTCTGAAGATAAAGACTATGAAAAACATTTATCTTGGTTAAAAAGCCTTTTTAAATAAATATCCTAATATTAAGGATTTATCAGTGGATGAAATCTTAGAAAAATATTTTAAATGTTGAAATTGGGTTGACATTCTCAAGAGTGCTTGAAGATGCTGGTGTATTTAAAAAGAGATGAAAAAGGTAAAAAAATGCCTTTCTTAAATTTATAAATCATATTGGAGGTAGATTCTAATGTCTATATTAGTTTGTGGAGGAGCAGGTTACATTGGTAGCCATGTTGTTAAATATCTATTAGAAAAAATGAAGATGTTGTTGTTGTTGATAGCTTAATTACAGGACATGTTGATGCTGTTGATGAAAAAGCACATTTAGAACTTGGAGATTTAAAAAGATGAAGAATTTTTAAATAGAGTTTTTTTGAAAAATATCAAATTGATGGAGTTATTGATTTTGCTGCCTTCTCTTTAGTTGGAGAAAGTGTAGAAGAGCCTCTAAAAATATTTTGAAAATAACTTCTACGGTACTCTTTGCCTATTAAAAAGTTATGAAAGCTCATAATGTAGATAAAATAGTATTTTTTCATCTACTGCTGCAACTTATGGAGAAGCTGAAAACATGCCTATACTTGAAACTGATAGAACAGAACCTACTAACCCTTATGGAGAAAGTAAACTAGCTGTTGAAAAGATGTTTAAATGGTGTGCTAATGCCTATGGACTAAAATACACTGCTTTAAGATATTTCAATGTTGCAGGTGCATTCCCAAGTGGAGAAATTGGAGAAGCTCATACTTGTGAAACTCATTTAATTCCACTAATTTTACAAGTTGCTCTAGGACAAAGAGAAAAAATATCTATCTATGGAGATGACTATCCTACTCCTGATGGAACTTGTATAAGAGACTATATTCATGTAATGGACTTAGCAGATGCTCACTATCTTGCTCTAAATAGATTAAGAAATGGTGGAGATAGCCAAGTATTTAACTTAGGAAATGGAGAAGGTTTCTCTGTTAAAGAAGTTATAGAAGTTACAAGAAAGGTAACAGGACATCCTATTCCTGCAGAAGTTAGTCCAAGAAGAGCTGGAGACCCTGCAAGACTTATAGCTTCATCTCAAAAAGCTTTAGATACATTAAAATGGGTTCCTAAATATGATAAATTAGAACAAATTATTGAAACTGCTTGGAACTGGCATAAAAATCATCCAAATGGATATGAAGACTAAAAAATAAGAGGCTTTACAGCCTCTTTTTTATCTTATTGTACTTGTACACCGTCTTTAAATATTCCTTGTTGAGCTACTTGACCATTTTCATCATATTTTTTTAACTACACCATCTAATTGTCCATCTTTATATGTAGCTTCAAAGTCTATTTGACCATTTGGATAGAAATGTTTTTCGTAAACTAATCTTCCATTATTACTTACATACTTTTCATATTCTACATTACCATTCTCATAGTATACAGTATTTATTCCTTCCTCATAGCCATTTTTTTATAATTTTTCTTTAGATTGAACTTTTTCCACTTGGATAATAAGTAACCCCTTTTCCATCTAATAAACCGTTTTTTTAACTTCTAATAATCCTTGAACCTTACCATTGTCAAATTTAACTTCAACTGTACCTGTAAATGGCTTTTTGTTCTCCTTGCACATAGGCTATTCCAGTAGTTTGATCCATTACTATTTTTCCTGCTGGAACCTTTTCTTCCTGCTGAAAATGATAAAGCTGATACTAACAAAAATGCCCCTAATAATATTTTTTTCATTTCCAATTCCTCCTATTATTATTTTATTTTTGTTACCATTTGTGAACTACTCTCACTTCTATTAAGCAATAATCTAAATTTTCTTATCAATCTTATTTGATTAATCACTATTTTTCGTCTATCCTACATAATTTTGTACAAAAGTCTTTATAAACCAAACGGTTGCTGGCTGATAGATTATATCTACCAAGAATGCTCCAACTATTGGTACTATCATCATAGCCTTTCTTGACATTCCATACTTTTCATTTATTGCTGTCATATTAACTATTGCAGAAGGTGTTGCTCCAAGTCCATGTCCACATAATCCTGAACACATAACTGCTGCATCATAATTAGCTCCAAGTACTCTAAACACAACAAAGTATGCTATTAATATCATAAATATTACTTGACAAGCAACTACTAAAAAGAACTCCACCTATTAATCCTGAAAGTTCCCAAAGTTTTTAAAGTCATAAGTGCAAGTGCTAAGTATAAATTAAGCATAACATTCCCTATACCATCAACTAATGAAAAAAATTAAAGTTATATGTATGAGTTTTTCATTTATATTCCTTACAATAACTGCCATAAACATTGCTCCAACATAAGAAGGAAGTCCATTTTTATTAACTTTCCTATTAATGTTGAAATATAACTACCTATAGCCATACAAACTAAAAATAACAACAACATTTTTTTATTACATCTAAATCTGATAGTTTTTCTCCTTCATTTTTATTTATTTCCATTATAGACTGATCGAAGTTTTCGCTGTTATCAGGTCTTAGATTATTTTTTTCTATCAGTCTTCTACCAAGAGTCACCTATTAAAACAGCTGTTATAAGTCCAAATGTAGCTGCTGCTGCCCTCAACTAATGGTGCATTTTCGTAACCCATTTTTGCAAAAGTTCCACCATAAGCTAGTGCTGCACCATGTCCTCCTATCATAGATATAGCACTTGATAGTAGTGCATAAGGTGCTTCTAAACCTGTTGTCTTACTGATAGCTATTCCTATTACATTTTGACAAATTGATATTATTCCGCAAACTAACCAGTAAATTATTAAAAGTTTTTCCACCTTTTTAACAGAGCAAAACTTGCACCTAATCCAACTGTTGTAAAAATGCAAGCATAAAAGTTGATTGAAAGATATTTTCAAAATTAAATTTGAATGTTCCTGTAACATGTCCAATCCAAGTCAAAAACATAAAAATAAATCCTCCAACAACTGGTGCAGGAATACAATATTTATTAAGTATGCTAAGTCTTTTTATTGATTGAATACCCCATAATTAATAATACTGCTGCCAATGCCAATGTCATTGTGGAATTTAAATTAATATTTAAGATTCCTTCAATAGTTTCAAAATTCATAATTTACCTCCTAACATTTAATTTGTTAATAGATAATACCATTTTTTTCAAAAAAATTTAGCAATAAATATAATTTACAGATATAAAAAGAGAATTCTTAAGTTTTTAATTCTCAAAAATTCTCTTAATTCTATTTTAGAATATTACTCTTAGTCCTACTCCAGCTCTTACATTATTTCCTTTAGTATCATAACCTACATTGGCTGTTACTCCTACTCTTTGGTTATCCCATCCAAGATTTAGATCTGTCTTAACATTTCCTCTTCTATCTTCTTTTTCACCTCTGATATTAAACCAATCTGCTGATGTATTAGAAACTTTTAGCTTTGTTCTTACCATTAGCTACTCTTCCTAATTCATTTTCGTAAGCTACTGATACTCCTACTCTTAATGTCTTTCTTCCAAAGTATTGTTTGAATCCTAATTCAGCACCAATTTCTGGTCTTATTGAGAAGTAATCATTTGATTTAACATCTAATTTAATTTCTCCTGATTTTTTTCTTTTTATCTTCGATACTCTTCCATATTCTAAACCTAGAGCTGCATATGGTTTTTAATGTGAATGATTCACTCAATCTAAATTCTTTTGATATTTCATTCTTTAGACCTAGACCATAAGTATGATATCTACCTTTTTGCATTAAATATTTCATCTACAACTAAGAATTTTCTGTGCATCTTATTGTATCCTGCAAAGATATCTCCTGATATTGTCCAATTTAAACTATTATTTTCATCAAATGGTACTGATTTAAATAATCCAAGTTTTTCCTTGTAACATCTCTTCCTTAGAATTTCCTATATCTTTAAACTTAAATGTATTATGAACTATACCTGTATACCAACCTAATGTATCTCCTAGTTTAACTGTTTCATTTTCATGTACATAAGCCACTCCATAAGCATTATTTATGTAATTGATTACTCAGCAGTATCTGTATTGTATTCTCCTCTAACTCCAAATGTTTTTATTTTTATTTGAATCTTTAGATACAGTTTGCCATTCACTCCTTAAGTAATTGAATTCTTTATCTAAGATATCTCCAGTTGCTACTATTCTTTTGTTGGACATTAGCATATTGGTGACCCATCATTTCATCTGTTGCTTGATAGAATAAAATTTCTTCATTCTTCCCTATAGAGTTTAATTTTTTTGGAATACCTTATTTTTCTCTAGTTCCTAATTCTTCAACCCCATATCTTTGTTCCAATCCATTTAAGAAATTATATGTATCTGTCACTGCAACTGGCGTAGCTTCATTTCCAGCAAAAAGCTGTATATGGTATTTTTGCTAAATACATATTTTTCAATTAAACCTGTTGTTTTTATTGAGAGTTGCTGTTGCTATCCAAGTTAAAGAACCTGAATAGATATTCCAATATCTTATTGATGGATTAGTTGCCATTACTACATTATATGGAGCTATTATTCTATTTGGAACTTGTATACCTTTACTTGTAGTAGTTTGAGCAGCTTCAGAGCCTACTATCAAATCTGCTGAATTACCAAGTATCCCTAATGAACCACTTATAGGGTTTGTTCCTCTCAAAGTATCTATATACATCCCAACATTAGATGTTAACATACTTCTTGTTCCAGAAATATTTGTTATAACAGGTGTATGTGGAATTCCATTAATAGTTATTGTTGCAGTTGTTGCTCCTAAAGGAGCATTTATATCAACAACTTTTACTCCATTTACAATTAATTCCTTCCCTGTTGGCTTGTTTCCAGCAGCATAATCTTCTGTTGCACCATTTCTTACAACAAAACTTCCATAATTTTTAATTATTCCACCTTTTTACATATTTAGCATATCCATCTTTAGAACTTATATTAACTATCCCATTATTAGTAAATTCTGCACCATTTCTTACAACTTCTCCAACTGCTTCTTTTTGGATTTCCTACTGTTGTTATTGTTCCATTATTTACACCTATAGCACCATTATCCAAATACATAGCCATAGAACCATCACCAGATAGATTTATTGTATGTCCTGCATTATTTATTGCAGTTGAACCTGAGTCCATGATGCATACATTCCTATAGCATCTTTTCCTACAACATTTATTGTTCCATTATTTATTATATTTCCACTATCTGTTCTCGTATATCCAGCTGCCATACCTATTGAGTATAAAGAACTGTCTGCATTAGAATCTCCTACAGTTATTGTAGCATTATTAGTAGCTGTTCCACCTTTAATACTGTAAATACCAACATTTCCTATTCCTTTAGAAGTCTATATTTGCATTATTTACTACAGTTCCTGCTGAGTAAATTCCATAGTTTTGTCCACCTATTGCACTTGTTAATGCAGTCCCTGCAGTTGAACCATTTGAAGTTAATGCAACATTATTTGTTATATTTCCAGTAGTATCATCTGAGTATAAGTAAACTGATTTTTGTTCCTAAAAGTCACACTACCAGAACTTGAGTTTGTAAAAAGTAGTTCCTCTTCCTTTTTAGAACATATCCATATGAATTATCTCCTATATTCATAATACTTCCAGCATCATTTATTCTAACTCCATTAGCTTGAACTCCTGTAGCTGCTTCTGTTCCTAAGAATACTCCTACTGCTTCATCTTTACCTAAATTAATTTTAGCTCCTGCTTGTATATCAATATTAGGTGTTGCTGGAGTTGTTGATGTTGAGAATATTCCTACTCCCTTATCTCCAACATTCAATTCAGATGTCGATGTCAGTTCTACATCTTTTCCATAGATAGCATATGAATTCTTTCCAGCATCTATTTTACCTTTATTTATTATTTTTTTACATTTTGGTTTTTAGTAAACATTCCTGTTCTTAGAACACTTTCACTTGTAGAATCTCCTATTGAAATAGTACCAGTAGAGTCATTTGTCATAGTTGCTGGTCTAACTCCATCTGTTTTCTACAAACATTCCTGTTCCTTTGTCAGCTGTAATATTAATTGTACCTTTATTTACTAAATTTCCAAGTTTTGCAGCCATACCAATAGCTTCTTGACCTGACATATTTATGATACCATTAGTATCATTAGTTGCTTCTATTGTATGAGGAGCAGTAGTGTTACTATCATTATTTTTCTATATAGATACCAACTGCTTTTTTTACCATCAAGTTCTATTTTTCCCTTTATTTACTACCAACATCTCCTGCATTTGGTTTTAGTACCGAACTCATTTATTTTTAAAACTCCATTACTATCTTTTCTATAAGAGATTCCTAAAACTCCTATTGAACTTTCTCCACCAACATTGATTTCTCCTTCATTGTTAACAGTAGAACCATTTACTGCATATACTCCAACTGCTTTTGCATTGGCATCATTAAGTCCTGACTTTTCAACATTTACTTTTGCTCCACTAGCAATGTTAGCTTCTCCATAGTTTATAAATAGACCAACTGCTCCACTTCCAGCATCTGTTCTGTCTGCATTGACACTTGAACCACTAGCTAGATTTATTTGAGTTTCATTTCTGCCAGCTGCATTGGTACTTGAGTTCATATCTAAGCCTATAACAGTACTATTTTCTAAATTTGTTAAGTCTGAAGCATCTAAATACGCTGTCACATTCTTTCCAGAAGCTAGATTCATCTTAGCTCTTTGAATTGATATATTTCTAACAAATAATTTAGAATTATTATCTGCTGTTCCTAAAACTACATTCTTTTTATTTATATCTTGATCTATATTATATGCAGATAAACCCTGAACCTCCCACGACTGAAGTCGCAGGGTTCTTGGGTAGTAGTTGCTTCTGTTAGCCAACTAAATTTACCAAGCTATCCCCATAGTTCCTACGGTTCATATATTTATATATTTAAGCACTTTCTTTTAATATCCTTAGTCCTTCTTTTTAATATGTTTTTGGCTGCATTTATATCTCTATTATGTACAGCTCCACATACTGGACAAGTCCATTCTCTCACACTTAAATCTTTTACTTCTTCATTTTTATATCCACAACAATTACATATTTGACTACTTGCAAAAAAATTTATCTACTCTTACTATTGTTTTTCCATGCCATTTCGCTTTATAACTTAGTATTCTATTAAATTCACTCCATGATACATCTACAATATTTCTTGCTAATTTATGATTTTTTTACCATTTTTTTACTTGTAAGTCTTCCATACAAATAATATCATATTCTTTTTATTAGCATTGTTGATAATTTTTGCAAAAATCTTCTCTTTGATTTGATATTTTTCTCAAATAATCTTGCTACTTTTTATTCTAGCTTTATTTCTATTTGAACTACCCTTTGGTTTTCGTGATAGTTTTCTTTGTAATATAGCTAGTTTATTCAAAGATTTTTGTAAATATTTTTGGATTTTCTATTGAGATTTCATCACTGGTAATCGCAAAAGTCCTTTATACCTAAATCTATTCCAACATTCTTATTTGTACTTTCTAATTTTTTTCTACTTCCACATCAGTACAACATAAAGATATATAATATTTTTCCACTAGGCACTTGGGTTATTGTTGCATTTATTATTCTTCCTTGTGGTTTTATTTTATCTCTTATTTTTTTAGTCTTCCTAACTTAGGTACTTTTATCCATTTATCTAAAAAAACTCTATATTATTATTTGTATAATTGGTTCTGTATGATTTTTCTATTATCTTTCTTAGATTTAAACTTTGGATAGCCACTTCCACTAAAAAAAGTTTTTTTATAGGCTTTATCTAAATCTTTTTAAAGAATTTTTGTAAAGAAAAATTTATCTACATCTTTTTAACCATTCTTTCTCTTGTTTTTAAAACTGTTAATTCTTTACTACACTCACTATATGACATAGACTTTTTCTCTTTGCTATATAGCTCTTGTTTTAAACCTAAAAAAATGATTATAGACATATCTTACACAACCAAAAGTACAATTTAATATTGTTATTTGAGTTTTAGTTGGATAAAATCTAAACTTATATGCTTTTTTTCCATGCGATTTCACCTCCATTTACCTATATATAGTATACTACTTTTTTTATACTATAAGTAAATGAAAAAAAGTAAAATTTTTTCTAAATATATGAACCTAAAACTGACTCAGTCGTTTTTAGAGGTTGTCGTTCACATAAGTACGCTACCACTTATGCAGTTCTCTTGGCATATACACTCCTTAATAAATTAAGGAGATTAGCCTCGAACTTCTTAATATTTCTATTAAGCACAGACTATATCTTATCCCACAGCTCTATCTGTTTGGGTCTACCCACTTCCACTAGCTTTAGTGTACTTCCCTCAGGAGGAATAGTCGTTGAACCTTACCTTTCGGTCTTGGCTGCTGATTGCCCATTATCTTAACACTTAGGATTTAACCTTATGTCATCTAGTATATTTTTTCTGCTTTCGCCACTTTCACACTTGTACCATATTTTTATTTAGGTACTATGTTGTAGTTATACTAGTTTTAGGGGTTTCCAGCAATTCGAGTAGTATTGGATAGCTTTTTTTAAGTTGCTACCTCTACATACATATTTCTATATATGCTGACTATACTTAATGGTCTAACTCATGACTGACACCCTACGAGTGTTAGAGTCACAAGTGTGCGACCATATTTTTAATCAATAGTTGTCATCTTATAATTGATTGCTCCTATATCATAAGTTGGAATTGTTGAAAGTCCTGCCCAACTATTTACTACGGTACTCACTAAAGATGAAACATTTAAAGGACTTGCGTGTTTTACATTTTAAAAACAACAACATCTTTTGATTTTACGTGTATACTTGTATTTGTATCAGTTATTATTGGAAAAGATGTTGCTAAATCTCTTTCGTATGCTACTGCATTTTCCATCTAAAGTTAATTTAACGCCACTTATATCTATAGTATTACCTGGAGTTGCATATAAAAGCATAACCTTTTACCTGTATAATCTATCTTTCCTCCATTCATTTCCACTTTAGAACCTGAACCTACAGAGGCAACTGCTGTAGAACCATTAGTAATTTTTTTATGTAATTGTTTTTTTAGCTCTTATTGTTGCTCCATCTTTAGCCATTAATCCAAAACCAACATACTTCTCTGTTCCTGGATCTGTTAATTTTTGTTCCTGTTATATTTATATTAGGACTAGCTGTTGTTGATAAAGTAGCTATCTTATTTATAGATATTTCTGTTCCTGCTCCTGTTGCAAAAACTGCTCCTGTATCTTTTTTTATTAGATGTACTTGCATCTGTATCTACAGTTGCATTACTTATATTTAAGCCATAAGTAGCTCCCTTTGATAAAGCTGTTCCATTGGGTAAAGTCCCATCAGATAGTTTAATTTTTGCTCCATCACTTCCATAAATAAAAAAACTGTATTTTTTTAGTTCCACTACCTTTTTATTTCTCTTACTGTAACATTATTTGAAAGTCCTGTAGGTAAATTTCCACCCTTAGCATAGATTCCTAAATTTCCAACTCCTCCATCTAACTTAATACTTCCTGTTGAAGTAACTGCTCCCTGTCCATCTATATATATACCTATATTATCTTTTTGCAGTACTTCCACCATTTAACTCTATACTTCCTCCACCAAGTTTTTAATTCAACGTTATCTGCTGGGTAAACTCAACATTTCCTACTGCCTTATCAAATATTCTAATTTGATGGCTTGTTAAATCAGTAGGTGATTTTTGAAAGTATTCCATATGAACCTTCTATATCATCAGTGCTTCCACTTGTATTTATACTATGATTAGTTAGATTAACTCCATCTGTTAAATTTGAAATAGTTGTAGTAGTGAATTTTTTTCATTTCCTACTCCAATGGCTCCTATATCAAGAGCAAAGTTCCTTCAACAGTACTTCCATTTGCAACACTATATAAACCTATACTTTTTATCACCAGATATTTTTATAAGCTTATATGAAGAATTAGTACTTAAAAGTACTATTAGAATTATCTTTTGTATCTAAAGTAAAATTTTTATCATTTGTTGTTTGTATATCTAGAGCTACTGCATTTTTTTAAATAGATTGCTGCTGAATTTTTCTCCATATAATTCAAAAAGTATCTCTATTTATTAAACTAACAGGTCTTTTTTTGTTCAGGATCTGCTACTAGACCTACTGCATTAGTTGTGTACATTTTTTTATTTTACCTGCATTATAGTTTATACTATCTTGTATTTGAGGTACTGTTGTTCCTGGTGATATAGTTTCGTGTGTATCCTTCGAAATAACAAAAACTGCTGTATTCTTTTTCAAAAATATTAGTACCATCAGAATATGGCTGAAATATTATATCTCCAGTATTAATAGTAGACTGCCTTACTTTTTGATCCTTCCATATGACTATATGTATTTCCTAATGAGGTATTAGCTCCTTCGATTATCACCTTTCCCCCATTTAAAAAAAGTGTGTTGCTCAGTTATCCCAGAATAAGGTACTAAAGATTGTTGTATTGCAGTAGTTTGATATGCAACCATATCATCATAAGCTGTTACAAGAGAAGAACTAGAACCCACTGAGTTTACAATTCCATTTCTTATTGTTGCTGTTGCAATTCCCCCATGTACATCCTGATGTACAAACTCTTTTAATAGTTGACTAGTCATTATTGGATTAGTATACAAAAAATTTGCATTATTTAGCATTGCACCTTTATTTACAGCAAGAAAAGCTAGATTTTTTTGATAAGGGGTTGCAGTATTTTCTGCATCTGTTCCTGGCTCATTTAAACCTGACCAACTATATCCTAAGGGTTTCCACAAAAATCCACCCATTGCATTCGTTATAGTTGATGAAAATTGATGACCTCCTTGTACTGAAGCAAAAGGAGATTTTCCAGAATAATTTACAAAACTATAATGCCACATAGGCGGTGTTCCAGAAGGTACAGTTCCTTGAGTACCATTGTATGCTGCCCTTATAGGGTTTCTTTTTTTATTTTAAAATCTCCACCTGTTATAGCCACTTCTTGAATTAAAGAGTTGTCTCCATATCCTAGTATAACTTTTTTAGAAGCATTATTTGACGATCCCACATTTACATTAAAACTAGGCAGTGTTAATGTAGGTGAGTGAGGAGCATTAGGTATAACTGGTGGGTTAACAAATTTAGGTTCAAAAGTTGGTAATAGTATATCTGGTGGAGTGGGTGCTGTGTTAGGGTGATTTTTTTATTAATCACTCTTGGACTTATGCCAGCATTTAGTTCTAATGATACTATTGGTTCCTTTTTGAGATATATTACTAGCTATGCCATAATTAGATAAGCCTTTTTCTCCTATTTGTTGAAGCAGACCTCACATTAGTACTTTTTAGATAAATTTGAATACATAGCACTATTAGTGGCTATATATCTATACATTTCATTTGTATCTCTTTCAAGTATTCCTTCATAAGGATATTTTTCTGTCTTATCTCCTCTACCTCTATAAGTTCCTCCCCAATTGTCATAATAGTAGTTTACCCCAAATTGCCAAGAAGCCCAAGGTGATTTTTACTACTTGGTTTCCTTGTTCCATAAGTTGAATTAATTCTAATCTTAAACCATTGATTTCTTTGTTATTTTCTCTTCTTGCCACATCTATTTTTACCTTTTTAAATTTCCTACAGAATCTCTTAAATTTTCTTTACCTACTTTAATTTCTTCCATTGTGGGAGTATCTATAGACTCTATATCTGATGATAGTTTAGCAAACATAGGTAAACTTGAACTATTATCTGCACTAGCTACTAAAAACAGTTTTTTTCTACTTCAGATTTTTGGTGTAACAAAAATTGCTATACAAATCATTAGCACCAAATTGCATAGTTGCCCAAGAGGCTTTTTGGTTTTTGTTTTTCTTCTTTTAACTGTTGATTTTGCTATTTGATTGTTTGTTATGACTTCTTTTTTTGTTTTTCTACTTCTTGTATCTTATTCTCATCAGAAAATGCACTTGTTCCTTCATCAAGAAAAGAACTGCAAGTCCAATTGAGTACTTAACATTCTCATATCTTTTTGCAATTGATCGTAGATTTTTTTCTCCATAGTGTCTAGATTATTACTGTTCATTTTTGATTCCTCCTAAAAAAATTTAAAGCATAATTTCCTTTAACTAACATTCCTTTGTATCTAAGTTATTTTTTTATATTTTTTTAGATATGATAATGTTATTTTTATTTATTACAATTATAACTTTCATATATTATTTTTGTCAATAATATTAATGCTTTTTACCAAAAAAATCGCAATTCTAAAATCTAGAAATTTCCATATAAAAAGCATTTTTCTAACTAAAAAAATACCCTTGAAAAAAATCAAGGGTATTAAAATTATTTATTAATTTTTATTATTTAATTATTTCAGAAACAACTCCAGAAGCAACAGTTCTTCCACCTTCTCTGATAGCGAATCTTAATCCTTGTTCCATAGCGATTGGGTGGATTAATTCTACAGTCATAGTGATGTTATCTCCTGGCATTACCATTTCTACTCCTTCAGGTAGAGTAACTGCACCAGTGATGTCAGTAGTTCTGAAGTAGAATTGAGGTCTGTATCCTGAGAAGAATGGAGTATGTCTTCCTCCTTCATCTTTAGTTAATACGTAAACTTCTCCTTTAAAGTTTGTATGAGGGTGAATACTTCCTGGTTTTAGCAAGAACTTGTCCTCTTTCAACTTCTTCTTTCTTAGTTCCTCTTAATAGAACTCCAATGTTATCTCCTGCTTGACCTTGATCAAGAAGTTTTCTAAACATTTCAACTCCTGTACAAGTTGTTTTAGTTGTAGGTTTGATTCCAACTATTTCTATTTCTTCTCCAACTTTGATGACTCCTCTTTCAACTCTTCCAGTAACAACTGTTCCTCTTCCTGTAATAGTGAAAACGTCTTCTATTGGCATCAAGAATGGTTGATCTACTGCTCTTTCAGGAGTAGGGATATAGCTATCTACTGCATCCATAAGTTCCATTATCTTTTCTATCCATTTTTCTTCACCATTTAAAGCTCCTAATGATGAACCTCTAATTACAGGGATGTCATCTCCTGGGAATCCATATTCAGTTAATAATTCTCTAACTTCCATTTCTACCAATTCTAGTAATTCTTCATCATCAACCATATCTGATTTATTTAAATAAACAATAATATATGGTACTCCAACTTGTCTAGAAAGTAAGATATGTTCTCTTGTTTGAGGCATAGGACCATCAGCAGCTGATACAACAAGTATAGCTCCGTCCATTTGTGCAGCACCAGTTATCATATTTTTAACATAGTCAGCATGTCCTGGACAGTCAACGTGAGCATAGTGTCTATTTGCTGTTTCATACTCAATGTGAGCAGTGTTGATAGTAATTCCTCTTTCTTTTTCTTCTGGAGCAGCATCAATTTGGTCAAAATCTACTTTTTAGCTAATCCTTTATCAGATAATACTTTAGATATAGCAGCAGTTGTTGTTGTTTTTTTCCATGGTCAACGTCTTTCAATTGTTCCAATGTTTACGTGTGGTTTACTTCTCTCGAATTTTTTTCTTTAGCCATTTTTTCCTCCTAAATTAATTTTTTTATATTATTTTCATAAATTTTTTTACATTCTTATTATACACTATTTTTTTGTATAAAAAAAGTAAATTATTTTTCCTCTTTCTTCTTGTATTTTGCTTTTTGGATTGAAGCAGGTACTTGAAGATATTCAGAAAATTCCCAAGAATAAGTTGCTCTTCCTTGAGATTTAGATCTTAAGTCAGTTGCGTATCCAAACATTTCTGATAAAGGTACTTTTAGCAGTTATTATCTTAGCACCATTTCTATCAATCATTCCAGATACCATTCCTCTTCTTGAGTTTAAGTCTCCAATGATATCTCCCATGTATTCTTCTGGAGTAGTTACTTCTACTTTGAATACTGGTTCTAATATTACTGGTTTAGCTTTTGTAGCAGCTTGTTTAAGTGCCATTGATCCAGCTATTTTTGAACGCCATTTCTGATGAGTCAACTTCGTGATATGATCCATCATATAGAGTTACTTTTACATCAACTAAAGGATATCCAGCGATAACTCCTGATTCAAGAGCTTCTCTACATCCTTTTTTCAACAGCAGGTATATATTCTCTAGGAATTACTCCCTCCTGTTATTTTATTTACAAATTCAAATTCTTTACCTGGGTTTGGTTCAAGGATAATTTTAACGTGTCCATATTGTCCTCTACCTCCAGATTGTTTTAGCATACTTAACTTCTTGATCATAAGATTGAGTTATAGTTTCTCTGTAAGCAACTTGAGGTTTTACCAACATTAGATTCTACTTTAAATTCTCTCTTCATTCTATCTACGATGATTTCTAGGTGTAATTCTCCCATTCCTGAGATAATTGTTTGACCTGTTTCTTCATCAGTTCTAACTCTAAAAGTAGGGTCTTCTTCTGCAAGTTTTGATAGTGCAATTCCCATTTTTTCTTGGTCATTTTTAGTTTTTGGTTCAACCGCAACTGAAATAACTGGTTCTGGGAATTCCATTTTGTTCAAGAACTATTGGTGCTTCTTCAGCACAAAGAGTATCTCCTGTAGTTGTATCTTTCAATCCAACTGCAGCAGCTATATCTCCACAGTATACTTGTTCAATTTCTTCTCTTTTGTTAGCATGCATTTGAAGTATTCTTCCCATTCTTTCTTTCTTTCCTTTTTGTTGAGTTAAGAACAGTAGCTCCTTTTTTCAACTATACCAGAATATACTCTGAAGAATGTTAATCTTCCTACAAATGGGTCTGTCATAACTTTGAAAGCTAGAGATGCGAAAAGGTGCCTCGTCTGACATTTCTCTATCTATTAATTTTTTCAAGATCTTTGGGATCTCTTCCTTCAACCATCGCAACGTCTGTTGGAGCTGGCATGAAGTTTACTATAGCATCTAATAAAAGCTTGGATACCTTTATTTTTTTGAATGCTGTTCCACAAACAACTGGAACTATTGTATTGTCTATAGTAGCTTTTTCTTAGTCCTTTTACTATTTCTTCTTTAGTTATTTCTTCTCCACCAAAGAATTTTTTTCCATTAGTGCATCATCAGTTTCAACTATAGATTCAAGCATATATTGTCTTGCTTCTTCAGCTTTTTCTTGTAATTCTGCTCTAATATCTTTTACATCAAAATGTTGTCCATTGTCTGAATCTACTGGCCAAACAACTTCTTTCATTTCTATTAGGTCTACTACTCCTTCAAATTGGTCTTCTGCACCTATAGGAATTTGTATAGGTACTGGATTTGAACCTAATTTTTTTCTTTAATATCTGATACACACATATCAAAGTTTGCACCAATTCTATCCATTTTGTTAAAGAAAGCTAGTCTTGGTACTTTATATTTATCAGCTTGTCTCCATACTGTTTCCGATTGTGGTTGTACACCATCAACAGCTGAGAACACTGCAACAGCCCCATCTAGTACTCTTAGAGATCTTTCAACTTCAACAGTAAAGTCCACGTGACCTGGTGTGTCTATTATATTTATTCTGTGTCCTTTTCCAGAAACATGTAGTAGCAGCAAGTAATTGTAATTCCTCTTTCTTGCTCTTGTTCCATCCAGTCCATTGTAGCTTGACCTTCGTGAACTTCTCCTATTTTTCTTTCAACTCCAGTATAAAATAATATTCTTTCTGTTGTTGTTGTTTTTCCCTGCATCGATATGGGCTATTATTCCAACGTTTCTAGTCATATCTAATGATACTTTCCTAGCCATTAAATTTATCCTCCTCGATTTAAAAACGAAAAACATTTATATTATTATACTCTATAGTGTGCGAATGCTCTGTTAGCTTCTGCCATCTTATAAGTATCTTCTTTTTTTCTTAATAGTTGCACCTTCATTATTTGCTGCTGCAATTAATTCTGCTGCAAGTTTTTCTATCATTCCATATTCTTTTTCTTGCTCTTGTATAAGTAGTTAACCATCTTATAGCAAGTGTTTGTTGTCTATCAGCTTTTTACTTCAACTGGAACTTGGTATGTAGCTCCTCCAATTCTTCTAGATCTAACTTCTATTTGAGGGTTTAATATTTTTCTAAAAGCTTGTTTGAAAAACATCATATCCTTCTTGTCCAGTTTTTTTCTTTTTATTAAATCCATTGCTGAGTAGAATATTCCTTCAGCTATTGATTTTTCCCATCTAGCATTATTGAGTTGATTACTTTAGTTACAACTTTATCAGAGTATCTTGAATCAGGTAAAAACATCTCTTTTTACCGCAGCTCTTCTTCTTGACATTAAATTTACACCTCCTTTATTCGTTTATTATGCGTTTTTCGCTCCGTACTTAGATCTTCCTTGTTTTCTCTTTGCAACACCAGCAGTATCTAAAGCACCTCTAATGATTTTTATATCTAACCCCTGGTAAATCCTTTGTTCTTCCTCCTCTTACTAGAACGATTGAGTGTTCTTGTAAGTTATGTCCTTCACCAGGAATATAACATGTAACTTCAATTCCATTTGTTAACTTTTACTCTGGCAACTTTTTCTTAAAAGCTGAGTTTGGTTTTTTAGGTGTAGTAGTGTACACTCTGATACAAACTCCTCTTCTTTGTGGGTTTTCCTTGTAAAGCTGGAGATTTTTTTCTTTTTCAGTTAATGTTTGTCTTCCTTTTTTACTAATTGACTTAGAGTAGGCATTTTACCCTCCTTTCTTATTTAATCTAATTTTTTTCTTTATAATTATAACTTAGATATTATAAACTTTTTTTATCTTTTTATTGTCAACCTTAATTTCTTTACTTTACATTTTTATTTTTGCTAAAATCTTTTTATGTAATATAAGTTTAATTTTTAAGGAGGTTTATCATGAATTTTAAAAAATAAAAAAATATTTTTAAAAAAACAGCAAATATCTTTCTAAAACTAAAATTGAAGATGATTTTGAAATAAATGGAACAATTAGTCTTTGGAATAGAAATGATGTTGATATTATAATAGAATTTGATGATGAAAATGATATCAATTTCTCTGAAGATACATTAAAACTAATTGAAGATAAATTAGATTGGATAGAGAAGAATAAAGAAAATTAATATGTAAAACTTTTTATTGAAGATGAAGGAGTGTTCTATGGTTTGAAATGATGAGATAGAAAAAAACAACTATCAAAAAGAAAAAAAGCTAAAATTGATGATTTAGAATTTTCTGCTCCCTCTTACAGAAGATGAATTTTTCTAACTCATTATATATTGCATACATCAACTTTTTATATAGAAAAATGAAGATGATATAAGTTGTAATTTTGATTTAGATTGCGAACCTGATTATCTTTTTCGGACATCTTGCCAATATTGAATTAGATGAAGATAATGAAAATTCTTATGAGTGGAATAAATGGATAAAAATAAGGACTGTTGCATTTTATTATTTTTGCAACAGCCCCTTTCTTATTTACCCTTTTTAATAATCTATTTTTTTGTTTCAAGATTTTTTTATAATAATATGTTTTTTTATTTTTTTCTACAATTTCCTCTTGCTCCAATGAATCTAAAATAATACTTCCACCTAGCATATTCAGATATTTTAATATTTTTAAATAAGGATTTCTAGTAATAACAATATTATTCTCCTTTTTCTAGTTTTGCTAAAGCGACTAATATAGCTCTCACTATTTTAGGGATTATTTGTATAGTTATACTGAAAATAAAATTTAAAACCTTAGTACTGAAATCTCTCTTTAAAAATTCTAAAAGCATAGAAGGGATCTTCCTCATTTGAAGGATCATAAACTTGCCTTCCAACCCACCATAAACGAGTTAAAGGATTTATAACAAGTATTCTTTTTCCCACCTCTTTCTATAAAAAATAACTAAAAAGTATCTTATTTTTCTGTTATTTTTTTCCTCATTTATTTTTAGTTCTATACTGCAAATAATCCCAAAAATATACTATGACTTAAAGCCTGCCCATAATCTTTCATCCATCGCCTGCGTATTAGAGATATGTTTTAGATTTTTATACATTATTCTTTACATTATTACAATCTCCTATTGAAACTTCTTTTTGAGTCATATCTAAAGAAAAATCTGAAGCTAAAATTCTAGATTCTTCAAGAGGGTTTTCATACTTTTTCGTATATCCAATCTGCACTGTCTAAAAAGATAATTTTTTTGTAGTTATATTTTAAAATTTTCTTTAAAAATGTAGTAAGGCATCCTCTTTCATAAATTTTAAATTCATTCTTCATCATCTCCCTCATCTTCGTTTGTTAAAGAATTGAAAAGCTCTTTCAATAGGATAATTTAAAACTCTTTGTGCTAAGTCAATAGAAATTTCATTTTCTAATAATTCTTTATTTAATTCTTGCCCATTTTTGAAGATATTTTTCTAATGCTCTAAACCATTTATATTCTGTGTAGTCAGTCTCAGTGAAATCTTTTTTTCAACTGCTCAAAAATATATATTAAAGCTGGAAATATAATGATAGAGTTAACCGAGTCTACTTTATTAGGATTTTTGACTTAATTGACTAGTAATTTACATAATCAGTTATATTCAAACCTATTCTAATTTTTTTCATAACTCATATCCACAGTCATTCCTGTCTGTTCTACTGTTTCTTTTTACAGATACTGAAGATTGACGATATCTTACCAAGTTCATCATCATTTTTTCTATATCAAATCTATATCCATCTGCAATAGCAATTATATTCCCTTTCTTTAAATTAAAAAGCTTCAGAAGAATAATCTTCATTGAAGTTATCATTTCTATATCCTCTAATATCCTGCTTTGCTAAAATAAAGAAATTTATCTCAAGTTTTTCCTAATATATCTCTATCTTTTAAGTCATAAGTAATCTCTGTTTCTCTTGTAGATATAAAGTCTCTAAAAATATGTTCTAGTTCCTTCTATATGAACTACATACTCAGCTTTATTTTTCTCTAATTAACTTTTTCTATTTCTTTATCCTTTAAGAAAAAATTTTATTTTTTAGTTTGGTATTTTTGAAATTTTTCTTCAGTCTTAATTTCAGCTGAAAATTCTGAAGGTATTTTATAGTCATCGTTTTTTTATTCCATAAAACAGGATATGGATATAACTTATATTTTATCTCCATAGATTTTTCACCTCCACTGGATAATTTTTCACTGTCATTCAAAGAGAACAGAATATTATATTTAGTATCTTTTAATAAACCTTCCATTTCTACTTTATTGTATCTACTTTTTAAAAATTTCTCCATTATTCTTTCTTGCATTTTTTTATTACAACTGGTATATTTCCTTGTTCCCCTGCAATAGAAACTGCTATAATAATATTTTTAGTATCTTTACTTAGACTAAATACCATCTTATATGTGTTTTCTTCATCGCTATCAGAAACTTTAAAAAAATTCTAATACTCGAAGGGTTATATGACTAAATTTTAGAATTTTCAAATTTATCTCCTTCTCTTAAATTTCGATTTCCAGTTCCTTCTTTTTCATCACTTGTATTTATATAATCTTCTGAAGGAATATCAGCTTCAATTTCACCATCTTCACTCAATTCATTGATATAACTTTGCTCCTCTACATCTGGAGCTTTTTATTGAGCTATTATTAGTTGCTTCTATTGTTGTTACTTTATTATATTCAAATTTTTTTCTTTACATTCTCAATATTTTTCTTTCTTATTTTTCAGAGTCAGTATTTACATCTTGTATATCAGGTAGATACTCACCCATTCCAACTGCGTCCATTTCAGCTGTAATTGTTTCTTTTACCCTTTTTCCAAAACCTTCTCTTTTAACATTCTAAAAATTCTTTTTATTTTTTTCTGCTTCTTTTAGGGTTTCTATGTCTATCAGTTTCCCAGTTATTATGTTGTGGTGTTTCCATTTCACGAAAATAACTATTTATTTTTCATCTTCTAAAATACATACTCCTGAGAATTGAATAGAAGAAGAAATTCCTTTTTGTCAAAAATCTTCATTCCATTACTTCTTGAAATTAGTATACTCCTTTTTAAAAATCTTTTTTATTGCTAAGTATAACTTAAATATTCCTAAATCCCTAAGAGGAATTCCATTGCTTTTGAATCATTCTCCAATAATACTTGGTAATAATTGTATGTTAGTAAGATGTTGTCTTTATGTTCTTCCATTAAAGAATTTAAACTTTCTCTATTTATTAAAGTTTTTCCTACTTTAACTTCAATATTACTTTTTAAGAATAGCTATTAAAAAGTTTTTCTAAAATTGCTTCTATTATCTTTTTCCCATTCTTCATCATCTAGGAAAGCTATGACATAAATATCTGTCCCACAATCTTTCCTTATATATGAACCAAAATATTCCATTTTTCTAATTGCTGTGTTGTCTTCTGAGTTTCCATAATAGCCTGTGCCTTGTGTTGTTATGTTTTGTTCTTTCTCAAAAGAAACTAAATTAGCTACTCCTTGAAAAGCCTGTAAATTATCTATATCAAGAGTATTATAAAAAAACTGTTCTTAAATCTGAGCAAGCAAAAGGTGCAGATTTTCCTATCCCATAGCTTCCTCCTGAACTACCTGTTTTATCAGATACCCCTGATGACTTAACTAAATTATTCAAGTAGAGTTCTTCTTTTTATCAGAACCTATCAAACCTGTTGTATTATAGTCACTTATTCTCAATATTCTAATTCTATCTCTTTTCAAAAATTTTTTTCTGCTTTTTCTAAAATCCTTATTGTTTTTTCATTTTCTTTCCAATATTCTTTAGCCAATTTTAAAATATTTTTTTAATCCAATTATTCTTTCATCATTTTTTAAAAAGGAACTTCATAAAGTTCAAACTCTACTAAAACTGGTTCTTCCGATTTAGCAATTGCATCTAAAGAATTTTTGACAAATTTCTTTTTGCTAATGACTTCAATAAATCTCCTCTAAATGTTTCAATCCCCGCTTCACTTATCCCAGAAATTTTTTTCCATCATTATTACTAGGAAAATTCCAACATATTTTCATAGCCCCTCCTATAATAATTTTTTTATCCTCATATCATTATATTCAAAAACTTTATAAAATACAATTTTCATAAAAATACTTTATTATAATTTTTTAAAAATTTTAATTCATTTTGTATTTAATCCGTGATAAGAGTCCAATTAATAAAAAAATAAACATTGACTATTTGATATAAAAAAAGTTAAAAATACAACCATAAAATAATTTTTAAAAATTAAATATTTTTAATAAAGGGGGCAATGTATATGAAAGTTTTTACCACTGATAATATTAGAAATATCTCTATTAGGGACATAGAGGCTCTGGAAAGACTACATTAATAGAGTCTATCCTATATGTTAAGGACTATATCAAGAGAAAAGGCGATGTAGAAAATGGAACTACTGTTTCTGACTTTGATAAAGAAGAAATTCGTAGAATTTTTCTCAATCAATACATCTTTGATTCCTGTTGAACATAATAATGTTAAACTTAACTTCCTTGACACTCCAGGATATTTTTGATTTTGTTGGAGAAGTTATATCATCTCTTAGAGTATCTGCTTCTGCTGTATTAGTTTTTAGATGCCACTGCTGGAGTCGAAGTTGGAACTGAAAAAAAGCTTGGAAGCTACTTGAAGAAAGAAAATTGCCTAGAATTATTTTTGTAAATAAAATGGATAAAGGTTATGTTAACTATACAAAACTTTTTAACTGAACTAAAGGAAAAATTTGGTAAGAAAATTGCTCCTTTCTGTATTCCTATAGGTGAAAAAGATGAATTTAAAGGTTTTGTAAATGTTGTTGATATGGTTGGAAGAGTATTTGATGGAAAAGAATGTGTTGACACTCCTATTCCTGATGATGTTGATGTAAGTGAAGTTAGAAATCTATTATTTGAAGCTATTGCTGAAACTGATGAAGCTTTAATGGATAAATATTTTGCTGGTGAAGAATTCACTCAAGAAGAAATAGTAAAAGGATTACACAAAGGTGTAGTTAATGGAGATATAGTTCCAGTTATGGTTGGATCTGCTCAACAAAACATTGGAATACACACTTTACTTAACTACTTAGATCTATATATGCCTTGTCCAACTGAACTATTTAGTGGACAAAGAGTTGGAGAAGATCCTATAACTCAACAAGAAAAAGTTGTTAAAATATCTGATGAAAATCCATTCTCAGCTATAGTTTTTAAAACTTTTAGTTGACCCATTTATTGGAAAAAAATTACTTTCTTTAAAGTTAACTCAGGTGTTCTTAGAAAAGAAACTGAAGTTTTTCAACCCTAAGAAAAAAACAAAAAAAGAAAGAATTGCTCAACTTATTACAATGCAAGGTAATAAACAAATAGAAATTGAAGAATTACATGCTGGAGATATAGGGGCAACAACTAAATTATTATACACTCAAACTGGAGATACTTTATGTGATAAGAACTACCCAGTTGTATTCAATAAGATAAGATTCCCTAAACCAAATATTTTTCTCTGGAGTTTTACCTGCTGATAAAAAAATGATGATGAAAAATTAAGTACAGCTCTACAAAGAGTTATGGAAGAAGATCCCTACATTTGTTGTAACTAGAAACTATGAAACAAAACAATTATTAATAGGTGGACAAGGAGAAAAACATCTATATATAATTTTTATGTAAGATAAAAAAATAAATTTGGAGTTCATGCTGAATTACAAGATGTTATTGTTTCTTATCGTGAAACTATACTTGGAAAAGCAGAAGTTCAAGGAAAAGCATAAAAACAATCTGGTGGAGCTGGACAATATGGAGATGTATTCATTAGATTTGAGCCTTCTGATAAAGAATTTGAATTTGTAGATGAAATTAAAAGGTGAGTTGTTCCTAGAAACTACATACCTGCAGTTGAAAAAGGACTTATGGAAGCTAAAAGAAAAAGGAGTTCTAGCAGGATATCCCTGTTATAAACTTTTAAAGCTACTCTATATGATGGAAGTTATCACCCAGTTGATTCTAATGACCTTATCATTTAAGTTAGCTGCAATACTTGCTTTTTCAAACTAGGTATGGAAAAAGCTAAACCTGTTCTATTAGAACCTGTTGTTAAAATGAAAATTACTATCCCTGAAGAATATATGGGAGATGTAATGGGAGATTTAAACAAGAGAAGAGGTAGAGTTTCTAGGTATGGATCACAATGAAGCTGGAGAACAACTTTTATTTGCAGAAGTTCCTGAAGCTGAAATATTAAAATATTCTATAGATTTAAGAGCTTTAACTCAAGGAAGAGGAGAATTCGAATATGAATTTGTAAGATATGAAGAAGTTCCTGAAAATATCTCTAAGAGAGTTAAAGAAGAAAGAAATAAAGATAAATAAAAATTAAGGTGTAGCTAAGCTACACCTTTTTGTTTATTATTTTATTATGGCGGGAGTGACGAGGCTCGAACTCGCGACCTCCTGCGTGACAGGCAGGCGCTCTAACCAACTGAGCTACACCCCCATAAATAAAAATGGTGGTCACAATAGGACTTGAACCTATGACCCCCTGCTTGTAAGGCAGGTGCTCTCCCAACTGAGCTATGCGACCATCTTTTAAAAAAATGGTGCCCAGAGGCGGAATCGAACCACCGACACGGGGATTTTCAGTCCCCTGCTCTACCGACTGAGCTATCTGGGCACACTACTTACTAATTAATAAATGGCGGAAGGCTAGAGACTCGAACTCTAAAGTCTTACGACGCCGGTTTTCAAGACCGGTTCCTTACCAATTAGGATAGCCTTCCGTGTTATGGTACCCCGTAGGAGAATTGAACTCCCTGTTTCCAGAGTGAAAATCTGATGTCCTAACCACTGAACGAACGGGGCGATTTTTGTTAAAAATGGTGGATCCAGCTGGACTCGAACCAGCGACCACTCGGTTATGAGCCGAGTGCTCTGACCAAACTGAGCTATGGATCCACGTATATGGCGTATCTGGAGGGATTCGAACCCCCGACCCACGCCTTAGAAGGGCGTTGCTCTATCCAGCTGAGCTACAGATACATATGAGATGGTGCGTCATACAAGATTTGAACTTGTGACAACACGATTAAAAAGTCGTGTGCTCTACCAACTGAGCTAATGACGCATAAATAATTGGAGCGAGGAAACGAGGTTCGAACTCGCGACATTCAGCTGGAAGGCTGACGCTCTACCAACTGAGCTATTCCCGCATAATCCTTGTTACTATTTAATTTTGGTGGCGGGGGTAAGATTTGAACTTACGACCTTCGGGTTATGAGCCCGACGAGCTGCCAGACTGCTCTACCCCGCGATAAGAATATAAATGGTGCCTAGAGCCGGAATCGAACCGGCACGGTACTAAGTACCACGGGATTTTTAAGTCCCGTGCGTCTACCTATTCCGCCATCCAGGCATTTATATTTTTGTTTGTCCCTCTCAGGACATTAATTATAATATCATACTTATAAAATTATGTCAAACATTTTTAATTTTTTAAATTTTTTAAAATTTTTATTTTTTTCTAGTATTTTTCAAGTTTCTTTTTACATAGGTATCGGGCTCAATTATTATTGCTTCTTTTTATCTTTTTGTTAATTTTTTATTTCACTTTTCTAAAATACAAGCTATGGATCTGTTTTCACAGAGAAATACTCTTTCAATTTTTACCCTATGTGACCTTGTATATTTAGCACCTTTTCCACTTTAAATGCTCCTCATATCTCTTTAAATAATCCTTGGCAGTGCCTGTATATATACTTCCATCTTCACATCTCAACATATATAGATAAAAAAACTCATCTCAATTTCCTTTAAACACTTAACAGCAAATTGATCAATAATAATTTCATATTCACTGGATATCTTAACATCTTTTTATATTCTAACTTTTTCTTTTTAAATTCTTTATTTTTTCTTAACTAAATTAATAATATAGTCAACAATTAAGTTTATACTCTCCTTACTTGCATTTGAGTAAATATCTTCAGCAAACTTAATTTTTCATATTTTTTTAAACTTGTAGATTCTTGTACAAAATTTCTCAAAGCACTTATATGATCTATTTTTTTACTACAATATTTTTTTCTTTCTCATATTCTTTTTAGAAACTCCAGCAATAGATTTATATGACTTCTCTAACATCAAATCTATTTCTTGTTCCTTATATTCTGCTATATCATTTGAAATACCCAAGAAAAAGTTATAGACATACTTATCAACCCCTAATTCCTCAGGAGTTGATTTTTCTGATCTCTATATATAATTGATCTTGATTTTTATTGTTGACAATATATTTAATCTTTTTAGATATTAAAATAAAAAAGTTATCTCTAGTAGGCTCTTCAATAATTTTTAAGCATTGCATTTGCACTTTCTTTTCTTATATCTTGAATATTTTTTTAATATAAAAACCTTAGCTCCCCTTCATGAGAGCTAGTATAGGTCTTTTTATAATATCTCTTACTGTATCTATATTTAAGTTATCTACTACCATTAAATCACTGTATAGATTCCTTAAAAGTCTTATCTTTTATCTTAGATTTTTCATCTTCATTTTCTATATTTCTTGAGAATAATGCTGCTGAAAATTCTAAGGCTATTCTATAATTTTTTTCTAAATCGTCTCCGTAAAATAAATAAGTTCCCTGCTTCTCTATTAAATGATAATTCATTCTTTAGAAATTCATCTAACATTTTTATCTTTCAGCCTTTTCTATTTTTTTCTAGAACATCAATTTGATCTAAAAGCAAGTCCTGCTCCTATAACAACACTTTCTAATGGATTTTCTGCTAAAGTTTACTTTTTAAGTTAGTATACTTTTGTTATCATTTCAGGGAAGTTTCTGATTAATGAACCTCCTCCTGTCATCATCATACCTTTATCAACTATATCAGCTGCTAATTCAGGTGGAGTTTTTTTCAAGAACAGTTCTTATACATTGTAAGATTTGATCTAAAGAGTCTTTTTATAGCTTCTCTTACTTCTTCAGAAGTTATAGTTATAACTTTAGGTAATCCCATTAATAAGTCTCTACCTTTTACTTCTATTGTTTCTTCTTCTTCTAAAGGTAAAAGCTGTACCTATTTTTTTATTTTTATTTCTTCTGCTGTTCTATCTCCAATTAAAAGATTATATGTTTTTCTTTTACATATTTTTACTATATCATTATCAAAGTTATTTCCTGCAATTCTTATAGTCTTACTTACAACTGTTCCACCTAAAGAGATTATAGCTACGTCAGTAGATCCTCCACCGATATCTATTATCATATTTCCTTCAGGAGCTGCTATATCCATTCCTGAACCTAGAGCTGCTGCTCTTGCTTCTTCTATTAAGTATGCCTTCTTTTGCTCCCAGCTGATATTGCTGCTTCTAAAAACAGCTCTCTTTTCTACACCAGTAACATCAATAGGTACACATATCATAATTTCTGGCATAAAAAAAGCTATATGAACCAAATATCTTTTTGATAAAAGTATTTAATCATAGCTTCTGTTATATCATAGTCTGCAATTACCCCTTCACTTAAAGGTTTAACTGCAACTATTGTATCAGGAGTCTTTTCCCAAGCATTTCTCTTGCTTCATTTCCAACAGCTAATACTTTTTTGTTTCTTTTTCAACTGCCACAACAGATGGTTCATTTAAAAACTATTTTTTTATGTTTTTACTGTATACCAACGTGTTAGCTGTTCCTAAGTCGATTCCTATACTTCTGTTTGCTCTAAAAATTAAAAATCCCATTCTATTCTCCCTTTATAACTATATTTATAATTTTTATTTCTTCTTCTTTATTAAGTAAATACATTGCTCCAACAACAGCTTCAAGAGCCGTAGCTTCTTTATATTCCATCACTGTACAAGTCTTTGGAAAAGTTTTTTTATATTACTATTTTTTTAGCTCTTTTTCCTATGACTTTAAATTTCTTCATCTAGCTCTTCTATAATTTGCTTATAGATTAGGCTTTGATATCTTGCATTAACTTTATTTTTGACATACTTATTTAAAGTTGGAATATTGTAGCCAAACTGTAAAATAATATCTTCTTATTTCAATTCCCCAAATAGCATCTCCTATAAATGCCAATTCCAAACCTGTGTAATCTCTTATGTCCTTTGTTGATAATTTGTCTACATTGTCCATGTAGTCTTATCCTTTCCATCTTTTTATCTTTATTCCTAATTCTAAAAGTCTGTCTCTTATTTTTATCAGATAGAGGCCCAATTCTTTTTGTTCTCTAGCATCTTTTCTAAGTTCAAGTATAAGTTCTATCAAATCAGCAGAAATATTATTTACTTCAGCTTCTAATTTTAATTTAACTCCTAAAACTTCTTCTATTATCATAACAAGATATGAATAAACTTCATCTAAAACTTCTATAGCAGTTTTTGAGAAATTTTTTCTTCATCTAAAGCTTTGTTAACTGATTTTACTAACTCAAAAACATGTCCTAAAAGCTTGAGCAGTGTTAAAAATCTTCGTCCATAGCTTCTATAAACTTAGCTTCCATTTCTTTTTTTGGTTGCTAAAAGTTCTTGACAATCATTTGTACCATCTAAATTTTTCTCTATTTAGTTCTTTTTATTCTCTTTAAACTATTTTTCTATTCTTTCAGAGAAGATTTTTGTTTGATTTAATTCTGTATCAGAAAATTCCATAGGTTTTTCTATAATGAGAACCTAGAACAAAAAGTCTTATAACTCTACCTTCAAAAATGTTTTTAAAATATCTCTCAAAAGCACAAAAAGAACCTGATGATTTAGACATTTTTTCACCATTTATATTTATGTAACCATTGTGCATCCAATATCTTGCAAATGTTCCTCCACAACCACACTTTGATTGTGCCATTTCATTTTTCATGATGTGGAAATATTAAATCTAATCCTCCACCATGTATATCAAAACTATCCCCTAGATATCTTTCTTGACATAGCTGAACATTCTATATGCCAACCAGGTCTACCTTTTCCCCAAGGTGAATCCCAACTTGGTTCATTAGGTTTAGACGATTTCCATAGAGCAAAAGTCTAGTGCATCTTTTTTTATTTCATTTACATCTATTCTAGCTCCACTTTCTAAGTCTTCTATATTTTGTTTTGAAAGTTCTCCATAACCTTCTTTATATTTTTACTTCAAAATATACATCTCCATTTGATTCATAGGCATAACCTTTATCAACTAAAAGATTTAATAATGTTTTATCATTCCATCTATATTATCAGTTGCCTTAGGTCTTATCATTCCATCTTCTTTTAAATTTATTTTGAGCTGTATCTTCAAAGTATGCTTTTTATATATCTTTCTGCTATTTCTTTTTATTGACACATTTTCAGCATTTGCCTTATTTATCATCTTATCATCAACATCTGTAAAGTTTTGAACATAAGTTACCTTATATCCTCTATATTCTAGATATCTTCTCACTGTATCAAAGAAAATAGCTGGTCTTGCATTTCCTATATGAATGTAATTATACACTGTTGGTCCACAGACATACATAGACACTTCATTTTTCTTTTTATTGGTTTAAATTCATCTAAATGCCCTGTCAGTGTATTGTAAATCTTTATCATTTCATTCGTCTCCCTTACTTTAAATATTTTTAAATCCTCTTGTACTGTAATTTTTAATATTATCATAATCTCCATGGATAAAATTTTTATCCTACCAGAAATATTTTTCTACTAAACTTGCATCATCAGTAGCCAAGATATTTTTTTCTTCAGCCATTTGATGTGCCTTTTTTTAAAATTTCAAATTTAAAAAGTTTGTGGTGTATGTACTGCTATTAAGTTATTTCTATTTGGTGTTTCTACTATTATACCATTTTTCATCAATAACTTTAATCGTATCTTTACATTTTTACAGCAATAATCACTCCATCACAAGTATTATCTAAAATTTTTTTAAACTTTCTTCTATATACTTATCTTTTTAAAAATGGTCTTGCTGCATCTTGAATTATGACAATATCTGTGTTCTCTATCTTTTTTTATTGCATTATAAATAGAATATTGTCTTTCCTTCCACCTTCAACAATATATTTGACTTTAGATAATAGCTTTTTTTGTTTTCACAAAATTCTCTTATATTTTTTTATATTTTCTTTATTCGTTACAATAATAATATCATCTATGTACTGATTTTTCAAAAAGCAATTTTTAAAGAGGAGTAAAAAAGTGGTTCACCTTTATATTCTAAAAACTGTTTGGCTAGGCTCATATTCATTCTTTTACCCTGTCCTGCTGCTGCAAGAATAAAAAGTAACTTTCTTTTTCTATTTTAGAGTCACCACTGTACATCCAAGTCCTCCCTCGCCATGTCCACCTATTCTGTATTCTTTTACATATTTAGAAGTTTTTAAATATTTTCAATATTCCTTCTCTTAAAAGCTCCTGTTCCTTTTTCCATGGATTACATAAACTTCTGTATATCCATTTAAAGTAACTCTATCTAAATAAGTTTCTAGCTCATAGATACCTTCATCTACCATCTTTCCTCTTAAGTCTATTTCACTTCTTACAGGAGTTTTCTTATGTGTGTTTACATTATATACTTTTTTTCTTTTTTTCTCTTCTACTATTTTTATTTCTTCAAAAAGGAACTTCTAATTTTTAAAATTCCTGCTTGTACACTTGCACTTTCTTTAGATGTGTTAATCTTTTAAAATATTGGCAAATTGATTGATACTTTTTAACGAAAAACTCTATCTCCAACTTTAAAATTAACCTTAGTTTTAATCTTTTTAACAACTTCCACTGTCTTATTCTTTTTTCTTCTCTAAGTGCAGTAGATAGCATATTTAAGATTCTTTTTGAATTTGCTTTTGCATCTTCTTTATTCTTTTTCTTCATGTTGGATTTTTTTCAACAAGTGCAGAGGCCTTTGCTCTCATTTCATTCATCATTTTTTTCAGCTTCTTCATAAGCAGCTTTTAATGATTTCATTCTTTTGTTTTTCTATTACTAAAGTTTCTTGTTTAGCTCTTTCTCTATCAAGTCTTGCTTCTTCTTCTAATCTTGCAAATCTTTCTCTCATTTCATCTAATTCTTGAGATTTAGTCTTGATATTTTTCTATCATTTTTCAACTTTTTTTATTATCTTCACTATATATGCTCTTGCCTTAGAGATTATACTTTCAGGTAAGCCCATTCTTTTGTGCAATAGTTAAGGCATTACTTTCCCCAGGTATTCCAACCAATAGTCTGTATGTTGGAGAAAGTGTATCTGTATTAAATTCCATTGAGGCAGTTTCTATTCCTTCTTCATTGTAACCATAGGCTTTTACTTGGCTATAGTGAGTAGTTATAAAAGATTTAGCTTTCTTCTCATTTAAGTAATCTATAACTGCCATTGCAAAAGCTGCTCCTTCTATAGGATCTGTTCCTGAACCTAATTCATCAAGTAATACCAATGAATTTTTAGTAACTCCTGCTAAAGATTTCCTTTACATTCTTTAGATGTGCTGAGAATGAAGATAGAGATTGTTCTATACTTTGTTCATCTCCTATATCTGCAAAAACTCCTTCAAAAAATCCAATTTTAGAATTTTCTGAGGCAGGAATTGGTATACCTGAAAGTGCCATTAAAGTTAAAAGTCCTGCTGTTTTTAAAGCAACAGTTTTTCCCCCTGTATTTGGTCCTGTTATAAGTAAGATATCGTAATCTTTTCCTATTTCAAAAGTTAAAAGGAACAACCTTATCCTTATCTATAAATGGGTGTCTTGCTTTTTCTAGAGATAAAACTTCTCTATTGCTAACTGTTGGAATTTCACATTTATTATCTACTGCATAGATAGATTTGGCATTTAATATATCTAAATATAAGGCTTTATCTCCAATAGCTATATATCATCTCTATTATTTCTTAAAAGTTCTGCTATTCTCAATAAGATTTTTTTCTAATTTCTTCTTTTTCTTTTGTTTCTAATTCTCTCATTTTTATTGTTTAGAGAAACTATTGAAAGTGGCTCAATAAAAAAACTGTTTGTCCACTTGAGCTTCTATCGTGTTCTATACCCTTTGATAAGTCCTTTAAAAATCAAATTTTTACAGGAGTTACCATTCTTCCATCTCTTTCTGTTATTATTCTTTCTTGGAAAGCATTTGCTAGAGATGGTTCATCAAAAAGTTCTTCAAACTTTCTTTTTAATATTCATATTTAAAGTTTTTATGTAGTCTGATATCTCTTAAATCAAGAGAGGCATCATCTTTTATTTCTTTTTCAGGATTGATAGTTTTGTTTTATCATATCTTCTATCATTCTTAAATTAGGAATATTTCCTATTGTATCTCTAAGTTGTTTTATATTTTCCTAACTCATCTAATCTAGCCTTAAAAACTCTTACAGTTCTTAAATTCACATTGATATCCCAAAGTTCTTCAACTTCAAGATAAGTACCTATAAGTTTTTATTTTATCCATAAGACTATTGATGTTTCTAAGTCCCAACAGCTTCAAAACCACCATCAAAAGAAATTAAATCCATAAAATCTTTTAACAGTTTTTAATTCATTATTAAGTGCTGATAAATCTTTATATGGCTCTAAATTTTCTATAACTTCTCTATTATCATCAATTACGATATTTTTCTAAAAATTAGTTCTTTTAATTTATCAAATTCTAAAACATTAAAACTATGCTTATTCATTTTTGATTGCTCTATATATGAAAACTGTTCGTTACTAAAACTAATTTCTTATTGGCTACTTGCCTGCCATTAGTGTTTCAAGAGCTCCACAAAGGCTCTTTTCAACAATAATGGACGTCGCAGTAGCCTGTATGAAAATTTAAATAACTCACATGTTTTCATTTTTATTTATATCAATTATTTTTATATTTCACTTTTCTATATTATTTTACAATAGAAATCGTAAAATTTCTATGAATAATATTTATTAAAAGAGAAATTTTTAAGTTTTCTATTCTCAAAAATTCTCCTAATTATATCAGGTCATAGTTTATCAACACTATTTGACAAATAACTAAAATTCTTAAATTCCCTATATTTTAATCTTTTTCTTTCTTCCTTTTTCTTGCCAAACCATATCACTTACATCAAAATCTTCTTCTGGTGGAGAAGCTGGACTTCCATAAGATTCTATATTTTTCTTTATTTTCAATAATTGACTTACCACATATGTTGATATACCTCTATTTATCTTCATAGAATTCTTTTTAATATACTTTTTCAGCTCTTTAAATAACATTAATCTTGAATCAGTTTTCTGCAACAGTATTTATCTCTCCACGTTTTATACAATTTGAATTTTCAAATATTCCAGAAGGAAAAATTGTAAAAATCCTTGTTTATCTTGAATATCATAACATAATTCTCTGATTTTAGTTTAATTTCTCTCATAGAAAATTTTTCATTTTTAATGCAATAAAATAATTAGGTTCAATGAGGTGTTATTAACCCAATATCAGTTATTTTTCCTATACTATCAAATATTTCAAACTTTTGGTTCATCATAAAATGTATGGACAACATATTGTAGTCCTCTAATTTTTCTTCAACTCTTTTTAAAACTTTCAATTAAATCATCCTTTAACATAAAGAAATATACCGTGACACCCTCTCATAAATTTCTCCTTCTTATTATGATTAATTACTTTTCTAGTATTTTTGATATTCACTACATCTTAGAACTTTCTGTAACCTGTAATTCAAGTTCATTAACTGTGTCTTCATCTTGTTCAACTGAATAAATTATATTTCCTATATCTTCTGCTGTACACACAATTCATAGCTGAGTGTCACATAATTTTATTATACTAAACCAAATATAATCTTTCTCTCTCTTCTTTCTACTTTCATGTTAAATTCTTTAGTAAATATCTTTGCTAAATAATCATTCCCATCTTCACATAATCAAAATTAATAAGCATCTCTGTCCCATTTTCTTTATTTTCCTCATTTATTACTATATATATTACCCTTTTCATAATTTCTACTTATTTTACTCCTAATGATTTGTCTACGTACTCCTTGAATGCTGTAAACTAGCAATAATTTCCTTTTTGATTCATTAGAGAGAAAGCTGAACAAATGTCCTACATCTATTCAGCTTAACTCTTTCCTATTCTATTATACCATCATATCTTTCTTTATATTCAAACATCTCCATTACTTTTGTTCCTAATTCCAATGCTGTTGGCTTTTTCTGAAAGGTATATTCGACCATATCTCCATTTTCATCTGAATGGTGAATAACCTCTTCCATCTATTTAACATAAGTGAATATTTATTTTCATCCAAATCCAATATTATTATATTCATTAACTACTTTTAAATTAGAGGAACAATTAAAATATACACCACTGTACATTAACTTCATCTTCAATTTCTTCATTATCACATTCATTTAATGCCCAATCATAAATTCTCCTATACTATCTTTTTATTTAGATAAGAAATTATTCCATAATCCTTTAAATTGAATTAAACCTATTTTACTTTCTCCCTGATGGCAATATTATCATTCTAAAATCTTTTCCTCCTTATAAATTGCTACTGATACATACATTTTAATTCTCCTGTTATCTATATCATCTTTACATACTTATATAAAACTGTGCTGGTATTTTGGGTTTTATCTTATCTAAAATTTTTAAATTATTGTATCTTGAGGTACTTTTCTTTATACTATCCCGTAATTTTGTAAAACAATTTTTAGGAAGAACAACACTCTAGATAAAATCTTCAATTGCATCCCAATTATTAGCACAATGTTTTGTAAAAATTCAAAGTACTATTGAGTGAAATTAATTCTAACTTAGTGTCAATCATACAACAATTTATGAAAACTTCTTCTTTTTGTTTATATTTCTTTTCCAAAAATATCTATAATCTCATTTTTCTCATTTAGTTTTCAATTAAATTTTCTCACATAAGCATCGCTTATTTCATCGTATACTGATTTATAATTTTTCTACATAATTATATAAATCTGTATTCATGTACTAGTATATCTTCTCGTTAAAGTTTGAAAGACAAATTTCTTTCCAATATAGTATTTTCTTCTAAGATAATCTCTTAAAATCATTCATATCTCGTGATATTCTTTTCAGTGTTTGTCTGAAATATATATAGAGTGTAGGACAGTATTTCTAATACATTTCATATTGGCTCCTAATAATTTTTATATTCAACGCTCAATTATTTTTATTTTCTTTTTCTGCTTTTTCATGCTGAAATAACCAATTTTTCTAAACTTTTCATACTTCTTCTTTATTACAATTCCATCTTTCATAATCATCTATTTTTGTATTAAAAAGCCTATCAATCACAAAATTTTGGTAGCTTCACTAAATAATCCTTTTCCAAGAGGAAACTATCTTTTTAATTTTTGATATATTTTTCTTTTTCAATATACGTACTTCCTCTACTAAAATAAACCTTTATTTTTCTTTATTTTTAACTTATTCGATGTTTTTAAAAACTTTAAACTATCAAAATATAGTATCGATTACTCCTGCACGTGAACTACTCCCACTTATAAAGTGGGAGCTTCTTGGAGAAGTATATGCTTTTTGTTAGCCACATATATTTATCAAGCTCTTTTGGGTAGTCCCTACCCTGATATATTTTTCTAACTTATTTTTCTTCCTATATTTCTAAACCTTTTTCTTAATATATATTTATACTTGCATTGTAATCTCTATCTATTTCTAGTCCACAACATTCACAATGATATATTCTTTCTGATAATGTTAGAGTTTCTTTTATATTACCACAACTTGGAACAAGTCTTCAGTACTTGGATAAAATGTAGGTACTTTTATAATCTTTCTTTCATACCAATTTGCTTTATATTCTAGTTGTCTTACAAATTCACTCCAACTTACATCTGATATCCCTTTTGCTAATTTGTGATAACATTCCCTTTATATTTAAGTCTTCATGCAGATTATATCGTGGTTATTGATAATTTTTGTACTCAACTTATTTATAAAGTCTTTTCTTTTTATTTTCTAATTTTATTATGTATCTTTGCTACTTTTTCTTTTGCTTTTGATAATTCTTACTATCTGATAGTTTTTAGCACTATCTTTTAGCAAGTTTACATCTTCTTGATAGTTTTTCTTTGTTCTCTTTTCAGTTTTCTCATATTCTTTTGTTAGCTTTAAATTCTACTTTGTACAATCACTCATTGTTGCAAATTCTTTTATTCTAAATCTATTCCAATATTTTTATTAGCTTTTATAATTCCTCTATTTCTTCTTCACGATAATATTGAAACAAAATAATGATCAAGACTATTTTTACTTATTGTTGCTGATTTGATTATACCCTTTATTTTTCTATGTAATTTAATTTTGACTCTTGATTTTTAGTTTGGGAAGTTTTATGTAGCTATCTTTAATATATATTGTGTTTGGTTGTTGTAGTATAGCTTTGGACTGGGTTAGATTTACATTTTATATTTTTGGAAAACCAAAATCTTTATTTTAAGAAAATTCTTAAAAGCATTTTCTAAATTTAATTGTGCATTAGCAAGAGCTAAGCTATCAACCTTTTTTAAATAGGATATTCTTCTTTATATTTTGCTAGGAGAGTGGATATTTAGTTTTAATTCCTGTTGATTTATATTCTTCATAATATTTCTTTCTATCATCTAACATAAGATTATAGAAATTTTTCTAACACAACCAAAGTTTTTGAGAAAAAGATTACTTGTTCTAAAGGTAGGATATATTCTAAATTTATATGCTTTTTACATTATCTTCATTTCCTCCTCCTTACTTGCTCCAATACTCAATACAAAAACTTCTACTCCAAAAATACTCCTCTTACCTTTATTTGATTTAATTGTATCATATTTTTAATAAAAATCTCAAGAAAATAAAGCAATTCATCCCCTACTTATAGAAGTAGGACTTCTTCTAGATATTATTAAATTTTTATATTATTTTTAGTATTTACAAGAACTTTTTCTATTTTTTATTTAATTATGTACTCTTTTTCTTCTGGTAATAAATTTTTCTTTAAAAAGTTCCATTATCAATACTATTCTCTTAACATCATCAGTTATATCTTATTTTTACTATCCATTCATTTACATATTTTTCAACAGCCTCTCCTCTTATTCCAAAGTTGTATTGATCTTCTTCCTATCGGTTTTCCATAGATATCTTTTTCAGGATCCCATTGACATCTAACTAATGAGTTTTTAACTTCTTCTTTCCATTCATCTTCTGTTATACCTAAATTAGGTTTATATGATGAGATTACAGAATTTTCTTAACTATTTCATCAAAAGGCTTCTTTTTAATATCAATAGCTAAAAACTCTTTCTTGATTTTTCTTTTTCTGCCCAACCACATCTATACATCATCCATAGGAATGAAGGTTTTTATCCAAGTCATTCTATGTTAGCTAAAAATGTTCTCCAAATATTCTAATTTTATTGCTTCATCAGCAATTTTATCATTATATGCTTGATAAACTCTTATTGTTTTTATCATCATATTTTTGCATAAATTTTTCTTTCTTGTTCTTCATACTTCATTAATCTTGTTCCTCCACATCTTTATCTGTCAAAATCATGTCTATTTAATTGTTTTGTTGCATATTCTCTAATAAGTTCATTTTTCATTTTAGCTAATCAATTCTGAACTTCTCTTGCTTTTGCGAGTATTAGCTATCCCTAAGGCATAAGTACACTTTCTAGCTATATTATTCATCCTCTTTCTTATAATCAAGTTCCATAACTGCTAAATCATACACGATTTATTAGTTTAGGAGTGTTTCTTTCAAGTAAAAATGCTAAATCTTCATGTTGACGATGCCTTTTATCATATGCCAATTCAATTAAAAATTCATTAAAAGAATCATCTTCTAAATATAATCTTCAGTTATAATCATAATTAAAGTTATTAATATCTCAATGATATGTCCTGTATCATTGCCAACATCTGTTCGTCTTGTAAAAATTTTTATCACTTTTTGTGGCTCATTTTTTTAAATTTTTCTATCAACTCTTCATAACTTAAATTTAATATCATTTCTCTTTCTTCTGTTGTCATTTTAATCTTCCTTTTATTTTAATATAATCATATGATACATAACTTTCTTAGTAATCTTATGAAGTTTTTTATTAGTTCCTTTTTAATTGTAGTTGTATGTTTTAATCAATTATTTTTATATAATAAAAATGGGTCATTAGACTCCATTTTTCTTTATATCATTGATATTTAATTTTTATTATACTATATATTTTTGTATTGCTTCTAGTTCAACCTTTTTAAACTCTATATTTGTTAAGGGTGCTTTCAGATTTCTTTATTTGTTTTCTTATTGTTTCTATCCAAGCATCATAACTTTCATAGACTGTGTTGTCAAAAGGCCGCTCCTGAAGTTTTTGTCCTTCAAGGTATTTTTATCAGTGCCTTTATCATTTTCTATTTCTTTCATTACTGTTGTTTCCCTTTTTATAGCATTTTCCAATTTTTGTATATTTTCCCATTAATTCCTTTTTCAGTTGTATTCATAACTTTTACCTCCATAATTTTTATTTATATTTTCTAACTTGGCTGCCTTGTTATGAATTAATAATAACTTATTTTTCTTCGTTATTTCCTTTTCTATATGGACTGGTATACTTCTATGGAATAAACAGTGTAGAATATATTATTTTTCAATTATAAGTTTTTACAAACTCTCCTGTTTCTAAATTTTGGATACTTTTTATATCTCTTGTTACTAAATCAAAAGTAAATTTATAGTTATCTAGTTGCCCATAGATTTCTCTTTTTATCTATATCTACTTCTCTAAGGAGTCTTCTTTAAATCAAAGAATGAAATATATCTTTTAAAATTTTTACATTCTAAATAATTATCAACTACATCTTTTTCTAATATTAAACTCTAACTTATCTTGTTCATAAAAAGTATAACCAATGATTCTTTCAATTCCATCATTATATCTTTTTAATCTACCGTTCCCCAATCTATATTTATTACTAATTTTTGTATTTTTATTGACTCATAATATCCTTCATCTTCTGCTATATCATCTTCATATAATCCATATTTTTCTATCATTTCTTTACTAATTGGAGTTCCAATTTTTAAATCTTCTGCTAGCAAAATCTTCATCAAATATTTGTATAAATACTATAGTTCCTGTATATAAATATATGTATTTTTGGATGTTATATCTTCTATTGCACTTCCTGGTTCATATGTTAAATAACATAAAATTTCCATCACTTAGTATATTATTTAATAAATCTATTATCTTCTCTATTGAATCCTCCTAATTTAATCCCTTGATATTCATATCTCACTTTATTTTCTCCTTTTCACAAAAATTACTTTGATCCATCTTCTTTTTCTATCTACTATATAGGATAAACCGTACTTCCTTTTTGAATCTTTTTGGCATTGTAGACTTATCCTAAGTATACTACATCAAAAGTCTATTCCTATATCTTTCCATAGCCCCTTTACTATATCTATTACTGCTTTTTACATCTTCTTCATTAATTGAGCTTTAAACTGTCTACCTGAGTTTCTTCAACTCTGAACCTATTACATTATAGAAACTTGTACTCTATTTTAGAAAAAGCTATATAAATATTTTTCAATCTACATAGCTTTTTCTGATTTAAAACTCTAATTCTTAAAATAATTCTATTGGTTAATCTAATAAAGTGATTTTTCTTTAATTCTTCGAATTCATCATTTATTTTATTCATTTTCTCTCTATCTTCATCAGCTACATACATTTCTGTCAAGCCTCCTCTTGGTGGATATAATCTGCCTATTATTTCCTTAACTTCTGATATTTTTAACATCATTTATTTCATCTATATCTATCACATATATCAACTCTTTTAGAAATTTTCTTACTAATCTTTCTATTATAATTATTTAAATCATATTTTTCCATAAATTCTAATAATTTATTTGCTGCATCTTTTAATTTTAAAAAAATTCATTTTCTTTTCACCTCTTATTATATTCAACTATTTTATTTTTATCAACAGAATAACTAATTCTTTTTATTTTTCTAAAAATTACTTATTTTTACACTAAATCATATGATACATAACTTTTTCTGTAATTTTATAAAGAATTTTTCCAAATCTACTTACTGCTACTGTTATTTCTTCTGTTAACTTTATGTGTTTTTCTAAAATCATTTTTTTATCATAAACTCCATATTCTGAAATACTATTAGTATGTGAATTAAAATAATCTTCTCTTAAAAATTTAAATAGTTCCTTATCTGTTATCTTCTAATGTTAAATTAACTTCTTCTAAAAACTCTTTTTAATTCCATTATATATTCATCTGAATCTTTTTCTCATATCTTTATATTTTTCAATTACACTTATTAGCCCTTCTACTGAGTCCCTAAGTTCTATAAAAATCTTCTTCTACAAAATTTTTCTACTTTTTAATTCTTCGCATATCATAATTATATAGCTCCTTTCATTTGCTATTTAATAGGATAAGTTTCTATTATTTCTCCATATTTCCAAGAATTTGGAATAAAATATTGTTCTTGATTTAGTCCTCCCTGATAGCCCACTGTCATTCTTATATTTAGGTATACCTTCTGGAAATTCAATATAATACATTGTATCCAATATTAATTTATTAGCTCATATTTTGTTATCTTTAATTTTAGCATTAGATAACCACCATCCTATTATACCTTATATAAATAAAAATTATCTCTATAATACCTCAGGGCATTAACACTAATAACATATAAATCTTCAGCTGAAATTGGATATCTAGTATCTTTATAAAATTTGAATTTTTCTGGTATCCACTGCTTTAAATTATATATATTCATCGTATAATTATTTGAATACAAATCAGCATCCTCTTTTGTCATTTTTGAATTAGAAGAAAACTTACTAAATATATATTTTAGTGCAATTTATTCTTTAACTATATCTAAAAGCTCTTCTTTTAGATCATCTATATAATATTTATTAATTAAATAAATTAAATCTCTTTTATCTTCTTCGTAAGTTCTCATTTTTGTAATACTCTCCTTAAAATTTTTATAGTTACTACTGGTACAGGTAAAAATTTTGTTTTATCATATAATACTTTAGAGAATTGTTTTCTGTCTGATATGAAACTGTGGGTATAATACTAATATTGCTACCTTTTGCAGTTCAAACTTATATAACTCTTAAAATAATTCCGTTAGATTAATCTCATAATTTGCTAATTTTCTATTATAGATTTTAAATTTATTAATCTATTTATTTTATTACTTTGATGGAGCAGGATAAAGAGCTGTATATGGATCAATTAACACTCTTTATATTTGATTTAAACTCTTTTTGAGTTTGTGAAATTCTTACTCTAATCATTTTTAACACCTTCTCTTATTATTCCACGATAAATAGCTGGGTATTTTTCAGTCGCTCCTTTGTTAACATAATTTCCCAATTATCTGTATAATATCCATATTGTATTTCAGAATTAGTAATTTGATCTAAGCTACCCCAAATTTCTTTTTAATAATATTTGGCTTTTTAAGCACAATTTATATCTGAACCATTTTTATTCTTACAGATAAGTTTACTCCACTGCTCTTTTGATGATGTTTTCTACATCTCTTGTATCTTTTCTGCTCCAAATTTTTACATCACCATTATTTACAGTAACTTTTTCCATGAGGTGAAATTAGTTGCTGTTATTTCTGCTCCCCTTATTAAGAGTTACATTTAAATTTTGATATTCATACCATACTATACTTCAAAAACTACATTGATTTTATATATTTTATTCAAATATCTCACTTTTTCTTCTTCATAAAGTGTAATAGATAATCCAAATTCTCCAAATAATTCCATTCCCCGATTTCAACTATAATATTCTCTATGAGGAATAATTCTTCTGTTCTTTCTTTTCCAAAATAAATCAATGCTTTTCCAAACTCTGTAAGTACATTTTCATTGTCCATTAGTTCAATATCTCCTATTCTCCCATACTCCAACTATTAACACTCATTTCAATATCTTTTTATTATTATAATATCGTTTTAAGTCATTTAGAAATTCTATTTCTTCTCCTTCTTTAAATTACAAAAACTCTTTTATAAAAATATGTCCCTCTATTTCTATAATTTCAGGACAAAATAGATATGCAGCAGCTATTAAACCATCTATTTTTACATTGCCTTGTTCCATAATTCATTAAACTAGACAGCAATTAGAATCTTTAAATTCTATATTTTTATCTATTATACTTTTATATACATTATATTCTCTCATATTTTTATCCTCTATATATATATTATTTAGATTTATATATATTCTGTTATTTCTGCCAATATCTCCAATATTACTCTACTATTCCATGAGTCATAAAAATAAAAATGTTTTTATATCATTTATTTCATTCAATGTCCCTCCTCCATTTAAAATATCCTGTTTTAATTCTTCTACTAAACTAGAGTGTATTTCTATTTTTATGTCACCTATTTGCCTCGTCAATAGAATTTTTCTTTAACAATATAGTAATTTTTAAAAATTTATTTTTTTAGTTCTCCATTCCAACATTCAATTTCTAAGGTGACATATAAGTTATTTATATTTATTTTTAAATACTCTAGCATCTCTATTACTTATTATATTTATCCATTCCATTTTAGTTTTCCTCATTTTTGTTATATTTTTAGTCTAAGTAGATTTTATCCATTTATTTTTCAAACTTATTTTCATCTTCATAATACCAACTATTACTTCTCTTTTTATTTCCTTCAACATCTAAGATATAGAAAAATTCTTCTATTTTTCTATACCATATTATTTCTTTTTACTATTGCTATTTCATTAGGATACTTAATTAATCTTACTCTGTCTCCTACATTAAATTTAGGCTTTTCTTAATATTTCATATCCCCTCTTTTTTTATTATTGCTATTTTTCATCTTCTTCTTTTACAATTTCCAAATATAATAACTTTTAAATATTCATCATTTTCATCTATGCATCTTTAATATTGAGGCAAATAAACCTCCTCCTTCATAATTTACTGAACAAATAAGATCTATTCCTCCATTTTTAATTACTCCATAAGTTCCTACATAGTTTTTATTCATATTCTACTTTTCCTTATTTTTTTAGTATTTACAAGAAATTTTTACTATTTTTATATATAAGTTTACAAATTTTATTATAATAAATAAAAGCCAAATGTAAGTTTTAGGCTCACACTTGGCTTTCTCTGATTATTCTATTATTTTGAGAATCAAAGCTTTTTACTTCATGTTTTTGGATTAATCCTACTGATTTATCAATGATTTCTCCATTTCTAAATACTAGTAAAGTAGGTACGCTCATAATTTTGTATTGAGCTGCCTTCTTCTTCTTCATCTATATCTACTTTTAACTATTTTGTTTGGATCTTCTTCTACAACTTCATCTAATATAGGTACTAAACTTTTTACAGTCACACCAGTTGCACCAAAAATCTACTACTACTATTCCTTCTGCTTTTTAATACTTCTGCTTCAAAAATTTTCTTTTTGTTCCTTTTATTACTGCCATCCTCCTATAAATTTATTTTTATATATTATCTTTTATGTATACATTATAAAATAGTCTTTATATATTTTCAGTGACATAATCACATTATTCTACTATATATATTTATCTATTTATGGTAAAATGGAAGAAAATATATAATTATGTTAGGAAAATATTATGGAAAATATAAAAAGAAAATTTGAATTTGAAGTCAGTCCTGAATATGAAGGAATGAGATTAGATAAATACTTAGCTGAACAGATTGAAGAAACAACCCGTTCTTATTTAGAAAAACTTATAGATAATTCCTATGTAAAAAATAAATTCAAAAAGTTATAAATAAGAATGGTAGAAAATTAAAAATCAGGTGAAAAATTGAAATTTCTATTCCTGAAGAAGAAAAATATAGATTGAAGCTGAAAAGATATCCTTTGGATATAGTTTTAAAAATGATGATTTTATTTTAGTGAATAAAAATATAATATGGTAGTTCACCCTGCCTATGGAAACTATAATGGTACTTTAGTAAATGCACTTCATACTATACAAATAATCTTTCTTCTGTAAGCGAAATATAAGACCCGGTATTATTCACAGACTAGATAAAGACACAAGTGGATTAATATTGGTTGCATAATTGTGCTCTATGCAAAAACTTGCTTCTATGTTTACAGATAAAATTATACATAAGACTTATCTAGAAGTTAGAAAGGTAACTCTTTCAGATGAAAATTTAGAAGGTAGAATAGAAAATTTAATTGGTAGAGATACTAAAGAGAGAGATGGCTGTAGAAGAAGAAAAATGGTAAACTTGCTATATCTAATTATAGGGGTTGTAGAACAAGTAAAAGATTATTCTTTGGTAGAAGTTCTTATAGAAACTGGAAGAACTCATCAAATAAGGTACATATGAAGAGCATAAACCACCCTATTTTAGGTGGTATTATCTATGGTAGCGAAGATAAAAATATAAAAAGACAAATGTTATGCCTTTAAATTAGAATTTTAAACTTTAGATAACAAAGAGATACATTTGAGAAAACTATTTGACGACTTTATAGAAGTTGCAAAGAGATTAAATTTTGACATTAACGAAATATATGATATAGTTCATTGCTAGCTAATTTCTTAACGATAAAAATCAAGAATTTGCTGTAGTCAGCAAAACTTGCCAAACAAGTTGGCTTCAGACACGCCGACAATTACTCTGCTCATTCTATTTGATATCTAAAATTTAGAATGCAATTTCACTTATTTTATATATCAATAAAGAAAAATTTGAGGAATTTATGGATAATCCATTACTCCATAATGACGAATCATAAAAAGTGTCATAGGTGTGATGAAGCAGGAAGAGATCCACTTTGTATATCCTGTTGTTGCAGCAGCTGTGATATTAAAACAAACATAGTGAAGAACTAGATGAAATTAATGATTCTAAAAAGTTAACTGAGAGAGAGAGAAATTATATGATATAATATTAAAATAACTTCAATGTTGCAGTGAGAATGTAAGTGTGTGGAAGAAATTGACAAATTAAATATTCTTAATGCTGACTTTTTAGCAATGAGAAGGGCATTAAAAGATTTAGAAATTGATGAAGCTAAAAGATTACATTGTTCTAGTTGACGGAAATTTAAAAATTAAAGGGTATGAAGGAAAAACACCACCTGTGGTCGTAGAGATGCAAAAGTCTTAGTATTGCAGCTGCCTCTATACTGTCAAAAGTTACCAGAGATAGAATTATGAAAGACTCTAGGGACTTAAATATCCTGATTATGATTTTGATAAGGCTAGTGGAAACCAAAAACATGTGGAAGCAATTAAGACTAAAGGTGTTTTTAAAAATGTTCATAGAAAAAGTCTTTTAAGAAAAATTTTAGATGAAAACTAAAAGATGAACCTCATGAAAGTACAATTGAGAATACTTTTAATATAAAGGTCAGTGATAATTTTCTGAATACAAGAGAATAGGAAATAAATGAAGATAAAAGTGTAGAAATCTTAATTAAAAATGGTTACAAGGTACTTGAAAGAAATTATCAAAATAAATATGGTGAAATAGATATAATTGCACAAAAGATGATGAAATTGTAGTTATTGAAGTAAAATATAGAAAGACAAATAAGTTTTGGTTATGGCTATGAAGCTGTGGATAGAAAAATTATTTAAAATTGTTAAACTAGCTCAACTCTATATGCGCAGTCTAAAAATATGAAAAATACAAAATGAGGTTTTGACTGTATGAGTTACTTAGAAGATGAACTTGACTGGATAAAACATTGTATGGGGTGATGAAATTGGCTTTAGTTGTCCTAAATGTAGATGTAGACATTGTGAAGAAAGATATTATCTTACCTGAGAAAATTTTATTAAAAATAGAGCTTAATACTTACCATGCTAAAACTTGCTTTTAGATTGTGGCTATACAGAATTCTATTCTGCAAAATTGTAGATGAGTGAGACTGAGAGAGATGTATGGTCAATGCTGAACCCGATGATGCTTATTAGAATTTAAGATTCTTACTCTTTGACGATAGCTGTACCTCTTGGTCATAATACTTTTAGATAGAGAAAGGCTTTATCTGCTCCAAATGTTTAGAAAATTTGAAAAGATAGCTTCATTTCTGGTACAGGAAAATTTTTCTATGTATCTATGAAAAGCTGTGAGACAAATTATAGCCGACACAAATTGGAGATAGAAAAGATTTAGCAAAGAGGATTTTCAGCCTATCTTATTCAAAAACCTCAGTTGCTTGAAAGAGATTGATATTATTATACCTGTTCCAATAAGTATGAAAGAATGCTTGAAAGAGGTTTTAATCAAATAGAATACCTTTTGGAACTTTTTATCTGTCAATTACAAGAAAATTCAAAGAATTAAAGACACAAAACATATGATATAATTTGGAAAGATGTTAGAGCATGTTAAAAATGTTTTAAAAATAAGCTGAATTTAACTAATAAAATGTTTTAATAGTTGATGACGTAGTAACAAAGTGGAGACAACTATTCGTTCCATATGAAGAGTTAGAGAAAACGAATAAAACATCAATATAAAAGTATTTTTCAATAGCTATGCGAGACACTTTCATTAACAATTAACTTGCAAAGGAGGGGAAAATGGAAGCATATATAGATAATCAAAAAGACAAACTTCGGTAGATGAACTAAAGATTTAGAAAAAGATCTTAAAGCTATCAGTAAAAACTTGAAAAATAATAGTTATAGAAAATATCATATTAATGAAGTTCAATGAAGAGTCCCCTTCATAGATATGATATGAAAATGATGGAAGTCACTACAAAATCATAGTACATTTATCTTGAATCCCTAAACCTTTCAAAAAGAATATATTGAAATATTTTTGATATAAATAGTGGTTTTCAAGAAAAATATTATAGAAAAAGAAGAAATTTCTGCAATTGAAATTGAAGAAACTGATGTTTTTCTAAATTGGTTCTCAGATATTATTATATATAATTACTAATTATAGCTTTACTTTTCCTGAATTAGAAGAACTTTTGGAAACTTTTAAAGGAGAATTAGCTATTTTATCTGATTTAAAGAAAAGAAAGACTATATTGCTTATGTCAGGAGCACTTTAAATTACTGTGTTTTGATACTTGAAACATTCGTTGCCAATATAGATTATTATCAAAAATTGTATATTGAATGATGAAGGCACAAAAGAAGAATTTATTTTAATAGGAGGATTTTATGAAGATTAGTTATAGCTGGAAACTGAAAATGTATAAAATAATAGTGAGGCTGTTGCAACATTAACAGAATTAAAATTTAACTAAAGTGATGAAACAATGTAGATATAGTTATAGGAGCACCTTTACTTGTCTTTCAGATGCAGTTAAAGCTGTTGCAGGGAAGTAATGTTAAAATTGCTGCACAAAATGTATATCCAAAATAGAAGGAGCATACACTGGAGAAATTTCTCCTAAAAATGCTTAAAAGATATTGAGTTGAATATGATATCTTAGGTCACTCTGAAAGAAGAGAATACTTAAAAGAAAGTGATGAATTCATAAATCAAAAAGTTAAAGCAGTTTTAGAAATAGGAATGAAACCTATACTTTTGTATTGGTGAAAAGAAGAAAGAGAAGGAGGAAAAACTCGAGTTCTAGCTACTCAAATAAAAGGTGGACTTGCTGATTTATCTAAAGAAGCTGTAAAAAGTTATAGTTGCTTATGAACCAGTTTGGGCTATAGGAACAGGAAAAACTGCAACTCTGAAATGGCACAAGACTCACAAAGAAGAAATGTACTAGCTGAAATGTTTGGAAAAGAAGTTGCTGACAAGATGATAATTCAATATGGTGGATCAATGAAACCTGAAAAATGCAAAAAGATTTATTGAGCCGAAGATATTGATGGAGGACTTGTTGGAGGAGCTTCATTGAAAGGCAGATTCATCTCTTTGAAATTATAAAAGCAGGAAAATTAAAAATATATTGGGAGGAAATTTTAAACGATAGGTATAGGAATTGTGGGGCTACCAAATGTTGGAAAGTCTACATTATTTAATGCAATAACTAAAGCAGGAGCAAGAGAGGCAGCAAACTATCCTTTTTGTACAATAGAGCAAAATGTTGAATGGTAACTGTTCCAGTGAAAGATTAAATGCACTTGCACAAATTATAAACCCTGAAAGAATAGTTCCTGCAAACTGTTGAATTGTTGATATAGCAGACTAGTAAAAGGAGCCTCAAAAGGGGAAGGTTTAGGAAATAAGTTTTTATCAAATATCAGAGCAACATCTGCTATATGTCAAGTTGTAAGA
>BNJV01000181.1_pt1 | contig 68605 bp, 110 predicted proteins | sample 8540591 | NCBI WGS metagenome assembly BNJV01 (sample SAMD00202457, study PRJDB9452) | human saliva metagenome | host: Homo sapiens
AACGCAGAAGGAGGGATTTGAACCCTCGCACCGCTATTAACAGCCTACTCCCTTTCCAGGGGAGCCCTTCAACCACTTGGGTACTTCTGCTTGGTTGCGAGTTATCCTTCTTCTGTTCACCTCTTTGCTTTTTGGGCAAAAAGGAAGCGGAGAGGGTGGGATTCGAACCCACGCGCCCTTGCGGACAAACGGTTTTCAGACCGCCTCGTTATGACCACTTCGATACCTCTCCGTAACTGCCTAATTATAATATCGCAACAAGGCATTAATGTCAAGCATTTATTTCTAATTTTTTTCTAAAAAAATTAGAAGGCTGTAAAACTCCTTTATTTAAGCCGATTTAACCTCTTTATTCTAATAGACTTTCATAAACTATATCGCTGTCTCGTTAAAGATTTTTCATCAAACTTTATCAGCAGATAAAGTTCTCCTGCTTGTGTTTCTCCCTACACGATATCCAAGCGCAAACATATTATAGCTTCCGCTTTTATCAAAAATGATATCACTTTAACTCCAATATATCTACATCCTCATTTTTTTATGTTGCTCTTTGATAATACCCCTTGCCTCTTTATCAAGCCTCTCTATATCATTTATAATCCTTTTCAAGAAAGTCCCCTAAATATGATAACAGCTCTTCTTCTTTGTATCCTGAAAATAAAAGTTTATTTCTTTTACCGTATACATTACCTGTAAAAACAAATATTATCATCATTACTATGCCAATCTTTTCCGCCACATATATGTAACAGTTCTTCTCTTTTCATATATCCCCTTTCTTATATTTACTTATATAAAAAGCGGACAGCCAAGCCGTCCGCAAAACATTCTTATACAACCTTGATATTAAACTTTCTTGCCTCAACTTCACTGTCCACTTCTCTTATATCGGCGCCCAATGAAACCAACTTGCCTTCAAAATCTTCATACCCTCTTTTTATATACTTAATATCGTCCACTGTGGTCTGTCCCTCTGCTGCAAGCCCTGCCAAAACAAGTGCCGCACCGGCTCTAAGATCCGGTGCTTTAAGCGCCGCTCCTCTAAGTTTTGCTACGCCGATAACCATAGCGGTATTACCCTCTACTTTGATATTTGTGCCCATTCTTGCGAGTTCATCCACATATTTAAATCTGTTTTCAAATATACTTTCAACTACCAGACTGCTGCCTGTAGCAAGAGCCAAAGCGGTAGTTATCTGTGGTTGCATATCTGTAGGAAAGCCCGGGTAAGGTAATGTCTTTATATTTGTAGACTTTTGATTGTTCTTCGCAATAACCCTTATTGCATCGTCAAATTCCACAACCTCACATCCCATCTCCATAAGTTTTGCACTTATAGCTTCCATATGCTTAGGTATAATGTTCTTTACAGTAATATCACCTTTTGTAATAGCTGCGGCACACATAAATGTTCCGGCTTCGATCTGATCCGGTATTATGGAATATCTGCTTCCATGTAATGACTTAACACCGTTTATTCTTATAACATCGGTTCCTGCGCCCTTTATATCCGCACCCATACTGTTCAAGAAATTTGCAACATCAACAATATGCGGTTCTTTAGCCGCATTTTCTATAACCGTTCTTCCTTCTGCCAACGACGCCGCCATCATAATATTTATAGTGGCACCTACAGATACGGTATCCAAATATATATCCGCCGCAACCAAATCAATGGCATGTGCTTTTACTCTTCCCGACTCAATATCAATCTCGGCTCCCAATGCCTTAAATCCCTTTAAATGCAAATCAATAGGTCTTGATCCTATATTACATCCGCCCGGCAAAGCCACCTCGGCACTCTTATACTTACCCAACAGTGCTCCGATAAAATAGTATGATGCTCTGATTTTTTTCTTATAAATTCGTCATCAACCAATACATCCTTTACTGAAGATGCATTAATTCTCACGCTATGTCTGTCAAGTCTTTCAACGCTTGCACCGATAGCCTTTATCGCCTCAAGCATTACATTAATGTCTTTTACATCAGGTAAATTTTCTATATAAACATCTTCATCTGTCATTATAGCCGCTGCCAAAATACCAAGTGCCGCATTCTTTGCACCGCCTATAGCAACCTCTCCTACCAATGGACTTCCACCATTCATTATATATTGAGCCATTTTTCTCCTCTATATAAAACTATATGTTTTAAACTTCAATATTTAAGTAAATAAAAACCTAAATCAAATCTTTCTTTTTTTATTACGATTACAATTTTATCACATTACATTCTAAAGGTAAAGAAACAAGAAAAGTCATTTTGAGCGCTATTGAATATACTTTGAGCCTCATTTATATCTATTTTCTGTACACTTGCCGTATTTATATCATATACTGTGACACTTTTTTGAATCATACGCAGTTATTATAACCGGATTATTTATTGCTGTAAATGTAAACACAGGCTTTTTAACGGTTAAAAAAATACATTGCTTCTTTTTAATGTTATACCCTGAAATCTCGTAAGCTCGTTATTTTTCCCAATAATTTACATATTCTCCGGCTTTGTTTACATCAAAATTTGTATTTGACGCTGTCTCAACCATTGCCCTCGCATACACCATTATACCTTTTCTTCTTACAAATCCCATATCTGTATATGCGGTATCTATAGCATTCACCGGATTATCATATATCCCTTCCAACTTGGAATTAATATAGACATAATACATATTGTCAAGATACGATTTGTTCAAATCAATATTATATTCTATGTCGGTACTGTCAATTTGAAGATCCCTTAAAGTAATAAGCCCTCACCTTCAATCCACTTACCGGTGTCTATGACATAGTTCTTTGCTCTGAAACTGTCCATATAAGATGATACTCTGCTCTCACTTGCCACAGACTTGTTACTGATTATTGTATCCTCTCCCGACCTGGTAAAGTTTTCACCGTCATATTGATAAAGATCAATATGCACACGATTTCCCTTTACATCGATATTGTCAATATATCTGCCGTCATAAGTATATTCCTTTTGTAATTCCAAAAGATTATTATATATACTCACCTTTTTCAAAAAAATACTTCCTGTAGATTTGCCGTTGATTGTATTTGAAATGTTTTTGAGATTCTATTGCTACTACCAAGTCGCTTCCAATATACCCTATAGGCAGCATTATCTCATTTGCATTATCTAATTGCTTATTTTCTCCTGTAGCAAAATTATAAATATTCAATCCGTCTCCGATATTCCAGGATAATAAACTCTTATCCTGACTTATGGAATACTTTCCGTTTTCAAGGTTTTCCGCCACAGTCACATAATTTCCCGACAAAACATCAAGGCCTACAACTTTATCCATAAGCTTAAGATAAAGCATTGCATTATCACCCATATATGCAAGTTCATCTATCGATTCCTTTAAACTTTGAGCATCAATTTCTGTTTTTACAAAAGCCAGCTTTGAAACTTTTTTTGTGCTCTCCATATATTTAAAAAGGCAAACACCTACAGCTCCTATATGAGATGAGTCAACATTATAACCATAGCTTATAAAGTACAATCCGTCTCCAAATTTCAGCGGATAAATATAACTGTTTTTTCCTACGCTGTAAACCTGTTCAAGACTTTCCTTTTTACTGTCTGATAAAAAGAGCTTATTATCTACCAGGGAATGCAATTTTCTCGCCTGTATTATCCGATATAGACCTGACATCTTTATTACCGATGCCTAAATCTATTTTTTATTATATTCAATATCTTTTGATAAACTTTGATTCATCGTTCTGGTATAATCCAGCATATAAAGTCTTTTGTGTACCGGATTTTACAGATAAAAATTCTCTTCTATATTATAAACTTTATTTTTCCGAACTTGCAGTAAAAGCTGAAATGTATTTCCTACCTTACCGTTATAATTTACAAGGCTCACCTCTTTTTCAGAAGGTGTAAGGTTCATTCCGTTATAGCTTATCATATTGAAAATCCGACTTCAATGTTACATATTCAAGTCCTCTTGAATTCCCTGTACCGTCACTTTCAAGGTATACGGTATTGTCTTTTGCCGTATTGTTGTCAAAAATTATTATTGGAAAAAGTATTTGCCATATCTATAAGCCTTTTGGCAAATTCGGTATTGCTCCTGACTATCCTGCTGTAATAATGAAATGTCTGTCCATTTGTATACAATCTAAGTTCAAGAAAGTATTCTTTATTTTCTTCCACCAGACTTGACAGATGCAAATCTATAATATCGCCATCAAGTTTTTGTCCTGTCTCCGCTTTCTACAAGTTCATTAGTATCAAATGTTCTTATGCTGTAATCATAATCTTTAATATCCGCAATATTTGCATCTACCACTCTAAACTTCATACTGTAATCATCCAGTACCAATGACAGTATATTGTCGGCAGCCCTCAACATCCGTCTCATCACTGTAACCATACATTTTATTTATATAATAATCTCCAAGTACATTATATAATCTCGGTATATTAATATCACTTGCCTCAATATCTCCACCTGTAGTGTCAACTTTATTTTTCAAAAAGAGTATAATAAAAAAACCTATTACCGCCAATAGGAATACAAATACAAATATAATATATCTAAATTTCTTAGTTCTCATAAAATTCCTTATATCACATAATGTTTTAGAGTCAAATAGGGCTCTTAACCCCAGTATTTTATTATACTATACTTTTCACTTTTACTTGAAATATTTTTTTAATTAAAAAAATATTTATTACATACTTAGTTTATACTTGCTTTTTTATTGTAATTGACTATACTTTTAAGTATATTAATGTACATTAGTTAATTAACTGATATGGAATTCTTAAACATCGTCTATTGTACATTTAGTCGAAAAATTTGAAAATTTTATTTTATAACACTATCGGGAGGTTTTATGAACGAAAAAAACTGTAGACAGGCGAGTAAGAAAAACCAGATCGCAGCTTAGAAAAATGTCTGAGTATCTTGCTTGAAACAAAGAAAAATCCAAAAATATCACGGTAAAAGAACTTGCACAGATGGCAGACATAAACAGAGGAACCTTTTACTTACATTATAAGGATGTATATGATTTGATGGAGCATATACAAGCCGATCTTTTAAAAGAATTTGAAGATATACTTACTAAAATAGCTCCGGATACAGACAACCTTGTACCTTTTATAGAAGCTTTATTTGTATTTATATATGATAACAAAGATATGGCAAAAATATTCCTGCATGACGATTTGGATGCAAACTTCTCTAATGAACTCAGAAATAAATTGCAGACCTGTGTATTCAATAAAGTATAAGGCTTTTTATAAAAGCAAAAAGAATATGCCTTATTTTTGAATTATATTACGATTTCATTCTTTCAGGAACACTCGGCCTGCTTGTAAGATGGATTGACAGCGAATTTGAGATGTCACCTCATGATCTCGCAGAACTTACTCTGTCATTTATACGCAACGGACTTACAAATATTATGGAATAATAAATCGAGCCTATGAAAAATTCATAGGCTCTTTATTATATCAGTTATTCTGACCTTCTTCTTCAAAATGCTTTCTTGCAAAATCCATATCCTGAACTATTTCCATTGTTCCGAGATATTTTTTATTTTTGTCTCTGACCGCCATATACTTTACAAGCATGTCCTTATTGTTCTTCTTCATCCAGATAGCAACTTCATCTCTGCTTCCGTTTTTAAATCCTGATATTATCTCTCTTACCATCGGCTCTATCTTTGGAGGATGGCATGAATACACATCCCTGTCAATTGCCATTAACGGTCTCTTAAATGCTTTCGGACAATCATTATCATTGAAAAATCTGTTTATATCATCTGCATCTATAAATGTAATCTCAAGAGGCATGGTATCTAAGAGTGCAATAAGCTGCTCCTTTGTAAAATGTCCTCCCGGAAGTACTATCTCACCGTCAATATCGTCAAACTCTCTTTTAACTTTCTCGGCTTTATCAAAACTTTCAGGTACTATATCAAGACAGTTCTCATATCCCTTGCTGTCCAAATAAATATTTAACCAATCCTCATCTGTAAAGTTCACTGTGCATATCGGGAATAAAATATTGGCTTCTTTATAAATCATCTCCTGCATACGGGTGATCACAGCCTTTATATCCTCTATCCATTTCTCATCTTCTTTTTCGATTTTATCAAGTCTTCCAAGCTCATCTCTGATTTCGTCATCTACAGACCACATTACAGTAGCAGGACCCGAAACATTATATTTGGTCTTTAACAAAGGATATAAAAGATCGCCCTTCTTTGCATAATGCATTGAAACTTCTCTTATCTTTGAAAGTAGCGCTCTGTCTATCTCATTGTTTTCCATTTTAGCCAGAAATTCATTTATATACTTCTCAAGATTTTCATTTTCTCTTGTAAATGTAGAAAGCGGATGTCCCTTTGTCTCAATAAGTATTTTAGTGTCATCTTCATTTGCACCGTCTGCCATACTCATAGTATTCTTTATTTCATTCTCATTTCCAAGCTCATTGCTTGTTGTTCCATGAAACAGTGCCGAGTGCACATCACATAATTTTTGAACCTCCTGGTACGGCATTCCCGGATTCCATCAGTGACTGCTCCGCCTTCATTATTTCACTTGCATCTACAGATTCAAAATTTTTCTCTAAAAATCTTTTTGAACCAACTCCAAAGATTCACCGTTTGAGAGTCTTATCAAATACTGCTTAAGTAGCTCAGTGCTGTCTTCAGTGTTATTTGGTATACTCTCCGCTACCTCTTTTAATTCTTTTTCTTCTTTTTTGTCCTCAGCTATCTCATATCCATGCTCTCTAAAAACTTCTTTTATTTTTTCAAGAGGAATGCCCTTCATTTCAGCACCCTTATTTATAGTAATAAAACGCCCCATAGAATTTAACATAACAGGATTTTTATATCTTTAAATCCGAGACCTGCAAATATTTCAATAAAAGTCAGGATATTCCTTTGCCAACTCAAAAAAACCGGTTTATTTAAATCAAGTATTTTACTCATATCATTCTCCTTTTTCCCCATATAAGTTAGTATGCCCTAATTATAATCTTATAAAAGACATTTTTCAGTATCATATGTTACAATATAAAAAAATAAATAAAAAGGACCGACACTTAAAAAGTGCACAGTCCAAATTTTAAAAATTTATTCCGCATCTATTCCGTACATATTGCAAAAGAGCAGCCAATCCACCCTGATATCCGCTACCTATAGCATTGAATTTCCACTCGTCACCGTTCTTATACAGTTCACCGAATACAACTGCGGTTTCTATAGAGAAGTCCTCACCAAGGTCATATCTTAAGAGTTCTTCACCTGTATTCTCATCAAATATTCTTACAAAGGCATTAGACACCTGACCGAAGTTCTGCCTTCTTGCTTCCGCCTCATAAATAGTTACTGTGAATGCAATCTTTGTGATTTCTGCAGGAACTCTTGAAAGATCGATCTTTATCTGCTCATCATCACCGTCACCTGCACCTGTAAGATTATCTCCCAAATGGCTTATTGCACCTGACGGATGATTAAGGTTTCCAAAGAATACGAAATCATTCTGGCTTGAAACCTTACCTGAATCTGTCAAGCAAAATGCTGCCGCATCCAAGTCAAAATCCGCACCTGTATCATAGGCATTTGTATCCCATCCAAGTCCTACCACAACATTCTTAAGTCCCGGATTTCCCTTTGTAAGACTTACTTTTTGACCTTTTTAAACTAATTGGCATATTATCCTCCTAATATATCATTGATATATAAATTACCAAATTTTTGTTACCTCAATCATATATCAATTATACTCATTTTTTTCAATCATCTACCATATAATTTAAGAATGTTTTCATTAAATCACCCTGGCTCCAAAAAGGCATTAATGACAGTTTTGCCAATTTGAAGAACTGAAGCCCAAAAAGGAAAACCTATTATGGTTACACAAAGAATCACACCGGCTGTCGCATGAGCGATTGCCATAGGTATTCAAGTATAATAAGCCAGATAATATTTACAATCAAACTTGCCGCACCTCCGCCATATACCACTTCTTTCCCGAAAGGGAAAAATGCCAGTCCGGCAAATTTAAAGCATTGAAGACCTAAAGGTATACCTATAACCGTTATACAGCAAAGACAACCTGCAAATATCCACATCAGTCCACTCCAAAGTCCACAGAAAATAAACCACAAAACATTACCCAAAGTACCCATATTTACTCCTTATATTACTTTTTAAATCTATTCGTATTTCATTATAAATTTCTTTGTGTATTCTCTAAGTTCATTAACAACTTCTATAGGAGATACTATTTCCACATCATTTCCAAGGCTGAAGATCCACCCGAAAAACTGTGGGCTGACATTTATATCCACAATCAACTCACTGTGGTTTTCATCTATTTTTCTGAAAAGAGTATCTTTTTCCGAATCTGTCTATAAATACCCCACATATGATTTGCAAATTTTATACATACCTTGGTCTTTTCACCATGATACATACCGAATGTCGCCTTTGAGTATTTTGCCATATCAAAGTTTTTTAAACTCTTCTTTTCCGGCTCTTTCATCATTTCCAACTTCGATATACATCATCTTATCTACACGGTAATGTTTGATTTTATTATCCCAGTCGTCAAAGGCGATCATATAGTAGTTTTTCATCATCCCAAAAGCAGTGCCCAAGGACTCACAACAAAATAGCTTCCTCCATGTCTTTCCACAAGTTTCTTATCAATATCCCATTTATAGTATTTGAACTTAATCTTCCTGTTTTTGATTTATAGCAGTATGTATATCATCTACATTGTAATAAACACTTTCATTCATAGTCTTTACACGATCGTTTATCACAATCTGTCTTTTGTAATTGCTTGGCCTGATGCTCACTTACAAAAATTTTTTTACTTTTGGAAATCAGGGACTTTGACTTTTTGAGTAATAAACTTTGCAGATTGTACAGCGTCAATAAGAAGCTTTACCTCTGCAAGCTCAAACTCCCTTCCTGCGATATGATAAAAGGTCTCTCTACCCCTTTGCTCCTTTATAACATCTATACCCAATTTTGACATATCCTTAAAGTCTTCATAAATGCTTTTTCTCGGCACTTACTTCGTACTTTTCAAGCTCCTCAAGTATTTGTGGCATAGTAAGACTATGTTCGTCATCAGTCTTTTCAGCCATAATCTTCATAAGATATGTAAATTTAAATTTTTGATTGCTCCCCCTTGGCATAACTCACCTCTTTTTTATTTTCTATTGAACAATTATTCCGCTCATAATCTCTCCGATAGAGCATTTATAGATAATTCGGCATTTAGAGCTTTTTCCGGTCTCCGACTTATTTATTACAACAAGATGCTTACCGTGAAAATAGTCAATGAAGCCTGCCGCAGGATATACCACCAAAGATGTTCCACCTATTATAAGAGTGTCTGCCGATGCAATGGCTCTTATCGCAGCATTTATTACATTACCGTCAAGCCCCTCTTCATACAAAACAACATCAGGTTTTATCATACCGCCACATTCACAATATGGTGTTCCATTTTGATTTTTTTAACATAATTTGCGTCATAGATTTTTGCATTTCATACAGTAATTTCTATGTATACTTCCGTGAAGCTCATAGACTGTTTTACTTCCTGCTTTTTGATGAAGCCCGTCAATATTCTGTGTCACTACAGCATTAAGCTTTCCCGAGCTTTTCAAGCTCCGCGAGTTTATTATGTGCGGCATTCGGATTTGCATCAAGGCACATCATTTTATCCTATAAAACTCATAAAAAGCTTCAGGATATTTCATAAAAGAAACTGTGGCTTACCACCTGCTCCGGAGAGTACTTATACTTTTTGATGGTATAGTCCGTCCGCACTTCTGAAAAATCAGGAATACCGCTTTCGGTAGAAACTCCGGCACCACCGAAAAATACTATATTGGTACTGTCATCTATAATTTTTTTGAAGCTTTGTCTTCTCATTTTCATACATACAAACACCCGCTTTCACTTACAAATACTTGTACTTAATATCAATGTCCCTTATGTTTTTCTTTTTCTTATACTGTTTTAATAAAAATCTCTTAAGCACATCCGCCTCTTTTTCTTCTCGCCTTCTTACCTTACTTTCCTTCTTATTCTGTTCATGTTGCGATTTTTAATGCAAGCTGTGACTTTGTTCCTATACCGGATACTTGCACCTGCTTTCTTACATCGCGTTGAGCTTTCTTCGGATTTGTTTTTGCCTTTTTTTATCTTTTGTTTTCAACAGCAGGGCTGAATACCAAACTATAGTAATTTTTATTATGTAGTCTAATACCTCATAGCCCTTAGGCTCTGCACCAAACGTTACTTTTGATACAACAAGAAAGTTGTTTTCAACACGCTCAAACACACCTACCCAAAATGGATTTTTCAAAAACACAGTTAACTTGACATTTATATCATTCATCGCCATCCTCCAATTTCTTTTACAAAGAACGGACAACCCGGAGGGGCAGGTTACTTACCCTATATACTTATAGGACTGCGGGCTACCTACCGGCTATAGCACAATAAATGTACATTGCGTTTTTATCTTTGCTTATATAATCAAGATTAAACTTGACTGTTTGCTATTATTTTTCTCATATAATAAGTAGTTATTCAATAAAAAAATCAAACTTTTATATACAACAAAAACGATAATGACAAGCATCTATCACAAGTCATTACCGCCAAAAATGTTCCCTGCGGGAATCGAACCCACAATTACAGCTTAGGAGCTAAGGTTTGTACTGTAATTTACTAATATTATTTGTCAACATAAGTCAATGAAAGTAGCTTTGTTTTCTAACTTTACTGTAAATCTGTGTCAAAATAAGAAAACCTGTTTTTATCCCTTTGTAAAAGTACCTGACGACGCTTGTCTGGTGCCCGAAGCACCGAAAGGATATAACCATTCAGTTCCATGGAGTTCATGCCTATGGCTACCATTGTCAAAAAGTTTTGCAACAATGATTGCTCTATTTTCTTATTAGATTAAATATATTATAGTGTTAATTAAGTCGGATGTATATTGGGTTTTGACCGTTATTTTTATTCTATTATTTCCCAATGCCCACTATATCCACTACCAATATAACGAACATTATCCATTTCTTTTTATATGCCGTTTTTATAGTTTTTTTGAACTCACACCGGGAGTTTGACAGCTACCGATTGATATAGTGCAATCAACTTGCTATCTGACTTCTTTTTCCATACACTAATCACTCCTTCATATACTAAGTACGATTTTTAACACTTAAAGCTTGCAGGTCAAAATTTTTTTGCCTTTCGTAATTCAATATGATACAATTTTACCCAGTGCAAGCTGGTAATTCAGCAATTATGGGTATGGGTATTAAGTTATGCTATTGTTCATGTACTTTCTTTTCTGTTTTGCAACAAAAACAGTAAACCAATTTGATTTACTGTTTTTTTGAAATATTATATGATGACTGTTATCTATTTTTATTTAGATCAGCTTTCATGTGTTACATAAAATACCCTGTTTTTTTCTAAATTAAAAATAAATAACCATCAGTTCATCTGTTAATTCGGATTAAAACTTAAATCCATAATAAAAGCTTGCTGATTTGTTTTATTATCAATTAAGCTCCCAAAACGTATCATTTTTAAAAAAATCTACCATTTCTATAAATGTTATTGTATCAACATTACTTGAAGGAAACAGCTCCAATACCGTATCAGCATCCATTTCATCTCTATGAAATTCCATAAAAATATGCAACAGTGCCATAGTATTCATTTTCCCTCATTCGATAATGTATTTTTTTCAAAAAAATCTTTTAGCTGCTTCTACTAATGTATCCACTTCATCTATCATAGAGGCTACAATCGCCATAGCTTCATCATTTGAGGTTAATTCCTCTTCAACATCAAAGTAAAAAGAACTATTAATTTCCTCTGGTGACAAAAAAATTTCTTCTCCTTTTTCATATTCAATGGTTGGATAATTATTACTTTTTAAATTCATCTCAATCTCCTTGTTTTTTATAAGTATATTTTTGATTTTATAATTTTCATTGCCTATCATAGGGATTTTTACGATTTTTGTCTTTATAGGTTAAAATAATATCATCACCATAAGGCTTATCATTGTTTTCCATTTTAATAGCAATCTTATTTCCTATCACCTAATTAAAAATATTTTACAATCTCCTCATCATCCTCTCCAATCAATTGCAATGACTGTATCATTTTCATAAAAATCATCTGTATTCTGTGGATTATTTAAAAATTCATTTATAGCTTCATAACTCTTATCCATAACAAGCTCACAGTGTATTACTTTTGCTGATGAATCTGCTAATGTTATTCTAGCACAGAGCAAATTGAGCGTCAATGTAATGAAATAGCAATTCTTTTACCGCTAACTTTACAACAACCTGTTGCAAAGTTGAAACTATTCATCATAACTGTATCAAAATACCTTCTTTTTGGTGAACACCTTGAGGGACACCTGCTGTCATTCCAGGGCCAGCCGAAGTGCCGAATCATAAATATAAGTTTTTGCATGTAAAAAACGGTAATGATTTTGTCGTCATTACCGCTTAAAATGGATGTTCCCTGCGAGAATCGAACCCACAATTACAGCTTAGGAGGCTATCGTTATATCCATTTAACTAAGAGAACCCATATAAAATTATAACAAAAAGTATGCAACAAATACATACTTCTTTCAAGCTGATTTTAAAACCCTACCATTTCATCTGTTTTTGTATCTTTTAAATTCAAAACTATAATTATATTCTTATAATATTTTTGTTTTTGTCTTATTTGTTACAGATTCCGATGTTTTTATAAGTGTATACTCTTTTTATAGATATTGATGTAAGTTCATCTTTATCTATAAAACTGACAGTAATTTGTTTATGATAATTCACTCACTTTAAGGAGGTATACTATGATTACAGCTAAAATGTCACTTGCCGATATTGTTAAACAATATCCTCAAACAATTCCTTATCTTAACAACTTACACCTTGACTACTGCTGTGGTGGTCATATGCCACTTGATGAGTCTTTCACAGACGGGAGTATTGACCTTACTTCACTTATAAATGAACTTAACAATATAGCTTCGCAGCCTGTTCCACAAAAACAAAGAAAGTGAGGAATCCATAGAAGATTTTGAAAAACTAAGCGTTAATGAGATGCTTGATAATCTTGAGGCAACTCATCATGTTACAGAGCGTGAGATGATGGAACAAATCGAAAAGCTTTTAAACAAGATTTTTGATAGTACATTATCAGCATCATGGTGCGGAACTTACAAAGATTCACAACTTATTTGCAAGAATGAAAGCAGAACTTGAAGAGCATTTTGCAAAAAGAAGAGGCTCATATTCCCTGCTGATGCGTTCAAATCATCACCCTGACAAAGAAACTCTTGAATTGATAAGTGAACTTGAAGGTGAACATGTAGATGTAGGCGACATGATTAAGGAAATGCAACAGCTTACAAATAACTTTCAAGTACCGGCTGATACTTGTGTCACATATGCCAATACGTTTAAACTTATGAAGGATTTCGTTGAGGATATTTTTGTTCATGTTTTCAAGGAAAACAGTATTACATTTCCTGAATATGCAGAACAATAATAATTAACAAAAAGGTCTTAGATTTACAGTTATACATCTGTGAGTCTAAGACCTTTTTTATCTATATTTTATTATGAACGCCACGCTCAAAAATGAATTCGTCTCTCTACCACCACTCCGTTTAGTGCTATCAAAGCTATCAGATTCAGGTATTGCCATAAGTCCGTTACAAATATCCGCAATGGTCCATACCGCTTTAACCGTCATATAAGGACCTATAAAGATACATGCAATATAAACCCATCTGTAAACCGTTATAGCCTTCGGCTTATTTCCTATTATGTACTCAAGGCATTTTTCAGAATAATAATCCCAGCCGAGAATAGTTGTAAAAGCAAAAGAACACCAGACATACCATCAATATAAATGCAGCCACACTGTCCGGGAAAGGCAATCCTATTTGAAAAGCCTTTGTTGTAACAGCTACACCTTCAAGCCCCATATCCCATGCACCTGTGATTACTATTGAAAGTCCTGTCATAGTACAGATAATAATAGTATCTATAAAAGTACCAAGCATTGAAATAAGTCCCTGTCTTACTTCTTCCTTAGACTGAGCCGCAGCTGCCGCTATCGGTGCACTTCCAAGTCCTGCCTCATTTGAAAAATATTCCTCTGGCAATTCCCTTTTTGCATGGCTACTATCATAGCACCAAACATTCCCCCGCTAAAAGCTCTTAGTCCAAATGCACTTGTACTATCTCAATAAGTGCAGCCGGTATCCTTCCAAGATTAAGTATAAGAATAATCATAACCACAGCGACATAAATAATTGCCATAAAAGGCACTATAATCTGCGCTACATTTGAAATTCTCTTTAATCCTCCTATTAAAACCGATGCTACAAAAATGTAAGTCACAATTCCTGATATAATGATAGTAAGAGAATAATCTCTTCCAAACAAATTCACATAATGAACACTCTCTTTATCAAAGAAGTTTCCTATTGCACTTGTAATACCGTTTATCTGTGTAAAAGTTCCTATTCCGAAGAGACCTACCATTATGCCGAATATTGCAAATATTTTTGCCAGCCATTTAAACTGCTTGCCCATTCCGTTTTCAATATAATAAAACGGTCCCCCGATAACATGTCCGTCCTTTTCAACGACTCTGTACTTTACAGCCAGAAGACATTCCGCATACTTTGTTGCGGTTCCTACTATTGCTGCCACCCACATCCAAAACAGTGCTCCGGGTCCTCCGGAAACTATGGCGGTAGCTACACCTACAATATTTCCTGTTCCGATTGTGGCCGAGAGAGCTGTACAAAGTGCCGCAAAGCTTGATACCTCTCCGCTTCGTCTTCCTCATCCGATGAAAACATATACTTGATTGCGAGGTAACCTCTTTATCTGAAGTCCCCTTAGTCTTACAGTCAAAAATAATCCCGTTGCCAAAATCAAAATAATCAGTGGTAATCCCCAAACAAAGTCATCCACCGTGCTCAAAATTTTTGTTATCGTACTCAACATATGCTACCTCTCTTTGTGTATACTTTAGTATGTTACCACATTACACTGTTATATGTCACCTGTTTTTATGTAAAAAGAAATAAGGACTATATTTTTTTAATATTTTTTCATTGACTAAAACATATTTATCAGTATAAAATCATATTTACAGAAAATTTTTAAATAATGAGATGTATTTACATCTCCAATACGGAATGGAATAATATATGAAATTGATTAAAAATATATGCACACTTTTATGGTTCTCTCAACACTGCTGGCAAAGTACAACTATAAACTCTCATGCAGCCCTACCTGTAGAGAAACTGGCGATTTCAAAATCTGCAAGTCATATTGTGCTTATTGTCGGACATAAAAAAACAATAAAAACAAGGTTACGGTAAATGACTATACAAAGTCGGCTGACGGCACATGGAAAAAGAACTGGTATGTAAACGGTATTGCAGGTACAAACGGCATTTCTCTTCAAAAAGCTGAAGGTGACAGAAAAAAACACCTGAAGGAGTATTCAGTGCTATGTTTGCCTTCGGACTTAAGGGATAATCCGGGAAGCATCTTGGAATATCGTAAAATCGGTGATGACGATTACTGGGTAGATGATTCAAACAGTGCATACTACAATAAATGGGTAAATACATCAAATGTAAAAAGGACTGGAATTCAGCTGAAGATTTAAAAAGCGGCTCATCCTTTCTATAACTATGCATTGGCACTTAACTATAATACAGAAGCCATACCGGGTAAAGGGATCCGCCATCTTTATTCATTGTACAAAAACCGACAACGATACTTCATCAGCGGTTGTATAAAGAAATTCCTGAGGAATACATGAAAAACTTGTAAACAGCGTAGATGCCGATACAAAGATTGTTATAATTGAAAATGTAGATAAGCTTACAAGCTATTAATAAAGGGATGTGAAAACTCGATTGAGTTTTTCGCATCTTCCTTTTTGACCCTTTTATTTTGTATAAATGGCTGAAATCATACGCAAAAAGCGCAGTTCCCCTACCCCATAGAAATTCTTTTTGAATCTATGCGGCAGCTCTGTTTCTCATCTTTTTCTGATATTTATATAAATTATGGCCTATCGCTACGAGTAAAACTTCCAGTTTGACTGAATGAATACCTCTTCGGACAATTCTCTTGTACCAACGGTCGCTTTTTCATAATTCCGAAAAGTGCTTCTGCCTGTATCGAACGGTTCATTCGTAATAGTACACCGTGGATACTTTTCTAGGTTTTCAATTACTTCCTGATGCATGGAAGTTAGTTCATGATTGATCCGAACGGTTCGATTCTTGTCTGTCTTCTTACATTTATTTGCATATGGACATCCGCTACAGTCTTCGCATTCATACAGTTCTTCCTTGCGTCCGTATTGATTTCCCTTCACATTTTTCTGCATAAAAATGGAATGTTTTATCGTTAGGACATCTCATGAATCCTTGCTCATCAATTCTGAAGTTAACGGCACGAAATGGATCTTCATGATATTTTCGATCCTTAGTTTCTTTTTAAACATTGGAAATTTCATATACTTTTTCAATGCCGTTCTGTTCACAGAAAATATAATTGTTGTATGAGCCATATCCGGCATCTGCCACAGGATATTTGGGGGTAGAATCCATAAGTTTGTTTGAAGCGCTCCATCAAAGGAACAAAACAATCCATATCCGAACGATAATGGTTTACGTCAACAACTGCAATATATTCATCTGCTACACCAATCTATGCATTATATGCAGGCAGAAGCTGATCAGCTGCCCATGTAATCTGTTTTTGATACACATAAAGGTAGCTGAGGTTATCTGTTTTAGAGTAACTGTTTCAGTTAGGACCACAGATTTCAATTTTTGTATGTATTCTTGAAGTTTCTGACAGAAAGTAGTCAAATGTTCATAATGACGCTGTTCTTTGGATTTTCGCTTTCCACTTCCGTAAACAAATGTACTTGTATCCAGTTTCCATAAAAGTACCAGCTGTTCAACGATTTCATTCAGATAATCCGGTACATACTCTGTGTTTGTTGTGATCTGCACCCTCACTCCATGCGATTTCTGCATTAATTTCCTCAATCTCCGCAGTGATTTTTCGTAAAAAGCTTTGTGAATCGGAACTCTTTCACGTGCTTCTTCCATGCCAGGTATACTTGTTTGCGTTTGCTTCAAACTTGGAGCCGTCGATGTAGAGATGTTGCAGATCTACATGCTCCTCGTTAAAGATAGTATGATTGATGTCATTAAAAATGTTTTTCAATCTTATCTTGAAGTATTTCATTGATGAAGTATCCAAGGTTCTGTATGACGGAGTCCGGTGATCCATTAGATACATGAACCTGATATTAACTTTGCAGTTGTCTTCCAGTTCTCTCAGAGAGCAGTAACCGCTAGTCATAAATCCGAAAAGTACTGTTTTTAACATGTTGACCGGATTATATCTGAATCGTCCGGTTGTGTACTCCGGAATATCGTTCAGATACTTGTTTAAATCTATTCCTCCCATCAATCTGTCAAATGTTAAAAACAGGATCCAGCAGATCCAAACAATCTGAAAGAAACAGTGGTAAATATCCTTGTTTTGAATTACAATAATTATTGTGTAAAGTTTTCATCGTAAGTTAATTTTACCACAAAAATAGGACCTTTCGCATTAACGAATGGTCCTATTTCTTCAGGGACTTATTTCACAGCCCTTTATTTAAAACATTATTCTCAATAATCTGAGAATATACTCTTTAATCATTCCTCCACTTCATTATCAGACAGATTATAATTTTTCCTGAACGACCTTTATATTCTCATAAATTTCTGCCAGCTCCTCCGGATCTCTGCTCTCAAAGTCCTTTGAGTCTGCAATATTATGTTCATATAAGATCTCATCTATCTCCTGCCTTGCAATTATATTAAAATCATCCTTCACAAGCTGACTGTTTTCATCCCTAGAAATCCGCTTCCTACAGGTGAGTTCAAAAAGGAATAATATCCGTATCAATATTGGCAACGGCATTTAAAGTATATACTCCGGCATTTTTCAGCATTTGACATATACTCTTCATCCTCATCTCCTGCAGTGAATCTCCATCCGCTGTCTTCTTTGCGGTCGGCATGCTCTCTGTACATATATCCGACTTTCCTGCCTTCTACCATTATTCTGTCGGAAGCTATACAACCCTCAGGACCGTCTGTGTGAAAAAGATCTTTTAAATCTTCAGGTTTTTATACAACATTTTTTATTCATTATAAATTACTCCCCTATTAATTTTCTAAAATTTCTTCTATTATTTCGCTTATCTCAATTGTTTTAAAAGGCCCATAGATCCGACTTGTTTGTAATATCATCATAAAAATTCTCAAGTGAATCGGCGGGCGAGAGCACTCCCAGACTGTATGGTTTTTAGTTTTTACCTTACCTATTTTTCTTTTAAATATGGCAGTAATCACCCAAATCTTTATGATTAAACCAGCAGTCCGTTTCAAGTACAAACTCGGTATTCATTTTCTTATACGCAATACTGCTGTTTAAAAAAATCATCTATAGTAGGCTCAAAAATCCTGTAATGTTCTTGCACAGGCTATATGATATTCTATCTTTCTCGGTCTAACCTCCAAATCCGAGACAAAAACATATACCATATTTATTCTCAAACTTTATCGATATAACATCTCCAAGTTCAAAATACGGTTCTCTTCTTTTATCAGACTTCGGCTTTTTAATCGGTCTTGGATTTTCACTTTGAATTTGAAGAGCTAATTTATTTAAAAGCTTTCTGTCTCGCTTTTTACCGCCCTTTCGTCTATCTCGTTCCATAGTTTGCTTGCACCTTTTGATATAATTTCCATAGCTTTATTTTTTATATCTTCATCCAAATGTCCTATCTTCCAAAGCGCATAGGCAAGAGATGTCCAGTATATCTCTGTATACAATTCATCTATGCAAAAATTTGCTTCCTCATCAAGCCATTCTCTTTTAATAAGCTCAACATCTATTCCATCCTTATATCGCTCCACGATATCATTATAAATATCATAAGCATCATCACTGTCTATAATTTTAACTCCGTCTATCGCCATAAAAATCCCCTTTTAAAATCTATTTTGAACATAGATGAATCACCATAGTTCTTCTTAGTTTATCTGCAAAGTACATATATATTTTTGTCTTCAAGCTCATTCCCTTACAATGTAGCAAGGCATCAGAGAAGAATCCGTCAAGGCTTTACTAATTTCATCTCCACTTCTTGTGAAAACACACAGACATCGTCTATACTAAAATACATTGTCGCATCTGTATTTCCTGTCTTTTTACATACTTGTTTGCAAACTTTAAGCCTGTAGTATTTGTTGCATCAAATACCAATTCAAATTTTGATATACGCTCTGCCATTCTTTTTAATCATATTTACAATTTTAGGCTTTGTAAAAATACTGATATACACCTGACACTACAACCATGCTTGGAAGCTTAGTGTCTATTTCATTTATCCATTCAAGTGTAAACATATCACCGGATATCAGCTTTTTCATTTACAGCTTCACCCAGCAGACCCTTCCTTACATTTATAACATTTGGTAAGTCCACCTGATAAAATTTTTGCAGTCTTTATTTCCCTATCCTGTCATATGCCGTTTCAGCCCTGCTCCAAGAAAAACAACATTACATTCTTTATGTGCATTTAAAAATTCTTTTTATTTTTCTTGTCTATTGTCTGTTGCCTGCATGCACTTGCCATATTGAAAAATTCTGTAGTAGTAATTACCGGTACAATTTTTTTAAAAATATGTTCTTCAAGTTTCCAAAGCCTTTTCCATCATAGAAAAAGTCCGGAAATCTCTTTGATGCATAAATTCTTGCACAAGCGGAATATATAGTGTATCTTCAACACCACATAGTTTTATTCTTCATAGTTTTACTCCTATGATAACATTATAAATATTGTAACCTTTTATTTTGATAACAGCTTTGTAAACAGTTTCTTCAAATTAGTTATGTTACCGTTTCTAAAGTCCTCATCTGTGACTATCATATTTATCTTTTCAATTATTTGTTTATTTAACTTGGCCTCAATTATTTTATTTATCCAATCACATCGTCCAAAGACTTGTTTCCAAGGTAAATTTGCTCATATGTATACACACATACTTCACCTATTCCAAGAACGATAGCACCTGCAACAGCTGCATTTATTACAGAAGCTGCCAAATTAATTGCAGGAATTGCTTTTTAGCGCATTTATAGCCGCCTTTGCCGCTAAACCTACAGTTCCCGCTTCCACAACAGAAATTTAAAAATCTTTTAGAGTTTTTATCATTCTTGATACCATATATCTTTGCCAAAGAATTTATTTCACCAATTTCTAAAGGTGATAACAATGCTGCATCTGAAAGTGGAATAGGTATTGCAGCTATTGCAACAGCACTTAGCGTAAAAAGTAGCAATAGCAGTTTGTGCAAATGACCTTTTTCTGTTTAATTTAAACGCTTCAATATCTTTTCTTGCAACTTGCATACCCTCAGGTATCAGCTCATAGGTCATATCTATAAGCTCCGTTATACCTTCCTGTGCCACACTGTTCTTCATCTATTTCATATATCAAAGCAACTACAGAATAATCCCTTTCAGATTTTTTGAACTTTTCAGCTTTTCCAAATACCTCTTCTACCATATGTATATTTCTCTCACGCTCAGGCTTTGAATATGATTTTTGTAATTACAACGATAATCGGAACCGAAGGATACATTGATGTCGCTTTAGAAAGACTTTTATTGCCTCCGGAAATAATTTACTCAAGTGCCTTCAACGCAAAACCATATAACATTTATATCCGAGTTCTCTTTTCCCTCTTTAATGGCATTTTTTGACCACTTTTTTACAGCATTTATAGCACCCATCCTTTTAAAAAATGAAGGTTCAAAACCTACAGTGTCTATAATACGAAAATCAGTACATCACTTTCATATACCTTTCAGTTCCTTTGTAGTACCCTTATCTCCAAAACCGGATTCGGCAATTTCTTCTCCTAAAACAGCATTAATCAAGGTTGATTTGCCGACCCCAGAGTCACCTATTACCAATATATTCCCCTTATCCATACTTTCTCCATTTATTCTTTCTTAGTATACTCTGTAGTAATTTATCATATGATTCCATTATAAAAGTAATCGGTATATAGTCAATGCATTGATGGTTAAACTGTAAAAACCGGAGAAATTTTTCATCCTCCGGCTAATATTAATGTATCAATATTTAATTATACTTTTATCTAAAACAATTCTTTAAGTATAGTTTTTAGGTATACACATCATAACAGTACGTTCAGGATCTACCACCTGACAAAATCTCAAGTCTCCAACTGCACTGATAAGCATACGGCATCATTAAATGAAAGCCCAAGTTTCTTTTGCATTACCTCATTTGTAATTCTTACTGCATGAAATACTGCTTTTTCAATCTCTTCGTGAGAATAGATTACACCGCAGATATCTTCGTTTTCAAGCATTGGTGTCTCAATACTTACGCCCTTTATTACAGAAAGTCGCACAGTAACATCAGCGGAAATCTCCACACCACTGACCATTATTTCTCCATCTCCCATAGCTGCGTGTACATCACCCAACGAAAAAATCGCTCCATCATGGAATACAGGAAATAAAGAGTTGCACCTTTGCAATCCTCTTATTGTCCATATTTCCACCATGATTGCCCGGTGTCCCACAATTTATAGCTCCGCTTTTTGGTGCTACACCTATAACTCAATCATAGGCTTTACATCAAATACTATTTTGTCATTAAAGTACACCTTACCGTCTTCCACCTTCAAACGCTTTACAGACTCCTCCTGTACCAAAGAGCCAAGCACTCCATTGTCCGGAAGTGCACACATCACACCTTGATTTTCAAGCTTTATATCCAATATTTCAACTTTTAATACATCACCTGCTACTGCATTTTTACATATACCGGTCCTGTAGCAGGATTGATACAATCCCAGTTTAGACTTCCTATACTTGAGCCTTCTTCACTTAACTGATTATCAAAACAATCATGTGTACGGAAAACCAGAGTTTCTCCATCCTCAACTTCTGCCACACATTTATTTGTTCCGTCAAATGCAAACACCATTTTATTTTCGATTATTTTCATATCAAAATTCGATCCGACATTCTCCTGTATAGAATATTGGACCTTCTCCTTTCTGCAAAACCTGTTTTAGTATTATTTCCGTCTTTTTCATCATTCTATAATAAATGTAGCTCTTACTCAAGTATAATTGTTTATACTCTATATCTTTTTATCTAATAAAAGGCGACTACCTGATTCACCTTTTTTTCTGCATATAACTTATTAAATTCAATGCTAAAAGGTCTTTTTCTTGACTTTTTATTTTTGACTATAATACACTTATTACGTTCGGATTATATTGAAATTTAAGGGAGAAAATCATGACTTCAATTACACATAAACGTGTTGAATATACTGAGTTATTTTATGACTTGGTCTTTGTATACGCTATTTCTAAAAGCAACAACATTAATACATCATTTAGATAATGGCATGGTGACCTTTGAATCCATGCTCACATTTTTTATTAACTCTCATTATCCTACTCAACAATTGGTTGATTCAAACCGGATTTACAAATCGTCACGGAAAGAATTCCCTTCTTAATATGTTTGTAAGTTTCTTAAATATGGGAATCCTACTTTTCATTTCTAATCTGATTACACAGGAGTGGGAACTTGCTTTCCAAAAGTTCTGCTTAGCACTAGGAACACTGAGCCTAACTTTATTCGTTCAGTATTTGATCGAATATATGAAAAAAAGCACTTCATGCGGATCATTAAGAACAGTACGCGGATTATTGTGGTTAACAGGTCTTAGAGCAGTCTCTGTCTATACAGCATCTTTTCTGCCTCTTAAGTTTGGTGTTCCCATTTTCTTGGCAGGTTTTTTTATCTACTTTTGCTATGCCAATATTTATGGAAATGAGAGGAGAAAAGTTCATATCAAATCTACCTCATTTGATTGAAAGGCTATCGCTTCTTGTTATTATAACCTTCGGAGAGATGGTTATGGGACTTGCCCAGTTCTTCACTACCGAAAATTTTTCAATTAACTCCAGTTCTTCTCTTTATTATTATGGCTTCGCTATTCCTCTTCTATTTTGGCGAATTCGACCATGCTATTGACGAGGCAACTGATGCCAATATATCATTCCTAATATATAGCCACATACCTATCATTGTTGGTCTGATTGTAATAACTGTATCTATGAGTTTTCTCGTTTTGCCAAGCGTAAATCACCTCTTTGCTGCATCATTCTTCTATTTTGGAATTGCAATTTTTCAGGGAGCTACTCTTGCAAAACAGCAAATATAATATAGAGAGTTTTTAAGTTTCCAAAACGTTACTATGCATTTCAAATAGTGCTATATCTTTGCGGCCTGATTCTAAGTCTATTATTATCAAAGAATCCTGACGCAGTCATCTTGATTACTAGTATTATGAGCGTTTGTCAAACAGGAATCTTTATTGTGTACTTCGTAAAGAAAAAACCAGATTATAACTTATTACAATTATGACCACCGGCTCAGCCGGTGGTTTGTACTACCCCAATCATCAATGAGCTTTTCCCTTTGAGATAACCAACAATTTGGGACACACTGTATTTTGGTGGTATCTCTACAAGCATATGTATATGATCAGGACAACATTCTGCTTCGATTGTATGTATTCCTTTTCTTTCACAAAGGAGTCTTAATATTTTTCCTATGTCGACTCTTATCTTTCCAAAAATTAGTTTTTATGTCTAACTTTTGGGGTGCACTTCATTTTTAAGAACTTTTTTTGAACTGTTGCAGGATTACGTCCCTCCCTCTGTGCTAAATCCCTTATAGGTGGCATCCGTTGTCCCGGAACATAGTCTCCTCTTAAAAATAGTCGCTCTTAACACTGATGCAATTTGTAAATATGGATATATTTTCATTCGTTTTTACTTTTTCCGCCCTCGTAAAAATTTCCAATATGCAGAGTATGGAATAACTGTAGCGAACAGAAGATAATATTTTCAGCAAATATATCAGTGGTTCCTCTTGCATTGAAATGAACAGGAATTTTCTCCGGAAGAAATATGCAAACAATAAATATTACAAACATTATTCCTATCAGAACTAATAAATCTTTCAAAAATCTCATAGAACACTTCCTCCTTAAACTAAAAATTTAATATACAAGTTTTTATATAAACGCCACCCGCAATAACGAGCAAAATAAGTGCTACTCCCAATAATGTAGGGTACTATAGGAAAATGCAAAAACCAACGTAAAAGAGTGGTATAACTAATACAGTCATTCCAATAATTGAAGACACAATTACAGGCATACTCTGTTTTACTATCATCATCTCACTTTCCCATTCAAAGTTAGAATTTTTTTATTCAAAAGAAATTCCAATCACTGTTATAAAAATGGAATAACAAATAGGGACAATTATTAAGCTGACAGTTTGAATAATATCCATATCAAGCTTTTACCAAAACTATAAACACAGAAATAATATATCCGATTAAATGAAGCGTAAGATTTACTGCAATCTTAGAATTCAAAAATCGTTTTTACTCGAATAGGAGAACTTTGCAAAAATCAAACATTTTTACCTTCTAAAGATATAGAAAACGCTGCCGGACAACTAAGTACAAACATTGAAGCAATACATATTAGACAAAATTTGAAAGATATTCATTAATATTTTCGATTCCCTGAATATTCCCCTATTTGTTGTAAAGAGTTAAACAGGAAAAATATACTGAAAACACATAAACATATTACACCAAAACCTGCATTCAACACTGCCATATATGAGTTTAGAAATAGTCCCATTTCCTTTTTATATAGGGCAAAAATACCGATGTTCTACTATTAGAATTTTTGTTGTCGGAATATCTTGTTGTTGTTTTTAGCTAAAGTATTAAGTAATCCATACTTCAATGAAACTATTTTGGCAAATATATAAAAATACTATTGAGAGAACAATAAATAACCCTACTCCAATGTGCATTGGAAAATTATAGTATTCCATAAATAGCTTAGATAGTGGGTACAATCCTGTAATTTGCTTTGAAAGCATAATCCCGATACTATTTTTCATTACCTGATTTCATCGCTGACACTGCGATATATCCAATTATCCCTATCATTGCAAATGAAAAAGATTAAAAGCAATAACATTTTTCTCTTAAAGAAAGATGAAGCAACAACTATAATGATTCCCATACATGCTGCTATACACATCGGTATCAATGGAACAAAAATCATGGATGTAAAATACAATATAATCTGTAATACATTTAAAACTCCGTTTAACACCCAAACAATTCCTCCCGGAAGCATAAACATCAATCCTATTAAAAAAATTCAATAAATACATAAACATAAACTTGCTGCTCATAATATCCGAACTTTTTACAGGCAACGACAAAGATTTTCCATATCACGACTGCCAAATAAAATCCCATTTGAATAAAAATATTGTCAAAAAAATAATATTGCAAAAGCTTGATACCGACACCATATATTCCGGTATCAATTCATGCTATCCCACTTGTACCAATGTTTTAGCTGTTATGATATTATAAACAAAAGAAAAAAATATGGCAAGAGTTATTATTCCAAAACTTGTAATAACAATCGAACTTTGTTTTTATTTCCCCGGCTCTTTTCATTTCGTTGATTGAAAGAAATTCATCAATTGTGCTCTAATTAGTATCAAATTTTGCTCATTATCCTGCACCTCCATGAAAAAGTTTCCAAAAGATTTATTGCCTTTGACTTCTTCTGTATTTCCGCTCGCAATTAACTTTCCATTTTTTTATAATTGCAATTTTATTACATAATTTTTCTGCAACATCCAATACATGTGTTGAAAAGAAAATAGCTCCTCCATCTGATACGCATTCATGCATTATTTTTCTTTAGTAGAAAAGTTGCTTTTCGGATCAAGTCCAACAAAGGTTCATCTAAAATTAGTAACTTTGGAGAATGCACCAGTGCAAAAATAATCGCCGTTCTTTGCTTCATGCCATGTGAATACGAAGATATCATTCCCGAAAGATGTTTAGTCATTTCAAATAAATCGCCGTATCTCTGAATTCTTTCTCTGCGTATCTCAGTAGAAACTTCAAATAAATCTGCAATAAAATTGATATACTGAAATCCTGTCAGATGTTCCTATAAATCCGGATTATCCGGGATATATGCCATCATTTTTACAAATAACAGGCTCCTCTTTAATGGAATGCCCATCAATCGTTATACTTCCATTCTCAAAATCATGAATTCCAACTACCGCCTTTATCGTTGTAGTTTTTCCAGCTCCATTTGCACCAATGAATCCATAAATATCTCCGGGCTGTACTGAAATTGATAAATTTTCAACAGCCTTTTTATTCCATAAATTTACTAAAAATTCTTTATCTCTAACATAATTTCTACCTCCATTGACATTTTGTCAGTTGTTCTTTGAAATAATACCGATAGCTTGTGTGCAGTAGCTATCGGCATATTATCTCCTTGCAAACATTCTTTTCTATTTTTTAGTACTAAATATCGTATTTTAAGCTTTGTTCAAGTATTATCTTAAATGCGTTTTAAATAGTCACTAATAGGTTCTTTCGAATATCTTATACTTATGTTATTTGAAACAAAAACATAAGCTGTCATAAGAAATTCTGCTGTTTCTAATGGATATTTTACAGAAAAACTTTTTCTGCTATTCCTTGACTTATAATTTTTCAAAAATATTGTAAGTTTCTCAACAAGTTTATGTGATAACTTATCTCAGCATATATTGATTTTCTTCAAGGTCAACTGTCTTTTTGTAGCACTAGTACCCTCTGCTGAAACATTTTTCCGAAGATATAATTGTGACATCTATAAATGATCTGATTTTTCTATGGCAGTTTTATCTTCATCATAAACAATATATAAATATCTTTCAGTAGTCTATCTGAATATTGTTCTACAAGACAATATAAGATATCCTCTTTATTCTTAAAATGATAATATAACAACCTCTTGATATATTTACTTTATCAACTATATCCTGTGTTGTTGTATTGGTATATCCTTTCTCCATAAAGAGTATCATTGCAGCATCCATAATCTCTGCACGTCGTATTTCAGGTTCTTTTACATCCCTCATTTTATACCTCCTATTTAAAGGGTATCACGTAACTGACAGTTTGTCAATTATTTTCTCATTTCTCTTGAATTTTTATGGTATAATATATTTACAATTTTAGAGAAATGCTTAATGCTTGCTTGACTTTTGTAGTAAGCACTAGTAAGTCGTACGGACACTTACAAAAATTGATGAATCAGCCCTTTGGGATCTGCATTCCCAATTATTAATCTAAAATTTGTATTCCATAGAATTTTGCAAAATTTTACTAACATAAGCATAACCGGAACTTCAACCAATACACCAACTACAGTTGCCAGCGTTGCCCCAGGGACAACCCAAAAAGTGAAATTGCTACTGCTACTGCCAATTCAAAGAAATTAGATGCTCCTATCATACCACAAGGTGCAGCTATAGAATATGGTAATTTAGCGTAATACGCCATAACAAAAGTTATCCCAAAAATAAATAAAAGTCTACAAAACAAAGTGGTATTGCTATTAAGAAAATATTTAATGGTTGATTGATAATTTTTCTCACCTTGGAATGAAAAATGATGATCAATGTAAGCAAAAGTCCTGCTATAGTATATTTATCAAATCATTACTTGCTACTTGTACTAGAGTATATGCACTATCACCTTTGGTTAATTTACTCCATACAAAAACCATTGCGGTACATGGAGCCGCACCCAACAATACCGCTCCTGCTAAATACTCCAAAGCTAATTCTTTGCTGATAAAGCCTTTATAAATAATAAAAGAAAAAAATAAACTTGCAATTAAATACATAGTAAATGGTTTTATAATCAGTTAACAAACCACGTTATAAAAAGTCCCTTTGGTTCTTACCTATATCTTTAACACTATTAAAATCAATCTTTAACATCATTGGATAAATCATAATCCAAAAGTAAGATGGTCGTTGAATTGATACATTATTAAACTCTAGTTTCCCCATTCCTTGACTTCTTCTAATAAATCAAGCACCTTTCTTTCAATTTCTTCTATGACTTTTATAAATTCTTCATCTGGCTTTCCTGTTGGATCATCAAGCCCCCAATCAGACTTTTTATAGTTAAACGGAAGAACGGACAAAACTACATTACACCCCATTGTTATTAGATACTCCACCTCTTGAGTTTTTATAATCTCTACACATTCATCCGGTTTAGAACCTTACCATAACTTACAACCTTATTATCAATCACAAGTGCAGGGGTAGTCATAACACTCATAGATGCAATAACAGAGAAATCTCTTATATGTTTTATTTCTTCATTAACATCCAGTCTAGTTAAAAGCTTCTTTAACATTGTTCTCTAAAGCATTACATTTAGAACATCCTGAGCCTAAAACATAGATTCCTTTTTCTTCAATCTTGCTTTCTCCTTGCTCTGATACTTTCAGTTACAACAAAGCTCTTAAATAACATTTTATTCCTCCTTAGATAAATAGATTTTTGTAACACATTAAAAATATATCCCTACTATTATAATTCCTATAGTGGTTATGGTGATGAACACATATAGAAAGCTTTGGTTTAATAGCCTTTCTCAACATAATCATAGATGGCAAGCTTAGTGTAGTTACTCCCCATCATAAAGGCTAAAAACAGTTTCCAAGCATTGCTCCTTTAGAAAAGTAGTGCTTCTGCAATTGGTATAGTACCAAAAATATCAGCATACATTGGCTACACCTACTAATGTTCCTAAAATCACACCAAATGGATTGTTCCCTCCCAGTACCTTTTCTATTAATACTTCCGGTATCCAGTTGTGAATAATTGCTCCAATTCCAACACCAACCAAGATATATGGAAACACTTTTTAAAGGTTTCCTACTGCATTCTTCGCAAATATTACTCCTCTTTTTCCCAATTTGTGCAACTTCAGCTCAATTCCTTTTTGGTGAATTCATGATAAAATCTTTCAACTTCATTTTCCAGCCCAAGCTTTTCAATTATCATTCCTCCAACAACGGCGATCAAAAAGTCCAAATAAAACATAGACTATTGCAACTTTGGCTCCAAATATGGTCATAAGAAGTACCAAAGACCCAAGATCGACCATAGGTGATGAAATTAAAAACTAAAAAGTAACTCTAATGGAAGTCCGCTGATGTAAAACCCTATAAAGAGTGGAATAGATGAGCAAGAGCAAAATGGAGTAACTGTGCCTAAAAGTGCAGACATAATATTCGCTTAAATCCCCTAAACTTTGATAATATTTTTACTTCGTTCAGGTGGAAAAATAACTTTGAATATGCGAAATAATAAAAATCAAAAGTACATAATAAGATACCGATTTTTAATCACGTCATAAATGAAAAATTGTACAGATGCACCCATTGACCGGTTACATCAATATTTAATAGTTTTAATACATATCCTATTAAATCATTAAGCCACTTCATCCCTAAAAATCTGATTTTGAATAAATTTTCCTATCGACAAAATCATTCAAAGTCACCTCTATACATCAAATATTTTTGATATGTTGTTTGTTTTTTTAGTCATCCAAACTCGGATGACCAGTTTTTATTTTTAGATATTCATTTAATAATTGTATGACTTCATCAATTCCATTGTCTTTAATGCTATAATGTGTCCATTTTACCATCTTGCCTTGCATTTATTAATCCTGTATCTGTTAATATCTTCATATGATAGGATAATCCGGATTGTGATAAATCAAGTTTGTCTAAGTACGCAAGCACATTTTTCTTCATCTTTGATTATATCAATTATTTTTAGTCTTTTTAGAATCGCATAAAAGCCTTAAATACCTTAGCATTCTCTTCACAATTTTTCATTATTAACCTCATATCAAATATTTTTGATGTATTTATTGTATACCAAATAAAACCGGTTGTCAACATCAAATCAAAAATATTTGATGTATTTTAAAATTTTCAGAAATCATCTATAAATTTATATTTGTGCATAAGTAGCCTTGCTTTTCAGCACTTGTCAAATCAAGCTCATCCAGCTTAATTTTAACATCTATATGCTTATCGACATCAAATTTGGACAATAGTGCTACCGCCTCCGCAGTTCGCCGTTTCCGTTCTGTCTGCGTGCTTCGCACTTGACAATCACGGACGGCTATTGCATGGGTGGTTTGTAATGCTCTCACTTCCCTTACGGTCGTGACAGCATAACAACCGCCTCACAATTAACTGTGTTTGGGAACATGTCTACTCCCACGCACTTTTCCATTCTGTAGCCTGCGGCTTCCATTATTTTAAGATCTCGTACAAAAGATGTAGGCTTGCAAGAGATGTACACGATTTTCTTTGCACCGAATTCAAGTATCTTTGGCAATGCTTTCGGATGTATTCCGTCTCTTGGCGGATCGAGTATTATAATATCAGGATTAAATCCCAAAGGTATCCACCACCTTTAATACATCCCCCGGCTATAAACTCACAGTTATCAAGGCCGTTTTTCTTCGCATTTTCTATGGCGGCTTCAACAGCCTCTTCAACTATCTCCACGCCATAGACCTTTTTCCGACTCGGACGCCAGAAGCTGTGCAATAGTACCTGTGCCGGAATACAGATCGAATACCGATTTTCGGTCTGTATCTCCAAGATACTTTCCGGCAACATTGTATCAAAAACCTCTGCTCCCTTAGAATTGGTCTGGAAGAATGAAAACGGTGTTATCTTAAAATCCAACCCATTCAATCTTTCTGTAATGTAGTCCTTCCCATGTAATAGAGTTGTTCCCTGATTCAGTACCGCATCGGCATATGAGTCATTCTTTGTATGCAAAAATTCCACCTATTCTTCCATTTAATATTCCTTATCAGTCTCTGATTTTATATAATCTGCCCATTCTTTTATAAAGTACTTCTTCCGCAGTTCCAAGTACAGAAGGCTCCAGGTATGAATTTGGATCCTCAACAAAGCCAGAAAGCTGCTTGTAGTTACCAAAGAGACTAAAAATCTCTCCTGTATACTCCGCTTCTTCTGATAAGCAAATGTCTTAAAAACCCTATATGGCTGTTTTTATGAAAGTATGATACTTTTTTCTCCTTAAAAAGTTTAAAGTAAGTTCAAGTATCTTAGTAAAATCACTGTCACTATCTTACATTCAAAACACATTCACTATATCATAGTGACTACCCTTCTTATGCATACCAAGTGCCAAATCACCGTCTTTTTGTTCATCACCAAATGAAAACTCCATCTTATTTCTGTATGCCAGATACTTTTGGTGAAGGTATAACTCCTTCCCAATCAAAATCCTTATCTGCTGCACCTTCCATAAGCGCTTTTTAACTGGTCGTTTTTAATTTAAGCTGATTCTCATAGCTTAGAGTCTGATAAGTACATCCTCCACATACCTCATAATGTATACAAGGATTTTTTCATTGTCCTCTAATTGCGATTTTTCAATTATATTTAAAAGCTCTTCCTTCAAGCTTACCTTTTCTCTTTTTTTGTAATCAGCAAACTCTATTGTTTGACCTAAAATACCTTTCTTTATAAGTACCTTTTTCTCCTTCAAGGTCAATATATGAGCTGTCGGGGAAATGGCTTTCTGTAATCTGTCCCTTTAAGATATCGCCTTTTTTCATTATCACCTCACAAAAGATAAGGCGACCTCAAGGGGTCGCCATCATATCATGTTATTTCTTATTCTTCTATTTCATCATCAAAGTCATAATCAAAAATCATCATCAAAGTCTTCTTCGAAGTCTTCAAGATAATCAGGTGTGAAGAATTTGTATACCGCAAAAGCAATACCTGCTACAGCAGCGATAGCACCTATAATAGCCAAAAACCCAAATAATGGTATTTTTCTTCTTCTCATCTTCTTCTCTCTTTGCCAAAAGACTGTTAAGTCTTGATGCATTAACCAATTCTTCCATTCTAGAACTTAAATTATTAAATTTATCCATAACCATACCTCTCTTTTTAAAAGATATATTTTGTGTACAAAGTCAGGCAAAAATGCTTAACTACTCAATTAATTGATTTTATCATATTTTTAGTCAACTTGGCAAATCCTGCATACATCTTTTTAATTCCAAATTTCTCAAAATTGACCTTTACTTCAAAATCTCTGTCGCCGTCAATGATTTCAAGAACTTTACCTGTTCCGAATTTTATATGTTTTACAGTATCACCTACAGAATAATCCAGACTCTGAGCCTTTTTCCACCTTAAACTGCTTTCCAAAACTGAGTGTTTTTCTCAAAAATTATTATTTACCTGAGTTTTTGTCTCCCAAGGCAATGCCTCGCTAAAACTACTGCTTCTTTCTGTATACCTTTTTTTCGGTATCAAGAACATGTTTATTTAAAAGTTCTCTTGGAATTTCACTGACAAATCTGGACATCAAAGAATACCTTGTCTCGCCATTTACCATTCTTTGCTTTTGCCGATGTCAGTATAAGATTTTTTCTTTGCTCTTGTTATACCTACATAAGCAAGTCTTCTCTCTTCTTCAAATCCTCTCTGGAATTTGAACTCATGGCACTTGAAACAGACCTTCCTCCATGCCTGCAAGATATACAGTATCAAACTCAAGTCCCTTGGCACCATGTAAAAGTCATAAGTGTTATTCTATCGGAATTTTCATCCATCCTGTCAATATCGGCAACTAAAGATACATCCTCCAGGAATAGTGAAAAGTTCTCCGTCCTCATATTCTCCCTGACTTATTTATAGTTCCTCGATATTTTCTTTTCTGCTCTCACCTTCTATCTCACCCTCATCATAGAGGCTTTCAATATATCCGGTTTCCTCAAGAAGTTCTTCAATCAGATTTGCAATATTTGCCTTCCTTGCTACCTTTTCTCTAAAACTCCTCAATCATTGTAATAAAACTTTTGATTTTATCGCTTGCCTTACCTACTCCTGCCATTTCGCTTATACTCATGGCATCATAAAGGCTTATATTATTTTTCATTGGCATACTCGCTTACCTTTGCAATAGTGGTAGCTCCTATTCCTCTTTTCGGCACATTAATAATTCTAAGTAAAGGCAATATCGTCATTACCATTGGCAATAGTCTTTAAATAAGCAAGCACATCCTTTATTTCTTTTCTTTGATAAAGTTTACACCTCCCACAAGTTGATATGGAATGCCAAGAGTTACACAACGTTCCTCCAAAAGTCTGGACTGAGCATTTGTTCTGTAGAGCACTGCAAAAGTCTCTGAAATTATCCCTTGCTCTGTCTCTAATATCCTTTATTATATTGTCAGCCTCTTCATTAGCAGTTTGAAAATTGGCGAAGCTCTCTATTTTCTCCGCTGTCTCCCTCTGTCCAAAAGGCTTTTATCTTTTCTTCCCTGTTGTTTTTATGACAGCATTTGCCGCATCAAGTATATTTCCTGTGGAACGATAGTTTTGTTCAAGCTTTATCACCTTTACATTCTCAAATTTGTCTTCAAAACTTAGGATATTTTCAATATTTGCACCTCTAAACTTATATATACTCTGGTCATCATCGCCTACCACACATATATTTCCGTATTTTTTGCGCAAGCAAAATAAATAAGTCTAAACTGAGCTGTATTGGTATCCTGATACTCATCCACCATTATGTATCTGAATCTGTCCTGATAATAATCAAGCACTTCAGGACATTTTTCAAAAAGCTCAACACTTCTGCAAATCAGATCGTCAAAATCCAGGGCATTATTCTTTTTTAGAGTACTTTTGATATATCTCATAAAGTCTAGCCACTCCCTTTTTCATATGAGTCTATAGCAGACTTCATAAATTCTGCCGGTGACATAAGTTCATTCTTACAACTGGAAATAATATTAAGTACTGCTCTTTCTTTATATACTTTTGTGTTTTATATCATTCTCTTTGAAAATCTTTTTCATAAGAGTCTTTTTGATCATCACTGTCATATATAGTAAAACTGTTGTCAAAACCAATCTTTATCAATAAATCTTCTAAGGAATCTTACACAGCTTGAGTGAAATGTCATTACCCAAACAAAATTTCCCTCTTCACCTATAAGTTTACCGATTCTTTCTTTCATTTCCTTGGCAGCTTTATTTTGTAAAGGTGATTGCCATAATATTATATGGATCTACATGTTTTTCCTCTATCAAATATGCAATCCTATGCATAAACACCAGTTTTACGGAACCTGCTCCCACTCAAAAAGTAAAAGGGGACCTTCTGTAGTAAAAACCGCCTGTTTTTTTGTTTATCATTTAATTTATCGTATATAGTAGACATAATACCTCTAAAAGTTTTCTTTATTTCATTTTAGACCAAAAACATATGTTCTTGCAAAGCCTTATAAAAATTCTTCTCTGATCCTTTTTATTTATATAATTGAGTACTCTTTTTCTTATCAGCACTCCACATCGGTTCAATAAGCAGCTTCTTATCTCCGTCTCCGGTCATTCTATGTATGATTGTACTCTCCGAAGTATTTTTAAACAATTTATAAGTACCTCAGTATATTCTTCAAGGCTCATTATTTTTAAACAGGTGATCTTTGTATTCCTTTTGCAAGTCTTGTTCCTCTTAGTATATGAAGTCCATGTATCTTAATACCGTCTATTTTCTTTTTTGGCAAGGTACTTAGCTGTGGCATACATATCCTCTTTACTTTCACCCGATAACCCAAGAATCATATGTACTATTACTTCAAAATTTCTTTTCTTCAGCTCATCATATGTCTTTTTCAAATACATCAAGTGTATAACCTCTGTTAAACGCCTTTGCAGTGTTTTCATTTATAGTCTGAAGTCCAAGTTCTATCCAAACGGGCTTTAACTGGTTTTAAACGCTCAAGTCCGTCCAACATCTCTTCACTAAAAGCAATCAGGCCTTGTAGCAATGGAAAGTGCCACTATTTCATCCCTTTGTATTGCCTTCTCAAACAAGCTGATTAGTCTCTTCGTATCTCCATAAGTGTTTGAAAATGATTGAAAATAAGCAATATATTTTTCTATCGCATTCCTTTATTGATCCCGGAATCTTCGCTGAAATCAAGTTTTTCGCTTTTTCTATTTGCTCTTTTTATATCGTTGGCGCTTACTGCAAACTCTCCGATCCTTTTTCAGAGCAAAACTACAGCCACCCTACCCCCAACCTTTCCGTCACGGTTGGGACAGGTGGCTCCTGTAATCAGTGCCAATCTGTACACTTTTGTTCCAAATTTTTCTTTACAATAATCTGATATTGTTTTTATCATAATCCCACTTCCCTCCCTCACACAAACAGTCAGTAATCGGTAATAACAGTAATTTATAACAATACACTTGTACACTGTCGGGGCATAACTATAAACATATGCTTGCCCAAGGCTCCGATATGTATGCAAACGCATATTTTTACTCGCCCTGAATATGCTACCGTCTAAAAAAATATTATTCTACAAGTTCAGTAGTCCAGTTGGTCTCCTGGATTTTATTATCTATTAGTCTGATTTCTTTTTGCTATCTCATCAGTCTCTTTTTGCCAAGCTTTAACATCTATCACAGAACTATCTTTATCTCTGTACTTCTGGCTCTGTCTGTATTGCTGCTTCCCACATACACACTGTCTCTGTAAGCAGATGACTTTTACTTGCAAAGCATCCTTTCTTGCAAGCAATTCTGTAATAGACTTTCCGTCAACTATTGTTTCACAGTTTGTCTTATTGATAGCAGCTATCAAATATTCCAATCTGTTAATGCAAGAATCAAGCTCCTTTTTTTAAATCCTTAGGATCTTCTGCAGGCTTTTTCTCCTTCCTGCACCAATATATTTCTGTTTAATCTACCCTTCAAATCTTCTATTTTAATATTGAGATCTGCTCTTTTCCTGTAAAGCTACCGCTAATTTCTTATAACTCCCTTCAAATCCTTATTCTTTCTTTTTCTTTTAATTTGAATCACTATTGACATCAGTATAAAAGCATATACCGACAAAAAAATCCTCAGACTCATATGTTCTCCAAGGAATATTACTCCAAGTAAAATACTGCTCACCGGCTCTATAGTGCTAAGAAGTGCCGCCGTCTGAGCTCCGCACATAGGTGCTCCGATTTGGAATGTTGCAAGTGCCAATGTAGATATAACAGCTGCCATAAATACACTCATTCCTATAGCTGTGGTATCCATTTGAAATCTGAACTTACCGGATACAAGCATTACGATTGCAATCTCTATTGCAAGTAAAAATGAAAAGCCATGCAGACATTTTTAATTACAGGTATCTTACCCGCTTTTCCATGTGTAAGCACTAATATGTATATGGCATAACCTACACCTGAGGGCAAGTGCCATAACCATTCCCAAAAATATTTATATTTCCGTCAGGTTGATAAAACACTCCAATACCTATTGCACAAAACAGCAAACATAACAGCTTTATCTTGCTTATTTTTTTCTAAAATCAATAACTCCAAGTAAAATAACTGCTGCGGATACGAAAAATGCAATGTCGAAGCCAAAACCTGATGATATATAGCTGTATGATAAAAATAGCAATATACACATAATAACTTCAGGAACAGACAAAAATAAATATTGATATAAACTCATCCTTAGTTAACCATATACTTTGTCCAAGCATCATATAAATGGCGGCAAATACCGCTCCGCTTATCAAAAATCTAAGCACTAAACAGACTATATGCATCTCCCGCCGTGAGCATATATGATCTTTGCAGGCTGCAGTCCGAAGAAAAATCCGGACAGTAATAAGTATATTTCACCTTTTATACGAATCCATAATCCCCCTCAAATCCAATGATTTTAATTTTATTACTACATATTGCTTTAAAAATTCATCTATAATTATATATCTCATTGATTTTTCCATCCAGAAAGCTTCACTCAATATTTCATCCTCATTATACACCAGTTTAAAGTGAGAAAAATTCCTCTCTCTCTTCTAAAAGCTTTCAGAAAAATCTTATCACCCTTCCCATAAATTTAGATTCAACACCTCTTTTTATCTATCCATTTTAATACACCTTCATTACATTCTATGGGATCTCCCACTACATTTCTTCCGACAAAAAGGTGCATATACTCTACGACTTCATCTCCTGCTTTTGCCATATACAAAGGTAACAATACCTCGAAAAGTCAAAATCGCAAAGTTCATATCCTGTTTCTTCTCTTACTTCTCTGATAAGGCAATCCTCAGGACTTTCCATTTCCTCAAAATGTCCGCCAACCCCTATCCACTTATCTTTGTTTTATATCATTTTTCTTGCTTACTCTATGAAGCATCAAATATTTATCATCTCTCTCAATATAGCATAGAGTGCAAAAGCTTAACTTTTTCTCATTATTTGTCCTTTCTGTTTCCATTTTTATCAAATCTTTTTCTAAGTGATATTTCTGTCGGAATTACCGGTATAAGCATTACAGCCATCTGAACAAAGCATATTATCAGGCCTGCAAATCCTACAGTGTCTTTGTCCTTTTCCGATAACAAAAAACAATGGAATTATACTTATTAACCCCTAATACAATGCCAAATCTAAACCAGAGCTTTACCAAAAAATCTGTTGCATACTCCCAGGTTTCTTCATTTTTCATAGACATTGAGTTCTATATCCTGAGTATGCAAACTTACTCTTTGGCTTTTTTGGTGGTTTTTTACTATAAATATATCCAAAAATTATCATAGTCAAAGGAGTAAGTAAGTTCATTGCCAGCATAAAAATCCAAAAATTCATAAGTCAACTTCCTTTATATATTATGGTTTAATGCACGCAAAACAAACGAAAATAGTCTAAAAATTTTTCACTATCCTTCTTCCTTATGCTATAATATTAACATATATATTTTTTTATACTTAAAGCTATAATATATTTATTTTTATATAGTTTTTAGCTATAAGAATAAAATCGTAATCATACAAGTGAAAGGAATCAGCTCATGAGCTTATGCATCTATCCGATTTACACCTTGGAAAACGTGTAAATGAATTTTTCAATGCTGGAAGACCAGACCCTATATCCTCAATAAAATCATTCACATTATAGATGAGGAACAACCAAGCGGTATAATACTTGCCGGGTGATATCTATGATAAGCCTATTCCTCCTGCCGAGGCGGTGGAGCTTTTTGATGATTTTTCTCTATAAACTGTCACGAGAGAACTAAATGTTTTATAATAAGCGGCAATCATGATTCTGCCGAGCGTATTGCATTCGGTTCTCAGACTGTTTGATAAAGCAGGTATACATCTGTCTCCGGTTTATAACGGCAATATTTCTCCAATTGAACTTTCTGATGATTTTGGAAAGATAAATATATACATGTTGCCTTTTATAAAGCCTGTTCATGTTAGAAGATATTTTCCGGATGAAGAAATAAATTCCTATACCGATACCATGTCCACTGTAATCGATAATATGCATATAGATACAGATAGTAGAAATATCCTTGTTACACATCAGTTTGTTACAGGCTCTTCAAGAACAGAATCAGAAGATATTTCCGTTGATGGAGTGACAATGTAGACTGCAAGCGTTTTTTAAAGACTTTGATTATGTGGCACTGGACATATTCACCGTTCTCAAAAGCTGTGGAAGTGAGTATATAAGATATTGCGGTACACCGCTAAAAAGTACTCCTTCTCTGAAGCAAATGATACCAAGAGTATAAACTGTAATTGATATAAAAGAAAAAGGAAATATAAAAACTTGATTTCATTCTTCTCACACCGCTTCGTGATATGGTGGAAATAAAAGGTAAATATAATGAAATGTATGCTTAAAGATTTTTTATGAAGGCAGTACTTTAAGAAATGACTACCTTCATATCACCTTGACCGACGAAGATGATACAGGATGTTATAACAAAACTTCGTGTGGTTTACAAAAATATAATGAAGCTTGATTATGACAATCAAAGAACAAGAAACAGTGCCGAAATAAACCTTATAAATGATATGGAATCAAAGTCGCCTCTTGAATTGTTTTGATATATTCTATGAGTCAAGAAACGGTCAACATTTAAATGATATACAAAAAGATTTTATGGAAAAATATTATTGAAGATATTTGGAGGAATAAATAATGAGACCTATAAAATTAACAGTTTCTGCATTTGGACCTTATGCCGCAAAACGGAATTTGACTTTTGACAAAGCTTGGTACAGGCGGCCTTTATCTTATAACCCGGTGATACAGGCGCCGGTAAAAACAACTATATTTGATGCTATTACCTATGCTCTTTTTACGGGGATCCAAGCGGTAATAACAGAGAAGTTTCCATGTTTCGCTCAAAGTATGCCGATATTAACACACCGACATTTGTTCGCCTCACTTTTAACTATAAGGGAAAAGAATACACTATAGAAAGAAATCCTGAATATGAAAGAGCTGCACAACGAGGAAGTGGACTTACAAAGCAAACAGCAGGTGTGAACTTATTCTACCTGACGGAAAACCTCTTACAAAGACAAGAAGTAGACAATGCTATAAATAATATTATAGGCATTAACAGAGAACAGTTTTGCTCAAATAGCAATGATTGCACAGGGTGATTTTTAAAAGCTTTTGATTTCGCCTACTAAAGATAGAATTGAAATATTCAGGCATATCTTTAAAACAAAAACTTTATTCAGATTTACAGGATAGATTAAAGTCCGAATTATCTGTACTTAATAACGATTGTTCAAAAATCAAGCAAAGTATTTCTACAGTACATAGCAGAATAAACTGTTCCGACTCTTCCTTTTGTCCCTTGATGTTACAAAAGGCAAAAGGTGATTTACCCACAGATGAATGTATCTTACTCATTGAAAAAACTGATAGCTGAAGATACCTTAGCTGAAGAAAAGGCTGACAATTCTATAACTGAAATAGAAAAGCAACTGGATATATTAAAAAGATAAATATTGAGCGTGGTGAAGAGTTTCGTAAAAGCCAAGCAAGCATTTGAACAAAAATAAAGCCTGGATTTTAAAAAGTTGACTGACGAGAAATCTTCTTTACTAATGCATTGGAAGAAGAAAAGACATCTGTTCAGGAAAGAAACTTACCAAGCATCTGCCACCATACAGGCACAACTACCTGACTATGATGAGTTGGATCAAAAGAATCCAAATTAAAAAGGCAATGCTTTAAATATTGATAAAGCAGCACTCACAAAAACTCTTTAAAAGATATTGAAGATTTACAAGCTGAAATAGAACGCTTAACTGAGGAAGCAAAAGCTCTGCAAAAATCCGGTGAACAAAAGATTTTATTTGAAAATCAAAAGACAATTCATTTGGAAAGTCTTTTCAAAGCTTGAAGCTCTGTTAAAGAGTATGGAAGAACTGAAAAAGTTTCTGCAAATTATAAAGAAGCGAAGAAAATATTTGAAGAAAAAGCTCATAGCAAGTGAGCTTGACGCATCATTTAGAGTAAAAAGTACAATCTTTACCTTGATTCTCAGGCAGGACTTTTGGCAGAAAAACCTTGTCGATAATATGCCTTGTCCTGTATGTGGCTCACTCTCACATCCTAAAAAGGCAATCAAACCTACACAAGTGCCAAAAAGATGAACTTGATATTCTTCAGTCCAAAGTTTTCAAATGCAAATGATGAAGCAAATACAGTCAGTCAGAAAGTAGGAAACTTAAAAAGGTGTGCTTGATGAAAAGAAAGATACTACAGTAAAACTCAATTAAAGAGTTACTTGGAGATATGACATGAACAATGCCACCGATATTACAAAGGATAAAATAAGTGAGCTTAAGACTAATATAAAGGAACTTGAAGAAAATATGAAATAGCAAGAAAAACAGCTCCAGAAAAGATGCTGTTGAAAATAAACTTCCTCAGTTACGCACAAAGAAGGATGAGTTACAAAACAGTATTGTTGATATAAACAATACTATAAGTACTTTGGAATCCGAGAATAAATCACTTAATTCAAGAATCATTGATTTAAAAAGAAAAAGCTGGTATTCTCTTCAAAACTTGAAGCATCCAAGGAAATTCAAAAATGAAGATATAATTTTCGAAAAATCAAAAAGATATAGATCTGGCACAAGAGTTTAAATGAATGTAGTGAAAATCTTGCCTCCGCAGTTGCAAGGAATGATGTACTCTTAAAAGCAAATGGAGGGCAAGCAGGAAGTTGACCTGAAGCCGAAAAAATCAAGCTAAAATGAACTTGAATCAAATCAGAATTCAGCTTAGAAAAACAAGGAATCTATTCATAGCCGAATAGTAAATAATAAGTCAAACTGTGACAATATAAAGCTGAAATCTTCAGAGCTTATAGATATTGAAAAAATATACATGGGTGAAAGCTCGTCCAGATACTGCAAACGGTAATATCACCGGGAAAAGGATAAAATAATGCTTGAAACATATATTCAAATGCATTATTTTGACAGAATAATCTCAGAGCCAACACGAGGCTTATGATAATGACCGACGGACAGTATGACCTGTTCCGAAGAGAAGTGCCCTTAGTAAAGTTGGTCAAAGCGGTCTTGACCTTGATGTAATAGACCACTACAACGGTACTACCAGAAGTGTAAAATCACTCGGCGGTGAATCATTTAAAGCGTCTTTGGCTTTAGCACTTGGACTCTCTGATGAGATTCAATCCTCAGCCGGCGGTATTCAACTTGATACCATGTTTATTGATGAGGGGATTCAGCTCACTTGATGAAGACTCCCTCGCTCAGGCAATGAATGCCCTTGCCTCACTTGCAAGCAACAATAAGCTTATCGGCATCATCTCCCATGTGGGTGAACTAAAGCAAAAATCGATAAACAGATTATTGTCAAAAAAGGACAAAAACGCGTGAAGCAGGGCTGAAAATAGCATAAATAAAGACTGTAGTAGTCATTTTTCGATTACTGCAGCCCCTTTTAATAATTATAAGTTTTATATACTATTTTTTAATCCACTCTCCCAAAGATCCGTCTGAAATCTCACTAAGATAATAATTTATTCCAGTTTAATTAATCCATCCGGTCTCCATAATTCCGTCTTTATCAAACTTAAACCATGCATTTCTACTTTGTATAAGGATTAAATATGATGCCCACTGAGATGTTACATTCTTTCCGTTTTCCACATATTTCCAAACATTTTGACCGTTTACGGTTTCGTTTTCCATCCTGTAAAAGTATTATGAAATACTTTCTTAGATCCCTTAAAAGAGCTTCTCGGCTGATGAACCTCGACCTGCGTTTTCATCTGCTGTTTGAGTTCTTTGGTATAATAACTCTACCATCATCTGATGCGGATTATCTTATTATCGGATACTTCTGTTTGAGGCGATACTTCAGGATAAGGCTTTTCAACTGAATTATTATCCTGTTCTACCATCGTTTGATAATTCATTTTTCAGCTTTCGTCATTTTGCATTACGGTTTTTATTCAGAGTATCAGGAATATTCTCCTCTTCCCAAAAGCTCTATCTCCTGCGCCTGAAGAAAGTTTTTCTTTAGCTTCCGGTTTTAAGAGCAGATCCGTTCATATCAATTTTTCCGTCTTCGTTTCGCTTCGGATCATTTTCAGTATCAAGGTTAATAAAATCATTTTTCATCCACTGTAGTACTTTTGAAAGCAGTATTTTTGAAATATTCTATCTTTGTTCCAATAAAAAGTTGTTCCGATCCATTACATCGGAACCATTGGCTTTGAGAAAGCTGCTCTCCTATATTTGTTCCCTTTCTAAAGTGACAATATACCTTTAGCACTGAACTCTGTTTTTAATGTTTTATCACTTGTATACAGAGCCACATTATAACTTCCGTTATTATATGATGTTGAATTTTGAAATCTTTATATTCGGAGCCTGAATTTGAATCAATTCCTTTGCTTTTATTTTCATATGAAATTAGAATTATCAAGTTTATGTACCATAGACATTTGATCCACCCATTTTAAATCCATTACCGTTTCCAGCATCAACATTATATTGGGCTTTTCAAACGACAAATTCCGTACTCATCCACTGTTCCCGTGCAAATTCAAAGTTCTTTTATTACACGTCGTTCTTTATCAGTATATATACGTTTTCTATCAGCTACACTGTTTTTATGATTACATCTCCTATAGACCCGGTTGCCACTTTGTGAAACAAATCCCAGCCGATCATCAGCATTATATGTCGTAAATACAACCGTCAAAAACATTTACCTACTCCCTGATGTTATCTTAGCTGCAAATCCGTCAGCATCTTCCATAGCTGAATCGGCATTATTCATTGACGTACAGTTTAAAATATAGTTGTAACTCAGCCATTTATCTTAGAATCTTCGCTGCTTCCTGAAATCTGCAGTCCGGTTGTTCCGTTATTAAATAAATTTAATCTTTCCGCTATATTATGGCTTCCGAGATTCCAAGTCCTTTATATCCGTCTGCGGTATTTGTAATATTAAACTACTACAGTTCCCAATAATCTCCACAAGGCTAAATCCTTGCCGTTTCTATTAAAGTCTAATGTTGCCAAAACCCTCGTCTCCCTGTATTTTTATAGGATTATCTTCTCTTCGTTCTTCCCTTTTTGTACAATGAGCTTTATTTTGACATATCATAAACTTCAGGCTTCAATAATATTGTCTGCTGCTTCGCATACTTTATTGCAGACTCAAACTTATCGCATTATCATACCCTGAGCCGTCATTTTCCATCCAAGCCTGTATTTGATACATAAATATAAGAGTCTTTTCCTATAGTCCTATAATGATACACTTTTTATTTAATGTAACAGTTTCATAAGATTTAAACTTCACAAAAGGTTCAGGTTCATAACCTGCTCCGGAGTAAACTCAACACTGAAGTTTTACCTGCTGATAAATCATAATCTTTCTTAAGTTCCTCATTATTAACGACTTCACGCTGTCTTTCAAGTACATTATCCTGATAAATTTTTAGCTGATCCGTTTGCATTGGCTTTGAATACCAGTGTATAATTTTCTTCTGCCGCAGTATCAGGACTTGTAATCTTAGCCTGTAGATCTATATATCTACTTTCTTGAGGGTCTCCAATCATTTTGCATCAAACTCACTCTTTTCAAATTTTATATTTGGAATATGTGACATTCATACCTCTTTTGCAACAGCAAATCCTACATATGCAAAACGATCCTGTACATTCATAGGGTCGTTTAACTCTTCATATCCGCTTATACTGTTTGCACGAATATCCTTTGCCTGTATAGGAATTTCATACTTATAAAGCTCAGAGCCGTCCATAGCAAGCTGATATACAACATAGCTTGAAGATTTTTCTCCAACCTTACCCTGTAAGTATCTCCACTGCTTACCTTGCCAGTCCTTGTCAAACCCTAATCTGTAAAACTTTAAATGTATCCGGATTTAGGCTTTATCTTATTATCAATACCTGTGTGCATGCCCTTACTCAAGCATATCCTTTTACTTGACTTGTAGAATTGAGTTCTCCCTTAGGGAAGTTGTGTTGCACCTATAGATACCAAATTTGATTCCGAACTCCGGATCTCCTTTTTCACCTATAGAGTCCCTTACCATCAGTGCAAATCCCTCCTGTCCGTCAGGTTTCGGATTCATATAATCAATCCTTACATCCGCCTCAAGAATAAAATTTTCTTTACTCGGATCTATTTTTTGTATAATAGAAACTTATTCCGTCAGCAGGATCGGGAAGACACGAACTTTCCACCTTTTTATATTTATACTTCCGTCTTTTTATATGTTGCCGATTTTTAAAATTATTTCTCCATCTATATCTGCATCATCATTTACAGTGTTGTAATTGTAGATGTAGAAGGTCCAAAATACGTAAATTCCATTCTTTTGCATTTGAATCCGTTGCCTTTGAAATAACGTGTATCACTTCTTTCTTCGGTTTCTGATGTTAGCTCTATCCGTTTGTCAAAAGTACTTGCAAACACTTCCAAGTTATTACTTAACAGTAATATGCTTAAAATATATGCCATAAAGCATCTCAAAATATTTCTTTTCATCCTTCCCTCAAAAATCATTATTTTTAACAATATACCACCATTCAGTTCTATATTTTTATCACGTTCCTCCTTTATTTTTATACAATAAGCTAGTTTACTTATATAACAAAAAGTTATAAATACTATGTAAAAAGTAGCCAAATAGTGCCTGTACCACTGATTTTTGCCTATATTATTTAAATAAAAAGGTACTGCAAAATCAGATTTTCACAGTACCCTGTTTCAAGTTCATTATAAACTCAGTTTTTAAAAAGCATCCATCAAATTATACTTTTAAGTAATTCATTTCTGTATTCCTTATTAGTATTAGCTTTTGAAATTTTTCCAAATCTCCTTCCCTTACCAATATTTCATTCAGCTTGCTTATATATCCGCCCCTTTTTCAATTCCTTTTTCAATACCCTTTTCAATTCCTTTTTCAATGCCTTTTGCCTCTACTCTATCAAGTACTTCGCACATAGTCACTCTCTCCTTTCCGTTCAAATCATTTTATAGTTTCCTCAAATCTTCCGTCTCCGATTCATTTGAGCCATCAACATTAACAATTCTTCTACATGATCAATTACAGTTTTATCAGGTACATAGTCCCTATTTACTCTCTATTTGGTACAGGTAGTCAGCCAATATTTTAAAATCACTTTTTAAATAAGTCTATCTTTTCTCTATCTAAATATACTATCTCGAAAAAGATTTATCTTGAAATCATTAACATAAGGTTTTATATTTTTCTTCTATGTCAAGTATTTCAAAAAGTGTTTTTGGGATATTCCCACTTTCTGTCAAATCCAAGATATAATAATAAAAGTAATTACAGGATATTTTATTTCATCCCTGTTTTCCCTCCTGCTTTGTTTTACATACTCTGCACCGTCATATCCAAAAGACTCTAAATGGCATTAGCTTATCAGGACCGGTTTGATTTTCCAATCCCAAAAATGCCATATTTATTTTACTCTTATTCAATATTTTTGCAACATCTCTGTCCTGAGTTCTGACTCTTCCGTCCACTTTCAGCATACTCATTGGTAAAAGCATCAGCAAGGTTACCCTCATCAACTATCATCTTACCGTCAAATAAAAGTACATTTAAAACATCTGCAAAAACATCATTATAATTTTTCCAACATTTTTGAGTTACATCTTTTCTCTCATGTCTCCTCCCTATTATACCAAAAATAAAATTACTATCTATTCCATCGGGGATTAATATTGTTTGATTTAGAATTTTAGAAAAATTTAGAAATATAAGTCATGTAAGATATATAATATATTATCTTATATATTAACAAAAATTCAATATTATATCATTAAATATTATGAATTAAAATATACAAAAATAGACTACTACACAAAGTGTACTCAGTCTATTCAACTTATCATACTGTATCAATTGTATTTTTACGCTTCCGCCATCCTCCTTAATGTATCCCCTGTTGTCCTGTATGTGGTCCAGTCCGACATCGGCTCGGCACCAAGAGATAGGTAGAAGTCAATGCTCGGCTTGTTCCAGTCAAGACACCACCACTCAAGTCTGCCACAGCCTCTCAACAGCGATGGAGCCAGCTTATTTTAATCAAAGCCTTGCCATATCCTCTTCCTCTAAACTCCGGCGGTACAAAAAGATCCTCAAGATATATTCCGGCTCTGCCTAAGAATGTAGAGAAGTTGTGAAAGAAAAAGCGCAAACCCGACTTCCTTTTCATTCTCCATTACAAAAACTAACTTCCGCTTTCTGCTTATCAAAGATCCACTCTTCTAAAATCTTCTCATCAGCAACCACCTCATCAAGCATTTTCTCATGATGCAGCTCCTTTATAAAAATAAAGTATTAAAAGCGCAATCATCTTTTTGCAAATCTGAAATTCATATTTTTCCCCTAATAAATTTTAATTATTCGAAACAGCCTCCAAATCTAAATCAATATCATATATATTATCGATCATTGCTCCGCTTTCTGTAGCAGTTATATACACAACCGAAAGGCTTGTCATCAGGTTCTACTGAAACAATGGTTATCTTTGTAAGCACTGCATATGAATTATCATATGACCTATATATGCAATCGAGCTATACTCCGCTCCTGTCAAGCCTTCAAGTGCCTTATCAAAAAGCAGCCTTGACCTCTTCATTTTCATCCATATAAGGATTTGCATCATTTGTATTCCCAGCCTTCCCTGTCCTTCCAGAGTCTGAGATTACCTGTAATTTCAGCATTTCCCTCAAGTCCTCATATACCTTTAAAATTACATACTCCGGCTTGGCATCCGGTACTACCATTTCCGCTCTGCAAAGATATAAATAATTTGTTCCGGCAACAATCTGTGAACCAAGTACCGCCACTACATCATATCTGTATCCATCCAAATCCTCTGTGGCCTTTTCAAAAAGCTGACATAGCATTTGCATTATCCGTTCCGTCAAAATTATTATTTATTCCCCATCCACCTGTTATGAGGTGCAGATTCGTTTGTTTCACTTATTTCTTCTGCTTCTTTAGTAACTTGGTACTCTCCTGTGCTATAGTTGTTTCCTGAGTCTCTGTATTATCTGCCTTTACGCCGCAACCCATAATTGAAGCCACAGAGCATTCCCAGTGTAACAGTAAATAATCTTCTCATTTTCTTATCTCCTTATTTTTCCACACCGAATTTACCGGTTGCAAACTCACTCATATCCTCATTTTTTTCATTGCTTTTTCTAAGAGCCTCAGCAACGTCTGCGGAGCGGCTGCAAAACAGGGAATACCATTATTTTGCAATTCTTTTGTGCCATATTTTGCATCATAATAAGGTTTGCCCTGAGTCTGATATGGCAAGCAGGCAAATCACAATAACACCGTCTTCCTTCATCTGTGTCAATCTTCTGAGAAGTCCTGCACGGTTTCCACCCTCTTCAAGGTCTGAAATTAAAAAGAAAAATCGTCTTCTTCGGGTTCTCTATATATTTAGTGCAATACTTTATTGATTTTTCAATATCCGTTCCACCGCCAGTGTGAAATCCGAAAAGTAAATCAATAGGGTCCTCGCATTTTTCACTTAAGTCCACGATATTGGTATCCAAAAGCCACAACCTTAGTCTTTATAGCACTCATACTTGCCAGGATGCAGCTCATTATAGATGAATATATTACCGACTCTCCCATAGAACCGCTTTGGTCAATATCCAAAATAACAGTATATTTATTAGCGGCGGTTGTTGCGCTTCTCTCAAAGAAATAATACTTTTTGAGGGATTATCTTCTTTAACTTTGTATTGTAGTCTTTTTATACACTTTTCTTATAGTAGTCTGAAAATCAAGTGCTGATGCGGAAGGAATAGGAGAATGTAACTTTCTGTTTATACTTGCCGTAACCGCCCTTTTTAAATCCGTTTCAAGCAAAGCATTTATTTGCTCCACTATTTTTCTTATAAACTCTCTTGCATTTTCCTTACTTTGCTTCGGTATCTGATCCTTTAGGGTAAGTATCATACTTGCCATATGCATATCCGGCTCTATATTTTCAGAAGCTCAGGTTCAAATATCAGCTGCTTTTAAGCCGCATCTTTCCATAGCATCGGACTGAATTATCTTTACAATGTCCTTATCAAAAAGTGTTCTCACATCACCAAGCCATCTGCTTATCTGCGGACTTGATGCGCCTTTTCCGGCTCCTCCTCCGAAGCCGAATTTCATATCTCTGTTATAGATGGCATCAAGTGCCGTATCCATCATAAGATCTTCCTGACTTAAATCGGTCCGTCTCCATACCTTCCATTCTTTTTGTGCTTCAGAACCAAGTATCAGTCTCCATCGCCTCAGTCTGTCATTTGTATCCATTTATATCTCCTAAAAGTCTCCCAAAATCAAAGTCTTCGAGGATCTCCGTGTCCACTTCCTTTATCTCAGAGTTTATTATTTCACTACTTCCTGAGCATTGAGTCCCCATATTTCACCAAGATTTTTCGGCAATCATATCTTTTTCCTTAGCGCTGTACTCTACAAAAAGCTCTTCTTAAAAAACTGCCGAACGTCTGAATTCCTCTTCATCCAAGGTATTCAGATACTCACTAAGGCTTTCCCAAAGTGTTAGTCTCCCTATAAGAGCATAATGATTTCTCATAGACAGACCTGCAAAACCAGTTTGCACCAAGTTCTGCAGGCATACCTACAGAAAGTCGTCTTGATACCTCTTTTCTAAGAGTCGGCTCATCTATCTTACCTGCATCCAGTAATATTGCTGTAGCAAGTCCTGAGATTTTTGTATTCAGATCATCTCTATTTGAGAGTTCTGTAAGCTTATCAAACCAAAGGCTCTCATCCAAAAAGTCCTGTACCATAAAAACATTATGTATTTTTTTGAATATCCTCAGCCAATGCAGCCGCCGCTATATCATCGCATGCCGACTCCCCGACAAGCATAAGTGAAGCTCTGATACAAAGTCTTTTGACAATAGGTATCAGAGGTTCTCTGTCCAGTTTTCTGATATCGCCGAATGAAATCATATTTGAAAGTTTGCTCACGGTATCCGCGATATCACACATAGCTATTGCACCGTTTGCCGTCTCATCAAGACTTCTTTTCGCACCCTCAACTATCTTAGGAAGTCCGCAATTAAACGCATCTTCTATAACATCCGCTATTTCGAGATATCTTCGTAGCCTCTAATAGCCTTTCACTAAAGTACAAAAGCTACAGCATCCGCTATAGTGTCTCCCTTTAATACACTTTCAACTATCTGTATTTCAGCCTCCGGTGTCCACTGAAGTATCCAGTTCTCGGCCCAGGTTGCATTATCCTGACTGCTTCTTTTTAATCTTAGCAAAAATCAATTCCAAGTACAACAAGTCTGTATAAGAAAACGATCTGTTTAAATCAAGAAAAAGCACTCTCCTTTGACTTTACTCTTAAGTTTTCTCTTAAATCAAGCTGCAAAGGTGTAGCCACAAGTTCCTTATATTTTTTCAAGTTTTAACTGCTTAAGTTTAGAAGTAAAAATCACTCTGTATAGACGTCTGCATAGCATCCTGAGGAACACTGCCTATCTTTTTCCTATATCGGTCTCTGCAAAGCCCATTGCCATCTCACCGAAAGCTTCCCACCACCCATACAGGTAATACTTGCATCCTTTAAATCTTCAAGCGTGGGAACAGAGCCTCCTCAATAATCGCAAAGTTCTCTTGCAAGCCTTGTCGCCTCTATTACCTGAGCGGATGAAACGATTCCGCCATGCTCTCTCATATACTTTGCCAAACTGCTCAGATACTTTCTTTCATGATAAGTAATATCTCCGTTTAAAAATCCCTGCCAAAGTAACTCATAATACGCCGGCGCCGTATTTCCCGCACCATAACCGGTTCTTTTACTAAGTCTATAGTAAGAATACGGCATCAATGTGACATTGGATTCTCTTCTTACCAATGCCTTATATTCCTTATCGGACATTGCTCCTTCAAGACTTTCAATAGCTGATGTATGAAAAGCACCTGTTATAGCCACTATTTTTCAGTATCAAATCCCTTTTTCTATATATTCCTTTATCTTTCTTTTTCATAAAAGCTTTCACGGACTATATCTCTTTATAAAGGATTTGTCATCTGCATTTGTATCTTTTCTTATGCTTTCTCCAAACAAAGCACTACTGGCTCTATAGGCATGCATATCCTCACTCTGCTCCAAGGTTCTCTCCCAAAACCTTCCATATCCGTTTCAATACTTTTCTTTGGATTTGTTTCTGAGATAATCTCCTCTTCTTTAGTTTCATCATCCTTTTTCAAGTCCCAAAATTATATCGGATTCCAAATCAAAAATGACATTCCGTATTATTTTTCCATTGCCTCAAAGAATTGCCTGATACTCCGGCGAATATTCTGCAAACGGATAGAGTATCGTATCAATAGGTTGCTTCCTTTGTATATGCCATGATGGCAAATGGAGGAACAAGTGAGACAATATCATCTATCAAAAGTCAAAAATCACCGGTCCCTCTATAAGCACAAGTGAAGGCTTTACTTCATCCAAAAACTGTCTTAGAAAAATATGCACCTGCAGGTGAAAAATGTCTAATCCAAAAGTTTTCATGAGCTGCCTCCTAGCCATTGAGCATCCTACATTCATTGTGAGAGTCCAATCCACTCTTTTTCCGCGCTTTTTCATTATATTCTCAAGGTACTCTTCCCAAACTTTTGAGTCTTTGGAATCTTCCTTTACTATTGCACCCTTGAAGTCCTGCTGCAAGGTCCGCATCACTTATCTCACCGTCTCCGAAACTGCCTGCCAAAGACATACTGTTTGTAAGTAAGGATATAGCCTCTGCAGTAGAAAATACATTTGCTGTAGACTTGATTTTTTGCTTTCGTCAAGTGTCTCACCATGTCTAAGCTCTCTGAATATTGTACAGACCTTCTTTTATTACCTCAGCCTCAGGCACCTTTGAAAAGCAAATGCCATACCTTCTGAAAGCTTCTCGATTCTGGTCTTTACTATATCCATCTCCTCTTCAAGAGTATTTCGGACTTGGAAGCACCACTATATTAAATCTTCTCTTTAGAGCGGCACTCATGTCATTTACACCACGGTCTCTTGTATTTGCTGTAGCTATTATTGAAAATCCCTTCTTAGCCGCACTGTCCTTATCAAGTTCCGGAATAGAAATTCTCTTTTCTGAGAAAGAATTGAAATAAGGGCATCCTGTACCTCAGAGGCACAACGTGATATCTCTTCAAATCTGGCAATCTTACCCTCTTCCATAGCCTCAAAAACAGGACTCTTTATAATTGCCTTATCACTTGGGCCTTCTGCTATAAGCATGGCATAATTCCATGAGTATCTTATCTGCTCCTCTGTAGTTCCTGCAGTTCCCTGTATAACACAGGTTGAGTTACCGTTTATAGCAGCGCATAGATGTTCTGACAACCATGACTTTTGCAGTACCCGGCTCACCGATCAAAAAGTAATGCTCTGTCTGTTACCAAAGTGGCTATTGCTATTTCAACTATTCTCTTATTTCCTATGTATTTTCGGCATTATTTTAACACCGTTGCACTCACCACCCATAATGTAAGTAAGTACGGACTTCGGTGACATCTTCCATCCTGTAGGGAACAGGGATTTTTCAGCCGCAATAAGTGCATCTATTTCTTTTTGGAACATGACCTCCGCCGGAGCCTTTGTAATTCTTCGCTCATATCTATCACCTTTTATTTCTTCTTAACTTCTACAGTTTTTAAAAAATTCAACAGCCTTTTCATTATTAAATGTCTTTAAAGTCTCTATAGCATCAGTTTTACTTGCTCTATCAGATGTTTTTTGCAAGTTCAATCAAAAGTCTATATTATCTTCACTATACTTCAAAAGACCTTATAGCTCTTTTTCTTATATCTTTCCTTGCCTCGCCATTTATAACAGACAAATAAAAATCATTTTTCCTCTTCTTTTTGCGAGGTCCGCGATAATATCAAATCTTAGATACATCTCACTCTTTCCCATCGAATCAAAGCCTCTTTTTAGCGGCTCTACCATCATCTTTCCGTTTTGCATGATCCATCTTCCAATCATAAATGAGATCTCACTGTATCCGTCTCCCAAGTCCGTCAATAAACTTCTGGCAATATTCTATAGTCTAAGAAGATATCAGAGTTTTCTTTTCTGCTTCCACCAACACTCTCCCATCTACCGCTTCCCTGTTGTAGTAGTGCAGTTATAATAGGCTCAAGCATCTTATAAGAATAATTTCATTGACCCTTCCACAGCTTTTTCAATATCTGAAAAGCTCACTGCTTTCATATATACCTGCCTGAGTTTCAAGTACCGCATCTACAAGTGCAAGCAGATCCAAAGTCTTCTCACCGGGATTATCACATTAAACAGCTCATCTGCCTGCTTTTTAATCTGAGCAAAAACAGGTGCCGCCTTTGAAAGAGCCTCCATATCATCTACACATTTTTTCAGTCTGAAGTCTTCCTTTATAAGAGAGCTGCCTGTAATTACACTGTTTCTTAATTGTTCCTGTAATTTATATAAAATATCCAAATTCATAATAGCCTCCCTTAATATGCCAATCTGAGTATTTCTGTTTTCCGTGATAATACTTGGCTCTACACAAATCTGCTTCAGCATTGAGTCATAATGTGCCAATCCAAATAACACCTGATTTTTAAGATAGTCTTTACTTGGAAGTCCGAATATTGCGTCCATAGCTGTTTTATCCTTAGTCATAGCCCTTAGTAAAATCTGCTTTCCTTCTTTATCCTCTGCTACAACATCACTGCCGTTTGTACCTATCTTTGCAAACTCAAAAAGTACTCCATAAGCATTATCGGATAAAGTAGCTTTCAATATGTTTTTAGCAGGCTTTAAAAACTCTGCTATGTTCTTCTTTGCAAAGCTCCTTATCTTTTTGATATCATCTATATTCAAATCTTCATCTGTTCTGCTCTCATAACGGATTCTTCTGTTTTCTCCCTCATTTGCAGGATAGAAATAAAGCTTTTCAATAAACTTTTTGCCAAAGAAGCTGTCATCTCTTTGAATATATTTCTTTGCTTTTAGAGGGCAATAATTGGCTGTATAATTTTATATCTCCTGTATCAAGATCTATCCAATAGCCCTTTATCATATATTCTGCTTTACATCATCATATTCCGATATAGAAGCTCAGCTCCGCAATTGATACATTTTCCTTTTTAAGACCTGTTTCTCCAAGTTCTTCAAGCTTCCATACTCCCTAAGTGCCTCATAGAGTATATTATCATCAGGGTCAGTAGAATCACTTTTCAAGCTTTTTATTAAGGTAATCCCTTGCTCTCTTTTCGATATATCTAAGCTTTGTAGAGCTCCTTTGACGCTAAAAGATAACAAATACTCCTCAACATAGTCATTTGGATAATCGTTTTCTTAACTCATCTATATAGCTCTTAGGATAATCATTTATTATTTCTTCTATAAACAAATCATTTTTTTATCGTTCTTAAAGATTTTAAAAATCTTTTAAATATTATCTGTACTCCCGGCAAATAGTAATCTCCCAACTGTTTTGCCAGTTCATCATATTTTTATCAAATGCTTTATCCACGCAGGCTGCCACACCTGAACCAGTTATTTGACTCATAACATCTTTTAACAGATCCAAGCCCTCAATCTGCTTCTTTATCTTCTTTGTTTTAGCCGCTTTTGAGGCTGCACTTTGTCGGCTTATCAGGATTTTTGCTCCTTTTCAATTTCCTTCTCAGCCTTTTTCTTTTTCTCTTGCCTCTATCTTTTTCTCTTATCCAAAATATCCTGAGGAATCTCAGCCGTTTCAAAGCTCTTGCCCTCTTTCATCTCAAACATCAAGCCTATAGCATGTTTGCATGGAAACTGTCTACTTGGGCAAGAACATCGAACACCGGTTCACCCTCTTTTCAAAGTCTATGGAAACATTATAATTGCTCTTCCACTTCCTTTGCACTCCACCAAAAATAAAAGACTGTCATCAGCTGACTTCATTCTTTTTTACAAAACTGTTTCTGATGACAGCTTTCTGCCGTTTGAAACCGCATTCGCATTAGGTGCTATAGAAACTATAGCCTGCTCATCAAAAAGTTCTCATATATGATCCTTTCTTATATGTTTTGAGCCTTTTGTTACATAGACTCCATAACCTCTCTCATTTTTCTATATATTCATAAGTCTTAAGCCTGTTTGATGAATTTTTATCTCATCAAAATCTATTTTATAATAATTTTTCAGTTCACGCCACTTATCTTCCACTTTTTGCTTATGATATCACGCCTCTACGGAAAAATATCGTTAAAGCTAAGCTGCCTGCCCTCTTCCTCTCTTAAGATGATATATTCCGTTCCTATAAGCCTTATCTCTCCCTTTTCACATTCTTTAAAAGCATACTTGCATTCTCATAGATTTGTATAAGCATCATTGCTGCATTCATCTACAAGCATTGACCTTGTGATACTCTTCATATTTGAATAAGTGATTTTAAGAGAAACTCCCTCCCCGTAGAGTCCAAGCCTTTTTGCTCTTTCCTCTACGCGAAAAGCCAAAATAAAAAGCACATCGTCCAAGAATTTGAAACTTGATACATCCTTTTGAAATGTAAATTCCTTACTGATTGACTTGGCATCCTCCTGTTTGTAGGGTGTTACCTTTCTGTTATCATATCCGAAAGCCAGATCAACAAGATATTCTCCCTGTTTGCCCATAAATTTTTTTACAAAATCCGACTTTTCTTGTAAATCTCTCACAGTATCTACGCCATACATATGTAACTTCCCTGCAGTCATTTTGCCAACTGTATACAATGCTCTCACATTCCTGTCAATTACAAGATTTACAAAATCTTCTCTTGTCTTTATTTCAAAATATCCGTCAGGCTTTTTCTCTTCACTTGCAGTCTTTGCTGCGGTCTTTGAGTATGCCAAACCTACAGAACAGGTGAGAGATAGCTCCTCTCTTACCCTTTTTTTGATCTCAAGTCCGATTTTTCCGGCTTCCTCCCATGAATCCACTTTTCCGGTCAGATCAAGATAGCCCCTCATCATGCGATATACTCCGCTATATCTGTATAACTCTCAAGTATCTTATGCAGGCTGTTTGATACCGCCCTATACTTGTCAAAATTCGGTGTTTGAAAATCCCCTTAGGACAACGATTATACCTGCTTTAATATTCATTCCTGAACGAATACCGTATTTTCTGGCTTCATAATTACAGGTCGATATAACTCTCTTTCATTCGGCATTGAACCCATGATAAGCGGCTTACCTATTAGAGTCTTATCATCTCTCATCTCTACTGAAGCATAAAAAGGCATCCATATCCACATGAATAATTGTTTGACCCTCCAACATCTCATTATCCTGCAAAGATTGTACCGTCAAACACATCTTCTATGATTCTCCCTCTATACTGAAACCGTATTCAGAAGCTTTTCCCATAGGTATACGAATAAGACCGCCATCCGAAGTCGTATAATCTGCTAAAGTCTCCTGATCCGTACCCACTGGAACCAGTACACCGCCGATAGGAATATCGTAATCCCCAACTTCCTTACCGTTTATACCGTCCAATTTCTTAGCTTTTTGAGATTTTAGTTGTCAATTGTATAGGTGTGGTAATTGTATAGTAGTTTTCCAAAATCTTAGGCATTCCTTTACTTCCAACAGTATATCTTCCCTCTATACCCAAAAGTACTTATAGTATAAATTCTGTCTCCAAGATAAAATTCATCCGAATTTAAAAGAGCAGTATCTGCAAAACTTTCAGAAATTTCAGTTTTCCTGATTTATTATCCAAATCAATTATTGATATACTGTTGTAATCATTGTCATACTGCAACTCAATATAGAGATAGGCATTATCTCCCTTTTTCACCACACTTGCTTGAAATACCATAGCTTGCATCTTCCTCATATGTGCTTTTTTTCACCGTCAATTGTCACATCTATTTCCTGTAACATAAGATACTCGTCAATATCCTGTTCTATCTTAACAGTTCTAATTCTTACCGTCAAGATCTATCTTTACCTCTTTATCTGTTGGTATTTCAAAAGCGTAGTCCTTTGGCAAGCTAAGTATATCTTCCTTAAAAAACTCACCATATACTGCAAACTCCAAAGGTATGGAAACTATCCTTTCTCATATTCATCCTTTGCGGTCATATAAATCATCATACCGCACTACTTTAGTGTCCACGCAAGATCAGCCTTATCGTTTGCATCCCAAATTAAAAAGCACCGATTTGTCAGAACAGTCTTTAGTTTCTCACTAAATCCGTCTATATCTTCTCCATATTCATCTACAAGATAATTATCCTTTTTCAATCCTATCATATAGTCCGGCGGGATCCTTTAACACATCCTCTATCTTAAGCTCCTTGCCTGTATTTGAGTCTATATTTACTCCTCTAAACAGTTCTTTTGTATCAGTGCTCCATTCATTACGGTAGTAGCCAGCAATGCACTGAAAAATGCTTTAGTATCGGTTCGTGTCAGATTTATCCTTGGATAATATCCTCCCACCCAATCATTATTTATTTTGTTTTACAATGTCATTTAACTTTTCATTTCCTCACACTAAGTTGAGGTATTGTATTTCCATCATTCGCTATTTTGTTATATACATGTGCCTTTAGTATTTCCACGTCATTTTTGTACCTTTGTTTCCAGTCTCTTGAATACTTTCTTTCTAGAACTTTTCAGCCACTGTACTTTCATTTGTGTTAATCGTTATTGAAATCTTTCTTTCCACATCCTGCCAATAAAAATTGCAGGAATCAAATATATAAAACTCTTTTTCATAAAGTCCTCCTTTTTATCCTATACTATCACAAAATAATTGTACCACCAATAAGATAGTCTTAACAAATAAAAAGTGCAGTCGGTTTTACCCTTCTGCACCTTAGCTTATTTATCTAACTTACCGTCAGTCTTTTGCCTGAAACTTTTCATTATTTACAATAAATCTTTCGTGAATTCCTCTCCTATAAGTACCCTTTTCATCATGCCTCAACCTTGAATGTAAGAGCTCTTCCATCCACATTTATAAGCTCAGACTTTATCACGACCTTCATTCCAAGCGGTGTGGCTGATAAATGCTTTACATTTACACAATGCCTACTGTGGTAAATCCCTCCTCCAGCATATCGTTAACACTCATAAAACATGACTCTTCCATCAAAGTATCATCATCGTGTGGAAAACACCTCTAAACTTCCACTTCCTATACCTGCTGCAGTATTTTTCCTTTGTTACAATAGTTTCTCTTTGTCCCTTTTATTCCTACTTCCAACATAGTATTCTCCTTATCTATAGATATAGGCTATTTTATCATACTTTTTACTAATGAATGTTATACAGATAGAGTCACTATAACAGATTTTAATCTGTCGATATAGCAGACCTCAAAGTTAGTTTTGGTATTTCGATTTTTACATTATCATGAAAGATAAACCTTAACATCCTTGTTTTTGAAATATCCGTATTTACCGCTTTACTAATATCAAACGCTTTATTAAAAACCTTTTCAACTGAGAAAACATCAAGCCTTTTTTTGACTCATCAATTTCACCTGATGAATATATGATAAATTTCGGTCATCCAAGACTTTGAGATTATATTTTGAATAAATATAATCTGCAAAGCTTTCTTCCTTCTATTTCCAACTTTCTCGGTAAAGCCTTCTCCCAAAACTTTTGCAGGATTACATGTCGAAACAGGTAGTATTACGCTTAATGTAGCTTTTTTCATTATTTTCATAATATAAAGTGATACTCTTACAGTTACTTGATTCTCATCATATTTGATAGCTAAAATACTCATATCGATAAATGAAAACTCTTTATCTGTAACTACCTCTTTTACTTTTTCAGTGAATATATCCTTATTTTTTGATCGGGATTATTTAAAGTCTTCTATAGGATAATTAAGGTATAGATCACAGACCGGAAAACTCCATATCTCTCACATCCGCAAACTCATCAATTGTAGCTTCAAGATTTTCATTGTTGCACATATTCGCTGACATCATCCTGCAAATGTATCTTCTTCCTTATCTTTTTATATATAATAAAAGCATCCTCATAACCATACTCGGAATGAACTCTCACCTTTGCCTTTATATACATCAGGGAATTACTTTCCATTGGTCTATATAGAACATGTCCTCCTTATTTACAAGTAAAACCTCACCTTTAACACATCCTCCCTCATTGGAACTACATTAAAATACTTCTCACCTGTATTTATAGAATATCCCTCTAGTCTTGCATCATATGATTCTAAAGTATGCCCTAAGAGCTTATTTTGCAGATATTCAGATTTCAAAGTCCCTATACAAATATTTTGTACATAAATATCTCCCATATACCCTGTATTGAAATTTCCATACAGTATAATTGTTTCTTTATAAAAATTTATTTTTCTGATATATTAGCACAATATAGAAAGTAAAATAAAGGAATCAAGAAAAACTTTACACCTTTAATATACCACATACTTCATACTAATGCAACCTTCGAATCTAAATCCGGAAAAATCTTTAACAGCTACTCCCAAAATAACATTTCCTTCTAAAATCCCTTTTGCATTACACACCCTCTCAAATTCATCCAAATCAGAGATATAATCTTTTGCAAGCTCGCGTACATTACATAAAGAAGCCCTAAAAACAAAAACCAAAAAGTCCTTTTCATCCAGTTCTTCCAATCCCGTTTCCCTGCAAAATCCACACTTTAGGCTAATATCAGGTTTTAGCTCCAAGTCCCTCTTTTGAAAAGTTTTAATTCATTTTCCATAGTGACACATTATCCAATACTGTTTCAAAATCATTCTCTTCGAATGCTAGCTCATCCATATATAATAGGTTTTCACATAATAGGGTTTTCACATAAATAATTTTTAAATCTCTACCACATGAACTTTTTGCACCGTCTTTTTGATGCAATATCTATCATGCTTTTTGTACCTTTACTCCTACCATCCCCAAAATGCAATAACAATAGGCTCATCTTCTAAGGCGTACTTATACATTTCCTTATTTCTGACCGGTCCTGCACCTCTGCCATATTTCTTCCAATCAGGTTTAAACACAGACATCTTCAAAGAGTTTTTCAAGGCATACTCTTCACCGAATGTGTCTGCTCCTTTTCTGTATGACCGGATACTATCTCAACATTATCTAATTGTCCAATAATCTCATCAAAGCTTTTCAAAGCAAAATTCTCTATCCTGAAAATTTCTGCCTCCACAAACAATTACTCTCAAAATTTGTACCTCTTTGATTCTAACTCAACTACGCAGCAGCATTCTCATTAATGCTGTCAATAATACCTTTGATATTTGCCCATACTCCCAAATCTGTAAATATCTCAACTATACTTCCCTGGTCTGTAAATGGAGCGTCTTGTAATACAGATAAATCCTTCATCATTCCATTGTGAACTATATACTCCACAATCTGATTTACAAAGTAAATCTGTCTGCTATCAAGATTACTGTTCTCAAGATACTCTGAAAATGCTTCCTTCGCTGCATTCATATCAAGACCGACTATTTCTCTTACCAGCTCACCAAGTGGCTTTTGCCCATATTCCTTCTCATACTCCTCTCTTGTGCCAAGTTCTGACCAAAGCACTTTTCAAGTTCTTTTATATCATCCTTGCTTAAAGGAATATTAGATTTCAACTTTTGTATAGCCTCATTGTCCTGATGCTCTTTAATATAATATTCAGCCTTTGCACGATAGTTTTTCAACGAATCACTTTCAAGATCCGAGTCATTCCATTCTATGGAAATAATATCGTCAGTAAAGTTAGTATCATATATAATACCTCCCTTTGGAATATACTTCATAAGTCCACGGAGCTTTTCTCTTATTATCTCAAACTCGTTTACACCACAGCCCTCTATGTAATCAGTATGTAATATATCTCCTATAAGGTCTGATTGCTCATTTATTTCTGTAATATTAGCAATACTTGCAAGTTTTTTAGCATTCTTCCTCAAATCAGTAACAAACCTCTTATATCATTTACCTGCAAGACATGCAAGCTCTATGCCATACATCAATGCATCGAAACGAACTGCACTGATTTCATCATCTTCAGGTAAAATAAGAGGTGAAAGTTCTTCTCTTATCAACACAGTATCTTCAAATGTAAGTGCCTTATAACCTTCTTCAGTAGAATATAATTCTACAAACTTTAAATGTTGCTTTACATCAAAGCTGTCTCTTGAAAGCTCTGATACCTTTGCTACCATCTCTTCAACAAGTCGTTTTCTAAACGCTCTAAGCTCATCACTCTGGTAATCCAAATCCTGCAATCTATATGCTATTTCAAACTTTAAATTAAATATGGCACTCTGTATAGGAATAGAATTGTCTGTAGCCTTACCCTTACTTATTCTAAAGAAATCAAAAATTCCCACAAAAAGTCAAAAATATAAAATTTAGACTTGTCAACTCCATCAATAAGACCAGGACACAATCTTGTACCACGTCTATCATCTGCCAGAACTTTGCATAGCTCATTACTTTCTTAAAGAAACAAGATTAACAACCTCCGGAACATCATGCCGGTATCAAGCATATCTACAGAAATAGCTATCTGAGGAAATTGTTTGCATCGAAAAATCATCAATAATAGTCTGTGCAAAAATTAATCCTGTTGTCAATAACCTGTAGCATATCCGGTTGAGATGTGGATACTCTTTATTAAAGATTTCAAGAATCTTCTCAGCATGTGCATGATTCTTTTGCAAAAGATAATGCTCTTGCCAATCTTCTGTCCATAATCTATTTTAATTCCGTTCTTCGTAAATGCTATCAAGAACTTTACGAATAGTATCAGAATTAAATATCCACTCATTGAGTGCAGATGAGCTTATTGACTCAGGTAACATATGCCATCCTCTGTCTCAAAAAGTATTCTCATATATGCTCTTATCTTCATCTGAGAGATCCGCATACACATTCCTTCCTCAATAAACTTAAGCTTCGTTTCAACTGATAAAAATCAACCAGATATCCATCCTTTACAGCCTCCGAGAGTTCATATCCGTATGTCAGGGGTACTCCCTGTTCAGATCAAATCTTTCATACGTGTTTTTATCAATGTCGTCTTTGGTGTGGCTGTAAGTCCCTACCAAGAGGGCATCAAAATATGTAAAAATATTTCTTATATTTATTATATATGGATCTATGTGCTTCATCACATATCACAAGATCAAAATGTCCGCATGTAAATATTTTTCTATCCTCTTCCTTAGCTGAATCTATGCAATTCATCATAGTCTGATATGTAGAAAAAACGCAATGAGCATTATAATTATCTTTTTCATCACAGAGATTGGTTGCTGACAGGTCAGGATAATTATTTCTAAACGCTCTCTTTGCCCTGAGTTACCAAGATGTTCTGTCCGCAAGGAACAAGATATTCTTAATCCATCCTGCATCAAGTACATGACACAACTCTATTACAGTTCTTGTCTTTCCTGAACCCGTAGCCATAACAAGTAATGCTTTCCTACGATGTTTATTATCGAAAGCATTACATACCGCCTTGATTGCCGCCTCCTGATAATATCTACCTGCAATATTCTTATCTATAACGACATTTTCAAGAGATGTTCTCATTTTTCTTAAGTTGAACATCTTTTCCAAAGTCTTCTTTTGAATATACGCTTGCTACCTTTCTTTCAGGATAATCGCCATCTATTATTCTGGTCTCAAATCCGTTTGTAAGGAAAATGCAAGGTCTTCTACCGAATTTTTTCTCAATAGCGTCTGCATAGTCGTTTGCTCTGTTTTCTCTGCCACAACATCCACACATGTACGCTTTGCCTCTACTATTGCAAGTGGTTTTGTGAGTCGTATCATAAAGTACATAGTCACTAAATCCGTCACCTGAATCTGTAGGTAATCCATCTATCTTACCTCATTTAACCAATCAGAACCCTCTCTCCATCCCTGCATCTGCCAACATAACATCAATGTACATTTTTCTTGTTGAATATTCTGAGAGTTCAAGCGGCTTTGTAACATAGCTTTGGATTTTTTCTTCTCTCTGCTCAGTAGTGAAGCCTTAAGTGATGCATTCTCTGCTATCAACTTTATCCAAATCTATATCTGAAATTTCAGTTGTCTTTGGCGGCTCAACCTCTTTTGTCAGAAGTGATTTATCAAAGCTTTGTTCAACATAATTATCCGCATAACAATAGCTCACAAAATCAAAGAATATATGCAGATTTCTCGAGACAAAGTATTGCCTTCTCCTCTGTTACCTTCCTTGCATTGTGAGTACCGTCATTACCTATCTTACGTATAAAATCCATACGCTGACAGGTCTGAATCAATAATATCTTTGAATTCTTCAGTATTCATCAAAGCTGATCAGATTATCCTGATATGGCTTTAGTCAATGAAGCATCTACCGAATACATCCATTTAATAGCAAACTCCATGAGCTCTGCGACAATTCATCACACACAGCCCGGATCTATATATAAAACTTTTTCTGCCGCTATAGCAACATCTGAAAAAGGTATTAAATCTTTTTCCTCTTTCAAATAGTCAAAAGTTTGCCCATGCAAACCTCCCCATAGTTTTAGTAAGTAGTATTTAGTAAAGAATATCTCACCTTAGTGAGGAATATTCTTAAAGATTTTATTTATACAAAACATCTATATATTAGAAAATCGTTAACTATGGTTATTTTAGCAGCAAGTTAGGGTTTTGTATATATGGATTTGTGGCTGTGAGACTGATAACAATTTTTGATTTGTTGACTTGATGTACTAAAATGTAGCAAATATTTCAATATCGCCTTTTTCAGGTACAGGAAGCTTTATATTATCCAACATTTTTCACTGTTATTTGTGATTGATAGTAGTTGTAGCCCCCATAGTAATCTGTGCTCTAAATATAGGCATTTCGAAAGCATATACCATGAGATATGGATACTACCGACCTCTAATGTTCATCATAAAGTCGCCCCAAAACTCATTGGTTCCTTTAGGCTCTTTTATAAGTGCAACCTTTCCAACAAGCCTACGCACTATCCATTCCTTGAGCACATCAATATATCATTTTCTTTGTATTTCTTATCTCCTATACTACATTAGCTCTAACAATATCTTCAAAAATCCAACTGTGTGTTTTGGATATTGCGGATCTCAATACTACCGTACCATCATCCGAAATATCTTCTGGTCTGTATGTCAAGCCATTTCCAATACTCAGCAATCTCAGGTAGGCTCCTAATTGATACCCTTTGTTGTTCAGAAGGATCACCAAACATCTCAACAAATCCGGCTTTAATTAGTTTATCCATTTGTATCAGTTGTTTTTGTCTATATAAACATAATATCTTGTATTACTTTCTAAAAGTTCTTACAATTTCTAGCTGCAATTCCATGTTAGGAAACTTCTATAAACAATTCTTCAAGTTTTGTTTTTCTTACAGATGGTATTGTGGTTGATTCAGCCACGCTTTTTCTAGCTTAAGATTTTTCATGAAAATAGAAGTATTTTATTTCTAAAGTGCTTCCTCGTTACACCCTATTCCCATAGCATTATTATCAATCAAACAATCACTCGATGTAATACATCTCCTATTTAGTTTTAAAGCCTCTCTATTTTAGCAAATACAACTACATTTCTAGAATTACAGTTGACTCTTTTATTTCTCTAACAGTATCGTACTGAAATATAATTGTTACATCACATCTAAGAAACAATCACCCATGATCCTTCATTGTTGCTATATCACTAACCTTATAAAAAGGTAAGTCACCACTAACTATCTCCCTGATATTTTATTGGAAATCCTGTCCCAGAATAAAAATTCACAAACTTCTTTTAAGCCTCACTTCATTTATCCTGCAGCTCTCAATCTGTATTTTACGCAATATATTTTTGATGGGAATTCTTTACATTATTTTTGGTTTACCATGGCATATTGCATTGTAGTATCAATTTGAGAGTGACCAAGTATCTTCTGCACTTGTTCGATTGGCATTCCCTTATCTATGGCTCTGGTTGCCATACTTCTGCGAAATTTATGTGGATGAATTTTTTCAAGATTCAGTTTTCTACCAAGCTGCCTTAATCGAATTTCTCTCCACTTATTTTTCAATCTATCATGCGGTGCATCTAATGTAACAAAAAGAGCCTCATTGTCATCATCTCTACTTTCAATGCTAATCAATAAGGTGTACCTTTGCCTTGGCATCAAAGTATACTTTTCTCTCTTTATTTCCCTTACCATATACAACACATTCACGACCTTCCAAGTCTATATCACCGATATTTAATTTTACAAGTTCGCCTACTCTTATACCGGTAGAATACAGCAAGTCTATTATAGCCTTATCTCTTTTTGATGAGCAATTATCTCTAAGTCTTTCTATGCTCTCATCGGAAATAACGCTCTTACCACTGTCTTAGTTCTTATTTTATGAATACGCTTCAGAGGACTTTTCAGAATATAATCTTCCTCTTCAAGCCACGAAAAAGAAACTCTGAAAATATTTCGTCTTATATTGTCAATGGTAGTATTACTACAATTATTTATCTTTTGAGTAGTCAGAGAGATACTCTCTCATCTCTTCGGTGGTTACTCTTCTTACCGGTGTATCCTTATTCCTTAATAAATGTTCTATTGTTACTTTATAATACTGTATCGTCCTTTTCAGAACATCCCTTCACTTTCTTTGCATCTAAAAATAGTTTCAAGAAATCTTCGTTCGAGTATATCCTGCTTAGTAGCCTCACAATCAGAGCTTTCAAGATTACCTCCTGAAGCCTTTTTCATCTGCAGAAATAGATAAAGTACTCTGACATTTCTGTTTAGTATTATTACAATTTTGTCTTCCATGATGGTATTCTCCTTTGTATGCCATCATCCTACGCTCATCAATTCCTTATTATATATACTGATTTAATTGTTCAATAACAAAACGTTTTCATACACTTTTGTTATGTTTTTACTATTGTCACCTACCCAAAGTACTGCATGAGACTATCAAATAATAACTGGCTTTGTCCAATGCTTTTTGCACTTCAACTTTTGATTTGTTGACTTGGTGGACAAAATCCGCAAACTGATTCTGTTTATCAATCGGAACACTAATAATCTGTATCTCTTTGTAAATTCTTAACTGACAATCCCTGGTTGTGCCGCTCCTGTCTGATATCTCTTTCAAATCAAGGTTCAACAATAAAATGAGTTTTATCCAAGTATTATTCATTTCAACTATTGGTATAACCAATAGAGCATGTTCAGTATTCTAAATTTTTCCACTAGCAAACTGTACATTCCCACTTAATGCGCCTTGTCTACCAACAATGAGAGTATTTCCCTCTTGATTATATTCTGCCACATATCCTCAATACCATTTCCGCCATAACATGGATATGAATTAGTCTCATGACTGTTCTACTGCAATATCAGAAGCTGCTGTAAAATCTCCTGCCTTCAATATAAAAACATCTCTGAGTATATTTTGTCTCAAGACGCTTTGAGTTAATAATTGGTCTCCAAAACATCTCAAATAAATCGGGCTCTAATTAAATTATCCAGCTTACTTAATTCTAGCTTTATATAGCTCAATTATGTTTGTAATCTGTATCCAATGTTTTTACAATATTTTTTCTGAGACTCCGCATCCTCATATTCGAAATTAATCTCTTTAAGCCATTTGCAAATGTCTGTTATAAACTAATCAGTCAGGTATTCTCTGCATTTCCTCAATACATAATATAAATATTTATAATTTTGCATCTTTGATCTTTTGACTTTAAAAGTGTTTTACTCCATCTGCCCTCTCAAGAAAACGGCTCATCCAACATATTTTATAATTCTAGTATGATCACCAAACACAATAGTAGTACATCTTCAAACAAACCATCGTCAATATTTGTCATATCCGCAATATTATTTTTGTCCTTGATCTATTACAATGTACTTTCCATTAGATAAATATTCCTCTTTAGTGTATTTTTCTACATCCACTCTGTGTAATCATCTAATACTTCACAGAAAGCCAATTTCATCCACGATTTCACCAAATCTCAATTTGAGATCCCTTTCAATAATTCTCTTAACACCTTAGTCTCTTCCATTATCTGCTCATTCAGCTCTCTATTTCATCCAGACATCTCTGATGTTGGCGGATATTCTACAGGTACATACTCCACTTCCTTGTATTTATTGATGGATAAGTCATAATCTTTTTCTATGATTTCACTCTTCGGTACCATAAATAACTTGTCTGTACGTTTTCTGTCCTTTTCTCCATCAAGATTCTTAGAAAGCGAGCTATGATATCAGGGTATATCGTTTTTCTGCTACCGGCGCTCTCTGATCATCCAGACTCTCTACCGTCTGCCTGTCATATCATAAAACCATACATTATCAGTTCCACTGCATCGATTGGTCTTTTGTAAAAGATAAGTATACCCTATGGACACCCCCGGCATATGGTTTTAAACACTCCTGAAGGCATTGATAGTATAGCCTCAAGTTTCTGGTTTTTCAACTCTTTCTTTTTCTGATTGCTTTATGGCATTGGAAGAGCCGAAGAGTCACCGTCAGGTACTATACAGGCACATCTTCCTCCTATTTTTCAGCATTTTTGTAAAGAGTGCCAAGAACAAAAGCTCGGTTTTTCTTAGTCTTACATATTTTTTGGATATCCTCAGATACTATTTCTGCATCAAACTGCCTTTAAATGGTGGATTTGCAAGTATAAGAGAATATTTATCCCTGTCAGGATTTTTGATCAGACAAGCTGTCTCGATATTCTATACAAGATTTTCTATACCGTGAGCCATCATATTCATAGCGCCTATACGAAGCATTGTCCTGTCCATATCAAAACCGTGGAACATGCTGTTCATAAAAATGCTCTTTATTCTTTCCATTCATAAGTACTTCTTTTTGTATTTTTCCTTTAAGTACTCACCACTGATTACGAGAAATCCTGATGTACCACATGCCGGATCACATATAGTCTCATTCGGCTGTGGATCCATCATCTCTACTATCATTCTTATTATATTTCTTGGGGTTCTGAACTGTCCATTCACACCTGATTTTTCAAGTTTTGAAAGCAAATACTCATATACATCTCCTCTTACATCTGTACTTTTGCTCCTTTGTCCATTATTGCATATATTTCATCCATAGCATCTACTATCTTTGAAAGCATTAGAGGAGTATTTACTTTAAAGATGGCATCATTCATATATTTACTGTATGCACTTTTTATCACCATGCAGGTTCTTTATAAGGAAATACCCATTCCTGCATAATACTGTACATCCTTTGTGCAGGAAAATCATGGAAAACAGACCATTTCAACTGTTCTCCTTCCACTTTACGTCCTCTATCTCTATCTTCACCGTCAAAAGATACTCTTAAAACGGTAAGCTGAGCATTGCCGCTTCTTTTTGCTCTTATATTGTCTGCACTGTCATATCTCTGATAAACATCAGATATGTCATCTGCTCTACAGACTTCAAGAGGATTTGTATACCCCTGTCCAGAATATCTCCCATAATCCGTCAATCTTATTTTTTAATTCGCCCTGTCATAATCTCCTTTCCATCTCTTTTTAAAAATAATATTTATTTTATTCCTATTATTTTTATACTGTAAATTGCTTCAGTTTTTCTCTTGAGTTGAAAGCTTTTCTTTTTAAGCTCAGCTATCCTCTCAAGTTCCTCTTTGTATTTCTCCCTATTATATTCTGTTCTTCTGGTGAAGGCAAAGAATCTCAAGTTTTCTCAACTTTTCTAAAGAAATTGTTGATGATCTACCCATATACTTTTTAAATAAAAGCCTTCCAAGCTCACTGTCAAAAAGTAATAGCTCCTTTAATCTTTAAAAATTTTAAATTTCAAAATATTGTTTTTGCAATACATTTCTTGAAGAAAATCTCAGCTACAAAATTTTTTCTCCCCACATCTCCCCT